>Ga0129315_1000312_pt1 | contig 46923 bp, 58 predicted proteins | sample Cm827metagenome_FD_94432 | JGI IMG/M metagenome (GOLD analysis project Ga0129315, IMG submission 94432) | Eastern black-and-white colobus group fecal microbial communities from Wisconsin, USA - Cm827 metagenome | ecosystem: Host-associated > Mammals > Digestive system > Large intestine > Fecal... | reverse complement strand
TTGAATAAACTACATCTTCTCTTTTATTTGGCATACTTAATATATAGCTTTCACTATTGTTTAGGCTATCATAATAAAAACTATTCATAACTACTATATAAGTAATTATTATAGGTAATATAGCTGGGTACACAGATGAAAATTCTGGTAGTAAAACCAGTACAATAATAAAGGTAAATATAGCAGTCTTTATGGATTTTATCTTAAGTCCCACTAATAAATCTTTTTTTATTAATTGAAGCATTATCTTTCTCCTCATAATCTCATTTTATCGTATTATATCTATATCAGCTTCTATTCGTCTTGACCCGCCTCCACTTTGCCCCCTGCCAATTACAGTATTGCTATTAATTCTATACTTATATAATTGATAACTATATCCTATATCTATATTTTTAGAATTAAACACATCTTTATCAAAGCTTATCCCTTTAGATACTTCAAATACATATTCTCTTTCTTCATTAGGGCCAAAGTAAAAACTATAATTATATTTATCTCCGGGTTTATAATTTATTAATGCTTTTCTTTCATCATTGTCATATCCATTAAATGTAGGAGCTCCTTGAGAGGTTCCAGTAAACTGCAAACTTATATTATTAAAACTAGCATAATAATCGCTATTGTTCTTTATACTTACTTTTACCTTATAGAGATTTTCATCCTCTTCTAATCCAATGTAATTTATCTCTGGAATCCCATCATTAAAATTAAAAGAATCACTATACAAAATTTTATCTCCTAAAATAAAGTTAAATCCTAATATAAAAAGTAGACTAACAATAAAAATACTTAAACTTATAATTATATATTTTCTATTCATTTAATATCCACCTACCTTATATCTCTTTTTATATATATTTTTAAAGCTATGTTCATTGAAAGTAAAAATAAAACTACAGCTATTGTGAATAAAAGAATAATATATATATTGACTGATACCAATTTATAATCATAATTATTAAACTTAAATATTTTATAAAGAAAAATTCCTATTTTTCTAGATACACCTATTAATACGCTCTCTTTTCCATTATTAATAAAATTATTAATGATATTATTTGTATAAGTTAAATATACAGTAAGAATAGTAATTAAAGGAGCCACTATTCTACCTACTCTATATCTATACCTAAAAACAACAGGGATAATAATTGAAAAGCTAAATAATATAGTTACGCTGCTTACAACTACATCTTGTAAAACCATCATCCTTGTTGAATTAAATATATTTAACCCAAATAATATAAACATTAAAACATTTGATAGGACCAATACTAAAAGTACTAATATATACCTTGAATAAACTACATCTTCTCTTTTATTTGGCATACTTAATATATAGCTTTCACTATTATTTAAGCTATCATAATAAAAACTATTCATAACTATCATATAAGTAATAACTATTGGTAAAACAGTTGGAAATATAAAAGAAAATCCATTTAAAAGGAATAATCCAACTATAAAGGTTAATACTACTGGCTTTATTGATTTTACTTTAAGTGAAACTAAAAGATCCTTCTTAATTAATTGAAGCATTACTTTTCCCCCTTTATATAGTGATACATAATATCTTCTAAGGTTGGAGTACTTACATTTTCTGAAACTAACTCTTTGTTATTAATAAATAATCCCTCTTCATAATACTTATTTTTCTTTACAGATATAAAGTTTAACTTACTATTTTTTAGCTCCTCACTAGAACCTCTAAATAACCTAAATCTCTCTTTTATCCATTCCATATTTCTTGTAAAAACTTCTTTACCTTTATTTATAAATGTTATATAATCTGCAATTCCATCTAAATCTGAAGTTATATGAGTTGAAATAATAACACTTTTACTTCCATCTTCAATTACTTCCTGTAGTAACTTTAATATGTCCTTTCTAACTAATGGATCTAAGCCTGCTGTTGGCTCGTCTAAAACTATAAGCCTTGCATCATGGGATAAGGCTCCAGCTAACATTACCTTTATAGCCTCCCCCTTAGACAAATTACCTATATAGCTTTTATTTTTTATTTCAAAACTTTCTATATAAGAATTAAATAATTTCTCATCAAATTTTGAATAAGAACTTCTTAATATTCTTTTATAATCTTTAATGCTTAAATGCTGATAAAAATTAAAATTATCAAATACAAATCCTATATTATCTTTTACATAAATTTCATCTTCAAAAATATCCTTATCAAATATTTTAATTTCTCCTTCGTCAGCCTTTAATAACCCAAGAATAAGTTTAATTAATGTAGTTTTTCCTGAACCATTTGGTCCAATTAGTCCCATAATATATCCTTCTTTTAACTCAAAAGATATATTTTCCAATTTGAATTCCCCTCTACTTTTACTTAAATTCTCTACCTTAACCATATTAATCTCCTTCATAAAGTAAATCTATTATACTTTTAATATCACTTTTATCTAATTTTATAGATCTAGCTATACTTAAAGCATCCTGAAGCTTTTCTTCTACCTCTTTTAGCTTTTCTTCATAAACTAACTCCTTATTAAAAAAAGAAACATAACACCCCTTACCTCCTACTGTTTCTATAAACCCTTGATTTTCTAATTCCTCATAAGCTCTTTTAGTTGTTATTACACTTATATTTAAATCCTTAGCTAAGGATCTTATAGAAGGCAATTTTTCATTTGGCGATAGCTCTCCAACTACAATAGCTTCCTTAATGGAATTAACTATCTGTTCATAAATAGGAAGCTTTGAAGAATTACTAATTAATATCTTCACTTTCTCACCTCACAGAACTGTATTTTCCGTAAATACTGTATATGTATACTATATACACATTTAAATTAAATGTAAACAAATTCCAAAACAAATTTTTCGACAAAATAATATGGAGATAAATATTATATTCCTGTGACCTGGCAATCTCAAAGTCATCCTCATATAATATTTATCTCCTTCTATACTAAAAGTAATAATTCCTCACTTTATTCGAAATTATGAAAGTTATTCACAAATTAAACTTTATAATTATCCCTTACCTCCAAATTTCGATCTTACTTTTTCACTATTCCTTTTTACTTATTCTAATCTCTAATGCTTATTTTTCATTCTTTCATTTTTTAATTTACTATTCATTTCTTCTCCATTCTTATGTTCTTCTCTACCATTCCCATTGCTTTATAAAATTCCAAGGCTACTTTATTAAAGCTCCACACCCCAAGTTCTAATGATTCTGCTCCTTTATTTTTTACTAAATTATAAATATACTCAAATAAAATTTTCCCTAAGCCCTGTCTTCTAAAAGTTTCTTTAATACAAATTTCATCTATATATGCATAATATCTATCCTTTAACAAATCTATATTCTTTAAATCCACATATCTAATAATGGTATACCCAACAACTTTTTCATCTACTGTGATGACTATTAATTCTATATCATTATCCTTTAAAATTTCATTAAAATAGCATTTACAAATTGGCTTTCGTTCCTCTTTATATATATCAGGCCTATTTTTTACATGCCATAAATGTAATTCTTTAGAAATATTACATATACTTTTGTAATCCCTTAATTTAGCTGCTCTAATATCTATCCCAAAAAATCACCCCATAACTTTAAAATACAAACGCTTTAATTAACAACTAATATATGTAACATTCTTTATTTTTTCTCCTATAATAAATTATAAAATACTATACTAGGAGTTATGTATGAATTTTAACGATGACGATTTAATTCTTTATCCAGATGATTCTAGCTTAAGACCTCCTCCATTTTCAAATTTTCAACCAATGAACCCTAATCCAATTTCTGGCTTCCCAGGTGGTCCAAATCAAATTCCAGGCTTCCCAGGTGGTCCAAATCAAGGTAGTAACTTAAATGTTGGTCCACCACCTAATTTCGTTCCATCAAAGAATACTCCAGGTGTTAAAAGTTTAAGTGGTGAAGGTACTGGCCCTCAAGCTAAAGCTGTAAGTCCTGGCTCTATTAGTTTTTGCTTATTCAAATTTACTTATATTTGGGAAAGAGGCAAAAGGGAGTACTGGGCTTTCTTGTTAAATGTCGACAGGAGAAGTGTGTCTGGATTACGCTGGCATAGGGGAACTTGGGTTTTCTTTGGATTAGACTTAAGAAGAATAGATTCATTTATATGCTATAGAAGTGATCCTAACGAAATTCAAAGTACAAGAAAAGAATCATTAACTCAAACTAAGAAAGAATTTAAACTTGATGAAATTAAGCATACTTACACAAGAGTATTATCTTCAGTGGAAATTCCTGAAGAAAGAGATGATTTTTTGGTAAGTTACTTAGGTGAATTCGAAGGAAATGATTTAACTGTAAAAGTTCCATGCAAACAAAGAAGAACTATAAGCTATAGAATAATTTTAGAAGTTAAATATCCTGAAAACTTTAATAAAAACTCAATAGAAGAAATTAATGAATTAGCACTTGAAGCATCAAATGAAGCCCTTAAATATTTAGATGATTTTAGAGATAGTAAGAAATTCTTAACGCCTTTAGAAGTCTTTACTAATTCCACTAAAAATATGGGTAAAGCTGTAAAAGTATTTTCTGAAGAATTTACAGCTAAAATCAAAAAATTAAAACTTCCTAGAGATATTTCAAAGGAAATAGACTACTCATTAACAGAAGAAAAAATAGAAGAACCATGGAGAATAGTCTGATATTAATGGATAATGCATAATGCGTAATGCATAATTATTGTGAAAACTCCTTCAGAGTTTTGGAAAATAAAATAATGAAAGAATGAAGAGCTTCTTTGCTGAAGCAAAGTCAGCATGAAAGAATGAAAAAATTAATCATTAAATTCCTCAGGAATTTATAACTTTTAATAACTCAGCTTGTCTGAGTTATTTCCTTAATTATGCATTATCAATTATGCATTATGCATTTTTTCAGTGTGCTATACATTTAATAAGAGAGCGTAATTCAAACGCTCTCTTATTTATTAATGAGTATATATTATTTATTTTGAATATATATTTTATATTCAAAAGGTAAAACCTTAATATTTTTATTTAGGATAATGTTTTTTTCTTCTATGCAATCTATGCAGGTTGTGTCTTTTAATTCTTCTGGTAGCTGTATTTCTACATCTGTGTTATCGTTATTTAAAATTACATATAGGATTTCTTCTTCTGATTCTTTTTTGTACATTAGGGTATTAGTGTTTGTATCTATATTTACCCATTGAAAATTTTCTATTTTAAAGCTTTCATGATTTTTTCTTAAATCTACTAGTTTTTTTATAAATAAATATAAATCTTGATTTTGTTTTTCTTTTTCCCATATCATAGGTTGTCTATTACTATGTTCTCCACCTGTCATCCCAATTTCGCTTCCATAATAAATACAAGGTGAGCCTGGGAAGGTAAATAGTAATATATACGCAAGTTTTGCTACGTCTATTTTCCCATCTACTACATTTAACAAACGCTCAGTATCATGGCTATCTAAAAGGTTAAATAGATTTTTAGTCAAATGTCTTGGATATCCTACTAACAATTTACTAATTTCATATTTGAATTCTTCTGCATTATATTTAACTTTTGAAGAGTTATTAAGTCTAAAGAAAGACCACATAGGTATTAAGAATTCATAATTCATAACTGAATCAAATTGATCTCCTTGAAGCCATGGATATGAATTATCCCAATTTTCTCCTAGTAAAAATATATCTGGCTTTATAGCCTTTACTCTTTTTCTAAGCTCTCTCCAGAAATCGTGAGAAACCTCATTTGAAACATCAAGCCTCCAACCATCAATATTGTATTTTTCTATCCAATAACAGGCTACATTTAGTAGATATTCTCTTGCAATAGGATTACTTGTATTCCATTTTGGCATTGATTGTGTATATGCAAAGGTATAATAATTTAGTTCTTCCCTTGGTGCTTCTTGTGGAACACCATTTTTTACTTCTCCATATACTAAAGGCTTATTTTCATCTAATACATAGAAGCAATCAAAATATTTAGATTTAGAGCCCTTTTCTATAACATCTTGCCAATAGGGATGGAAGAAACCACAGTGATTAAATACAGCATCTAGCATAACCTTAATTCCACGGTTATGTGCCTCTTTAACTAACTCTCCTAGGATTTCATTATTACCAAATTCTTTATCTACCTTAAAATAATCTGTAGTATCATACTTATGATCGCTAGGTGATTCAAAGATTGGAGTTAAATATAATCCATTAAACCCCATGTCTTTAATATAATCAAGTTTTTCTATAATACCTGCTAAATCTCCATTATTTTTCCCATTTGATACATAAAAGCTCTTAGGAAATATTTCATACCAAATAGTATCAGATACCCATTCTGGTGCTTTATAAATATCCTCTTCATTTATATAAGGATAATTAAAATAATTAAACAAGTCATATAGTTTACTTTCATCCTTTGTATAAGGAAGCCTGTGATGGCTTCCTAAAATATACTTTTCATTATTATTTTCAAGTATAAAGCAATATTTAATTCTCTTCCAATTAATATCATTAATTTCTGCAAACCAAACATCATGGTCCCTAGTAATCTGTTCTTTTATCATTTTAATCCTATATACTGATTCTTTATCAAAATCATATATTCCTGTTCCATCATTCCTAGGTATCCAATTGAATGGATCTACAGCTAAAAGTTCAATAGCCTCCACATCATTTTTAGATGTTTTTATCCTTATATGCAGCTTGTCTTTACTATATGCATATGAATAAGAACTTTTAGGCTCATGTATAACAGCTGCAAAATTCATGCTGATTCTCCTTTCATTATTCACTTGTTACTAAAGCTTCAAAATCACTTTGTGCTTTTTTTGCTCCTTCTTCTGGTGTCATTTTCCCATCAAATACAGGATTTAAAACGCTTTGCATTATTGTCCAATAATATGAAATCCTCTTTGTACTTGGCATAGGTACTGAATTCTTAAATTGTTCAGTAAATACACTTAAATCTTTATCTTCCTTTAATCCCTTTACATTTGATATATCATTTTTTGCAGTAATCTTATATGACTTTTCATATAAAAGTTGTGCAGCTTCATCTGATGATAAGAAAGTTGCTAATAATTCTGCTGCCTGTGGATATTTAGAGTAAGATGAAACATAAGCACTTTGAACTCCACTTAAAGACTTCATTTGTTTTCCATCTAATGTTGGAAGCTTTGTAACTCCAAAGTTAACATTTTCAGCTTTTAAAGATTTAATTAACCATGGTCCTATTGGATAGTAAGCAGTTTTTCCATCTTTAAAATTTTGCTCAAGAAGTGTCATTGTTTCCATTTTTAAATCATCTGCTTTAATAGGGATAAATTCCTTTAACTTAGCAATATTTTCTAGGCCTTTTTTAAACTCTTCTGTATTAAATCCTGGATTATCTCCATCTTTACCATCTGGTCCAAAAAGTTCAAAGCCATTTAAGCTTAAATATGGATAAGCTGGGAATCCATCTGTTGGTACAGTTAAATACCAGAATTTATTTGCACTTGGATCATTATATTTAAGAGCTTCTTCTTTTATTTGTTCCATAGTTGTAGCTGGTTCACCCTTAACTAAATCCTTATTGTATAAAAGTGCATAGGTTTCTACAGATACAGGTACTCCATATATCTTTCCATCATCAGTAACTGTTTTAACTGCCACTTCTGAAACTTGGTCCTTTACTATTTTAGTAGCATTTGTGCTAAGTTCTGCTACTACACCTGAATCCTTTGCTGTAGTAAATAAATCATGTGGTGCTACAAATACATCTGCTCCATTACCTGATGGACCATCTAACATCATTTTATTAACAACATCAAAACCAGCTTCTTGAACTTCAACTTTCACACCATATTTTGCTTCAAATTCTCCTGCTACAGCTTTACCAAATTCAGCATCTCCAGAAAGTACCCAGAAGGATAATTCTGCTCCTTCTTCTGGTTTTAATTCTGCTGCTTCCTCTTTAACATTGTTGTCTTCATCAGTTGGTATTTCTTTTTTAGAACAACCACTTAAAGCTCCAAGTAACATAGATGCAACTAAACATAAATTGATTATCTTTTTAAATTTCATTTTATACCCTCCAAACTAATTTTTATCAGCTCCTGCTGAAATACCTTGAACTAAATATTTTTGAAAAATAATAAATACTATTGTAATTGGTATAGCTATAAGTACAGCACCAGCTGCAAATATAGTGAAATTAATACTTTCTTTTCCATTTATTAATGCAAATAATCCAACTGCCAAAGTTTTAGATTTATCATTTGATAATAATATATTTGGTAAAATAAAGTCCATCCAAGGAAGCATAAATTGGGATACTGCGCAATAAGTAATAATTGGTCTTGACATAGGAAGTATTATTTTGAAGAAGGCTTGAAATCTAGAGCATCCATCTATATATGCAGCTTCATCAATTGCATATGGTACACCATCTAAATAGCCCTTTACTAACCATGTATTATAAGGTATAGCCCCTACAGAGTAGACTATCACCATACTTATAGGCTTTCCTACTAAACCTAATATTAAAAATAAAGTATATATTGCCGTCATTGATAAAAAGGTTGGGAACATTGATAAAATCATTATTGCCATAAGGCTTGTCTTCTTTCCTTTAAACTTAAAACGTGACATAATCCAAGATGTTAACATAATTAAAATTAAAGAGAAGAAAGTACTTGCTATTGCAATCTTTAAAGTATTAAAAAACCATGTAGCATAATTTGTCTCTGAAAATAACCTTCTATAGTTATCTAAAGTTATTTCCCTTAAATTAATACCTGTTGATGGCCCACTTCCTCTTTGAAAAGAAGATAGAATAATCCACATAACTGGAACAATAACAATTAAAGACATAATAATAAGTTCTGTATTTACTAAAAAAGCTGTTATCTTCTTTCTCATAATTATTACCTCCTACAATTCCTTAAAGGATACTGTTCTTTTGAAGTTCCAATAAGAAACACCACCTACAATAATAAATAGTAAAACACTCATTACAGCAGCAATATCATACATTTGTTGATTTAATGTAAGCTTGTATATCCATGAAATCAAAATATCTGTATCTCCTGCAAACTGCATCTTTTCATTTATAGGTCCACCTTGAGTTAGGAAGTAAATTGCTCCAAATGAATTAAAATTTGCTGCCATACTCATAATTAAATTTGGAATAGTAGCTTTAAATACTAATGGAAATGTTATTTTCTTAAAGGCTTGAAACTTTCCTGCACCATCAATGTAGGCTGCTTCATAAAGACTTTTATCTAAATTTGCAAATACTCCTAGCATCATAACCATAAACATTGGAAAGCTAAGCCATAAATTAACTACTAGTACAGTAACTTTTGCTATTAGGGGATCAGATAAAAATGGTATATTTTCTGATATTATCCCAAGCTTTAATAAAAGGGTATTTAATGGTCCAAATTGTCCATTTAACAGATTTCTAAATACTAATAGAGAAATCATTTGTGGAATTGCCCAAGGTAAAATTAAAATAGTTCTAAATATATTTTTAAATTTTACTGATTTATGATTTACTAATATAGCTTGAAACATCCCTAAGAAATATGATGATAAAGTCCCTATTAATGTCCAAAGTACTGTCCATGTTAATACCTTTAAAAATGTTTGAGACCAAATAGGTACTGTAAGTAATTTTTTAAAGTTATAAAGTCCAACCCAAGATAATAATTTACCAGGTGGAAGATGATCTCTATTGTAATTTAAAAAAGCTGTTAAAACTGAAAATATAATAGGCAAAATTACTACAAATAAAAATGCAATTCCTATAGGTATTAGAACCATATAAGGGAAGTTCTTATTTTTAGTTTTCTTAAAATATTCTAGTGAAGTTACATATTCAGAAGTTTCATCAATTCTCTTACCAGTTAAATATGCATCTCTAAGATTGTATATATATACACCTATAAATAGTATTAAAGTAAATATAGCAATCATTCCATTTATAACAAGCATAGTAGAATGATCTCCGTACTTTCCTCCTGTCTTTTCTCCTAGGGTTATTAACCCCCAAAAACCTTTAGTAAAGAATCCTCCATGGAGCCTAATGGAGAAATCATTTACATAGCCTGCAAAATATTCAATCCAATATCCATTAAATACTTCTAAAGATATCATTAGTAATTGTAATGCAAACATTATAATACCTTTTAATCTTTGCTTACAAATGAAAAACTGACCGCTTCCCCAGAAAAAAATTGATAAAATTAATGATTTTTTTCTTTTCATCAAAACCTTCCTCTCTGACATAATCTAATTAACTACTTCTTTTGTTTAGGATAACTTATATTTTACTTATACGCTTAACCTATTGAAATTATAGTACATTAATAATTTAATATCAACGATTTTATATACACATTTTGAAATTTAGAATATTAAACAATTTTATATTTGCTAACTTTTTATAAAAACTACTTAATTTATTTTCTTAACTAAAAGTAAAAAGATTAACTATTAGAATTTACATACCTTTCCTAAGGCTTTTATCTTTTTGTTAATTACTTAAATTTTTATACATATAAAAAAAGAAAAATTGTACTTTTGTATATTTGCACAATTTTACTTAATAATTTTATTCATTTTTCTATAGGCTTTATATATGAAACATTATTAATATCTCCATGATTATCAAGTCTTAGTAGCTTTTCCATAACTTCAACTGCTTTTTCAGCTTTTTCTCTATTACTAACAATAATTTTTTTAGTATCTTCTAAAAGCATAAGATCTCTTTCTGAATTTACTACTACACAGATATTTTTATTATCTATATATTTTTCCACTTGCATTCCAAGCACTTCACCTATTACTAAAGCTTTTTTATCTTTATGATTATTTATGAATTCCTTTAAATCACTATCATATCTATTAATAAATATATCTTCCATAGGTATTCTCTTAGATATATCTTCTAAAGCTCTTTTGCTTGAATAATCCTCCATAACTACATAGAAGTCCTTACCTAGAATTTTTTCTGCCTTATCTAATACAGAATTGTAATCTGTTATAATTTTACAAAATATATCATCTTCTATATATCCTTCTATAAATATTGCAGGCACAAAAAATTTGCTAGCAATTTCTTTAAATCTTTCCTCATCTAAATCAACAATAAATACTGCCTCAAGGGACCTCTTTTGCCCAATCGTTACATCTTTTTCCATTTCCTTAGTTGTAAGTAGTAATATGTCATAACCTAGAGCATTTAACTTTCGTTGAATTTCCCTTGATAAATCATAATATTGATATATCTTACTCTTTTTGTTCTTAACTTCCATATTAATTATTATCCCAACCATATAGCTTCTTTTACTTGCTAATGACTTTGCGTTCATGTTAGGAATATAATTTAGTTTATTGGCTACTTCAAAAATACGCATTCTTGTTTCGTGGCTTATATTTTCTTTTTTAGAATAATTTAATACATATGAAACAGTAGCTGTTGAAACTCCAGCTTCTCTAGCAATATCTTTCATTGTTACTCTTTTTGTAGACATATTACCCACCCCATATATGTTCTTATTTTGGCTTTAAGTATAGCATCAGCAATATTTACTGTCAATTTATGCATATTCAATGAAATCCCATAAATTAATTAGTACTTTTAGTAAAAAAAGAAACTTACAGAAATAAAACTTAAATAGTAGTTACATATATTAAATTTAAACTTTTTAATATGTTTCTTAGATAAAAAGGTACCCTTAACCTTAGATAGTGAAGTATATATTCTTCAAGCTGCTAAAGGTGATATCTTTTCTAGCATTAATCTAGGAATAAATGAAGATAAAGAGTATTTAAAAAGTGTTTTAGAAAGACATGATGAAAATTTTCTTATAAAAATATCTCTTAAAGAAGCTAATATAAATGAATAAATAGTAATTATATGAAAATTACTAAAAAAGAAGGAGCTGTTGCCACAGCTCCTTTGTATATTCTAATATTAACCAACTTTTTCTTTTCTTTCATTGTACATTGTAATTCCTAGTGTTAATACTAATCCGCCCCATAATACAACTGCACCTAATAGAAAAAATCCAAATGCAACTCCAGTCATTTTAATTCCCCCTTATTTTACTCTTTTAATCTAATAAATTATTTTTCCATTTTCTTTTACTAATTATTAATGATAGGATTATTCCAAATCCAATTATGCTCCATCCATAAGCAAATAGTGCTGAAAGTGGATAACCACCATATGGTGTTTTAATTTCTGTTATCAAGCTTTGAACTAACATAAATATTAATATAGCAGGTGTTACAAACTTAACGCATACATTCCACCACTTACCTATTCTAAAGTAAGAAATCTCGTTGGTGTGTTCTCTAACAACATCAGGATTAGAAATCCATCCTATTAAGAATACCTCTAATAATCCAACAACTACTATTCCATAATTATTTATAAAGTTGTCTATTATATCTAAGAAATATAATCCTGCTCCCGAAGCATAAATAAGCCCTGTTGAAATTCCTATAATACAAATAACTGTAACTACCTTATTTCTAGCCCATCCAAACTTATCTATAAATGGCGCTGAAACTGCTTCTATTAATGAAACTGAAGAAGTTAATCCAGCAAATAGTAAACAAAGGAAGAATAATACTCCTAATATATTTCCTAATACACCCATTTCATTAAATACAGCTGGGAAGGCTACAAAAGCAAGTCCAACTCCATTTGAAACTACTTCACTCATAGGAACACCTTGATAATTAGCCATAAAACCTAATATTGAAAATACAGCTATAGCTGCTAAAAATTCAAATCCACAATTTGCAAAGGCAGTCATAAAAGCACTATTATTAATATCAGTTTTTTCAGGTAAGTAACTTGAATAAGTCATCATAATTCCCATTGCTAGACTTAAGGAGAAGAATACTTGTCCATATGCAGCTATCCAAACCTTTGGATCCATAACCTTAGACCAATCTGGTGTAAATAAAGTATTTAGACCTATTGATGCTCCTTCTAAATTCACTGCTCTAATTGCAATTATTATCATTATTACTACAAGAGTAGGTAGAAGAAATTTATTTGCCTTTTCAATTCCACCTTTAATTCCTTTATAGCATATTAACCAATTAATAAGCCAAACTGCTATAATTCCTATAAATATAGGTAAAATATAACCTCCAAACTCAAAAGGTGATGATGTAAGCTTTAAAAAATCAGCATTAAAAAATGCATTGCTATCAGCTCCCCATGACTTTTTAAAACTAAAGCCTAAGTAATTTACTGTCCAACTTAAAATCATTGAATAATATGTTAATATTATAAAAGCATTTATTGTTGGCCACCATCCAAGCCATTCCCACTTTCTTTTTAGCTTCCTTATAGCTAGTGGTGTTGAGCCTTTAAATTTATGTCCTAATCCATATTCTAATATTAATAATGGTATTCCTGCTGTGAAAATAGCAAAGAAATATGGTATTAAAAATGCTCCACCTCCATTAGAATAAGCTATATAAGGAAATCTCCATATGTTCCCAAGACCTACTGCTGATCCTACTGCAGCTATTATAAACCCAATTTTAGAACCCCATTGCTCTCTTTCTTCTTCCATTATTATGCCCCCTATTTATTTATACTTTTGCTTATTAATTATATATAATATATCAAAATGTTAACAAAATCAATAATATATTAATAAAATGTTATAATTTTATTAATAATTTTACTTTTTTATCTCCTAAGACTTTTTCTTAATATATCAATTTTCTTAATTTAAAATACTACACTATCAATAAACTGGCTAAATAGTTAAAGTTATTTAATAAATAAATAATATTAGCATAAAAAGTACTATCTCATAATGTAAAATATAAAAAAATAAACTCCTAGAGAGGAGTTTATAAAATATATATTCTTAGTAATTTAAAAAAAATTACTTCAATAACACTTCTGTTTAAACTTTTTATTAAATTCCCTTAGATTGATACTCGATTTTTTTCTAACTTAAATTCCCTATAAAGCTTCCATGTCTTATCTTCCCACTTGAAAATACTTATATTATCAAAGAAACAATTAAAATTAAAGGAATATTGATTAAGATAATTCCAAAGTTCATTAAAAATAGGTGGAACTTTTTTTGAAGTTAAAGTTACATGAAAAATCTTATCTTTTCCATCTTTTTTATTAAAGTTAATATAATCAAATTTATCTAATACATCTATTAGTTTGTCATGAAGGTCTTTTCCCTCCTTGGACATATTAACATCCATATAAATTACTCTATCATCAAAGTGATTATATTTATCCATGGTAAAAGGAGCCTTATCTTCTTCATTACAAAATTTATATAATGCTTCTTCTAAATTCTTTAAGCTTCCTTCATATTCAAAGGGAGCTTTTATAGTGAAATGAGCTGGAAGTTTAGATGACTTAGCATTAAACTTTTTAAAAATATCTCTCCTCAGCTCATTATTAAACCTCCCTGCTTCTCCTTTTACTACACATACTATTACATATCTCAAAGTGCATCCCCCTTTAGTACTACTCTTTCTTGATAGATAAATTTTCTATTCTATATCCTATTTCCTTATTTGCCATTCTATAACCTTCATCTATCATTTCTTCTCTGGATTTTTCATTTCCTAATAAAGCATCTATGGTTAATTGTCCTCTATCTGGAAAATATTTATCTAAAAGTCTTTCATCTATATAACTTTGATCCTTTATACTTAAATCATCTAAAATATGCATTACATTAAAGCCTGCTTCCTTTAAAGCTCTACCAACTAGAATACTTCTATGACACCTTATAGGGTCTTGCATAGCTCCAAGTAAAGCAATTCTATATCCTTTATTGCAACCATCCTTAAGTCTCTCTATTCCCCTTAAGAAATCTTCTTCTTGTACTACTTTCTCAAAATCAGAATATCCCTCACTATTATATGAAACCTTATTTTCTCTTTTGGCTGCTAGCTCCTTAGCCATATAAATATATATAAAACCTGCCTTTGTTAAGGTGTACTTTATTCTTTCCTTATCAAATTGAACATTATATTTAGAATAAGGAGTTCCTCTAATATCTACAACAGTATTAATATTAAAATATCTTAACATCTGTATTAATTTTTCCATTGTATAATTTGAATGACCTATTGTATATATATCCATATCTATTTACTAACTAAAAAGATTTAGTAATTCCTCCTCTGTAATTGAATTTAATTTATCTCCTGTTAACATATTTCCGTCAATTACCTTACTTATTAATTCCTTCTTTTCTTCTTGTAGCCTAATAATTTTTTCTTCTATGGTATCCTTAGAAATTAACTTTATAACTTCTACTATATTTTTTTGACCTATTCTATATGCTCTATCTGTGGCCTGGTCCTCTACAGCTGGATTCCACCATGGATCAAAGTGTACAACTATATTTGCAGAGGTTAAATTAAGACCTACTCCTCCTGCCTTTAAAGAAATTAAAAATATATTTGTACTTCCTTCATTAAATTCTTCTGCTAATCTTAATCTTTCCTTGGCTTTAATGCTACCATCTAAATAAAGATATTCTATATTATTAGTTTTTAGCTTATTTCCTATTTTATTTAATGCTGATGTAAATTGTGAAAATATAATTATTTTCTTATTAGCTTCTAAAGCTTCCTCTACAATTTCTTCAATGGCCTTTATTTTAGAACTTTCTTCTTTAAAATCATCTATTAAAAGGGATGGATCTAAGCATAATTGACGTAGCTTTGTAAGGAAAGAAAATATTAATATCTTATTATCCTTATTTTCTTTTAACTTCTTTTTAACTTCCTTCATATAAGAATTATAAACTTGTCTTTGCTTACTTGCCATTGGAATTATATATTCCTTTTCTATCTTTTCTGGTAATTCATCTAATACTTCTTCTTTCAGCCTTCTTAAAATAAAAGGTGATATAAGTTCCTTTAATTCCTTTAAATCTTCATCATTACCCTTCATAAATTTATCTTTAAACTTTTCCACAGAAAATAAATACATAGGCATTATAAAATCAAAAATTGACCATAATTCTAGCAAAGTATTTTCAATAGGAGTTCCTGTTAAAGCTATTTTAGTATTTGCCTTTATAGATTTAACAGCTTCTGAAACCTTTGAAGTTCTATTTTTAATATTTTGACCTTCATCAATTATACAAAAATCAAAGCTCTTATCTTCATATAATTCTAAATCTCTTCTTAAGGTTCCATAGGTTGTTAGTAAAACATCATATTCCTTATAGTTATCTATAATTCTGCTTCTTTCCTTTAGACTTCCATGAATAATTCCTATTTTTAAAGTAGGTGCAAATTTCTCAAACTCATTTTTCCAATTATATAAAACAGAAGTAGGTTTAATAATTAAGCTTATCCTTCCTTCCATAGATAATAATAATGCTATAGTTTGAATAGTCTTACCAAGTCCCATATCATCTGCAAGTATTCCACCAAAACCTAAATCTTCAATGGTCCTTAGCCAGTTATAGCCTATTTTTTGATATTCCCTAAGATTAGCATTTAAATTATCAGGAAGGCTATATTCCTTATCTTTATTTTTTAACTTTTCTAATAAAATATTTATTTTTTCTTCTCCAGAAATAAAAGGAAGCTTTTTATTCTTTATATTATTTTCTAAATGTAGCAAATTTAATTTATCCACATAGATTTCTTCTTTATACACATTATTAAATAAATTTAACTCCTCTATTCCTCTAAAAAATCCAATTACTTTTTCATCCTTTAAATCTAGAAAGCTATTTTTCTTAGTTCTATAGAAATTACTACCTTTTCTTATTTCATTTAAAACCTCTGGAATTTCTCTATATTCTAATCCCTCTATCTTATATTCAAAATAAAAGCCTTCATTTTCTTCTTTTATAGAACTAAAGATACTATTGGAATCTATTAAATTCATATCTTTGAACTCTTTAGATAAGCTTACTCTTCCTATTTTATTTAAGAATTCTATTCCTTCTTTTAATAAGGTGTAAGTTTCTTCTTCATCACCTATAAATATGAATCTATCATCCTTTTTTATAAATCTATATCTCTCAAGAGCCATTTGAAGCTTTTCCATAGCTTTATTATCTTTCATTCCCTCTAAGCTATTAACATAGTCTATTTTTAGAGTACAATAAATATTAGAGCCTTCCTTTGATATATAAAATCTTGGTGTATTAATCTTATTTATTTGCTCTTTTATGGTTTCATCAATAATAATATCCTTTGATACTTCTCCTAGGATAAATAATATCTTTTTTAAGTTATCATCTGTATCTTTATAAAGTAAACTATCTCTTTCCTTTAACTTTTCATAAAGATTCTTATAATATTTCAATTGTTTATCAGTTGGTAAATATATTTTCTTATCATATATCCATATATCTTTATTACTATCTAAAGGGATTATGCTTTTCCTTTGAGGTTTTACTATTATAGCATCAGCTTTTTTCTTAATAGTAAAAATTAAAGGAATATCCTCTTTATAAATTAAAGATGTATAATTCATATAATCATAGTTTAAGTTTATTTCTTTTTTACTATTTATTAATTTTAATAAATCCTTAAGCTCATTATCATAAAGCTTAAAGCTTCTTCCATTAACTATTCTACTTTTATCTTTCCTAAATTTTTCTCTTAAAAAATCTATAGTTAAATAATCCTTATATTTAAATTTATTATCTTCATGAAACAAAAATTTTCCTAATGCTTCAACTGCTATAGTTGTTTCTTTTCCAGCTCTTAATTCAAGATAATATTCATTTTTATTATTAGCTTTAACTTGTTTTATTTTTATATCAAGGTTTAAAGGTTTATTTATATTATTAATAATTTTATTGCTATTAGTAATGATTTTATTGTTATTAGTACCACCTTTAATCTTAGGATTGGTGTTGCTATTAATATTATTATCACTATAAATATTGCTATCAATGTTAATATTACTATAAGTATTAGTATCATTATTGTTAATATCATTACTAATAATATCATTGTTACTAATAATATCATTGTTATTAATATTATTAGTATGAGGTTTAGCATGAGGATGAGTATTGGAAATAATACTGTTTCTATTATTACTTTCTTGTTTTTTTAGCTTACTAGATGCTTCATAGTAGAATTTATACATAGTTGCAGTTATATGACTACATATATAATTTCTAATCTGTCTACTATTTTCCTCAAATTGATTACAGGTACACTTAACAGATTTCACTTCATCTTGTAAGTTAAATTTTATATGTGTACTATATTCAATATTACTATCTATAACTCTTCCATAAATATGATAGCTATCATCTATTTTTTTACTTATAATCTTCTTAACAAAACCTTCTTTTAATAATTTTTTACCATTATTCTTAGCTATACTAGATCCTAATTTTAATACTGAGCTTAGCATATTTCTCAAATTCATATTATCCCTCCTTTATAAGAGCACATAATATTATACCACAACCCCTAAAATAACCCCAGGGGACCAAAAAATTGGGAATTAATGATTCTATATTATATAATAATATTATTAATAAAATTTTATTGAGGTGATTAAATGAATTATAGAAAGTTAAACTATGAGGAATTAAATATAGATTTATTTAGTAACTTTCATCGTTATCAAGAGGTTACGAAATGCTGGAGAAAAGAAAATGGTAGATGAGTAATTAAAGATATTTCTTTTATTGATGATTGGGGGCAGGAAGAATATAAGATTCTTGTAAAGTATCTTAAGAATACATTAAAGACAAAAGGAGTAGTTTATGGTGCCTTTTTTAATAATAAATTAAAGGGCTTTGCCTCTGTTGAATATGGATTTATAGATAAAAATAAGGAGTATTTTGATTTATCTAGCCTTCATGTATCAAATGATATGAGAGGCTGTAGCATAGGAAAGAGTTTATTTGAAATGGCTGCTAAATGGGCAAAAAATTCTGGTGCAAAAAAATTATATATTTCATCTCACTCTGCTGTAGAAACTCAAGAATTTTATAAAGCCATGGGGTGCAAAGAAGCCTTAGTTTACAATGAAAAACATGTGGAAAATGAACCTTGTGACTGCCAATTAGAATATGTACTATAGATGGTGTTGCCTCATTATGGTAACACCCCAGGGGACCAAAAAATTGGAAATAAATATTTTTATATATTAAAAAAGAGTTTTAAGATTAACTTAAAACTCTTGTATAAACAAAAACTATCTTCTATTTTGTTCTTTTTTAGCTCTTCTACAAGCTAAACATCTTGTTGGTTCATTATCGAATCCTTTTTCCTTGTAGAATTCTTGTTCTCCTACTGAAAATATGAATTCACTTCCGCAATCTCTGCATGTTATAGTCTTATCTGACATAAATATTCCTCCTAAATTAAAGATTTCAAATTGATAATAATCTCTAATTAATGAGAAATTCTTATCCAAATTAAACCTATTTTTTTGTTAGCTTTTTGCTACTCATTAAATATAACATATTATTTTTTTTATTGCAAGTATTTTTTTAATTTATTTTTATTTCAGAAAATTATTAAATTTCATATATATATTCCATGCTTTTAGCATTAAGTCCTTGAAATTTTATAACTACAATTAATGGCATAATATCTTTTATCATATTGAAATCTTTATAATTGAAAGTATTATCATAATAATTAATTATTGTACTTAAGGCTGTTCCATGGGTTCCTATTAATATATTCTCATTAAGATTTTTATTAAGAAGCTTATGTAATGCTTCTATATTTCTATCTTGAACTTCTCTTAAATTTTCTCCCTCTTCAAGACTATAATTAAAATCCTTCCATTGCTTTTCTGCAAAGCTATTAAAATTTTTTATCCAGCTATTAGATACTTTTCTTTCTCTAAAATCTTCAACTAATTCAATATTCAAATTATTTACATCTGCAAAATTCTTTATAGTATCAACTGATCTTTTGTAAGGGCTTGAATACACTTTGGTTATATTCTTATCATTTAAATATTTTGTAACCTTCTTACTAGCATTAATTCCTTCTTCACTAAGAGGCCTAAGTAAATCATCTTCTACAGTAAAATCTGGCTTTGCATGTCTTACAAAGTAAACCTTATTCATATCTACATCACCCTTTTCATTTCATTTATTTATCTACCCTAGTTCCACCCCATTCAACTACTGTAAAACCCTCTCTATTAAATTCTTCAAGCTTCTGCTCTTTAATTTCAATAGGTTTGTCCAGAGGTTTATAAACCATCATTACTCTTAAAATTGAATTAGGTTTAGGAGTTATATTAAGCTTTGCATACTCATTATATTCTTCTCCTGCAAAGGATATTAGATTATATTTATTTTCTTGTAAAATAGGAAGCCAATAAACTATAAACTCATTGTATTCCTTTGGAGTTAATCCCATGTATTCTAACTTTTCTTGTAGAAATTCAGCTGTATCATCTTTTTTAACAACAAAACCTTCTGAAATATCATAGTTTAAATCTGATACTCCTTCCCAAAATAAATATGAGTATTCTTTATTATCCTCTAAATTTATTAAAGTACCATCTGGATTAGCTTTTACCTTCCAGCCATCCTTATATTCAGGATAAGTAACTGTAAGTTCTCCTTTGTATTCTAAATTTACATCAATAATCTCTTCTTTTGTTGGGTATAAATAAATTACTGGCTTTTTCTCTGTAGCTCCTGAAGAACATGATATTAATAATACTGATATTATAAGTATCATGCTAATAAATGATAACTTTTTTAACTTTCTCATAAAATCCCCCTCTAATTCAATTATTAATAAAACCACATTGTTGGTAAGAAAAATAAATATGGTGCTGTGAAAATTGCTAAAGATAATGCTAGTTTTTTCTTTGACTTTTCTTCTATGGATAAGTGTTTCAAACTACTTTTATAGTTAAAGAGGTAAATAAAAAATGAAGTGATAATTGTAGCAAATAATATCCAAGCAACTGAATAAATGTTATCAAATGGACTATATGATACTGGCATAGTTAAATTTTTATACCACCATTCTTTAGTAGCTCCTGAAAGAAAATTTTCAATTGTTCCTGGAATAATCATTATTATTGTGCCTATAAGATCTGCTAAAAATCCATATCCCCAAACCTTCAAAATTGTTTTCTTATATATATTTTTCTTTTCATTAATATTCAGCACTTTTAAAGTAATTAAAAGAACTAAAGAATCTATTATAAAATTACCTGGCAAAATTATAATCCATGTAAGTGGAAATAACCAAATCAACCATATTGGAAAAATCATATTATAAAATTCAATACTTGATTTATTTCTCATAAAACACCCCTTATCTTTCATAACTCCTTCTAGTAATCATAAATATACCTTTTATATTTAAATTAATACTTTTAACTATAATATTTATAAGGATTTCTTCTAAAGCAGCAAGAGTTGATACACTACATACTATAGCAATACATATATTCATCCCTACTAATCTATATATTAATGGAGTAAAAAACAATAATATTCCTGCTAATTTATTTGCATAAGTGTGTAAAAATGTTATCTCTTTAAACCTTGAAAATCCAATAATTAATGACAAAACTTTAATTATAAAAATAAAAATAATCCATAAAATCATCCATAATTCTAATCTTAAGCTTGGTAAAACTTTTATAAGTGTTACCATAATGAAAAATGCATCAGCTACACTATCTAATATCGCTCCAAACTTACTACATAATTTAAATTTTCTAGCAATATACCCATCTAAAACATCACTTAATCCACAAATTAAATATAGTATGAAAAATATACTTGAAAATGGTTTTGTAAATATTAATAAACTTGTTCCTATAATTCTAATTAATGTTATGAAATTAGGTATCAATTTATTACCAACTTTCTTTAAAACTTAAGTAAACCATTTTCATCATATTTAAAGTTTGGTCCCCATGCAACTTCCCAGTAGTAGCCATCTAAGTCCGCAAAATACCCATGATATCCACCCCAAAATACATCTTGTGGCTCTTTAACTATTTTTGCACCAGCCTTCCTAGCTAATTCAATAATCTTATTTACATCTTCCTTTTTTTCTACATTATAAGCTAATGTAATTCCAGCAAAACCATTAGATATTTTAGGAGTATTTTCTTCACTAATATCTTTTGCTAATAAATCTAAAGGAAATAGTTCAAACTTAGTTCCAGTTGTATTAAAAAATATTACACTTGGATTATTTTCCTTTTCATCAGTTTGAAATCCAAGCTTATCTCTATAAAATTTAATGGATTCTTCCATATTCCTTACCCCTAGGCAAATACATGTAATTTTATTCATACTAAATCCCTCCCAATTAAATTCCTCTTAATCCTCATAAGTAACGATATACCTTATTTCCAATTTATGTATCAATATAATTATAAGTATATCAAACAGCTTCTCAGTTTACAATATATGGTTATGCCGTTAATTATCTATATAAAAAGAGATGACTATTAACTAGTCACCTCTAAATAATTTATGAATTTCTTTCTTCAATTTCTTTTTCTATTAATACTTTAGAAATATACATTGCTTCTATAAGGGGCGTTAACCTCTTATACTGATTACTATCTTCTCTATATTTACTTCTAGCTTTTTCTGTTTTATTTATAATAGAAATTACTGGTGGCAATGCTCTTTCTAAATCATTATTGCTATATATATCTATATCTCTATCTGCTTCTAATAAGCACTTAGAAATTTTTAATGCTTTAATTCTATTCTTTAAAAGTGAATGCTGTGATGTACCTTCTGCAAATTTAGGTTGCATTTTTTCACAGTTATTTATAGTTGAAGATACAATTTTTATTGCACCTTGTAATTTTTCTTGTAAATAACTTTCCATAAAACTCCTTTGTAAATTCAAAACTACTTTATATATTCTCTGACGCTAACCTTAAATTATAAAAAATTTCAAGTCATTCTTCTCAATTTTTTAAGACTTAAGTTAAATATATTAACCTAGGAATAATATCAAATATTATAGTAGTTGCCAATAAAATTACACCACTTATAACTTGATATTTATAGTATTCAGGATACTTATTTTTCATACTTATTCCACCTAAAATAATTAAAATACATGTTATACTAAAGATTAATGTTCTAAAAAAATTACTTTTTTCTAGGTTTTCTATAAAACTTCCATTACTAAAACTTATATAAATTACAATTAATGAGGCTATTATTGAGAAAATCAAAAGAAATCTTCCTAAGTTTTTATAAGATTTTTGTATCATGTATTTTCACCTTCTTTTATTTTATTTAAAACTAATAGCTCCGAATACAGGAAAAACTAATAGAATTAATATTATCATAATTAAAGAAATTATTTTTCCAATTTTAGCTACAAGATTATTTTTATCTTTGTACCCCAAAATAAATGAAGGTATAAAAAATATAAGTGAATAAAATACTGTATAATGCATCCCACTATTACCATTAGCCCAAGGCTTTAGCCCTATTTTTGTTAAAATCACATCTCCATAACATACCTTATTTCCAAAAGAAAAAGCAAATAAAATACCCATAGTAACCATCAATAATGAAAGATAACCTAACCATACTTTTTTATTATTTGAGCTCAATATAAAGACCTCCTAAAATATTTTTACATTACCACATTTAACATATTATCCAATTCCTTGAAATCTTCATTAGCTGCATCAATCATATCCTGGGTTTTAGGACTAGCATATTTGTCTTTTAACTCTACATTTAACTTACCTTCTAATTGATCTAATTTTTCTAAATACATATTAGCTTATTTATGCTGTATTATTATGTTTTCTTATGTCTTTTAATTCATAATGGTTTAATAAAATTCTTTTGATCTTTTTTATTAATGTATTGCCAACCCCTAAATTCCTAGAATCCTTTTTCACCACAAATCCCATAATGTTTACTAATGAATTAAAATAAAGTGTTTCATATTGTTTTGTTTAATAGTTATATTCTATTTTTATGCCATTAAATATCTCAACTTTTAAACGAGTATAGCTTTCATTTTCTTTTACATTAGTGAAATTAACTTTTAGAGTTTCATTATCTTCCCATTTCCCCTTATATATGAATATAATTATTTATGTTATTAAGGTTCCTTGATGAAATACCATTTTCCACTTACCATCATATAATTTCCATATAGAACTTCTAATTGAACTTTTTATTATATTATCTTTATGATAGATTTTATCTATTTTATATGTTGCTAATATACAATCCTTTGATAATTCCCTTGAATTAAAATCCTTTAACTTAAAGGATACATTATCCTCATAAAAAGTATCATTCACATTATAGTTATAAATAACTCCACTACTACAATATTCAATAAAGTCTTCTGATAATAGTTCCTTTAACTTTTCAGGTGATTTTCTAATCTCTGGTTTTAATAATTCTTTTTCTAAATTTAATATTAATTCACTATTTCCCATACCCTTCACCTTCCTAGTATCTATGACACCTTATTTTCTTTAATTATTTGTAATATTTCATATCCATAACCACTAATCTGTCATGTAAGTATTAACTAATTCATAGCATCTATTCTTAGTTGCTTCATATAAAGATACTTTATCAGCTACAAATTCGAAGGTTCCTCCCTTATATTTTAAAGATTCCTCTTTTGCTGCCTTTTCTTTTTCATCTATCCATTTAATTTCTTCTTGCTCTAAACTTTCCATTACTTCTTTTGATAATTCTTTTTGTAGTAAAGCATAAATATTATTTAATTCCTTATCATACATTTCATAGCCTATACCATAATAACTTTTCATAGCATTTGTTACCCCTGCATCTGAATCCTTCTTTTCTGGTAAAGCATCAATTTCTTTTTGTATATTATCTAATCTTTCTAAGAATTCTTTTCTTCTTCCTTCTATCTTTGTTACTTTATTTTCAGAAGTATTTCCATTAGAATTCTCATTCTTTGAATCATTATTATCTGTGTTACTATCATTGTCATTTACTTGTTGGTTTTGATTTGTTTTATCTACAGTATTTTGGTTTTCTTTATTGCCTTTTGTACAAGACACCAACATAATCACTGATAATATAATAGATAAATTAAGTACAATCTTTTTATTTTTCATAAACATTACCTCTATTTATTTCCATTATATTTCTATCCTTTAATATAATTTTTATATTTATTTTATTTATAATAAATATAAAGAAACTTATTTTCCTTTTATTATTTTTTCACTCATTTAATTACCCATTAATTCAATCATTAATATGCTAAAAGCTAATTCTTTTCTTCATACTTAATCCAAGGAAAATTAAAATTATTAATAATAGTTCCCCAAACAACACATATAAATATACAAATCCAAAAACTCACATCAGAATTATTAGTAAATCTTGTGAAAAAATCTAAAATATCAGAACTAAATAATACAATAAAGATTAAGGGAATAAATGTAAGGGTTGAATTTATATTATTTATTTTTTTACTTACTCTTAGTTTTGTATTACATTTATCACATTTTAATTTATAGAATGGACTTAAAAATATAATTTTCATAATTCCATATTTAAATTCTTCTTTGCATTTAGGACAAACTCTAATATAAATCACCTTCTCTTTTTAAAATTATAAACTAGTAATTATTTAATCTTATCTAAGTAACCTTTCAGTCTTTTTCCATGGGCCCCAGCATATTCATCAGAATTTACAAAGCTTATGAATTCATCTTTATCCAACCACTTATAGGAAATAGTTTCCCCCTTCTGTAGAATAATTGAATCTTTATCACACTCTACTATACATAAATATCCATGGTAAATTCTTTGATTCTCATCACTAACTATATGATAAATTTCCTCTAAGGAAGTTGCAATAATCCCTGTTTCCTCCTTAAGTTCTCTAAAAGCACATTCTATTGGAGCTTCACCTTTTAATGAACTTCCTCCTGCACTTGCTTCATATTTCCCAGGAAAAGTTTCCTTGTTAAAATCTCTTTGCATTAATAAATAGCTACCATCTATATGTTTCACTAAAACTTCAGAAACAACATGATAAAATCCTTTTGGAATTTCTTCACCTCTTACTAAATCATAATTAGCCTTTGTTTCATCCTTATAATAAGCATCCCATATTTCCATTTACTACCTCCTTATAGAATCTTTTATATTATTATAATTTTACTATTTTTTATATAATATGTGAATTAAATCTATAATATAAAAATAGGCCTTCTAACAATGTAAAATTTTTAATTATTCATTTTACATTATTAAAAAGCCCCTATAAATAACTATTTTTTATTTACTAATAGTTTTTAAAACAAAAACCAACCATTGCAGTTATTAAAGCCACAATTATTACAATTGCAGTTTCTTCTGCATCTATTGCAGCCATTCCATCCATTCCAATTATTACAGCCGTTCCAATTATTACAACCATTCCAATTGTTGCAGCCATTCCAGTTATTACAGCCATTCCAATTGTTACAGCCATTCCATCCATTCCAATTATTACATCTGTTACATCTATTATTACATCCGAAACACATATAAATTACCTCCTTAGTTGTATACTATAATATATTCACTACATTACAAATTGTTCTATTATGTATAACTCTTAAGTGAAAAATTTTTTTCAAAATAGCAATTAATAATCAAGGATGTAAAAATTAGTGCAATTCAAATACATTAATATATATATTATATAATCATTTAATGTAATATAATTAATAATATCCCATAAATAATACCCTATAAATTTTATATTTTTACCATATGAAGGAGGAAAACAATGCTAACCTTACTACTAATAATAATTTATATATCCTTTATTAGTTTAGGTCTACCTGATGCAATACTTGGATCAGCTTGGCCAATCATACATCAAGATTTAAATGTTCCTGTTTCCTATGCAGGAGTTATTACCATAATTATATCCTGTGGAACTATTATCTCTAGTTTATTTAGTGAAAAAGTAATACGAAGATTTGGTACTGGTAAAGTTACAGCCATTAGCGTACTTTTAACTGCTATAGGATTATTAGGTATATTCCTTTCACCTAATTTTATATGGATATGTTTCCTTGCAATACCTTTAGGTATAGGAGCAGGTTCTGTAGATTCTGCTTTAAATAACTTTGTAGCACTACATTACAAAGCTATACATATGAATTGGCTTCATTCCTTTTGGGGAGTAGGTGCTACAGCTGGTCCCTTTATAATGTCTATATTTTTATTAAAAGAAAATGGTTGGAGACTTGGTTATGCTACTATAGGAAGTATGCAAGCCTTATTAGTTATCTGCTTATTTTTATCACTACCCCTATGGAAAAAGTTCGAAAATGCTAATTCTGAAAATATTACTACTACTGAAGAAACTAAAATTTCAAAATTAATCAAAGTACCTGGAGTTAAGCCTGCTCTTTTATCTTTCTTTTGCTATTGTTCAGCAGAATTAACTACAGGCTTATGGGTTAGTTCCTACTTAGTTATAATTAACGGTTTTTCCGCTGAAAAAGCTGCAAAATGGGTATCATTTTATTATCTTGGTATAACTATTGGTAGATTCTTATCTGGATTTATATCTATAAAATTAAATAATAAGCAAATGATAAGAGTTGGACTAGCTATATGTATTTTAGGAGGTATTCTATTAAATATTACTTATTCAAGTAATATACAACTAATAGGATTAATAAGTATAGGTCTTGGATTCTCACCTATTTTCCCAGCTATGATTCATGATACACCAAATAAATTTGGAAAAGAGTTATCTCAAGGAGTAATAGGAATACAAATGGCTTCTGCTTATGTTGGAAATACTTTTATGCCACCTTTATTTGGAGCAATTGCAAAATTTATTGGATTTGAAATACTTCCATATTTCCTATTAATTTTAATGATAGCTATGCTTATATCCACAGAAAGAGTTAATAAGATATGCAAATTATAGTTTAAAATAGTGGATAAAATACAAAAACAAAGACTGCTTACACAATGTCAGCAGTCTTTATATATATTCATCATCTTTAATTATTGTTTCCCCTACAAATTACATACTTCTCCATTAATTTAATTACAGATTTATAGGATAAATAATTAGCAAAATTAAAAACAAATATAAGAATAGTTATAATTAATAATCCTTCAATAATATTTGATATTTTATTTATATTAATTGAAGGCATTAGTAATAAAGCTATTAAGATTATAGATATTCCTAAAGAATATATACTTAACTTCTTTTTACGATTACTTATATTAATATATTTTTTTATTTCTCCTATGTAAGTTTCATCACTGCATTCAAATTTATAGTTATTAATTGTACTATCATTCATAATTCTCACCCAAATTTACATTTATTATTGTTATATATGCTTCTTATTTAATAACTAATTTATTTTTTATTTATATATAAATATTTTAAGTTCATCAGACCATAGTAAACTTTCCTATTCATACTTCTAATTCTTATTAAATAATATTTTTAAATCTTTTAATCCTTGTAATACTTCTTCTTTTGAAAAATTATTTTCTAATAAATCTTCATTACTTTTTTCTAATAATTCTTCATAAAAGTCAAGTGCTACTTTATAATTTGCTTCTGACTTATTTTTTTCTATTTCTTCAAAAAGAACATTTTCAGCTTTGTTATATTCTTTTTTAGTAATAAGGCTTTTCAAAATAATTCTAAGTATTTCTGATGACCCTGTATCTTCTAAATTAACCACTAACATATTCTCTTCCTCTTTTCACAATGAAAATATTATCTATCGATTATTTTTACCACATTTTAGTTAAAAAGTATACCCTATTTTTTTAAAATTTTCAGTAATTCAAGTATTTCTTCTCCATATTTTTCGTATTTCTTTTCTCCCATTCCTCTTATACTAAGTAACTCTTCCTTTGTTTGTGGAACTTTATTTGCCAGCTCCATAAGAGTTGAATCTGAAAATATAATATATGGTTTAATACCTTGAGAATTCGCCTTATCTTTTCTCCATAATCTTAATTTATTAAATAAATCTTTATTAATTATCTTTTCTTCAGTATCTTCACTAAGCTTGCATATAACTCTTTCTTTAGATTTTAATACTCTCATTGACCTAGGATTTAATTTTAACATAGAATAAGTCCCTTCTTTTAAACTAACATATTCCAAGTCTATTAAGGTTTTAATTAAATCTCTTATAAATTTACTGCTATATTCCTTCATTATTCCAAAGGTTGTAAGCTTATTTAAATTATTTTGAATTATCTTAGGTCCTGTAAATCCTCTAAGTATATCTATTAATACTGAAGTTCCATACCTTTCCCTGCTTCTATATACACAGGATAATATCATTTGAGCTTCTGTTGTAAAGTCTCTAAGTTCTTCATTATTTAAGCAATTACTACAATTATTACAATAAGGCTTTACATTTTTATCTCCAAAATATTCTAATATGTAACTTCTATAACACTTATCATATTCACAAAAATCAATCATACCCTGTAGCTTTTTAATTTCAATTTCTTTTCTTGTGCTACCAGCTGTAGTATAAATTAAATATTCTAAGGTTCTTATATCATCTCTATTATATAAAAGATGGCATTCTGTTTTCTCTCCATCTCTTCCACCTCTACCTATTTCTTGATAATAGCTTTCTATATTCTTACACAAAGTAAAGTGTATTATGTATCTTACATTAGATTTATCTATTCCCATTCCAAAGGCGTTTGTAGCTATCATTACATTATAATTATCTTTTAAAAATTCATCTTGATAATAATTTTTTTCTTCGTCTTTAAGTCCACCATGGTATTTTGCTATAGATAATCCTCTTTCTTTTAAATAATTATAAAGGGCTTCTACTTCTTTTCTAGTAGCACAATATATTATTCCACTTTCCTCTTCATGATCTCTTATATAATCTTTTACAAATTCAGCCTTATCTTCTTCTTTATGAATAGAAATATCTAAATTTTCTCTATCAAAACTACCTAAATATGTATAGGGCTTAATTAGTCCAAGTAAGTTTAAAATATCAACTCTAACTTCCTTTGTTGCTGTTGCTGTAAAAGCTGTTACAACAGGTCTTACCCTTAAACTATTAATAAAAGGTGAAATATATCTATAGCTCTTTCTAAAATCATGTCCCCACATAGAAACACAATGTGCTTCATCTACAGCAACTTGACTTATCCAAATCTTTCTAAGCATTTTATTAAAATATTCACTTTCCAACCTTTCAGGAGCTATATACAAAAGCTTAATCTTTCCTTCATAACAATTATTTATTATTTCTTTAATTTCATCTAAGCTTTGTGTGCTATTTATATAAGCAGCACTTACTCCAATATCATTAATAGAATCTACTTGATCCTTCATTAAGGATATTAAAGGAGAGACAACTAAGGTTATTCCATTAAAAATCAATGCAGGAATTTGATAACAAAGGGATTTCCCTCCTCCTGTTGGCATAATACAAAGGGTATCCACTCCATTTAAAATATTATTTATTATTTCCTGCTGGCCTTCCTTAAAGGAGTTATATCCATAATATTTTTGTAAAATTTCCATTGCTTTATTTAAAATGTTAATCACTCCTTTCTTCTTAAGATTTTACCATATTTTTTACATACTAAACTACTAATGGTATAATTATTTTATTATATGGGGGTACATTATGCTTACTTTTTTATTATTCTTCGGAGTTTTATTTATTTGGTTTATCTGTATTGTTATTCAACATAATATGGAAAAGAATAAATTAAAATTTGCATCTACTTTTACTATATTAATTAGTATTGCTATTAATATATTTGTAGTAAACATAGATACATCTTTTGCATTTATATTAAAATCTATATCCTTTTTATTTTTAAATTTCGGAATAATTTCAGGTATACAATATCTTATTAGAAAATAACAATGGCAGTAAATATATTTAAATATTTACTGCCATTGTTATTATACAAAAGAAGTTAAACTTTACATAGCTATTGCTCTAAAATATCAATAAGCTTTTTACTTTCTACTTCAGTTAAACCAAGCTTTTTGGTTACTTGTAATAATCTTTCATATAATTCCTCTACTTCAATTGCTCCTCTTAAATAATTACTTATATCATTACTAATTTCTAATATTATTTGAAGAGCTTCTATTCTGTCCTCATTATTTAATTCATTATTTTCTATTAATCTGTATAATACATATCCACATACAGAACATAGTTCAACATAATCAATAACAATATTGTCAGATATTTTGCTTAACATATATTCTATTTCTACAGATGAATATTTGTTATAGATATCATTATTTATATTAAAGTGAACTGATGCATTTATAAATTCATCCTTAAGATCACTAGTAACTTTTTTATTTAAGTAGTCTAAAATTATATTATATATAATAGTGTCCATCTCTATCTCCCCCTACTTTAATCCTCTACCTATAATTTATCACAATATTCAAAACTTTTAAATTATATTTGAGAAATAAAAAAATATATTTTTTATTTCTATTTAATGCACTACTAAAACACGAAAAAATTCAGAATTTTTTCTAGATTTTATTTACTTTATAAAATTAAAGGACTATAATTAATATATAAAAGTAATTAATTTAATATCGCGGGATGGAGCAGTTGGTAGCTCGTCGGGCTCATAACCCGAAGGTCGTAGGTTCAAGTCCTTCTCCCGCAACCAAAAAAAGCCATATTTTTAATATGGCTTTTTTATTATGCTCTTTTTAAGTATTTTGCTGTAATTGTATTTGAATTCTCCACCATCTCCTTTGGAGTTCCTTCAAATACAACTTCACCTCCATTTGTCCCACCATCTGGTCCTATATCTATAATATAATCTCCTTGTTTCATAACATCTAAATTATGCTCTATTACAATAACAGTATTCCCTTTACTTACAAAGCTATCTAATAACTTCATTATCTTCTTTATGTCAGCAGCATGTAAACCTGTGGTTGGTTCATCAAGAACATAGATATTTCCCTTTTTATCCATGTATTTTGCTAGCTTCAAACGTTGCCTTTCTCCTCCAGATAAAGTTGATGCCGGTTGCCCTAATGATAAATATGATAATCCAACATCATTTAATGCTTTAACATGTTTATAAATCTTTTTATTATCTTTAAAGAAATCCATTGCTTCTTCAGCAGTCATATCTAAAATCTCAATTATATTTTTTCCATTATACTTATATGACATTGCCTCATCATTAAATCTTTTTCCATTACATTTTTCACAAATAGTAGTTACTGGGTCCATAAATACTAATTCTGTTACTATTACTCCTTTTCCATTACATTCATGGCATGCCCCATCACTATTAAAAGAAAATAATCCTGGTTTTACATTATTTACCTTGCCCATTTCTTTTCTTATTTCATCAAAGAAACCTAAAAATGTTGCTGGAGTTGAACGTCCTGTTGCTGTTATTGGAGATTGATCCACAAGAATAACTCTATCTTCATATTCCTTAGCAAAAACATCTCTAATTAATGAACTTTTACCTGAACCTGCAACCCCTGTTACCACTGTTAAAACATTTAATGGAATATTAACTGATACATTTTTTAAATTATGAATACTTGCATTTTTTATCGGTAAATATTCCCTTGGAATCCTTGGATTTTTCTTTATTTCTATGTTTTCCTTCATTGCTTTTCCTGTTAAAGTATTAGAAACTAATAAATCTTCATAGCTTCCTTGGAATAATATTTCTCCACCATTTTTTCCTGCTAATGGTCCTACATCTATTATTTCATCTGCAATACTAATAATATCTTTATCATGCTCCACAACAAGGACGGTGTTTCCCTTATCTCTAAGGCTTTGTAATAGTTTAATCATACGATATACATCTCTTGGATGCATTCCAGTACTTGGTTCGTCAAAAATATATGTCATTCCAGTTAAAGAACTTCCCATATATCTAACTAGTTTTAATCTTTGTGCCTCACCACCAGACAATGATGATGACTCTCTGCTCATACTTAAATAAGGAAGTCCTATGTCTATCATTCTTGTTAATGAAGCCTCTAAAGATTCTATTATTGTAGCAGCTCTATCATCCTTAATATCTCTTAAAAATTTTCTTAATTGAATAAATTCCATATCACAGGCTTCAGCAATATTAACACAATTTATTTTGCACTTTAAAACATCCTCATTTAATCTTTTTCCATTACATATTGGACATTCTTTTTGAGATATTAACTTTTCTAAACGTTTTGTAGAATACTCCCCCATACTAGAAGTATCTCTTTTTAAAACAAGTCTTGATAAATGATTATATAATCCTTCTACCTTCTTATTTACTCTTTCTCCATCCTTTTCATAGGAACCATAAAGTAATAAATTTCTTTCCTTCTCTGAATAATCTTTTAATTTTTTATCTGGATCAAACAACTTAGATTCTACATATTGTTTAAAGTACCAATTACCTGGATGGAAAGCTGGCAAATCAACCATATCTTCATTCCATGATTTTTCTTCATCTAGTATTTTATAAACATCTAATTCCATTACATTTCCAAGGCCTGAACAATTCATACACATTCCCTTTGGATCATTAAAGGAAAAGTAAGAAGCAGTGCCTACATAGGGTGTTCCAATTCTAGAATATAGCAAACGAACTGCTGAATATAAATCGCTTATTGTTCCAACTGTTGATCTTGCATTTCCTCCTAATCTTGATTGATCAATAATAACTGATGCTGATAAGTTATCTATGTAATCAACCTTTGGTTTCTCATATTTAGGAAGTCTTCCTCTAACAAAAGCATTATAAGTTTCATTCATTTGACGTTGACTTTCTGCAGCAATAGTATCAAAAACTATACTTGATTTTCCAGAACCTGATACCCCTGTAAATACTACTATTTTTTCTTTTGGTATCTCTAGGGATATATTTTTCAAATTGTTTTGATGTAACCCCTTAATTATTATGTTATTTCTCATTTCTCTCTCCTTTTAAAATATTTTACTTATTTATATCAATATAATCTTCTTTTAACATTCCGTATAAATAATAATCACAATAAGTATTTACCATTTTCCCATTACGGATAAGCCCCTCACGTTTAAAACCTACTTTTTCAAGAGTTTTATATGATGGGATATTTAATATATGCACATCTGACCATAATCTCTGCAATTCTGTTTTTTCAAAGCAGAACTCAACAATAGAGGATAATGCTTCTGCCATAAGCCCCTTTCCCTGATATTCAGGTGACAACCTAAAAGCCACCTTTGCCATCTTATCATTTTCAATTAAATATACCCATAGTTCACCAATAACCTTATTATCCTCTTTATGCACAATTCCTAAGTGAAAGCTTTTTGTTTTTCTTTCTTTTTTCTCAAATATAAGTTCAGGATTTAAATCACTTTTACTTGGTCTTTTTCCCCAGTACTTATATATTGATTTATTTGGTAGCCATTCTTTTAAATCATTAACATCAGTAGGCTTTAATACTCTAAGTATAAGCCTTTTTGTTTCAAGAACTGGTTTCTCATTAATATAATCTTTTAAACTCATATTAATTCTCCCCCCTTATAAATTTAGTATCTTCTATACCTATAATTATACAAGGTGCTTTTTATACTTCAACCTATTCATATATATCCATTGGCCCTATATGATATTATTTTAAATACAATATACAACCACCACTTTAATAGTATATATTGGATAATACCCCAAATAGTGATAATATTTTATTAAGGATATTATTTATAAAAAAATGAGGTGAATAAATTGAAAACTCTTATTGTTTATTCAAGTAAGTATGGTTGTACTGAAAAATGTGCAGATTTTTTAGCTAAGGAACTTAAGGATAAACCAGATATTATAAATTTAAAAAACTATAAGGATGTAAATTTATCCTTATACAATAAAGTAATTATTGGTGGATCAATATATATGGGTAAAATACAAAAGGAAGTATCAGATTTTTGTTCAAAATACTTAGGAGAACTAAAAGAAAAAGAGGTTGGTTTATTTATTTGTGGAATGCAAGAAGGAGACTTAATAAATACTGAAATAACTGAAAATTTCCCTAATGAATTAATAGAAAGCTCAGTTATAAAGTCACATTTCGGTGGAGAATATAATTTTGAGAAGATGAATTTTTTTGAAAAACTAACAGTTAAGATAGTAGCAAAGGCCTCTTCTAGTAAATCAAATATATTAAATGATAATATTAAAAGCTTTGCTAAAACAATGAATTCTATTTAAAAGTAATAAGATCATCTGAATTTTTAATAATAATTCAGATGATCACTTTTTTATTATAATTCATGATAAGTAGGTTTCATATTTTCAAAGGTACAATAATATTGAAATCCTAATTTCTTCAATTCTAATTTAGTTTCTTCTATATATGCACCTAAATCTTCCTTCACGTGACTATCACTACCTATTGTAATAATTTTTCCACCTAATTCCTTATAAATTTTTATTATTTCTCGTGATGGTGTTAAATCATCAAGTCCATATCTATGGGAAGAAGTGTTTACTTCTATACCTTTACCATCCTGAATAATACATTTAAGAATTTGAATTACCTTATCCCTGTTATTAGAAAATTCAAAGCCATCATTTTCATCATATCTTCTCATTAAATCCATATGTCCAATAACACTATAATCATGATAATTTTGTACTAAATTATACATTTCTTCATAGTATAAATCATAATATTCTTTTTCTGTCTTTCCTTTTTGAAATTCTCTAGTCCAGAATTCTTGGTTATTAATTTGATGAATAGATAAAATGACGAAGTCCATAGGATATAAATCAAATGTTCTTTTAAAATCTTTAATTGTATGTATTTGCATACCAAATTCCAGGCCTTTTTTGATTTTAATTTCATCAGAATATTTTTCTTGCAATCTTTCTATTTCCTTAAAATATAAAGGATAATTCACATTAGAAATAGGTCTATTTTCATCATACTTAATATTTTTATAGTTGTCCCAATCTAACTTAATTCCATAATCCACATGGTCAGTAAAACAAATTTCTTTTATCCCTATTTTTATCGCATCTTTGATGACATCTTCCATTACATATTTAGAATCATCACTAAAATTTGTATGCACATGATAATCACAAAACATAATATACTCCTTTTCTTTGCTAGTATGTTTTCCTCTTTTTTAGACCTATTTTCTATTTTAAATACTATAAATATTTAATCCAATAATAAATAACATACAACCAACTCATTAATCCATGAACAATAGCCCACGGAATAGACTTCCATGCTGTATAAGAAATAACCATTGCTAAGCAAGACCCAAAAGAAATCCCATTTTTAACTGTGGTTTTTACAGTTTTGTTATAATTATTAGATTCATTATTTTTACAACCCATTATTACGCCCCCTATATAATAAATATTTTTCAGTCTGTTATAAATTTATAATATATTACAATATTATTATATTCTTAAATTATAAATGTTAGAATTTATCTATTTCTTATAAGCATCAATAATAACCCTTTTCATATCTCAAGTTCCTTATATAAACTTATTTATGAATAATTCTAAGTATTTCTTATATAATCATCAATGTAATATGGCAGCATTTCCTCAATGCTACTTCCATCTAAAGAAAAGCAAGTTATTTTATCAATAACATCATATAAACTCTTACCATAAAATACTTTAGCATTTAGAATATTTTCTAATTTATCATATTCATATGTTTGTGAGCCCTCTGGTACTAATCCATGCCAATATTTAAGTTTGGCCATTGTTGTGCCCTTTAAAATATATCTTCTGTATCTATTAGAATATTCTACAATTAGATATAATATCTTTTAAATTTAGAGATATGATTGTAATAACTTCTTCAATTCATTATTTTCTCCATATTTAATTACATAATCAAAAACATTACTTCTATTAACAACTTTTCTTATAAACTCTACATCCATTTTGGGAATAACATCTTTCAGTTCTCTCTTAGTAATAGAATTCATATATTTTAATATTTCAGTATCCTTTTGCTTTCTTTTTGCATCCTCTTTCGGATATCCTACTCCAAATGGCTCATTAAATAATTTTTCTAATGTACATTGTAAATTAATTTCAGCAGCCCATCCAAATTTCAATCCAAAAGGTATTGAAATTGCATTACCATCGTTAATTCTTCCAAATAAATATGCATCAGATGGATTTTCAACATACCCACATATTATTGATGGTAAACTATTGCATGCAAGCATCATACCTTGTCCAGATGAACATCCAGTTACTACAAAATCCACAGCTTTACTTTCTAATAAAATACTTATTAACATTGCAGTTTCAATATATGAGTACTCAACCTCTTCATCTTGAAATACTCCAAAGTTAATAACTTCATAATCTTTATCTTTTAATATATTTTTTAATGAATTATAAACTAATTCATTTTTATTTTTCTGAGAACTTCCTTGAATAACTGCTACTTTCATAAATTTCCCTCTTCACTTTAATCATAACTTTACCCAATCTAACCAATGCTAATTTAAAAATCACATTAAATTTGCTTAAAAAACTTTCCCTTATAAAAATTCTCATTTCCAAGCTTCTTTGCTGTTAGCCTGAATATAACACAACCATCTGGACATACAATATCCTTGCTATATTTGTCATTACCTCCGATGTTCTCTAAATCTCCGCCACTTCTAACCGCCTCCATAATTGGAAACATAATCATCATTACTTTAGAACAAATCCCTTGTCCATCTTTATTTACAGGGCAGCCATAAGTACAAGTATACTTATCTCCAACTTCCTCACCATTTCTGCAATAATGTTCTGTATGGTCACTTCTCAGAAATCCTATTACCTCAATATTAAATTCATATTCCTCATCATACCATTTTTTCATGATACACCTCCAAATTCTAATTTATAAAAATTCTTGCCTAATACATATTAAAAAAAATCATAATTCCAGTTAGTATAAGCCATTTTATCTTTATCTTTTTAATATTCTTCATTATATTCTTCAACTCTTCCTTTAAAAATAGCTTCATCAATATCATTAAACAATATATATTCATTAGCCCTTAAGTTATATCCTGAATTTTTAAATATCCTGTCAAATTTTAATTCTTCATCTATAGTTACGGTTCTATTTTCTTTTGCATCCATTATTATTTCTTTATTTAATGTTATATAGTCTTTTTTTATATCATCCTTTGCTAAATATGGTGTCTTTATTTTTATATAAAACTTTTGTGTAGAATTACTACAATTTTTTATATTTATATTTCCATTTACAGTTACTTTATCTTCATTACCATTAAAACTTACCACGCTATTTTCCCTATCAAAATATATTGAATTTAAATCTTTAGAAAATCCCTTGTAAAATTTAATACAATAACCCCACATTGCTGGAAAAATCACTATTATTAATATTAAAGTTACAACAATTCTTTTGAATCTTGTCTTTATAAAAGATTTTTCTTTAACTTCATTAAGATATTTTAAAGAATAATATATTCCTAATATAATTATTAATCCAGAATAGTATATTGTCCAACTATCTCCTTTAATGGGTTTAAATATTTTATTTATAAATAAGCTGGGATCATTATTACTATTTCCCATTAATAAAAAGATTACTATTAATGCTAAATAACAAATCACTGTTTGATGTTTCTTAGATATCTTTTTCATTATTACCTCCCAGTTATATGTGTTTCCACTTATATAAGTCACTATTATTTTTAATAATCTCTAGTGAATATTTCAGTATCTCCTAATATAATAATTTCTTCATTATCTGAAATTACTCCACCACTATTTGTAATTGCATATATTTTTTCTTTTTTCTCTTTAAGTACCTTCTTTATGTGTGTATTTTGTACATCTGTTCCTTCATAATGAACTTCAATACCAAAATTATTAATTATATTTAATCCTAAATTGTATGAAAAAGTACTATAATCTCCATCTGGAGTAATATGATACTCAGCTATTTGAATCATAGCTCCTGCACTGCTTCCAATAATAACACCTTTAAAATTTTCAATATCATTAGTTAAATCAAACTCAATTAAACGTGCCATCATTTTCTCTGGAAATCCTCCAGTAAAAAATATAATATTACTATTCTTAATTATCTCTTTAGCATTTTCTTTACTATCTTTAAAATAATTTACCCATTTTATATTTTCCTCTTCAATTCCAAAACTCTTAAAGGGCCTAACAACATCTTCATACCATTTACCCTTTTTACTATATAAATTTTGAAAATCTTCATCATTACTTATTTCATTACCAAAAGAAAAAGGAATTATAACAACCTTATCCTCTGAATTTATATATTTTCCTACTATATCCTTTGCCCAATCTTCATGAAAATTATATAAACTAAATAACATATTAACCATAAAGCTTCCTCCCCTTATTTTAATATATATAATTATAACATTTTTTCCATAAATTTGGACTTTATCTTCATATTATGTATAACTTATGGAATTTTATTACAACTAAATATATAATTAAAGTATGTGTTATTACTTAGTTGTATTCAATAGCATACTAATATAAGTACTTTTGGAGGTATTAATATGACTATTCCTAATGAATTTTCCTTATTATCGCTATTTGAGTGTGAACCTAATCTTTTAGATGATAATATTCCCTACTTTTATAATGAAGTAACATATGAGTTTACTAATTCTGCTAAAGAAAGATTTATAGTAATTATTTCTCCATCATATTCTGATATAAAAATACAGGTTCTTGATTATGATACCAATGAAACTATATCCTTGTTGGATTTTAAAAATGTAGATAAAGTTGAGATAATTTCTGATAAAAAAGAGCAGTCAAAGATAGGTATAAAAATAGAATACGGTTTTATTGAGGTTAGCTTCAAACCAAGATTTAAAGTATTACTTAACCTTAAGGGTTAAACTTGCTTTTATTATATTTAATAGAAAGGAAGATCATTTACTATTAAGTGCTGATGGAGATGTTGAGTGTATAAAGTTAATAAAATTATATTAGAGAACTTTGATACTATTCTTAAAGACTTATAGAAATGGGTAGAGATAATATTAATGATACTTTGAGTTTAATACATAGTAATTAGCATTATCTCATCCCATAGTTTACCTTGTGAATAAATAATTTACTTTTGCTAATTTTTTCATTTCATTTCCACTTATATTTTTAATTTCATCTTCTAAGTATTTCTTTAAATTTAGGTTTTCACTATAATTTAAAATCTTTTGTTCAGCTTTTTTTTCACTTACTGCCATAGTCATAATAGCAACTAAGACGCTTATAAACCTTTCTTCAGTACTACTTGCAGATGCAACACCTACAGAAATTAGTCCACTTAACATAGCTTCAATATCTAATGATTTATTTTCCTCATTTATATTTCTATTTATAAAAAATTCACTAAATCCATCAGTTAAATAATAATCATCACTTTTAATTACTAAAATAGTATTATTCATTTTTGAAAACTTTCTTAAACTAATTCTAAAGGAATTATCTTCTCTTAATTTATTATTAAACTTATTTTCTTCAATTAAAGTTTTATCTTCTAATACTAGAACCTTAAATTCTTCAACCCTTCCTGTAACAACATTAATATTATATCTATTTATAAATCTTAATGCCATTTCCCTTATTGGAAAGGAAATGTTTGCTCCTAGTATATCCAAAACTACAGGTATTCCTTTTCTTCTTGCAATTCTTATTGATTTTTCTATTGCTTCAATTTTATCTTCATTTAAATCCTCAAGATATATTAATAAGGAGTTCGCTTTAGAAGTTAATTCTAAATATTCTTTTAATGAATTAGCAAATATAGGCTTACCATTATAGCTTATAATACCTTCTTTTAACTTTTCTGAAGAACTATTAATACAGTGTATAAGAGGTTGCTTTATTTTCTGCAAGTTTAAGCTCTCGTCTAATGCTCTTATACCAATTTGCATTCTTGTTTCCTCTCTTACATCCTGAAATATGAAATATATTGATGTCAATACAAATAGTATTAATCCATATTATTCGACAGTATTTTTATATGTGCCTTATTTTTCTCAATGGTCATTTCATAAATATTGGTATATAATGATAATTAAATATTTTAATACAAAGGAGATTATTATGAATTGGATTGATGAAATTAAAGAATACACCCCATATACTGAACAAGAAGCTGCTGATAAAGAAGCTATTTTATATGCTATAAATAATTTTGAGAATTTACTTACTAGAGAAAATCCATTAGCTCACATAACTAGCTCTGGATATATAGTAAATAAAGATAAGACTAAAGTTCTTATGATATATCATAACATATATAATTCTTGGTCATGGACTGGTGGTCATGCAGATGGTGACGAAAATTTATTATATGTAGCCATTAAAGAAGCTAAGGAAGAAACAGGAGTTAAGCATATTAAAGCTTTAGATGAGAAAATATTTTCTTTAGATGTACTTCCTGTACCTGCTCATATAAAAAAAGGTAAAAACATAGCTTCACATCTTCACTTGTCAGTAGCGTATCTTTTAGAAGCAGATGAAAATGATGATCTTATCATTAAAGAAGATGAGAATAGTGGAGTAAAGTGGATTCCAATAGATGAAGTTTCTAAATACTCTACTGAAGAAGATATGATAGTACTTTACGAAAAATTCAATAAAAAGATAAAAAAAATGTACTAATTCCTCATTTCATTCGGAATTATGAATTCATTATGGTAATATTTGTATTAATATTACCATTTTTACGTTATAATATTTATAATAAATACTATTTTATAGGAGAACTATATATGAAAATAAAAGAATATATATTTTTTATAATTTTATTAATTGCATTACTTATGGCTTTTTTTAGTAAAAACCCTTTGATTTCTGTTATAGGAATTATAATTACATGCATTTTCTTTATAAGTTCATTTATATATAGTATTTTAAAGTGGAAAACAAACAAGAATGAAGTTAATACAGGATATGTTAAATTAAAAACTGAAAACTTTTCATTTGAATTTGTTACCATATTTAATATATACCTTCCTCTAAAACGCAAATATACAGGTAGAGTTTTTTATTTAGAGTATTTTCATAATAAAAAAGTAGAAATAAATAATTTCAAGGATTTTCTAAATACTTATAATGTAATAGAAAAAATAAGAATTATTCTTATAATTGTAATATTAATAGGTGTAATTATTTCAATTATAAAAAAGATAATATGCAAAGGTAGGATTTCATCTTATTATATTTTATTTACTAATGGTGAACTAATAAATCTAAAAGATATTAAAGAGGTTAAAATTGAGGATAGCTTTTTTGGTCTCTCTAAAAAAATTTCCCTTACATTAGATAATGATTTTAGAATTGTTTATATAAAAAATGATAACTTCCCAAAAGTTGAAAATTACTTAAATTCCATAGATAATAATTAAATATTCCTATACTAAATAAAATACATAAACCAAATATACTATTTCCTAATACTATTAATAATTATTAATGTTATTAATAGTATTATTTCATTATAAGTTTACAAATAAAAAACTCAGGAATCCTGAGTTTTTTTATTTCCTTAATTCTTTCATTTTTTCATTTTTTCATTATTTAATTTTTTCATTATTTAATTCTTCCCTATAACTTTATAGTATTTCCACTTCTATTCATCAAATCAATAATTTGATACATATTTCCTATTTCTCCAACCTTAAGTTCTTCCTTTAAATTATAAAAATCTAAACAAGCACCACAGCTTATTATATTTACTCCCTTTTCCTTCATTGAATTTAAACTATCTAATACATCTGAACCTGTACAAGTTAGTTTAACTCCTCCATTTATAAACATTAAGTTTTCTGGAAGAATTTCTGATTCAGCTAGGGTATTTATATATACCTTCATTAAGGTTTCTCCTAATCTATCATCACCATTCCCTAAAAGATTAGTAGCTACTAATATAGTTGGTGCTGAAGGAACAGAAATATTTTCTACTGCTTCTCCAGTTACTTGAGGTACTTGTACACCACTAATATCTCCTTTTGAAAGTTGAATCTTATATAATCCTTCTTCTTCAATAAAGCTGCTATTTAAATTTATTCCTTTTGCAAGTCTTAATATATTGTTTTTAGCTACTTCATTATCTACTATTACTAAAGCTTCCTTTGAATCTTCTAAATCAAAATATTTTTTTGTTTTTATTACTGGCATAGGGCAAGCTAATCCTTTGCAATCAATAATATTCATAATACCACCTCTATTTAAATTCTTTATATTAATTATCCCAAACTCTTTTTACTTCATTTTTATGTTTTAAGGAACCATTATTTTTTATAAGTAAAATTTCACTAAGTATCCCTAAAGCAATTTCTTCTGGTAAACTAGATGCAATATCTAAGCCCATTGGAGCATATACTTTTCTTAAATCTTCTTCAGGAATTCCCTCTTCAATTAAATCTTTCATTATTCCTTTAACCTTTTTTAAACTTCCTATCATTCCTGTATAGAAGGTATTTGCCTTAATAACTGACCTTAAGGCTTCTTTATCAGTTAAATGTCCCCTAGTTACTATTACAACATAATCTTCTTTATTAAAATTAAAGCTATTAAGATTTTCTTCTATATTTCCTATTATAAGTTCATCTGCTGATTTAAGTCTTTCTTCATCTTTATACTCTAATCTATCATCAAATATAACTGTATAAAAATTTAATAATTTTGCTATATTATTAAGTTTTTCTCCTATATGGCCTCCTCCAACAATAATAAGTCTATTCTTAGGAGTAAAGACCTTTATATATCCCTTTACAGCTCCACCACAGGCCATTCCTAGTCCTGATTCATTCAAGACATAATCAAAGGATATGCTTTCATTTTTTGCTATTGCTTCCTTTGCTTTTTCTATTATAGTTAATTCAACCTTTCCTCCTCCAACTGAACCTAATATTCTTCCATTACTAAAAACAGCCATTGAAGATCCCTTTTTTCTTGGAGATGAACCACTATCATCAGTTAGTATTGCAAGTGCAGCACTTTCCCCATTTTTTATTGCCTCATAAATCTCAAATAAAATTTGCTCATCCATTTTATTTACCCTCTCATAAATTCTTAATATTTTTCATAATCAAAAGAGCCTCTAAAACTCCTCCACCAATATTTCTAGCTTTATCTGATATAGTTGTGTAATTTTCAACTTCTTTAAGTCTAGGATCTACATCTCCTATTTTTAATCCCTTATATACCATTGTCCCATCTTTAATTAATCCTCTTAATAGCCCACTAATAGGTGATTTCACTTTTGTTTCACCAATATAAGCTAGGACATCATTCTTATTTACAATATCTCCGATTTTACTTACATTTTTTATTAATCCATCAGCTTCACTATAAATTACTCTTTCCTTTGAGTAACCTCCAATTTCGCCTGGAACTCCAGTATTAGGCATAGCATATCCTTCAAAAATTAATCGTCCTAAATTATGTCCTCTCATGGTTTCAATAACAATATCTACATCTACCCCTGCATTAAATCCTGGTCCTAAGGCTATAGTTATTGGTGCCATAGACTTATTTGTTCCTAAATTTTTCTTTGCTAGTATAGCATCTATAACTGCTAAAGGCTTAATTTCATCTATTATTTTCCCTTCTGGATCAATTAATATTGGTATAAAATCATTATTATGAGCTTCTCTTATTTCTTCTATATTATTAACCTTTATAGCTATAATTCCTTCTACTGATGTTTCTCCATTATAAATTGCATCACTAAAAGCTACATTTCTTCTTATTGCTGTTGGTTTATCTACTTCTAAAATTATTACTTTAAACCCACTTCTATATAATTTTTGAATGCTTCCAGAGGCTATATCGCCTCCCCCTCTTACAACAACATATTCCATTCTCATATACCTTAACATTTTTATTACAGCTTAATAGAATCTAAATATTTATCTTTTAAACTTCCATATATAATTTTATTTATAAGTCTTAACTCATTATTTTTCTCTATTATTTTATTAATTAATAAATTTAAGACATTTTCATTAACTATATCAGCTGCATTTAAAAACAGTATCCTCTCTCCCTTTGAATTTTTAAACAACCCATTTTCACCAAATATAATACTTATTAATATATCAAAACTAACCTTTTCCTTTAATTTGCTATTAGTTAAATTTATAAATTCCTTTAATCTATGAATATTTTCATCATTTATTGTCATACCAAAGGCTTTTAAACTCAAAACTCCTATAGTTTTATTAGTATTTTCATAAATAACTGGTTCATACTCATTCCAAGCCTTTAGAGATTTATTCTTGGAGCCATCAGATTCTATTAAAATATACTTAAAGCTATCCTTTAAATAATTTAACTCCTCTAAGTCTAACCCTACTAATTTATTTTCATTATTTACATAATTTCCATAAACATATATTCCATTTTCATAAGTAGCTTGTAGGTATTCATAACCATCTTTTCTTAATGCTAAATGTTTAATTTCTTCTTCCTTTGGTTTATAGATTTTAGTTGTAGTGGTAACTAAAACCTTATGATTTTTTAATTCATTTGCTAATTGAAACATTAGTGTAGTTTTACCACCTGCACCTACTATTGAAACTATATCCTTTTCTTTAAGCTCTAATAATTCATGTACTAACATAAAGATTATCCTAAATTATATTAATAGGCTTATTATCTTTATTTGCTTCAACTACTCTTCCTATTATTTCTGCTTTAATTTCACTTCTACTATTAATATTATTCAATAACTCTTCTGCCTTATTTTCTTCTACTGATATTAATAAACCACCAGAAGTTTGTGGATCAAAAAATGTTAATCGTGTTGCATCATCAATATTATCCATAAATTTTACCCATTTTTCAAAATGCTTTTCATTTGTATATGCACCACTTGGTAAACAATATTCTTTAACTAATTCTTTTACCTTTTTCATAACAGGAATCTTTGTGCTATCTATTTCTAAAGCTACTCCACTTCCTACTGCCATTTCGTAAGAATGTCCAATAAATCCGAAGCCAGTAATATCCGTACAAGAATTTACACCTATTTTTTGCATTTCTTCTGATGCAATTTTATTTAAAGTTGACATAACCTTTTCTGCTTCTTTAAATTCTTCATCTGTAATAAAATCTATTTTTAGTGCTGTAGTTAATACTCCTGAACCTAAAGGCTTTGTTAATATAAGCTTATCTCCTACCTTTGCACCAGAATTAGATATAATCTTATTTGGATTTATTATTCCTGTTACAGATACTCCATACTTTATTTCTTCATCAGTAATAGTATGTCCACCTGCAATAGTGGCTCCAGCTTCTCTAATTTTATCAGCTCCACCCTTTAATATTTCTGATAGTATATCAGTTCCAATAGTTGCTGAAAAACATGATAAATTTAAAGCTGTTAAAGGTCTTCCACCCATGGCATAAACATCACTTAAAGCATTAGCTGCTGCAATTTGTCCATAAGTATAAGGATCATTAGAAACTGGTGTAAAAAAATCTACAGTTTGCACTAAAGCTAATTTATCTGAAATCTTATATACCCCTGCATCATCTGATTTGTCAAAGCCTACTAATAAATTAGGATCTCTTTCATCTTCTTTAACTTCTATATGTTTTAATACTTTAGCTAAATCATCTGGAGTAAATTTTCCTGCACATCCACATCTAGTTGATAATTGCATAAGTTTCTTTTTATTATTTTCCATTTTATCACCTAATTTGTATTACCCTTCATTAATTTACTTAACAATTAAATTATAACACTATTACGGAAAAAAGGATAAAAAAAGAAAAACCCCCTTATAAACTTGGCCCTGTCAAGTAGACAATAGGAAAAAGACTCTTTATGCGGCATGAGACTTATATTGAATAGGACTCATGCCATATTTTAGTTGTATTCGTTCATTGTTATAAAACCAAATATA
>Ga0129315_1000307_pt1 | contig 47552 bp, 59 predicted proteins | sample Cm827metagenome_FD_94432 | JGI IMG/M metagenome (GOLD analysis project Ga0129315, IMG submission 94432) | Eastern black-and-white colobus group fecal microbial communities from Wisconsin, USA - Cm827 metagenome | ecosystem: Host-associated > Mammals > Digestive system > Large intestine > Fecal... | reverse complement strand
AATTCTTTTTTTTTTACCTGCTGTAAAACATAAAACAAAGCCCTGACTTTCACAAACTGGTGCTTTGTTATGTTGGAAAATTTTGTAACTTAGTGATATATAGTGATTTAAATGTTTATGAAGTTACATGCAAAATTATCCTCTACGCATATATGAACAACATCTATTCGTGCCGCAAGATGGAAAGGGCGGTTCAGCGCGACATCCATTTTATCTGGCTTGTCGCACAGGAGCGGCCCGACTTCGTGACAATCAACCGTTTCCGCAATCGCGTGAAGAAAGGTATAAACAACATCTTCACACAAGTGGTGCTTGTGTTGACTGACAAAGGCTTAATTGCTCTTGATGTGGAGTGCATCGACGGTACAAAAATAGAGATTAAAGCCAACAAGTCCACCTTTGTATGGCGCAAGACCGTGGAGAAGAACCGGGCTAAGCTTCAGGAAAAGAAACGTGCTCTGCTGGATCAGATAGACGATTCCATCGCTCAGGACAAAGCGGCCGAGACTGATAAAGTTGACTTCACTCCCGAGGCGCAGACTTCACTCATTACCGAACTGTAGGAATCCCTTTCAGCAAAACCCGAGTTGTCAGACAAGGAGAGGCAGAAGTTAGACTATATTTGCGGCAGATAATCCGCAAATTTTGCGTTTTATTTGTCGCGAAGAAAACATTGATTCTTGGACAGGAAGATGAAACGTATAGTTGATGCCCGAAGTAACACGCCTAAATATTTGAAAGTCAATGTAGAAGGCTACTCGTTATCAAGCGAGTTCAGAATCTCCAACATCTCGTTGGGGGTAACTACTCTTCTTACTGCTTGGAAGTGTTTTGTGTTTCCGGTAACGAGGTAAGAGTTGTCTTTTGACATGGCCACTTCGTAGAAGACAACATCCTTCGGGTCAATGACTTCGCCTGCGCTTGTAACTCTTCCGGATTCTATACCTGCTTCCACGATTGCGTCAATTACTTTGACTCCCGGGCAAGTCTGATCTCCTCATTAATCTCGTCAAGAGACATATCTTGAATGCCTGCATCCGCGGCTGCCTGTCTCATCTCATAGAATGCAGCACGTCCTTTGTTCATTATGTCATCCTTTGCAGGAGCTTCAATGGCGAATGGAATACGACGTCTTCTGACCACCTGGCGCACATAAATGTTGAACGCCGTGTTGGTGCTCATACCGAATTCTTCGCAAAGACTGTCGAATTGCATTTTCAAATCGGAGGCCAATCTAATTGCAAGAGCTGATTGTGCCATTTTCCTTAAAGATAGCAAAATGATTACAATGTGCAACTAATGTGTATTGACTTTATTGCTAAAAATATAAATAGCAGATTCGTATTATCCTGAATGCCTGGTATTTTTATAAAGAAATTTGCTGGTTCTCAAGAAAAACCATAATTTTGTGGAGTTGATTGAATCAAAAGAAATAAAGTTTACAATGCAGCAAAGAAGAATGAACAACTGGACAAACTTATCTGATCAAGGTATCAAATGCCTTGAAGGGGGTTTGCGTGTCCATCCTTCGGGCATTGAAACATTCTATACATTTGGAGACATTTTCCGACTAAAGTTTGATAAACCATCTGGGATACAATGATGCAGGTATCCCATTGATGCGATATATGAAAACCGTCGGAGAGTCATTACCAAACTTTTCGACGGTTTTATTTTAGATCTTTGATCTACAATAAACGCTACGCCTCAGCATATTCCGGACAATGCCCGGATCTGCATTCGGCTTGCAGTTTATTTTTGTGCCTGTTGGTGACGTTAGGGCGATGCTATATTCTCCGTCAATTCCGTCCACAGGTAGAATTGTTACATATTATTAACCGCGCAGTGATGCGCATGAAAGAAAAAATTATGAATTTTAAATTTGATGGAAGCAGGGTGTTCTTTACATCCGACACTCACTTCAACCACGCCAATATCATCAGGTTCTGCAACAGACCTTTCAAGGATGTGTCACACATGAATGAAGCAATTATTTCCAACTGGAACAGCGTGGTGGGTCCGGAGGATATCGTATTCCACCTGGGAGATTTCTGTCTGGGAGGTTCTGCCGAATGGATAAATGTACTGAACAGGCTGAACGGGAAAATTTACCTTATTTCCGGCAACCACGACATCAAGAACCTGAGGCAGAATTATACTCAATACTTCGAGCATATATCAATGCAGATGTATATCGAAGTAGATAAACAGAAGATATATCTGAATCATTGTCCGTTCCTTTGTTATGGCGGCTCATACAATGGTACATGGCAACTTTTCGGACACGTTCATACAAGCAGAAACAATACCGGAAAGGATGCGCCCAGGCTGAGTATGCTTCTTCCGACACAATATGATGTCGGAGTGGACAACAATGATTTCACACCGGTCTCTTTTGCGCAAGTGAAAGCAATTATCGAGAAACAAATTGAACAATCAAAGAAAGGAGAACAATAAGATGAAAATACAATACATGAGTGATCTGCATATGGAGTTCCAGGAGAACAGCAGATATTTGAAAAATAATGAATTGCCTGTAAAGGGCGATGTCTTGGTGCTGGCCGGAGATATTTTCTATCTCAAGGACAAGGTCGCTCCGTTGACGAAGTTCTGGAAATGGGCCTCAGAGAACTACCGGCAGGTTCTGATTGTCCCGGGCAACCACGAATATTATAACTATTCAGACGTGATGGAACGAGGCCTGCAATGGCGATGGATGTTCCGGGAGAATGTCGGTTACTACCAGAATCAGGTAGTTCGTGTCAATGACATTGACTTCGTCCTGAGTACGCTGTGGTCTCGGATCAATCCTAACGACGAGTATTTCGTGTGGAAAGGCATGAATGACTTCCGCCAGATAAAGTTCGGCGGGAAGTTGCTTCAGGTGGATGACTTCAACCTGATGCACGAGACGTGTATTGGTTTTATCCGAAAAAGCATCGAGGAAAGCACTGCGGCCCATATTGTCGTGGTTACACATCATTTGCCGACACTTCAGGTAGTGGCTCCGTATCATAGATGTTCCGTGCTGAACAGCGCCTTTGCCAGTGAATACGGAGATCTGATTGCCGACAGCCGGATTGATGCCTGGATTTACGGGCATTCGCACACCAACATTGACACTGAGATTGGCGGTACTCGTATAATCAGCAATCAAATGGGATATGTTTTTGAGGATGAATACCTGATGAACGGATTTGATCCGGCCAAGTTTATTGAAATTTAATGGGCATATAAAGTTAGGGCTGTGTGGACGAACTGCCGTGGAATACGAATGCGCTGTCCTTCAAGAATATACCAACGTGCATTGCCGATGAAAAACACTGCGATACAAATAGCATCCTTCTTCTTACTATCCTGTGAATAAAGCGGATAGTCCTTCATTGATTTCTCCCAGCCAGGAGTAATCAGGCGGTTGTTGTAACCTGTTGCCGTAGTCATAAAAAATATTTTTCACCCTTTCGTTAAGCCTTTTCGGGCTGGGATCGGGAAGATTTTTCTGCTTTACAAAGTGCGCCAAAGGCAATAGAGCAAGTCTGATGTGAAGAATACTCTTTTCATGACAAAGGAAGAACGTGCCGAGCAAAGTGTATAGTTTTGCCTGGCACCTTCTGACTAAGGCATAGAAGAATGTTATTGTCGTACCTTTGGCAGAGTGTTATTCTTTCGTAAGTCGATACATTTTATATAAATATAGCATGTTCATACCATTTTATAACGACTACGCAAAAAGATTTCGTTTCATTTTTGTACCTTTGCACGCAAATTAGACAAGGAAATAAAAGAAACAAGAAAAATCCTATACGGAATGAGACTTTATATGCACATAACATCACAATCATTCGTTCAGAGTTATCGACGCTTTGAACGGAATAGTTATGTACATACATCAAGTACAACAGATACGGCCGGTATAGGATTTCCACATCATTATTCGCATAGTTATTTCTATCGGGCATCATAGCAGCACGCCCCGCAGAGAATACTGAAAATATAGAAGAGTTGGAGTTTCCTTGCCGGGAGAATCCAACTTTTTCTTTTTAGTCAACTGCTTGCATCTGCTCTGACATTACGAGAAAAAAGTCGGATGAAATCCAACCATTTTTTACGTTTAAATGAAAGAACTATGCCAGCAAATAAGAATGCCTTAATAAGGTACAAAACTATAGACAACTGTTTGAGAAACAGATACAGAAGATGGACTCTCGATGATCTTGTGGAGGCATGTAGCGATGCTCTCTACGACATGGAGGGCATCACCAAAGGAGTATGTGCCAGAACTGTTCAGATGGACATACAGATTATGAGGTCTGACAAACTGGGCTATAATGCTCCTATCGAAGTTTATGATAGAATATACTACAGATACGCTGATCCAGACTATTCTATCACTGAAATGCCTTTATCCATAGAGGACTGCAAGCTGATAAAGAAGGCTATCATTCTTCTTGAAAACAAGAAGGATAAGAATAACGAAGACACCATCCAGGTGCTCAATAAGGTTCAGGACAGGCTCAAATCTATTCTGAACTTTGTGTAAGGATAAAGGAGGAAAATTATGAGTGGACAGCAACGAGACATCATCTTACAAGAAAGCTGAAAGGCTTCTTTTCAAGCAAAATTGCCTGAAGAGAAGCCTTTCTTATGTAGAGCTTCAAGTAGGATTCGAACCTACGACCTGCTCATTACAAGTGAGCTGCACTACCACTGTGCTATTGAAGCATTTGGGAGTTTGATGGGGATCGAACCCACTACCACCAGAGCCACAATCTGGCACTCTACCAACTGAGCTACAAACTCCATATAAACTCCAGATGGATTCGAACCACCACCAGAACCGAAATCTGGCATGCGACCATTTACACCATGGAGTTGTTTATTTTACTTGTCGCCCCAGAAGGAATCGAACCTTCGCTAACAGGACCAAAACCTGTTGTGCTACCATTATACTATAGGTCAAGTTGAGTTCGGGAGGTAGGACTCGAACCTACGAAGTCATCAGACAGCGGATTTACAGTCCGCCCTCGTTGCCACTGGAGCACTCCCGAATTTTTAAGTGGAGCCTCGTGGAGTCGAACCGCGTTTTCGGGATTTTCAGTCCCGCGCATACACCAAGTCTGCCAAAGCTCCAATGTTGTGACTCGTGAGAGACTCGAACTCCCGACACCGACGTTCGTAGCGTCGTGCTCTGATCCAACTGAGCTAACGAGCCAAAGTGCGGAAGCAGAAGGATTCGAACCTTCGGAACCTTTTGGTTCGGCACGTTAGCAGTGTGCTGGTTTAAGCCGCTCACCCATACTTCCTTGTTTTGACGATGCAAAGGTAGAGAGGGAGAATGCAACCTTTTTTCGTAGCAAGAAAAAATTCAAAAAAAATATAAGTTTTAGTGGAATCAAACAATAATTGCCATTTTTGTATGCGGATATCCAATATGAATATTTCGACACAATAATGGCAATTATTACTAAAAAGCCGAAGTCTATTACCTTACAAAGAAGGTCTCGACCAACGAGCACAACTGTTTGTCAGTTAAATTATCAATACCTACCTTATCAATCAATGCATATTCTTCTTTCTTGTTGGTAATCACGAATTTGCGTTCTTTTCCTTCCGCTTCACATAAAAGGTGATAGTTACCTTTGTACGCCTTTTCTACACGCACATTCTCAAAAATAGTATCACCAATTCTGAACGAAACATTCTTTCTTTGTTCTAACAATCCCCACTCTGCCAGATGATTGTTAAGGGTGGTTTCTACAGCACCTATCCAACGCTGACTAACTTCGCATTCTTCTGCAAAGAGTCTGAATTGGCGAATGGCAGAAGCAACTTCATCTATGATGGTTTCAGCCTTTCTGATACCGTTATCTTTGCCAAGAGCCAAAGCATCTTCAAGAGTCTGACCTTGAAATTTACCCTGCATCATCAGACAATGCGTCTTCTCAGGAAGGAAACCACCGACATTGAAGATATAAGTCATATCGTATGCCGGAGAAAGTTGCCATTGACCGCTTTCATCCATCAGGAACGAGAAGTTCTTGTTGTGATCATCAGTATTGTTGGCAAGAATATTGAATACCATTCTGCGAAAGACTTCCTCCTGGGTGCTTTCCGGTAGGCGCATCTTGCGACAAACCATCAGCAACTTTTCATAGCTGTCAGCATCAGGATATAGAGCAGCCAATGTCTGCATGTGCAATTTGCGTTCTTCATCACGATCAAAACGATGTGTAATGAAATGCTTCTGACCTTCCACCTCTATAATCTTGCAAGGCATCATGTTTATACCTGCAGCCATGGCCATTTTATAGTAAGCCATTTCCAATTCTGCAGACGAACGTTCTGCATCGCCAAACTTCAGTATGCAATAATCAAAGCCCTTGTGACCGGCAATCTGTCCGCTTCTGATTTCTCCCGTTTTCGGATTTATCGCTATGATTGCCTTAGGTTGGCGACCGCCAGCTGAAGTTCCGACAGCTATCAATGACTGCATGGTCAGCGATTCGTCTGGCATAAGTCTTACATTCTCACGCTCAGCGAATATTCTCTGGGCCAAATCTGTCAATGCTTTCATATTCAGCTTTTCCGACTTTCTGATGCCTGATGATTCGGGGATAAACTCCAAAGCACCCATACCTCGCTTACCTATAAACGACAGAATTTCAAGCGGAGTAATTTCCTGATTGCGAATACCATTCTGTATGCGCCAGCACTCAAACACCTGGTTGCCCCAAGCATCGGGCAAAGAGTCTGCAAGAAAAGGAGGCAGTTTGCGGTAAAGCTTAGTTTCCTTGTCACCCATGATGGGGCGTCGGCTGGCAGGTGACTTGACAGAAGCCACAAGTGGGAACGGATCAAGTCCTCCACCAAGGAAAGCTGGATTATACTCGAAAAATGAAATGCCTCTCCTTGCATCCCAGGACAAGCGACCGATTTCCTTGTCCCATAGCATTATTTTCAATGAGCTTGCTATCATGACTTCTTATGTCTAATCCGTTGAACTTTCTTTTCTTCCTTCACGAGGTATGCAGATGGCGGTAAATCCGGCATCAGTTCGTCAAGTGCATCTATCTGACCGATTGCCTTCAGCAGCAAAAGGAAGGTGCCGAGCGACACATTGCCCGATGTGCCTTTCTCAAACTTATGAATGGTAGTGATTGTAATACCCGATTGTTCAGATACCTCTTTCTGCGTCATATTGCTACGCAGACGGTAATCCTTGAATCTTGCACCAAGAAGTTTTACCAATTCTGGTATAGAATACTCGTAATAATCAATCATAATTCATTATTTTAATTTATACTATAATATAAGTTAGACAAGCAATACGGCTATATATTATATTTCACTTGTATTTACAAGTGCAAAAATACTCATTCCTTTTCAAAATCCATTAATTAGCTTGAAGAAAATCTGATTTTTGCATTCTTTTTAACCTTTCATGGACTGCAGAACTGCATTTTCAAAAATGTAATTTTTTACAATAATAATCTCAAGAGATGCCCGAATGAGCAATTTTGTCGGATAAGAGGCGCTTTTTAGGGTAATTTTGTCGATTAAGAAGAGTTTTGGCTTGTTTCCTTGTAAGATTGACAACCGGCAAGGGGCCGGTGGAAGTTACATCAAATGATCGTCTGTATTGAAGCACATGTGAGAAGCTCTGGCTTATTCATCTTTAGAAAAGCCTACCGCAAATGTTTGCATCGTTTTTTTCTGATTCGCTGTTTGCGATCACAATTGGAGGCATCTGTCTACTGACTTTATCCATAAGTTCCTTGTCTTCACGGTAGTATTGGCATTGGTGGGCGTATTGTGGCTCTGGATTCTCTGGCGTGCCATATTTCTTATAAAGACAGCAGAAAATTGGATCTAAGCGGAGGCCGACCTCGTATCCACTACGGTGGTATTTGCAGAATTGGCAAGTTCTCACTTGGATTCCATTTTGAATCGCTGCCATATATCCGAACTCATAAGGAGAAGTGGAACTCAGGTAGAAGCAGTCGATGCTGGCCTCGAAAATAGCTTTGTAGTTATCTTTCTTGTGAACCTCTCTGCATGATTTTGGTTCGTCCATATTAGTAACAAATGCCTTTCCGCTTCGGAATAGGTAGAATCGTTGTATGTCGCGTTTCTCCAACGGTTCAGGTGAAGAGGCTTTCTTCTTGAAATTATGGAACTTGGCGAACCCAATCGTTTCTATATCTCTGATATAACCGAATTGTGTGTCAGGTTTTTCAACGATAGGGGAACTTAAGAGTGATTTGATGTCCTCTTCTGTCTTTATGCGGATTTCAATGATTCGCAGACCTGACAGGAGCTTTTGGTCTGTGCTCTTATGCGATACTTGAATCTCTATTAAGACCGGCTCCCGATTAGGCTTCTCTGAGCTGGTAAGCAGCAGGTCAGCAATGTAGTCATCTACTGATTGTTCCTCAATGCAGGTGTCATAAAATTGCTTCAGGTCAAATGTGTCCAGTTTCCATTCGTGACATTCTTCTTGCTTGGCGAAAGGACAGGTGTCTTGATCTAAGCATTTGACATCGCGGTAGTAGCCGACCTCAAACGCGCCTTCTCGGTCAAACTTCTCTTTTATCAATCGCTTAGCCAATTTGTGGAGATAGGTCTCGTTTCCGCAATTGTCCTCATCGCCACGATGGGCAAAATGGCGGGAGCGTACTTTACCCATTCTAGGAATCATGCCGGCACCGCAGTTTAGGCAATGATAGGAATGGGCTTGCCTGTCTTCTATTGAAACATCGTCAATGCATACTAGACGGTCCTGCTCATCAAGAGCATAGTGATACTTTACACTAGACATGGCAAGATTACTTTTTACTGTTGGAAATCAGATCTAAATGTGCGTCCAGGATAACACATATACGGGAGAGGATGTCCACGCCGGTGGAGTACTTGCCCTGTTCAATGCGGGAGAGGTTGGCAGCATCAATACCTGTGAGCAGGGCGAGATCGCGTGCTTCCATCTTTTTGGCTTCACGAAGTTCCTTGATGCGTTTACCAATGCGAATGCGCTCGGCTTGTCGGTTACCGGAGTCCATGCCCATTGATGGTACGGCATCAAGTAGAAAATCGCGGCTAATGCGGTTTGCCATTTGCTCCTTGTCGTCGGAGAAGTTCCGGTCGAAGATGAATTCAATCAAGTGGAGGACATAGGCCTTGTATTCATCGCTGTCGTACTTGGCAATGTCTGACATGATTTTGAAGAGTTCGCCGTCAGGCGTCTGTACCTCAACAAAGTGTCTGTCGAGGATTTGGGCACGAGACCTCGTCTCGGTCGCCATAAATTTTTTAAGATTCTTGTCCATAATTTTCCAAGCGTTTTTAACGTGGTGCACCCCACAGGAAAATTTAACTTTGGGCAAATATAGAGAATGTTATTCTAATTGGCAAATTTACCAATTAGAATTTATACATAGAGAACGTGGCTCCACATTACTGGCTAACCATGTCTTTGTATATCATTATATTCTCCATATACTCCCAATTGTGATTAATGTAGTTCAACCGTGTCCAATAGAGTCCAACAAACCTACAACATCTGTGACGTTGGCGAAAATTTTCCTGCTGTGTCTATGTGAATTGTGAAGAATACTTCATCCGGGAAGTCTTCGTCCACTATTGCACTGGGATGGAAGTAGGGATAACGTATTACGGATGTTTAGGAAATAATATTGTCGCACCTAAATAGTTCGTAGATTCGAATCAGAAATCAGCGGGCTGCTGCAACACATAGCTGTTTTATGAAAAATTTTACCGACAATTGTCACGTCCAATTAACGGCCGCATAAGAGCTCGCAACGGCCATTGCCGAGGCTGTAAAGCGCAATCTCCCCAATATGAAAATCAGATACGACTATTCGGTTGGCGATATATGGCGATATAGATTGGAAGGAAGACTTTAAGATCCGCGATGGACTCTCAGCCCCTGCGTTTTATCGGAGGACGGTTTTATGACCAAAGAGAAGGAATGCTGCTGGCTCCAGACCGAAGATGCATTGGAAGTACTGACGATGGCGTACGTTGAAGGGCTTACTGATTTTATGAATAGTTGATTTCTCGCTGGTATTTCTGTGTCGTGTATCAATATAAAAATTTAAATTTGCAAAGAGGAATTAAAATTATATGCAGTCAACTACAGTATTCAAAGGAAAATGGTGGCTACCAGATAAGGAAGATGACAAAGTTTCTGGCGTGTTAACATACATACAGGGTGAAACACTTGAGCTTGAACTGATTGGAAACTTTAGAGATTCGGCACAAGATGCTTTATCTCTGACGTTTCAAGATGGCAGGACATCTGTTATATTTGGCCAGGCATCTGACGGTTCAAACATATCATTATTCGATTGTGGCTGTTACATTCATAGGACTTATATAGCTGATTTTCCTATTGCTAAATATACTCCGAGGGCAATAGCTGTCGGGATTCACATCACCGACATAAATGAAAAGCGATTCTTTAAGGCAATCGTAAAAATTCCAGAATTATCATATTGGCTGTTCCCTGAGACCATTGAACAAAAGTATTTTTTTTGAGAATGATGATGTTAAAAGTGTTAACGTCAAAATGGATAAATTGACAGAAACAGAACGCACAGCTGCTAAAACATCTCTGAACAGTGGTTTTACTTTTTCGTTGACACGCGATGCTCATTTTGATAACAACGGATCAATGTTTTCTGCACGGTTTGAACAGTTTACATCATTAAAAATTGAATCGAAAAGCGACTCTTCAATAAAAGGATTCTACGAAAAAGCTGTTCGGTTTGAACGTTTTTTATCACTGGCGACCTTCAGAGATGTTGCATATTCCGAACTGTCTCTATATTCAAATGATTGCTGTAAAACTATTGGCAAGGACACGGTAATATATGACCCAATAAGGATAGACACAATATTTCATAAATCACCGTGTGAAAAGAAAATTGAGAGTATTAATTTTCTTTTCAACTATGACGATATAAAAGATAAATACAGCTACGCTATCAAGAGATGGTTTTCTAAAGATAAACAATTTGATGCAATTCGCGGCCATATGTTGGAGTCTATTGATTACAAAGGGCATTTCTCGATGCAGAATGTCACGAAGTGTGCGTAACACTCTGACAAATAGTAGTTTATAAAACGGCTTGCTTCAACGAGTAACAAACCAACAACAAAAACAACTCAAAATGTGTAGGACGTACTCCATTGATTGGGCCAGCAAGCATCCGCATAGGACAATGCAAAGATAGTGAACTCAGATGAATCTGCGCACTATCGGATAGATTTTCTTTGCAAGCACCAGCACAAGCAGTCCTGCGAGCCACCACCAGCTTTTAAGCCTGAACTTCTGCCAGGCGTTCAATTCTGCCTCGACATAGACAGGCTTCTCGACATAGACGTACTTGTCCCTATAAACGATGCTGTCCCTCCTCTCCTTTGTGTTCTTGCTCGGGACCGGAATACCGCGCGGCTTCGTCTTCAGGGAATGGTGCAGGAATCCGAGCGAATCTACGCTTGCATCCGATACCGCCACGTCATTCTCAAGATGGGAGGACGAATCCTTCACCGCCACCTCCTCCGACTGTCTCGGAAGTTCCACGTACACCGTATCAATGGTCTCGATGCGCTCCGTCCTCACCACGACTCTCGTGCTGTCTCTTGTCTCCGTATCAAGCGCTTTCCTTTGCGTCCCGCACGACACCGCAAGGAAGGCAGCTGTCCATATTAGCACCCTTCTCATACCTTTTCTCCCTCATAGCGCCAGTTGTAGCAAATTTGCCCTCTTTGTTCGCCATTCAGTTTGTGACTGAAATGAACGAACGTGGGGTAGAGAATCATCTGGTCGAAAGGCAGCCCCAACTTCACAGCAAGCCTTGCGAGCTTCACCGGATCACCTGCCGCTATGTCTGCCGCTTCACCTTTCACGTGCTGGCTCGTAGGCACTCCGCCCACGGCCGCATTGAGCGCCTTGCACCTGTATCCGGAGTTGACTTTCAACGGCTTCCCCCACGCATTGCGCAGCGGCTGGAGCACGTTCTCTGTCAGTGCCAGGATGCTGTCGCGGACCTCGAAGGAAGTGATGACATTGCAGATATGCTTTGCATCCGCGACTTTACTTCTCTCGAACTCCCGATAACTGAAGTCTTTGCTTATCGTTCCCATCTCACTCTCCTTTGATTCCGCGCTTTGGCTCTTCCTTAATCATCTCGATAACCTTCTGTGCCTTCTCGCTGTCCACACAGGAGATAATCTCCTGAACGACGTCAACTACCCTGCCTGCCGCGCTCTTCTTTTTCTTGGAGTTCTCGATAACGGAACGCCCCTCGATAAGCAGTACGCCCAGCGTCGCAAGAATCGCACAATAAGGCAGGCTATACCACGTAAACACAGCTCCGAGTATATCAATGAGCAGGAAGAAATAAACTATCCTCAGATAGTCTATAATCTTCCTCACTGTCTTCCGCAGCCCGTGGCTCATAATCTTTTCCTTGTTCGTTTTTGCCGCGTCAATCCCGGTCCACATATCAATCAGCGCAGCAGCGCAAACGAGCACGCAGAGCAGGAACGCTATCATTATCCCTCGACTCAGGCCGTCAGGGAGATTGAATGTTGTGATTATCTCATCCATACTCTCTCCTCCTTGTCTTCCGGTTCCTCCTTGTCAAGCTTCTCCAGCTCAGCCTGTGCAGCATTGATGTCATTCCGCTCCTGCTGTCTCTTTACGAGGACTTCGGCATACTCCTCCGGAGCAGCGGAGCCCTCTCCAATCTTGGCGGCAACATAGTCGGTTTCCCTAAGCTTCGCCTCCCTGTCCAAAATGAGGGAGAACAGGACGTTCTTTCTGTCCTCGATTTCTTGTCTTGTCATTTTTACTCCTTTTGTCTTTATTGAACTTGAAATGATATTTCCTCTTCAGTATGTCATTGTGCTTATAGCCCTCATTCGCTTCGAAGCATCTGCGGTCATCATTATAATGGCAGTATTTCTCCCATTTCGGACTGGCCTCATCGACAAGGTCTCTGATGATGCCATAGGCGTTCCTGTGCTTGAAGTTCCCCAGGTAGCTGTTGATGCTGTCCAGGCTTCGCCTCTTGTTGGAGCGACAGCCGTAGTAGTCATCTTTTAGAGTCTCGAGTTCCATTTCGTACAACCATAATTCACGAGGGGAACAGCCAGGTTCGAGTTGTACAAGTTGTTGTTGCCGGCAAAACCGTTGTTGCCATTCGCAATCCAACCGTTGTTCTCGTTGTACCGGGAACAAGACCAAACGTTGCTGTTCGAGGCCCATACCTTACTCTTACCTGCCGCTACGCGGAAGGAGGGCCTCCTTTATGATTTTTCGGGACTGCCGGTTCATTGCTTCGCAATGCCGGACGTGCCCTTGTTCCTTGAGTTGATAATTGAATTTTTCCAGCGGGTCGCACCTTCGTCAAGCTTGCCGAGATGCTCCATTATCTTCATCTTGACGGTGTCCGGTTTCTCGGTTTCGAGAGGATTGAAGACGTGGATGATATTTCGGTCATTGATGATCCTCATTGTCCTGATAAATACTGTCACATTCGCGCACATCCTCTTCAGATGAATCTCCCTGTCGTCCTCGAAGTCGTAAGCAAGAACGAACTCCTTGATTACGTCAAGAATCTGGTCTACAGCCCTATTGTTGTACCTGATTTTGTCAACTTTCGTCATCATAGTCTCGGCTGTGAGCAGAAGTCCGTACAATTCCTCCGCATCGTTGAGAATCTGGGGATAAGGCCTCTCTCCGGGCAACTTTTTCGGTTCGTAATATTCTGACTTTGGCATAACTCACTTGTAATTTGCAGGGGCGGGAGCGGGGACGCTCCTCGCCCGAAAGATTAAGACTAAGCCACGCTTTAAGCGGTAACTTTCAAAAGCACGAGGGGAACAGCCAGGTACGAGCTGCACAAGATGTTGTTGCCGGCAAAACCGTTGTTGCCATACGCAATCCAACCGTAATCCTCGCTGTACCGGGAACAAGACCAAACGCTGCTGTTATTACCGAGAGCGGGAGCGCCAATTGCAGCGAGAGCCGCATTCACCTTGTCCGCGAATTTGTCCGGTGTCGTCGGATAGCGCAACTGGCCTACGATGCTGAACATGCGTGACATCTTGCCGATTACCCATTCGCCGCGCTTGAGCAGCTCGTGGCCGAAACCACGCTCCGCTGCCAATCTCGCGGCTGGGCTGACATACTTTTCCTCGCCGTCTTGTCCAACATACTTGAGGCTGGCCAGATAGTAGGTGTTCTGCTTCTCCGTGCCGTATGTGCTGTCGTCAAATATCCCATACTCCGACGGAAGCACAGGAAGAAAACTCAGCATAAACTTGAGCCATCCTTCCTCGCCCTCACCATAGATTCCTCTCAGGTATGCGCAGTGGTCACTTTGATATTTTGACTTGCCGAGATAACCAGGCAGGCATATCGGATATGACAACTTGGCCGTAGTAACGTCTGTGGCCGGGTTATAAGCCGTAGTAGAATTGTCCTCCCTGAAGTATGCCAATGCTCGCGGCATATTCGTGATGGTTCCCTCGCCATTTCTTTGGCCATTCATTCTGAACATTCTTGACGTGGACTTCCACTGTGGAGCAGTCGCTGATACGACAGAGAAACCGGACTTGGCCGTGTTATACGCAGCCTGCTGCCAGGTCGTGTACTTGAAATGCAGAAGAACATCGCCATTGGTGTCTGCTATCGCTACCCAGTCTTGTGCGACGAACGGCTCGTTTGCCTTGAAATAGGCATTGAGCTGCGATACCAGGGCGACGATATTGTCCGCCTTGTACGTAATCGTGTAGTCCTGATTGGCTGCCCAATTGTCAGAAGCGCTTCTGATACTCAGAACTCCAGTATGCTCTGCTCCGTCAATCGTATAACCAGACAGCTTGAAGTAGTATCTGGTGGATAACGGAGCACCAGTGAACTGGTGGCTCATTACGGCCACTTCGCCTCTGAAGTCCGGATGATCCACACCGATGGCCACCACTCCCACGATTTCGTAGTTGCTCATAAAACTCTTCGAGCTGAACGTCTGAGGAGCTATGAACCTCAATGCGTGCAGACCATCGAGAACCGCAATACTTCCGGTAGTGGCGGAGCTCAATCCCACCACCACATTCCGGCCGTCGTACTTACACTCGTTGCTTGCGCCGATGAGGGAAACCTGGCTCTCAAATGCGCTCTTAACCGCGGCCTCGTAAGCCGCTTCATTCTCATAATACTTTATCATATCCAATCATTTTTAAGCCTGTCTCCAACCATTTACCGAATCCACTGAAACTGCATAGTATAAGCCGCCAGACGCGGCATCGAGATTGATGTACATCTGTCCCTTGAACATAGGGCAACCGTCCCACGGCAAGCCTTCCGGAAGATTCGTAGGCTTGGTAGCCTCCGCCGGAACTCCGTGCCCGAATAGCGTCATCGGATACTTGCACTTTGTGAGTTCACTAACGTCGAGCGTGCCGGCAGTCGCATTTCCGAGAAGACCACGGCTCTGCTCGATGGCCTTGATTCTCTCTTCAAGACTGACCATACACTCGACCATAGTCCTATGTTCGTAAATGCCGAAGACCTGTGAAATGAGGTTCGCGATCGCTCCGTGCTTCTCGATAATCACCGCCGTGTCACTGATTCCCGGCTTGTACGAAATAACCACCTTGCAGGACTGGGGAATGTTCGCGACATAATATCCGCTGTCCGGAATGGCCACAAACCTGTCCTCATTGTTCGGCAGGTATCTCGTCTCTGTGTATGTCTCGACCGTATAGACAGGATAGCCAGTGTCCTCCGTCGTCTCGTCCTGTGTTACTGTCTGGTTGCCTGTCTCCGCGTCAGTCGTGACCACGTAATAGAGCAACTGGCCGTCAGTGTTCTTCTTCTGCACTGTGCGCTGCCTCTCAATCTGCTCGTAGATGGCTATGACAGAAAGGTCGAGACCCTTGTGCGACGCATCCGAAGGATTGAAACCCGTCTTGATGAGCAGCTCACTGCAGGCATCCACATCGAACGGCTTGCTGATTGCGAACGCTGCATTCGCAACTGCTGAACGGGATCCGCACTGCACATATTTGCCGCTCACTCCAAGTTCGAGATTTACGACAGCCCGCTTCTCGCAGTAGCCGAGTAGGGTAGTCAGCCTGTCATCCAATACCTTGATGTTGTTCAGGTCGTCTACGCTATTTTTGATGCTGTCAGAATACTCTTTTGCCGATGCTGCAGAAGAAGCTGATTCTCCCGCAGAAGACGCGGATTTCCCAGCAGACGCTTGAGCATTGACGGCCTGAGCTGTTGCCGCAGCGACTGCGTCTTTGGTAGCCTCTGCGACGGCAGTCTTCGCTCCGCTTTCAGCGGTTTCAGCAGCCCTTTGAGCAGCCACAGCCTCTTCCTTTGCGGCGATTGCATCCTCGTAGTGCACCGATAGTTCGTCCAGGGACGCATTGAACTGAGACGGAGTTGCATACTTGTCAATTCCGTCTTCTGAATCGTGGATGAGGAGCTTGTCGTTGCTCTTCACCTTGTCAATTCTTTGAAATTCTTCCGGAAATCTCTTTCCCATAATTATTACCCGTTAAAATGTTTACTAATCACCTATTGCAAGAAATCTTCTCTTTGCCTTCTTGGGTCCAGGATTGAAATCGTTGACCGCTCTCACTTCGTTCCAGTAGGCGAGTGTACCAGAGAGATACTCCTCTCCAATTTTCCTCGCTTCTGAACTCAGCGACGTAAGCGCTCTCAGATCTACAGCAGAACTGTCGTCCCCCATTTTGCTCACAACGCCAAAAGGGGTGACGTTTGTGCTGTGTTGCAACACGAACCTTGCGTATGCGAAATAGCAGAGCGCTTTTCTCACTCCTTCCATTCTTCTCAATACCCCGCATCCGTCTTTGTAGTAGCCGCCAAAAAGGAACTTCCATTCATTGACAGGCAGGTCGCCCTCGTTTTCAACAGCTATCACGCAATCGTCCTGTGTTTTCAGCTTGTCTTCCGTCTGTCCCAGAATAATGTCTCCCAGGTTATCCAACTTCTGATAGAAGTCTGCACCTATTCTCGGAATAATGTCAAGGCTCTCCGCCTCTCTGATATAGATTTCTACCCGCTCGTCGCTGACATTCTTGGCAATCTGCCTTACTTTGCGTATGTCGTCCACCTTAATTAGCATTTCCAAGTCCCTCCATAATTCTGGTTATGTCCTCATCGTCAAGTCCAAAAACGCACTCCAGCACAGTCCTTTTCTCCATACTTGACTTCGTCTTGTCGAAAATGAGTTCCAGGACCTTATCCGTATTGCTGCCAAGTCTCTCTGCAAGCGTCTGATTTACCCTATAAACCTTTGGGCTTATAGAGAAATCCATCTCGACATTAAGACTCTTGTCATACCAAAGCGCGAACAGCTTTGCGAACACGCCTTCTATGTCCTGTCTTTCGCTTTCGGTCTGTGCATTGTAGAAGTCGTAGGCATTTCTCATCAAGTCGCTGCCAAAGTTGCTGCCCACATCCTCTGAACGGAGAATAGGCGGCTGGCAAAAAGACCTGCCGATAATGCCAGGAGTCTTCGTTTCTGCTCTTTCAAAATCCTTGTCAGTATTATTGGCTTCAAATGGTTCGAACTCAGGCGCAACGTCACCCTCCTGAAGATTGATGTACAATATTTTGCCAGCGTTCATATCACCCTGGAATGCTGACAATTCCTCTTTAGTCTCGTTGTCCTGTTCCTCGCTGTTGCTTGGATTGTTCTTGTCTATGAGCATACCAGCAGGCAGGAAGTTATGCCTCACGTTTCTGTGGGTGATATTGCTTAGTCCCTCTTCATTGCTCATATCCGTCAATGCCGCTTCGTAAATTGGCATAGGGTAAACCCTATCTCCTGCGTTGGAGAAATAGAAGATCTGCCCCTTGTAACCAGCCCACCCTCCGGCTTCTTGGACTTCCGAGAGAATCTCGGTGATGTCAGGATTGAAAAGATGGAAGAACTCAATGTCGCTGTTCCTGAACCGTCTCAGAGAAGTACTTCTCCTTCCCCAATCCGGATGCACGGCCACGCGATTGAACCTGTAGTCGTCATCGAGGCTCTCGAACCTAACGTTCTCAAAAGGAACGTGGCTGACGCTGACAATCTCGCCAAGAGCGTTATAATTGACGTGGATGGCGAAGCCGCCAAACTCCGCGTAGTCGCCTGCCACAGCCTTGAGAACCATATCGGCAGTGTCACCTCGCCCGTTCACTATTGCCTTCGCAAATTCCTCGTCATTGAATCCTCGTCCGACAATGAACTTGCGGTAGGTGTCGAGACAAGACGCTCCTGTGACCGAGGCCGAGACAATCTCCATTATCTTCTGCGGTAAGTCGTTCTTCTCTCCGTATGACTGAACCTTCAGCGACCTGTTGTTGACGCTGACGTAACTTTTTTCTGTCTTAAATGTTTCTACTCGCATACTCTTTCTATGAAAAAATCGGTTGCGGTGGTTTCCCATTGCAACCGATTGAACTTCCGGCAATCAGTTGCCGACTGCGGCTACTTTTTCTTCGGCTTGTAAGCCTCCGCAAGCTCTTTCCAGTTTGTCGGATACCTGCTGAAGTACTCTATGTAAAGCGGATTGGCCTTCAGGTGATAGAGCGCCAGTTCGTCGGTCAAATTGACTCTCGTGCACATCTTTTGGCTGTCGCCGCCTTTTCTGTCCAGCAGGAGGGCTCCGGCTCTCAATTCAAACAGGCTCTCTTCTTTTCGAATGAAAGCCTCTTCGTCAGACTTCATAAGCAGCACGTAGGCATCAAACCAACACTCCGAGCAGGACTTGTTGAGTTCCTCTTTGAATCCCAACTTGTAGAGGGCTTCCGTTTCGGCTCTGAAATCAGAGTCGGACTTGGCTCTCTCCCTTACCTCGTCTTTGGAAAGCTTGCCATACTTTTTCTTGTATTCAGCAATCGTGACCATACTACGCCTGTTTTACGAGTGACTCGATGAGCGCCTCAGTCGTGTCTGCTGTTCCTGCGTCGATAGTCTTCGGCAATTCGCTCTCCTTGAAGTTGTCTCCGGAAGCCAACGAGAACTGGTAGATGATGCCGTCGCTCGCCGTCGCATCTTCAGTGAATTCCGACATCTCCAGTCCGTTGTCCGCACCGAGCAATTCCCAAGCAACAGAGTCCTCTCCCTTGTCAACGTTCTTTACGATTGCCACAACCTTGGATTCTTTGAGTTTGTTCATCTCGTCCTTGACTGCCTGCGTCTTCTTGAATACGCGACACAGCACCTTATGGTCGAAAGTGTTTACATACGTCCCCTTTGACAGAGTGCAACTTCTCTCAAACGAGTTCTTGGCACCGCTGTACCTGACGCCGTTCGCTCCAGCAGCAAGAGTGAGGGCGGAGATAACTCCGTCTGCCTCTTCCTTGGTAGCTTTCTGATAGTCCTCAAAGTTGAGAAGTATCATTTCCGGCTCGATGGCCGGTGTCGAGCTCTTGCACCCGGCAAGAACAAGACTCTTGGATATCTTTCCGCAATTTGTCATAATAACCCTGTTTTAGGCGTTTTTCGGACGCTGGTAATGTAATTGGTTTACCAGTGCCCGAAAGTCGCTAAGAATGCCTTTTACTGAGCAAAGATGAGCCTTGCATCATTGAGAAGTTCAGCGTCAATCTGGTCGGATGCCTCCATCCTATTGATTCTGCTCTTCTTGTCGTAGAAGATGTCAATATCCTCAATTGCTCCGTTGGAAGGAGTACCGACACCAAGGTTTGCCTTCTCGATGAGAGCCGCTCTGTGAGGTGCCTGGAATTTGGCGCCAAGGTCGTTGTAGCTCTGAATCATCCTGTCCCAGATAGGAATTGGAATCACGTCAACACCCAAGAGGCTCAATGCCTTGACCCCCTCTGTGAGATTCTTGTACGTGCTCTCCAGATTCATATTCGTTAGATACTGCTGGTATGCGTCTGCGATAGACTGGGTAACATAGAATCTCATATTGCCGCTTGCCCTCATTTCGATAGGCGCAGCGTAATACATCTTGGTCAAGACGTTGTATGCTGCGTCCGGAGTCATTGCGTCCATCTGCTCTTTCTTTGATGTCTTCTTGTTGGCGTCGACAGTCACCAGAAGTTCCGGGTGAGTTGTCACCGCGCTCTGCAGGTGCTTGAAGAATCCGGCATCAATGACGTTGAAGTAATCTACGTCAACACCAGTTGTGATGATACCTCCGTCTGCCACATTCTTCGCATCGCTGTCGGAGAACCAGATGATCCTAAAGAGAGCATCTTTAATAGCCTTACCCAGAACGGATGCAGCAATGGCCATATAATCCGTGTCAGTAAGGTCGTTTCTGCGTACACCCTTGTTCATACAATAGATAGCCATTGTGCTCTCAAGTTCTGTCGCGCATTGGTCTATAATGACCTCCCAGGCCTTTGGCTTCCAGAGTACCTTTCTTGTGCCAATGCTCCAGTCCTGCGCTGTCGGGTCGCATCCCTGGGCCTTCTTTCCTACGAGACCGCTTTCTGTGATGAATCCGACTTCCTTGTCGTACAGAATCCCGTCATAGATGGTATGCAGGAACTCCATATCCGGGGCGTGCAGGATGTCATCGAAGATAAGCTCGTTGATGTCACGAATCTGCTCTGCAGTAAACGTGAATTTGCTGAAATCAATTAACTTTCCCATCGTTACTTGCTCTTTGTAAGTTTTACATTTTCCCTCAACTCAGCTTTCCTATCCTCACGGGAAGGGGCTGCGTTGGTCTTTTTTCCTGGAGTCTTTACACGTCCTGCAGGAACGTAGTTGGACTTCACTTGTTTCTTGAGGTCGCGGATAACTACGTACGCCTCAGCCAGGGCATTCTCGCAAATGGCCAGCCTCTCCTCAGCCGAGTTGCTATCCGTTCCCTCCTCTTCAGGTTCAGGTTGTTCCTCCGGTTCAGCCTCGGTAATCTCTGTGATTACTCCGTCTGCAATGGTGACTGTCCTGCCATCCGCAATCGTGAAAGTTCCGTCTGGAGACGCAGCCATTCCTACCTCCAGAGTGTCATCCTCGCCCTCTGTCGAGAAGAGGACGTTTCCCTCGTCGTCTACGAAGTCGTAGTCGACAATCTTGCCGCCGAGCAGATTATAAATCTGACTCAAACAATTGGCGGCCTTGGACAAAAGTGTTTTCTCTGCCATATTGAAATTGTTTAATTTGAAATTTGTGTTATAAGCGTTGATTTTCGAAACGAACCCGAGAGCGAGCAACTCCTTGGCGTTGTGCTCCTTGCCCTCTTTCATAATTGCCTCCAGCGACGCCCTGTCGCCTCCGGTTCTTTCTGCATAGATGTCAAGTATCCTGTCTTGGAGAACTTGCATATTATGGGCTTCAGCGCTAACAGCCGTTGCAGATCCAGCCGCATAGCCCTGCACTTCGTGTATGAGAGCGACAGCATTCGGGTTGCAGCTTCTGTTTTCTGCTGGGGCTGCAAGCAGCAGCGTGACAGCCATTGAGTGACATCCCCCCTCGATGTTCATATAGATGTTCTTGCCTGAGGTTCTTAGCCAGTCATAGATGGCCAGACCTTCTTCTACTTCACCTCCAGCACAATGGATGTTGAAGCGGAAATCCGTTTCGTTAGGATTGTCGGAGAAAACCTTCTGGACGAAGTCAAGAGAGAATACTCCATCCTCTCCATCCAAACTATACCACCAGGAGTTATGCTTGTTTGCTATTGGATTATAAAGTCTGATATTTATCATAAATAGCGTATATTGTACTCACTTCCGCAAAGATAAAGAAACTTGAAAAGAATCCGTATGGGAAACTTTCTTACCATTCCTTCTGCATATAACCCACAATCTTCCTGACATTCTCTTCGCAAGTGAAGCATTTTTTACCTATTTCCTCGTATGCCAACATCTTTGAGAACCCTTCCCCGAGAAGGGTGATCCACATCTCGTAGATGTAGATATATCTGCTGACATTGGACTTGAGCAGCCCTGCTTTCGTGAGTGACTCCACTTGTTCGTGAGTCAGTGTTTTTGCGAGTTCGTATGTGGTCATATCTTTGCCGATTCTTCGATTCTTGTATAATTGCTATCCGCTTCACGTATATCCGTAATCGCGGCGTATATCTTGATATTTTCAATCACGTCACCTAATTTCGACGCAATCTTGTCGGACAGAATATCGTAGTCCAATTCCCTTGCTTCCTGGCTTCCGGACAGCGACGTTATAGAGGTGCCGAACCCTGTGTTAGGGACAGACGAGTTCTTCCCAATGTAACTAATCAAATTCAGTAATTCAGGGAAAACTTTTGACGGCTTGGCGCTTACTATCCTCTCGTCTCCTTCAGTCTCGACGAGAACTCCACCTCCCTCGTGGGTAGGGCCTTGTATGCGGCCTCCTTTTCTTGCCTGAGGCAGGGGAGCGGAGACCACTGCTGCCAACTGCGCCGCTCCTGTCGCTGCGGCCAATGCTGTGAGGATTCCTGTGCTCACACCGAAATCCACTTTCGGGACGTCCGCCCATATTTTCATAATGGCAGTGGCCGTGTTGATTGCTATCTGCATTGCACTCATAGCCTTTTGCCTGATGGCTGCCTTTCTCTCAATTTCGGCCTTCTTCTTGTCGAGATCCGAATCAAGCTTTTCAACTTGCTTGTCGTAATCCTTTTGGCTTATCAAGCCTGCTTTCAGCCTCTTGTCCAGGGCGGATTTCTTCTCGTTGTTTTCAGCCTCGGCTCTTTGGACTTGAGCGTCACCAAGATTACCCATAACCTCGTTCATCGAACTGAGAATCTCTGTCATCTGCATCGCATAGTTGCTGACAGAATCAATCTTCTGCTGATTGTGTTCTACAGCCAACTCTGCAAGTTCCTTCTCAAGTTCCGCTCTTTGATGTGCAGTCAAAGTTTCTGCTTCAAGTTCCTTTTCGAGGAACTCCTTGCGTATGCGATACTGCTCATCTGCATTTTTCCAAGCCAGTGACAACTCCTTGTTGGCTGTCGATTCTCGCAGGCTGTATTCCATCTGGGCAAGTTCCGACTCTTCTTTCAAGGTCTCTTGCCCGGCCGCTTTCTTCGATTCAATCAGTTTCTTCTGCTTGTCAACTGCCAGCCGCAACTTTTCCTCTTCGTCACTTGAGAATTGACGCAGATCTTTGCGATACAGCTCTTCGACAGCCTCGGCAATTTCGGAGTTGGCCTTCTCGTTGTAGTCTTTCCTGGTTTGCCTTATCTGCCTTTCCTGTTCCTCGTAAAGGCTTCGCAGGTAGAAGACCTTTTCCTCCTCGCTCATTTGTGCGTCATTCTTTATCGCATCTTCTGCTACTTTGAATTTTGCACGAATGTCGTCAAGCTTCTGTTCGAGAATCACTCCTCCGGCAAGGCTTATGGCGTTCTTGACTTGCTCTTTCTGGAAATCAAAAAGTTCGTTGGCCTGCTGAGCCAGGAAGCCGTCCATCTCTGCTTTGAGCACACGAAGCTCCTGCTGGTATTCAGACGCCGTAATCTTGCCATATTTGAGCTGTTCCTTTAGTTTAGCCTTCTGCTGCTTCTGTTCAAGAACCAAAGCTTCAGCGGCCGCTTTTTGTCTCCACTCAAATTCTGCAATCGAGTTCTCTTCATCTGTTTTGCTCCAGTCCTTCAGATAATCGGAACGCCTATTAAGCATCGTTTTCTGAAGCTTGCTTATAGCAGTGAACGTCTTTTCCCAGTGGGAGTATGCCTTATCCGCAACAGACCTCTGAGCCTCAATTATCTGCCCGTTCAGTTCTCTGGTCTTGTTGAAATAAGCAGTCTGCGTCTGAATCATTTTGGCGTAGGCCTCAGCCTCTTGTTTCTTCTCTTCGGCCGAACTGTCAGTGAGGGAGTTCTTTGCCTTGATAATCTCATATTCGAGCTTGGCGTCCTGATAGGCTCTGTCCGCAATTTCGCTCTCGACCTTCCCTGCCTCCTTGAGAAATTCCAGACGTTCTTTCTCCGTGTATTTGTTCTTCTCGGTCGCCTTTGCACGAAGTTGCGCCGACTTCAATTCCGCATCCGCATTCTCAGTGATGGTCTCCCTTTGTTGTCTTGCCAACTCGATTTCCGCTTCCGCAATAGCCTGCCTTTGCTTCATCGCATCGCTTACCAGACCTAACTTGTCCAGCAGACCGACAAGCCCGTCGGCAATCCAAGCAATGGCTTTGCCTAATCCCTGGCACAATGCAGTGATGCCGTCGGTAATGACACCAAAAGCACTCATTGACTTCGTCACTGCGTTCAGGTTGTCTTCGCTACTCTTCAGTTTGGAAATGATAGTCGTGATGACGTTGGCGAGAAGACCGAGTATTGCTATTACAGGTGTAGCACTCATCGCCTTCAGCCCGGTTGTGACATTCTTGAGCGGGTTGATGATCTTGGATGCCGAACCTCCCATCTGACTGAAGGCAGATATAAAGCCTTCGGCATAATTGCCGACATTCCTTGTATGGACGCCATACTGGGCCTCCATATCCTTTATTTTCTCGTTCAGTTCGTTGACTTCAGCCGCCTGCTTCTGCCACTCAGGACTGCCGGCATCTTTCATCGCCCTCAGTTTATCCTTGGCTGAAGACAACTCAGCACACAACCCTTTCAGCGTGTCCTTGTATAACTGTTCAGAGACTATCTCGTTTTGAACAGAGCGGCTTTGCTCGCTGTATTCGCGCTGAAGGGCTTTCTTGGTTTCTTTGAGCCTTATCAGTTCCGCAGTCTCCTCCTCGGTCAGAGCCTTGCCTTCTTTCTGCTTCTTCTGATACTCGGCTATTTCTTCATTGACGCTTGCGAGTGACTTTTCCAGCTGCGCCATCGTCTGGATGCTCTTGCTGGCATCAATCCCCAGCGTAAAGAGCACACTTTTATTCTCTCCCATATTGCTTTTCTTAAAAATTTGTTACCTTTGCCATCAGAGAAAGCCGTGAGGTCTGTGCACTTGGTCTCTGAGTGGCGGCTTATTTCTCTTTCTATAATGACCTTGCGTTTCTCGGTTCAAAATCCCAGTACTCCTGCTTGGAGTCTGTTCTGCTCCTCACTGGACAGATGTTTGAAACCCTCTTCCATTTACCATTGCCCTCGTTGCGGTACATCGCTATGGACAGCTCTGATATGCCATCGCTTGCCCGATTGCTGATTCGTCCGCTCTTTGTTTTTGCTCTCAACGGAATGGCCGGAAGTGTCATTGCGTCTCCCAAATCAAATACAAGGCTTGCGCTGCCATATTTCTTCAGTGTCTGAGAGTTCTGCGCAATCTTTCCCGTTCTCAGCAGTTCGTCACCGATGATGCGCCAGCAAGGAGTACCTCCTCCCTTTTCCCGACGTACGCTCCTCCATCCGCCGAACTCTGGCGCTTCAAGGTTTCTTTTGGCAGTCCGGCAAGTCTTCGAGTTGGTCTCTTTGCCTGTCTTGTCTTTGTACTTGAAAAACTTTCCTCTTCTCGCGTATCCATATCTTACAAGGCACACCTTATACCTTTCATCGGAGATGTACGACTGGATTTCCGCCTGGGTCTTGTTGGTCAGAGTGGCGCAATAACCGCCTGTTCCGTTAGAGACCACAGCGAGTTCAGGAGCAGCTCCGCTATCTGGAATTATCGCACTTTCGTTCAACTGGAGCATCTCAATGTCAGCAGCTCCGCTGTCTTTGGTTGTCATCTTGAGTATGACATAATAGTGGCCGAGAGAAAACGCATAAACAGGAACCGTCAAGTCTAATTTTGACAACTCGATAGAATCAGTCAGAATCGAGGATTTGATGATCTTTGCATTACTTAAACACCTTGAGAATCCTGAGTAGTTTGCGTTAATCAAAGAAGTCCATTCCAGGCCTTTGAACGTAAGCATCTCCTGTCCGTTTGGTGCGATTCCTTCAAGCCTCAACACTCTTGGCTTAACATCGTTGTATGTTACTTCTCCGCTGTCATCCTTGGTGTAAAGCGGAATCTGGACCACTTGTGAACTCATATCGCTTGCGGCGAAGTCCAGCTTGAGTACTTCTTTCTCGGCATCCAGATTCTCGTCTGATATAATCATTACTCCATCTCCATTTGTCTTGACCGTTTCATCCTCTGCATATCTAAAGTAGTTCCGTTTGGCGTACTGGCCGTAAGTAAAGCTTCTTTCCGTCGGAGAGCCGTCCTTGAATATCAGCCTCGATGTGACGTCTATGGCTTTGACCCTGTTGCTATATACGTCATCTACGCTGACAAACCGGATTGTGTTTTCGTCAGGGCAAACAGCGAAGAGCCCATCCATCTTCATCAGGTTCTTCAGAAGCTGGCTTACCGTCCAGTCCGGCAGGTTCTGGAATATCGGATAGACTCCTCCGTATATAAGTTCCTGCTCCTCGTCGTAGTCCGGGATGATGTTCACCGAGCCACTGATTACAGACGGAGTGGTCGAAGACTGAGATGTCCCGACAACACAAATCTCAATACGCAAGTGCGTATAGTCTTCCACGTTCAGCGTAATCTCTTTCTTTTCATCCAGTCCGCTTGACGTGGAATAGACGAACCTTGCGCCAGTGGTGGTTTTATACAACTTGAGGTGCGAGAGCTGGCTTGCGAACTTGCCGTCTTCTGTGACGGCATAGATGGAAATCTGCTGCTCGCTGTTTCCTGAATACGCAGGCATCGAGTAGCGGAAGCCAGCGCCGAACTCTATTTTCAGAGTCTTTATGCCGCTTATATCAAAGATGCCGTTCTCCTTGTAGAGTTTTCTCACATCCTTGTCCCCGCTTCCTACTGCAAGGCTGTAGTGGTACTGATATGTCTGTATTCTTGAGGAAAGATTGCCGCCGAGAATGACACCCTGCTGTCTTTTGGCGAAATCGTCGGCCATCTTTCCAGTTACCGGAATACGATAGTCTGTCAACCTTTCTTTGTTCTCGAAAACAACCCCGCAGAGGCGCGTAATTTCGCTCAGAATCGTTGATACCTTCATTGCAGGATGTTTGTATGCACCGGTCTCGACATTCGCAGGATAATAGGCATTTGACGTTACGGCCGAGTCGTTCCAGGGCAAATGGATGTCTTCCTCGTTCAACTTCTTGCGAATCTCCCTCAGTTTGTAGTCGAGGAGTTTCTTGAACACCGACACGTTCCCCCAAGTGAACGAGAACTTTATCGAGGTTCCAGATACGGAAAGCAGCGTTCCAAATCCGCTGAAGATCTGCACTCCGTCACGCAAGTAAACGGCCCTGTGCTTCCTGTAGGCGAACTCTGATTTGCTTCCGGCCATCTGAGGATTTCCTATTGCCGAAAGATTCCTCTTTGTAGCAGGGAACTCTACCGCGTTGGTCCTGTTGCTGACTATCGAATCAATGTCAGTGAAGAGATGGCTTTGAAAGACCAGAGACATCGCTTTCCCGTCAGTCCTGTCCATAAGGACATCATTGATGTAAATCTGCTCTGTCATAGGCTTAATACTGAACGTTAATTGTAGGCATCGTGAATGTAATCTCTGCAGAAGACATTTCCCCTCTGGTGTCGGTATCTCCGTCAAATTTCTCTACTGTGAGCCTTACCCATTTCCCTGTCTCCTCGTTGTACCATTCGATGATTGGACTGAACGGAATGAGGCTTACCGCCTCGTAGTCTTTGCGTCCCAGCAGGGAAGTGCCTGTCACTACACTGGATTCCGTGTTCATTGAATAGACTTGCCTGTTGGTTTTAGCAGTCTCCGTGTTGTCGATGAACGGATTGAACGAACTGACAGACTTTATGGATCTTGTCTTCTTTTGCGTCTTGCCGAACATAAAGTAGTCGACTCCGCCCAGATGATTCAGCCATCTCACATAGAACGGGTTGTCCGGTATGCAACTGCGATAGATTCTTCTGTCCACGTAGAAGCCAAGCAATACTTGGCTGTCTTTCTTGATGAGGACATCTTCCCGGTTCTCGTTCGCCAGCACTTTCTGCATTCCCGACGTTAGCAGCACACGCGCAATGCCGCCAGAGTGTGCTGTTCCGTGCACCGTTTGCCAATCGTCTTCAGCTGCCATTATCGTGTAGTCGAACGGATAGCCCTCATAGTACGTCAGGTGTTCCAAGGTAGAGAGCAGGGCTCCAGTTTCTCCAAGCCTTGCAGAACTCTTTCCTATTTGCGACACCCCGTTAACAGCGACAAACGTCTCGCTGGCGACTTTCGCGCTTACCGTGTGGCTGATAGACAAGGCGGGGTCTTCCACTATCAGCCTTGAGCCAAACTCCGCCAGATTCTTTGCGAATCTCGGCTTGACTACTTCTCCGGCATTAAAGACTGTCTTTCCCTCGAAGGATTCTGCCGACAGCGTCACTTTTGTCTCGTCGTCAAAATAAAACGTGAGCGCACAACTGTCAATGGCCGTGTTCCTGTAGATTATGTTGTCCTTGTCTTTGCAGATGTACAGCTCTCCCACATACGCCTCGTCTGGCTTGAGGTAGATACATTTACCGTCTTCGGGTACAGAGCCTACCCAGTTCGTGTCCATATCCAGGGCCGTCACAGCAAGGATCTTGGAGCAATAGTTGGACATAGCCCATTCCGTCACCCCTTTCATCACCTTGACTATCACCTGTCCTTCATTGGTGGTGGTCGTAACGTAAAGATTGGACGCCGTCTTTGTGCTGAATACCAGTTTGACGGCCACGTTGTCAATCGAGACATAGCACGGCTGCTTCTCGAACGGAGACACATAGCCGTCTGTGACGTGCAGGTATTTCTCTCTCGTAAACATCGCCGGGTTATGCGCGTTGTACACAAGCGGAGGAAGCGACCAAAGGGCCACGCCTCCATTTTTGTTTTCGTTCACCTTGTTGGTCCCATTCCAGACCGACAGGTATTTTTCCTTAAGAATATCTCTCATATCTTGACTTGTTATAGTTTATTCCCGAATCCCTGAAATCCCTTAGTAAACGTGTCCTCGATAGTCGTAGTAAAGAATACCACAAGCTCTTTCTCCACAAATTCCGTAAGGTCGGCAACTGCTGGCGTGAAGATGTCCTTGCGTCCTCCCTTGCGATACAAGGCTGTGCCGAACTTGTTGATCTTCCATCTGAGGTAATTGGCCATCCTCAGGTATTCCTTTTCGTCTCTACACTGGAAGTTCCTCGCTTTCATCCATTCTATGAGGCGCTGGTTGAATCCCGCAGGGTCCGTCTTCCCGCCCCTGTAAACTCCTCGTCCGGTCTCAAGATTACCGAAGTATGGCCGGCCGAGTATTGTGGCCACGTATCCGGCTCCCTGCTCCTTTAGCCTGTATTCCAAGGAGCGCAACGTCCTTCCTGTGGCAACCTGCCCTGCATTGCGGCTGTTTGTCTTTATGGTTGCCACGCACTCGCCAAATGCCCTGTCGAGCATCTTCTTCAGGGTTTCAGTGCTTAGTCCTTTTCCGTTCATATTCCTTGCTCAGTTTGGTTTCGTATTTCCTTTCCTCAAGGTCCGTATATAGGATTGCGAACACTTTTGAGTATGGCCAGTCGAGGACTTTGTCCGGGTCCGTTCCATAGGCTTTTGCAAGTTGCTTCACTGTAGTCATACTGCCTACTTTCTTTCCCAAGTCACGTATGCCTGCCCTTAGTTCCTCATCGGATGGCGTATAGTCAAGCAGTTGCGTCTCCTTGTCAATCCATTGCGACAGCCCCTTTACGATGCCGTCAAACACCTTCAGGCGCTTCCGCATAGGAAGAACTCTCCTGTCGAATCCATACACGAGCCTGAAGGCGTCGCAAAGCCTCCAGTACTCCGACTTTTCCGTGTTGCCGAAGATGTCTCCAAGTTCCACCCTCATTCCGTAGGTGAAGGAGTCTCCCTCCCAATCGAAATGGCCTATTCTGTATTTTCCCGCCCTCATATACACAGGTTGTATGTAACGTCAAACCTTAGCAGTAGGCTCACGCAGTTGTCGTCAAATCTCGGAGGCTCCGCCATTATCGCATAGTCTGAATGAGATACGAACACCTGGGAGTTCTCAAGAGTCCTGAGGAATGGTATCACTGCCTCTTCCTCAATCCGCTCCCTGATTCGCTCCCTGTCGACAGCATTGCACTGGAACTCTGCATTGTCCATAAAGGACAGCTCCACCGTGACTGTCTTTTGCGCCATTCCGTAGTTTCCGAACGAGATACGCCCGTCTGTGTACTCCTCGAAGAATACGCACGGGAACGGACGGTCGTCTGCGTTAACGTTCATCATCCTGTCCGTTTCGAACTCGAACCCGTAGCCCGGACAGGACTGCTTGACAAGGTTCTCGATAGTCTCCAAAAGTTTCATAATATCTATGTTCTTGAAATTGTAGTCCTTTGTCTCTGTGCCCGTTTTTCTATCATTCCAGAGAGAACGTCAGGCGCATCGTCGTGCGCGTTCCTGCCTTTCTTTCTGTATGATGTCACTGCATTGAAGAATAGCGGCCACCTTGACTTCCAGTCTGCCGGAAAGTAAATCAGATTCTGCACCTCGGCCGAATATGCGAAGATCCTTTCCGTCTTGTTGCCTCCCTGGTGAAACGACACCACCCTCGTAGTTGCGTTGCCCAGCTCTCTCATATTCCTCTCCACGTTACGGGCAAACCCGCGCCCTCCGTTGTTTCCCTCAATGTTGGATATGGCCACCTTGTCGGCGCTCATCATCCTTGCCTGTTCCGGCTCCGTGTACTCCATTCCCTTGTCCGTGAACAGCACGTCAATCACGTACATCTCTCCAGTGGTGAAGAACTCCACATAGTCTACCGAGCAGTGGAAGTCAGATCCTGTGTCCGCAGTGTCCGTGTAGTTCTTGACTATGCATTTGCCAACAGGCAGGACGTCATAGGTCCTCAGCCGCTCATACATAAGTCCCTCAAGCGGTGTCGGATTCTGCATATACTGGGTCTGGAATACGAAAGGGCTCGCCATCTCAATCTTGTGCAGTTCGGCAAGCGTGTGCTTGAACTCCCACAACGGCTCCTCTTCTCCATTCTCGTTAAATCCTATCGCAGGCAGACTGAGGACAGTCCAATCGTCAGGCTCAATCTCCATCAGGTATCCGCACAGGTCACGCTCGTGGACTCTCTGGCCAATGATGATTATCGGTGTCTTTCGGCTGTTCACACGGCTTCGTATGGTAGTCTCAAACCTCCTGTTGACTTGTTCCCTGACAAGATCCGAAAGCGCGTCTTCCGGCTTGATGGGGTCGTCGATGATGATGGCTCCGGCAAACTTGTCCGGATTGTAGGTCGCAGTGAACTCATCGAGTTCCTTGTCCACATCTGCGCTTTCAACTTCTCCGGCTCCGAATCCGGTTATCTGTCCCAGTGTAGAGACGGCATAAAGTCCGCCTCCTTCAGTCGTGCTCCATTTGCATTTCGTGTCTGAGCCTTGCCTAATCTTGACATACGGGAAGATGGTCTGGTAAAAGTCGTCCTTAATGATGTCTTTAATGGCCTCAGAATTGTCTTGAGCCAGCGATGCAGAGTAGGACAGGTGGATGAACTTGCAGGCCGGATTAAGGGCGAAACACGCGGAAATGAACTGTATCACCGCGAGCTCGGTTTTTCCGTATCGCGGGGCGATGTTAATGATGAGCTTGCGTATCTCTCCACTTATCACCCTCTCCAGCGTCTCGATGATCCTTTTGTGATGCCCTCCGAAGATGTAGTCCGTCTTGTGCTTCTGCTTGAAGATGGTGCCTACATACGATTCAAGCGAGCCAAGCATCAACTGCCTTCTCGCCTTTATCAATAGCCTCTGATATGTAGCATCACTTACCACCTTTCGCCAATATCTCGAGTTCCTCCTTTGTCAATGGTTTGAGGTCTATGTCAGTGGAAACGTTGGCGTCAATCTCACGTCCCTCGACGTATCCGCGCTTCTTGGCCTTTGTCTTCAGAAAGAAGATGATGGCCGTGAGGTCTCCCTCGTTCAGTTTCGACAGCAGCATCGTCTCTGCGTTGTCAATTAGTGCTTCGCAGGCCTCGTCCAGCATCTCCGCCAGGTTCGCGTCCTTTTTCTTCCACGCGTAGAATGTCTTCCTGTCGATGTCCAGCGCGGAGCAAGTTGCCGAGATGTTGCAGGCTTTTTTCTTGAACACCTCGACAATTTTTTCGTTCTTGATTCTTTTTCTTGCTCCCATCTTTTTACCGTTGTGGAATTTGTGGCGTTGCCGTGCTCAGTATCTCCTCCAGGAAATCTCGATAGTCATATCCTTTGAGCTTCAATGCCTGATACATATACCCAGTATTGCCAAGTCCAGGATAGAGGTTCACTTCGAGCACGTATGGGCGCCCGTCCCTGATTCTCATGTCTATCCTTGCGTAGTGTTCCGCGCCTATGGCGTCAAATGTCTCTGCAGCCGCCTGGCATATCCTCATTCTCAATATCGTATCGTTCACCGGACTGTATGTCTCTCGATTGCCGTTCTTTGCATCATAGGACAGGTATGGGCTTGCCGCGTTCGGCTGTATGACGACAGGCAGCATAAACAGCCCGTCTCTATTCTTCACAACCGCACAGGTCACGTCTTCTCCGTCGATGTATTCTTCAACTATGGACGGCAGTCCGTAGTCCCGCCTTATCGCCTCGACTTTCCGTTTGGCTTCCTCCACGTTCCTGCAGAGCGAACGTTCGTCAATCCCGATGCTGTCCTCAAGCATAAGCGGCTTGACGAAATAGCTGACGTGAAGCGTGTTTTCTGTCGCAAGGTTCACCTCCCTCGGCGTGAGCACCATCCGTGGAGCCAGAACCCTTTTGAGAAGGATCTTGTCCTCGTCAAACTTCACCGCCTGGATATTCTCGGCCGTGCTTCTTATTCCGGACTCCCGTACCGCAGTCAGAATCCTGTAATTCTTCGTCTCTGCAAGGATTGTGTCCTCCTTGCCGAAAGACTTCAGCACATCCTCAATCTCTTCTTCCTTGAGCACGTGCAGGGAGACTTCCTCCTTTCCGAGTTCTCCTGAAATCTGCTCGAACTTTCTGGCCGGGCAAAGACTGGCCCGTTCCTCCTCAGTCGTTATTATCCGTATCATTTTCCATCTGTTTTTTCGCCAGCTCGAGAATCTTAGCGAATGCTACCGACCCGCTGACGATGTTGTATTTCTGTTTGATTTCCCTGTTCAGCTCCATAAGCATCTCTTCCGTGTTGTCCTGGTTGGCGAGTATAATGACCTCACTTTTCGAGACGTTTTCCTTAATGCATCCTATCAAGTCATCCAGGGTGTCGAGGTCGTTCTTGTACAGGGTGAGGTTGACCGAGTAGTGTTCCGACACCGGGACTACCGAAGTCGAGAACGCGTCGAATGAGCCAATCTCGTCAATGTTGATGTGGGCTATCTCCTTGAACTCGATGCTCTGTATCTCGTCGAACAGCCTCTTCAGTATGGACTTGTCGTCAGATCCGTGCAGCGAGTTGTGCGATGTCTGGAGCGCGATAATTTCGTCTCTCGACAGGTTTTCCTCGTCCGTGTATATGCAGGGGGCCTTGTCGTAGCCTCCCTTGAGCAGGGCCTTGTATCTGTGCTCTCCAGATATGAGGACGAATTTGCCGTCTTCACTTCGCCTGTAGCAGGTGATGGCGGAACTCAGCCCTCCAGTCTTTTCGATGTTGCGGACGAGTGCGTTGAAGTCATCGTCCGTCATCCTGTTGGCGTTGAGCCTGGCGGGAACTATGTCCGCCAGACTCACCCAGTCGAATTTCCATTTGCTTTCTTTCATTTCTTCTGTATCATTTTCTTGTATCTTTCCATCACTTCATCCTCTCCGGACACTATTCCGAGTTCTGACACGTATGTCAGACATTTCCTCCCTTTGTCTCCGTCCACCTTCTTGTACACCCCTCTGTACTTCATCGAGACCGGATGCGAAGTATAGACATACGAGAACACCGTCTTCACACCTCTTCCCAGACTCCTCTGGAGAATCTTCCGGACTTTCTCCGTCTGGGTGCACAGGAGCACCAGTTTCGACAGCCTCGGTATCGCGTTGTTCGTGCAGAAGTCCGACAGCAGCCAGATGTCATATTCCTTCGTCTTGGAGAAGTCGAATCCGAACGCCCCGAGACAATACTTGTCGTACATCACCGCGAACGCGCAGAACGCCATCTTGAACTTCGTCACTCTTTTTACGAACGTCTTCTGCAGCTGTGTCAAACCCAGCGGACGAATCGCCTCGATGTGAAGCTTCGAGCTGTCAGTGATGGCCAGGTCGTCCGGCGGGAACTCGAAACTGAAGAACTCCTCCGGCTTTTCCGTTATGGAGACCCGTCCCTTTTCTTCTTGCTTTTCCGTAACATAGAATATCTGCCTGCCAATCTTTCCGACCTTCGGAAGACCGAGGAACTCGTTGCAGCTCACAAGCATCAGGCTCTGGCCGGGCTTCACCTTTTCGACTGCCCCGTAGTAGTCCATTGCCTTTCTCTCGTATTCGTCGGTATAATCGGAGTATCTTTTCAGTGCGGCCATCGTGCTCCGCGTCCTCGGGTTGTTCTCGTACTGGTAGAACACGCTGGCGGCTCCGCTGTCAATCGCATCAGCAAGCGTGCCGTTGGTGTACTCGCAGTCGTTCAGCATCTTCACTATCTTCTCGGCCACAGGTGCGGCCTTGTCGATGCTTTCACCGACTTCCGCTTTAATTGAGTCGAGCATCTTGGCCGCAAACTCGTTGTTGGCCGTGTATCGGTGCATACGATGAAACAGCAGGAGGCAGCACACCTGTAGTTCCGGAGAATCTCCGTTCTCGTCCTGGAGGAAACTGAATGCTTCCTTGTACTCTATCCTCAACTTACCAGTGGCACACCGATAGATGACGTCGTTGAACTCGTCCGTGTTGAATATGTGAAGACGCACTTTCCCGTACAGGCTTGCCTCCACCGTGTAGATGTTCGGGTTCACCGTCGCCAGCTCATCACCGCATCTTTCGGCAAGCAGGCGCAGATGCCCTCTCGCTATGTTGATTGGCTTGGAGACGTAGCGCATCTCCTCGTTGTTCTGGTCTCCCGAGAACAGCAGCGGCTTCTGCTTGCGTGCGAGCGTCCCGTGGAAGCGGAGCGCGTTCCGGAAGTCCTCCATCGACCTGATGGCCGCAAAGTCCTCCTCCGTATGCCCGACCGCATATCTGACGAACTTGAACGCGAACAGCACCGACGCCTCTATCTCGTCGAAGTCGTACGTGGAGTTGAAAATCCTGAACTCTATCGTGCCGTGCTTGAAATAGGCTGAAATGTTTATCAGATGCCTGATGAACCCCTTGACCGACGAGTTCGCAAACACGTTCTTCAGGTCGTCAAGGCTCCTTGCGCTTCTCGCGTTCTCCGCGTATTCCGCAGTCGGTACCGGAGCCTGGTTCGGATATTCCGACCACTCTCCGACATCCGCAATCTCCCTGATAAAGTTGGACGTGTAGTAGGACAGCAGGAACACTTTCTTCAGTTCCTCCAGTTCCAGGTCTCCGGCGTAGATGTGGACCGCAAAGCCGTGGCACCAGGTGCATCTTCCTCCGGCCTCGAACATCTGGGTCAGCACGTCACGCACTTCTTTCCTGAAGCTCTGGCGCAGGAGCAGCGGGGGAGTGTTCAGTTCCCCGCCTCTCGGGAACGAGCTCTTCACTATCCTGCCGTCGGAGTTCACTATCGTCTCCTCCTTGCTCCACGAATAGCCGGACGGGAGAGCCACTCTCGACTTCTCCACGTCCGCCACCTCGAACTCGAATCCGAATGTCCTGTCGTAAATATTCAATCCCATAGACTTGGCTCAATGATTTCTGTTTCTTTCGGCTTGTCTTCCTCCACTCCGAACTCTGTTATCTCCAGCCCCGTCTCCCTTGTCATCCACTCCGCGAACAGATGTCTGTGGCAGAAGTCGCCCGGCTTCTCGTAGCACAGCAGGGCGCAGTCCCTGTCTCCCGTGAAAATCGTCAGTTCCTTCACCACCCTCGCCGGATCCAGCCTTGCGAGTACCCGCCTGTTGTACTGCTCGATGTACTGTTCTCTCGTGATGTCGCCTTTCAGCATATCCGGAAGAGGCGCCACCGTCCCGTACTTGATTCCCTCGAACCATTTAGGACTCCATCTTGCTATGCTCACAGGGATTATCCCTGCCTGTGACAACTTCCTCAAGTTGCCGAAGTACGATGTGTAAATCTTCATAATCTGTTGTGATTTACGCTCCAAAGATACTAAAAATATGTACACCATACTCACCTTTGAAGCACAATATTTTACTTTGCTCGATTTCCGTATGTCAGTCAATGTCTTTTACTTGGTCGATTTCATCGGCCAGGGCCAGGAGCCTTTTCGCTATATCTCGGAACGACTCCGCAATCTTGGCCGCCTCATCTGAAGTGAACTCCTTCTTCGCCCCTCCGACAGGGCATCCGTGCAGTTTCTGTGAGAACCAGGAATGCGTCTTCTCCATATACTGCCTTGCGAACTCCGACTTGTTGATGACGCCGTCCAACTCCACAAACGCGTTGAATATCGCGCCGCCCCTGTATGTAATGACCTTGTTGCGCTCTTCCTCGTTCCTTTCAGGATTCGCCACTTTAATTTTGCCTTGATACATCTTTTTTTTAATTTTGCCCCCGAAACTCAATTCGGGGGTTTTGTTAAACTTAATTGAGGTCTCTTAGATTACGGAGCAGACCTCTTATTTGCTCCACGATGGATTGGTTGCGCTTGTTTTCGATGAGGTTAAGCAATCTGAAAATCAGCGCGACCAATCTTTCTTTTTCCGTCATCTCATTTGAACACCTCCTTTTTTCATTTTGGATATGCAAATATAGTAATAATTTTGTTATTTACAAAATATAATCGCCTATCCGTCAATAATTTACGCATTTTTATTCTTTCGAGCCAAGACAGGCGTCCCTCATCAAAGTCAGAGTCGCGGCCGTGTACAGGTCCTTCGGGGTTGTCCTTACTACTTTCCATCCCATCACCGTAGCCGTGTTGTATTTTTCCATATCGTTCAGGAAACCTTTCGATGATGTGTGCCGCCCTCCGGTCCACACGCCTCCCTCCACTTCGAGCGCCACCTTGCGTTCCGGGACGGCGTAATCGAACCTCCACTTCCTTTCAGGGTGAAAGCGGAACTCCCTCACGCACTCCAGTCCAAGTTGGCTCTGGACCAGTAGCGTGAAGGCGTCCTGCTTTGGTTGCACCCTTGTTCTCTTCTTTGTCATAGCGCTTCAGTTAGAAAGGACGATCGTCGTCCGGATTGTCCAGATTCGCCGCTGGTGCTGCCGGAGCGTTATGTAGAGGTGCAGATGTAGGGTGCTGCGAATACTGGGCTTGTGGGGCTTGTATGTAGCCGTTGTTGGTCTGTGGCTGCTCCTTTTCAGCAAACGAGCACATCTGCACCTCCCTTGCCATTATGGACCGGGAGATGTTCACGTTGCCGTCCCTGTTGGTGTAGAGCTTCGCCGAGAAGTCCCCTCTGACGAACACCGTCGCTCCCTTGCGCAGGTACTGGAGCAGGTTGCCCCCGTTGCCGGCCCACAGGATGCTTATCCACACCGTCCTCCTCTCTCCGTTCTGTCTTTCCCCGTGCGCCACGTCGAAGCACACGTAATCCTTTCCGTTAATCTGGCGCGTCGTTGCGTCGTGACCCAGATTGCCAATTATTTCCGCTTTAAGCATAATTTGAATTATTAAAAATTACGAATCTATTTTCTTCATCTTGAACCTTGCGATGTCCTCGTCCTTGAAGATTCCGTTTCCCGGCAGCTTCCTCAACGTGGCGAACACCTTTGCGAACGCCTCATCGTTCCTTGCCGTCCTGTCCACGTAGAGCATCAGCAGCCTCACGACCTCAAGCTGGTCCTGCGAGAACCCGTCGTAGGCTTCCGCATTACCAGGTGCGTCCGGATGGTCCTCGTCCCTTCCCATTCCCCAGGTGCAGTTTATCACGTGGTTGTCTATCCTGTTGAAGAAATGGAAGTCCGCCTGCTTGATGCACCTGCAGAAGTCGTTCAGTCCCGACAGCATCTCGTTGTCCTTGATGATGAAGCCGTTCCTCCTGTAGGTGCCCCTAAGCCTCTTCACCACGTCCTCGACCACGCTCTGCGTCGCTCCGGCCATAAGGTACATCAGTTTGAGTTCCTCCGCTATCGTGGTGGCCTCGATGTCGCTTCTTATAGCCTTCTTTGAGTTCTTGTCTGCCATATTACTGTGCCCTCCTGAACTTTCCGATATTGTTCTGCATTGCTTCCATAATGCGTTTATGGAACTTGCTGTCTTGGTTATACTTCCCTCTGCATTGCAGGATTCTCCACTGCTTGGTATCCACCTCGATACATTCTTGAATCTCGCCAGAAATCTTGGCCACAAGTATCAGGGAACCTTCCCTTTCGTAGTACCTCGCGCTATAGACGCAGATGCTCAGTTCTGCCGCGACATCTATGAACTCCTTGATGTTCTGCATTGGCTTCAATGTTAGGTCGCCTGAGACGACTTCGACTTCAAGCATTTTGCCTATTCGATTTCTGTACGAGACGTTCTTCTTTGAGTTGAGATCCGCAGCCTCCTTGTCACGTCGTGCGATTTCCTCCTTTCGCCTCCGCTCTTCTTCGCGTCTTATCTTTTCCAGCTTTCTTTCGTACCTCTCATTGAGAAGTCTGTGCTGTTCGTCGAAGTCCTCCGGACAGATGAATTTAGGATTGCTTGAATCCATCCTCAGATTTTCCAGCAGTTGCAGGTGGTCGAACCAATCCTGAACCTTGGCAAGTTTCGAGAACTTGAATCTGTGTCTCAGCGCAATCTTTACCTTTCTCCAGTTTTCTTCTCCGATATGTCGATATATGTGATAATCCAGCAACTCTGGCTGTCCGATTTTTAGCAAGGTCTCGGCCTTATTGTCGTGCCTGACCGCATTGAAAAGATTATACGCATCTATGCCGAACGTGGACGCCTTCAGGCCGTACTTTTTCAGGAACGGATGTATCTTTCCGTGCGGATACACGCCAGAGATGAGGTAACCGCTATGGAAGTCACTCATACTCCACTTAGACTTTTTTCTGAGCCTCAGTCCGTCATCATACGGACTCCAGGGATTGATGACTTTGTACGCGTTCATCTTCAGTCCTTGCGAGAACAAGTACTTTTCGTTCTTTTCGTTGATAAACCACGTATAAACCCTGTTTATCCAATGCCAGCCCTCTTTCCCTAACTTGTACGACTCTTCGAGCGTGTACGTGTTGATTATCTGCCACTCTCCGCAATACGTCAGGTCTTGAAGGTATGAGATGCTGTAGTGACTTTTTGCTCGTGATTTCTGAACGGTACATATCCTGCCGCAGTGTGGGCAAACCGCTGTTTCGCGGTCTGCTTCTAAAGGGAACGCGTAGCCGCAGGACAGGCACCAGCCTTTGTGTCCGGAGGAGAATGCTATCGGCTTGAGAACCTTCTTTTCCACCCAATCTGCAAAATTTTTGCTGACATAGCGTTTCCGGTCAGGATATAGCCGGTGGAACAGCGCATCCAACTCTTTTTCCCTCTTCGTCTTCGGCTTCATACTACAAGTCCTCCTCGTCAAACAGGAACAACAGGCCTTCTTCTTCCTGCTCTTTCTTTCTCCGTTCAATTTCCTTGCGCTTCTTTTCCTCGGCCGTCCTCTTCTTGAGTTCCTCACTGCGTCTGGCGTCTTCCTCTCTCATCCGCTCTTTCGTCTTGTCCTTTGCTTCCTCGCGTTTCTTGAACTCCTGCTTCTCCTCCTCGGTCAGTTCTCGGTTGATGATAACATCCGCCTTGACATCCTTCTCGGCCTTGACGTCTTCCTCATCGTAGTAGTGTATGGCCAGTCCGAATACCTCCGCGTCTGTCGCTCCGTACATACCGCTCTTGGCTTTCTTCCTCATTTCTCCCAGTATGTACTTGCAGCACTCTTCGATGCTCTTCTTCTCGTTGGAGTACTTTTCAGCGAACCCGACATCTTCCTTAGCTTTCTTGTCGAGGTACTCCTTTATCGCGTTCTCAAAATGTGTCATTGCATTTTCCTTTTTGAAATCCTTTACTCCGTAACTGTCGTAGTTGAGACATTTGGACCTGTCTATCGTCCCGTCCTCCAGAAGTTCCGACACCGCCTTTTCCACATCCTCGTTTTTAAGGCCCATAGAGAGCCTTTTCAGGTGCGGCATAGGTACTCTATAGGGAAACACCCTCAAAGTCGCCCTGACGGCCTGAAAACGGGCAATGGCGGCAAGTATCGTGTCGGTTGTGTTTTTCATCTTCTGTAGCTCTTCTCCTGATAGCCGATTGTCTCGAAAACCTCGTTGAACCTGTCGGCCACCCGGTCTCCGTAGATTTCACGGATGGCCGCTTTCGTCAGGTTCGTCGTCACCACGGTCGGCGACATCGCATCATAGCGCTTGTAAATCAAGTCCGTGATGGGCGTCACCTCCGTCCCGTAGTTCTTCACCATCGCAGGCTCGCAGCCGAGGTCGTCTATGATGAGGAAGCTCCTCGCCACAATCGCCTCGTACTCCGCGCGTCTGCTGCCTGCCAGGTTCGCTATGTCCTGTGCAGTGTAGATTGCCGGGACGCGGATTGCCGAAGCCTTGATGTACAGGGCGTCGGACGTCTTCGTGTCCCTCTCGTTCCTGGAAACCTCCTCATACGCGGAACGGAGTGAGCCTGACAGCAGGGCCACCGCCCTTGCCATTGTCGTCTTCCCGTTGCCCACTCCTCCGTAGAGCATAAGCATAGGCTTGGTGCTGTCGCTTGTCAGCCACCTCGCCACCCTCGCTATGTTCCGGCGCGTCGCGTCGTCGTCCTGCAGTTCTCCTCCCCTCGACGCGACCAGAGCCGCGTAGGAGTCGGCCAGCAGGGGAGCGACGCTCTCCTCCGTGAACGGCAGCCTATAGCGAACTTTCGTATCCGTCTTCCGGATTGCCGCCTTTGCCGCGTTGATTATGCTTTCCAGTGTTTCCATACCTTTGGTTGTTCTGCTGTCTGTTGTCGTAATTGCCTTCGAGTACCTTGATGAAGTTGTTCGGCTTTATCATCCAGTCGAAGTCCGCAACCCACCCCCTGTCGTTATTGCCGTTAAGGAAGTCGCTCTCCGCCGCTTTCTTCGCCACTTCTGCGAAAGCCGCCTTTCCGTGTTCTCGGATTCTTGCGGCAGTGCTCGATTTCCTTTGTCCCCCGATAGCCCTTATTTGCGGAATGACGCTTTTGCTCTTCTTCAGTTCCTCGTTGAAAAAGTCAGCGAGTTTCCTGAAGTCGGTTGTCTCATCATCTTTTGGGGCTTCAATTGGGTCGGCTTCTGCCGACTTTCTTTGAGAACTCTGTAAAGAGTTCTTTTCTTTACTACTTAGAGATATATCTTCAGATATATCATCATTAGGTATCGGTTGGTACTTTTGGTACTTTTGGTACTCGGTGGTATAGGGTGGTATTCGGTCGTATTCGGTCGTATCAGAACCTTTCTGCTCCTTATTCCACCTCTTTCTGATATTCTCTCTATTTTTCTCACATAGTCTCTGATAGTTTGCTGTGTCTCTTTCGATGTCCTGCCTGATGAACGGGAACACCATAGCCGCCATAGCGGACAGCTCCGGAACATTCCCGGTCATTGCAAAGTCGACCGCCGCCTCGTACACCTCCAGACGGACCCCGTCCGGAAGTCCCTTGATGGCTTCCTTCCAACTCGCGTAGAATATCATTGACTGCTTCATAACGATTCGGCTTTTAAGACAACAAAAAGCAGGGAGGACGGGCCCCACCAAGCGGAACAGATACCGCTCGCAGTGCGTCTCCGCAACCGCTGCCCCTCTCCCTGCATCACATACAGCAAAGCAAAAGATTTCGGTACAAATATACGATTTTCCGTGTATTCCATACTCACTTCTGTTTAACTTTCACTTCCTTGTTCCTCAGCTTCCGGACAGCCAGCTTTGCCAACCTCTTCCGGTTATGCTGGATGTTGCTCTCGCCCTTGATGTACTCCACGCCGTCTATCACGCTCGCCATCACCTCGAAATCCCGGTTGCTGACCTCAATCATAATTTCTCTCCTCCGAAGATTTTAGCGTCAGTCACCTCGCGCCTGTGCGATTCGAGCCATTCGATGAACCGCTCGACAAATGCCTTCAGACGCTTCTCCGTCGCCTCGTGGTCGTAGGTATAGACCTCCTTGTAAATCTTTCCCCCGATGACCGGATTCCTCTGGCTCGGCTTCGTCAGCTGGACGACCGTGTACTCGAACTCCTTGACCTCGATGTCGTCCCAAGATGTCAGGCACCACGGATAGACCTCCTTCTGCCAACCCCTATCGAACTTGCCGAAAGAGTAGGCGGACGTCGTCTTCAGGTCGTACACCTTGTTCCGGAGAATCTCATCCGCATAGCCGTACAGCTCCACAACTCCGTAGCAGGTGTCAAGATGGCCTTTGCAAAGGTACTGCGGCACAGCCCCTCTAAACATATCCGCCACCGCGTGCGCCAGGTCCGCACTGAACTTGAACACGAACCCGTTGAGTTCGCACACGTACGGAGGGCACTCCGTTCCGTCGTCAATCCTCTTGATGGCCACACGTGCCTCGTTTCCGTTCAGCCAATCCACCAGCTCATTGAAGCACGTGCCCTTGTCCGCTGCCTCTATCGGCTCGTGAGGCACCCTGTTGATTGCGTCGAGCAGCTCCTGCTCCCTCGAGTCCGCAATCTCCTCCGCTGTCCTCTTCTGCTCTCCCGTCTCGGAGTCCACGTTCCAGAATCCCTCTGCCTCGATGTCTGCGTCAAGGAACGACTGGAACTTGTCGAGAAGGCTCGGATAGATCCTGTATTTCACCTCGCTACTCATATCTTCCGTCCACTGCATTAAAGTTCAGTCCGAGAGCCTTTGCCTTTTGGGCGACCATCTTCTCACCGACCATCTTCGAGTTGTACACTTGCGTCTTTTCGATGCTCTCCAGAATCGCATTCAGCCCCTCGGCATTCTGCGCAGCAGTGACAGCGGTTCTGATATTATCTACGATCTTGTCATATTTCCTGGTCTCCTCCTGAGTGGCCACCTGGGTCTTCTTGTAGGTCGCCAGCACCCTCCTCACGAAGTTGTTGTCACCGACGGCCATTCCGGTCTCGTCCACCACCAGCGGTATCTTCGTCACGGCAGGCAGGTTGCAGGTGTTCTTCGCGTAGTACGCCTCGGTAGGGTTGAACGCTATCGTCCTGTCCTTGCCGAGCATCTGCATATAGCCCACGAGGTCGAGTTCCTTGACGAGGTCGTTCGCCGAGCTTCCTCCGATGTCCGGCCTCTTCACCGTGTCGTCACCTCGCTTCTCCTCCTTCTCGTGCGCCACGAAGATGATGTTCTTTCCAAGCACCGCCGTCTTCTTGATGAAGTCGATGAACATACTCTTCCTCAGTCCGTAGCCCTGGAGCGACAGCGTCCCGTCCGACTTCTTCATCCTGCTGTTGTTGCGGACGATGTAGTCGCTCATAAAGTCCAGCATCTTGCCGACAGTGTCGATGACGATGGTCTTCACGTCCGGATAGGACGCCACAATCTCGTCGAGCGCCTCGGAGGTGTCCTCCCAGGAGCGTATCTGCACCGTCAGCGTCTGGTGCGCCCCGTTGATTCTCTGCACGCCGCCGTCATAGTCGAAGAGCACCGCGTCCGGTGCGCTCACCGCCAGTGTCGTCTTGCCTACGCCCGGCTGTCCATAGACGAGCATCGTGATTGTCTGTTTCGCTTCCAGTTCGGAAGGCTTTCTGATTAAATTTCCCATTGTTTTTGAGTTGTTTTACTTTGCAGGTCTTACGGCTTCCCTGCTCTTGCCTTTGTGGGTGGCGACGTAAGTGTCGGCCATCTCGTTGATTTCTTTCTTGCAGTACACACGCTTCGATGTCAGCCACCTGTCGATGTCGCAGGCCTTGTATCTCACCGCGTGACCAATCTTCACATACGGAATCTCGCGTCTCGAAGTCAGTCTCCTGATATGGTCCTCCGAAAGCCTCAGCATCTCCGCGAGCTCCCTTGCAGTCATCACCTCGCCCATATCCTGTCCTCCATTTCGCGCTCCCTCCGTGACTCGTAGAGTTCGTCCGGATCCGGACCGTAGTCGTCGTCCTCCTCGATTTCTCCCGTTCCTCCGCATACCTGGCACGGCTCGAAGAACCCCCTGTACCAGCGGTAGCGCATCATTATCGCGGTCTCCCTCGTCTCCGGCAGCACGCTCCATGTCGCAGCCGTCACTTCCTGTTCGCTCCCGTCCTCGACGGACACGGCCCAGTGGGTCCCGCACGTCCCCTTGCATTCCGGACACTCTTTCATCCTCGGCTCCTTGCCGCAGACCGGGCATCTGTCCGAATTGATTCCCATACATACCCCGCAAGCCATATCAGTTCTCCTCCGCCAATATCCTCTCGACGTTCCTCCTGATTGACCAGATGGTCGTCTCGGAGAACAGCCCGTACTTCGCCATCAGGTGTCTCGTCACCTCTCCCTTCGAAGCCGTCGGGTCTTTCGTCAGCTCGTTGAACTCGTTGTAGATTGCAAGGTCTCTTTTCCATTTTGCCTGCGCCTTCTTCGACGCGAATTTGCTCTGTGTCATAATTTCTTGTTTTAAGCGTTATTTCATCCTCTTTGAGGGATTGTATCAACTGTCGCTGTCAAGTGCCTCAGAGAGGCTGAAAACGGCCTTTATGGGAACTTTTCGCGCCAGTTTTATCTCCCGTTCAATTCTTTCCAGTACAGGACCATCTGCCAGAACCTCAGTACGCGGTCCTTCGCTTTCAGCCACGAGGCGCGTCTGACTTCGACTCCCATCTGCTCCGCGTACCTGAGTATGCCCTCGACGTCCAGCCATACCGGCTTCAGTGCAATGCAGTCGTAGATGTGCAGCATCTCCTGGATGTGCTTCCTCTCGCTCTTCCAGTAGAGCGCGTATCTCGCGTTCCTCATTCCGCATCCCAGATAGAACTTGCAGTCGGTCTCCAGCCTGCTCAGTACCATATAGTACTGCTTCTGGGATTCTTCCGTCTTCCTGATGTCACGCATAGCCCTACCTCCTGTTTCTTCTTGTCTTGCTGATTATCTCGTCCACCGGAATCATCGGCCTGAGCCTCCGGACGTTTCTCGCCGCGTCCTCTCCGAAAGTCAGTATGATCTGCTTTATAGCGTCGTAGTCGCCGTCATACGCTATGCAGCATTCGAAGTTGTTGTACTCGTAGTAGTAGACCTCCTGCGGGTCGCACTCCGCCCTGATGAGCTTCTCGATGTCCTCGTAGTATGTCGACAGTCTCTCGAAGCCCTCTTTCGTCCCGTAGCATCCTGCGGCCAGGTGATAGACCTTGTCGCCGTCCTTGATGTGTCCGAGCCTCACCATCCTGTCGTAGCCCTCCTTGAACTGCTCGTTGCTGAATGCCGCGAAGATTCCAATCTTGTCGAACGAGACCGTGTGCATCTGCTCCTTGAGCTCGCTGTATCTCTTGAGCGTCCCTTCTCCTTTGATGACCAGGAAACCGTCGTTGTCCCAATCCTGTACTGCTGTAATTGCCATAATTCTCTGTCGTTTTTTGGTGGTTGAACTTCTGCTACTCTACCATACTCGTGTGGCAGAGTATTGCGTTTCCGACAATGACGTCGGACGGAATGATTCCGTAGTGCTTGACGGCTATTCTCGTGGCCCTCTCGTTTATCGGGTTGTCCGGCTTGAACTTGCCCTCCTCGTCGATGACCAGGATGTCCTCCGAGTTGGCCAAAGTCACAATCTCAATCAGGTCGCACTTGAGGATGCCGTACATCTCCTCCAGTTCGAATGTCTCTCCGTTTGACGGCTCTATCTCAATCTCGCGTCCGTCCGTAAGTAACAATTTTGCTTTCATATCTCTGTGTATTATATACTCACTATTTCCTAAAATCCCCCTCACCCCTCGTAGCCTCTTCCAGATCCCTTATGCTCTGCATCGTCAGGCCGCCTCCGATGAAGTACCAGACTGCCGCCATCACCAGCAGGTCGAACCTGAGGCAGCAGATGCCGTACACCGCAATACCGAATGTAGTCCAAGTGAAGAACACGGCCGCGCATCTCTGGATGATGCTCCAAATCTTTTCCCTTTTCATATCAGTAGATTTTGATTACTATGTCCTTTCTCTCGCAGTCCACCCAAAATCCGAGGCCGAACACTTCCGTGACCTCCACCACGGACTTCACCACCATCTGGTGCATCGTGTCTTGGGAGCTGATGCTTATCTTGTCCGCCGTTATCTCAACCTCTATCATCTTCTTCTCGATAGGGAAGCTTAGGCTCTTCGCAAGGACTGCATTGAACACGTCCTTTGTCTGCTGTGTCATTTCTTCGTATCTCATTTTGTTCTGTGTTTTTAGGGGCAGGGCGCGAGGACGCGCTCCTGCCGAAGATTTAAGACTAAGATTATCTGTAAAGCACGAGGGGAACAGCCAGGTACGAGAGGTACAAGCTGAAGTCGCCGGCAAAACCGTAGCCGCCATACGCAATCCAACCGATGTTCTCGACGTACCGGGAACAAGACCAAACGTAGCTGGTGAAGTCTCGGAGCAGGTCCGCTCCCTCGATTGTCTCCGCCAGCTCGTCGATGTCGTTCTTCTGGTGCTGGAGCTCCATTGCCGCAAGCAGCGTCGGCAGATGGAACCTGCCGTACTTGTCCGAGCGGAACTTGTGGACGAACTCGGCCGCAGGACTTCCGCAGTCGTGGAGCGCGTCAGTCAAGCACTCGCTTTCGGTCTCTTTCAGTGCCGCAATCTCTGTGTCCGGCTCCTGGCCGTAGTACTTGATGTTCTCCATAGGGAGCATCACCTCTTCCGAATACTTCGGATAGATGAGCGCCTTCTGGCCGTTGAGAAGCTCAATCTCGATTCCCTCGATGCTTTCGAGGCGGTTCTGCCTCTCGCATCCTTCCTTGTAAATGATTCTTGCCATAACTAAATGATTTTATAGTGTTAAACTTATCTTCTGTCTCCTTTCAGCAACTCGGCTATTCTTTCGAGGTCCTGATGGTCCGGCTCGTAGCCCTCCTCGATGCAGGTGATGTAATAGTCCCTCTCTCCGTAGAGCCTTATCGCCGCCTCCTTGATTCTCTCCTCGTCCGGGTCGTGGCTCTGGGTGAGCAGGAAGTACTTCAGATCCTCAACCTTGTTCCTGAGTTCCCTTATCTCCTCGTTCAGGTTGTTGGCCTTCGTCTCGGCCGCATTCCTTTCCTGGATGATTCCCCGTCCGATAATCTCGGCGAGTTCCGCCGCTCCATTCTGGGATTTGATTGCCTCGCAGAAATCCTGCTTGTCAAGTCCGGAAGTGATGTACGCTTCGTGGATTCCCCACATCTGCTCTTCGTTAACCGCCAGTCCGGTCATTTCCTGAAACTCTTGCTTTGTCATAACTATTGATATTTGATAATTAAAACTCAAACTCGTCGGCACTGAAAGTCGCTCCATCAACATTTACGTCGTTCCTTTCAAGGAAGCTTTTAACCTTGTCCACATCGGATGTCCCAAGCATATAGATTGTCCCGAAGTCGTAAACGAAGCGGGCGTTCAACGCTACCAGTGCATTTACTAAATTCTGAGAACTTGCTGTGCTGATTTTGACTGCTTTCATAACCATTGTTTGCTTTAGTATTGAACTTATTTTTGTATCTT
>Ga0129315_1000305_pt1 | contig 47600 bp, 38 predicted proteins | sample Cm827metagenome_FD_94432 | JGI IMG/M metagenome (GOLD analysis project Ga0129315, IMG submission 94432) | Eastern black-and-white colobus group fecal microbial communities from Wisconsin, USA - Cm827 metagenome | ecosystem: Host-associated > Mammals > Digestive system > Large intestine > Fecal... | reverse complement strand
CAGTATGTGGACGTATATGTCCAAGAAAATGTGAATCAGAATGTACAAGAGGAGATATTGATGATCCAATAGCTATAGATGAAATTAAGAAGTTTATTGCAGATCAAGATTTAAATAAAGAAAATCGTTATATACCTAAAATCAAACATGCCTATAATAAGAAAATAGCTGTAATAGGTGCAGGTCCTTCAGGCCTTTCCTGCGGATTTTTCTTAGCTATAGAAGGCTATAAGGTAACAGTATTTGAAAAACAAACAGTTCTAGGTGGTATGTTAACACTTGGTATTCCATCCTTTAGATTAGAAAAGGATGTGGTTAATGCAGAAATTAATGTATTAAAGGAATTAGGAGTAGAATTTAAAACTGGTATTGAAGTGGGAAAAGACATCACTTTAAAAGAATTAAGAAAAGACGGATATGAAGCCTTTTATATTGCAATTGGTGCTCAAGCTGGAAGAAAAATAGGAGTAGAAGGAGAAAATGCTGAAGGTGTACTTACAGGAGTAGATTTCCTACGTAGGGTTAACTTAGGGGAAGATATTAAGCTAAAGGGAAATGTAGTAGTTATTGGTGGTGGTAATGTGGCCATAGATGTAGCTAGAACTGCTGAAAGAGTAGGGGGAGAAAAGGTAAATATATTCTGTCTTGAATCAAGAAATGAAATGCCAGCCCTTAATGAAGAAATTGAAGAAACCCTATCAGAAGGTATTAATATAAATAATTCTTGGGGACCTAAAGCTATTATTACAGAGAATGGAAAAGTTACTGGGATAGAATTTAAAAAATGTATATCAGTATTTGATGAAAATAAAAGATTCAATCCAACTTATGATGAAAAGGATATATTATTTGTAAAGGCAGATACAGTATTACTTTCTGTAGGACAAGCTATTGATTTAGGAAGTTTAATAGAAGATAGCAATATAGAAATTAATCCAAATAATACAATTAAGGCAGACCCTTTCACTTATCAAACAGGAGAAGCAGATGTATTTGCAGGTGGAGACTCTTTTACAGGACCAAAATTTGCTATTGATGCTATTGCAGCAGGTAAAGAAGGAGCAATTTCAATACATCGTTATGTACATCCAGGACAAAGTTTAATTATAGGAAGAGATAGAAAAGAATATCGCTCACTAGATAAAGAAAATCTTGATCTTAAGGGTTATGATAATATTCCAAGACAAAACCCAAGTCATGGTGATGGAAAAGAAGCAAAAGAGTCCTTTAAAGATTTACGTGGTACACTTACAGAAGAGCAAATGAAGAGAGAAACAGAACGTTGTCTTAGTTGTGGTGCCACTACAGTAGATGAATTCTTATGCGTTGGCTGTGGAGCCTGTGTAACAAAATGTAAGTTTGATGCCATATCACTTGTTAGAAAATACAATGGAGAAGGAGTAGCCTTTGAAGATTTAAAGCCAGTGGTAATTAAGCAAGTCATTAAACGTAAGGGAAAGATTGCTATTAAAAAAGCAATTAATATATTTAAGGCAAATTAATATTATTTTGTTAAATGTAAATAGAGGAGAGTTTATATGCATGAAATAGGAGTTTTATTTGAAGTTGTTAAGAGTGTAGAAAAATTTGCAAAAGCTAATAATGTTCAAAAAATAGATACTTTAGTTTTACAAATTGGAGAACTCTCTTCAATGATTCCTAAATATATGAAAAATTTATATCCTGCTTCAATTGAAGGTACTATATTAGAGGGATCAGAATTAGAAATTGAAGTACTTCCAGCTAATGCTTTATGTAAAGATTGTAATAAAGTCTTTAATATAATCTTAAATAAAGGAACATGCCCTAATTGCAAAAGTAATAACTGTGAAATACTAAGTGGAAAAGAGTTTTATATTAAGGAAATAGTTTGTTATTAAAAATTAAATATTTAGTAGGGGGAAAATTTATGTTTACTTTTAACTATGAAGGAGGAGCTTCATTTTTTTCAGTATGGATGGTTTGGATTGCTGTATTTTTAATTCTATTTATATTAAATGAATTCTCAAGACGTTCTAAATTAGGTGGTTTTATATGCTTTGTAGTATTACCAATTTCACTTTCTGTATTATGGTTTACAGTATTAAAAGACACTACTTATACAGATTGGTTTCATTTAGCTAAGGTATATTCAGCAGTAGCAGGATGTGTTGGATTCTGGTGTATAAGACATTTACATGGAAAAAATAAAAAGACAGGAAGAGAGTGGAGATTAGCAGATAATAAATTAGCTTTATGCTTTCCACCTCTAATTCTTGCAATTAATATTTTAGAAGCAGTTACACGTGATATTCAAATAGGACTTCAATATGCTGGAGGAGGAATCCTTGCAGATGGAAGTATGTATGTATTAGGTGGATCTTGGAACTATATGAATGCAATTGCAGGAATTTTAAATATTATTACAATTACAGGATGGGTAGGTATATGTATTCGTAAGAAGACTAAGAAAGATGGAAGTATGGATATGCTTTGGCCTGACATGCTCTGGTTTTGGATAATAGCTTATGATTTATGGAATTTTGCCTATACCTATAATGCTTTACCAGGACATTCATGGTATTGTGGTTTTGCACTATTATTAGCTCCTACAGTATGTGCCTTTACAATAGGAAAAGGTGCATGGCTTCAACATCGTGCACAAACCCTAGCATTATGGTGTATGTTTGCACAAACCTTCCCAGGTTTTATCGACAAAGGTAAATTTGCTGTTTCATCTACCTATAACGAAAGTTATTTATTTATATTTAGCTTATTATCACTTCTTTCAAATATAGCTGTAGCTATATATATGATTTATAAAGTTAGAAAAACAAATGGTCACCCATATAAAGGTGAACTTTACACTGACTTAAAGAAATACAAAGAAGTTAAAGAACTATCAGAAGGTTATTTAATATACAAATAGATATAATAAAATGTGAAATTAATAATGAAAAATGTAGAATTATTTTAGTAATTTGTTCCAGATTACTAAAATATTATTTAATAAACGCCATAAGGAGTTTATTTCTTAATTTTACATTTTTCATTTTACATTCTTAATTTAAAAAGGGGAGGTTTTTTTATGCATATGGCTGATGCACTTGTTAGTGCCACTGTAGCTGGAATAATGTATGGAGCTACTGCAACAGTAACAGGGTATTCTATAAAAAAGGTAAGGAAAGAAAATGATCCAAGAAAAATCCCTGTAATGGGGGTTATGGGAGCCTTTGTATTTGCAGCTCAAATGATAAATTTTACAGTTCCAGGGACAGGTTCCTCTGGCCATCTTTGTGGAGGTATTTTATTATCTGCTATATTAGGACCCTTTGCAGGCTTCCTTACAATGATTGGAGTTTTAGCTATACAAGCTCTAATATTCGCTGATGGAGGAATACTTGCCTTAGGTTGTAATATATGGAATATAGCCTTCTATGGATGTTTTATAGGAGCTTTATTAATATGGAAGCCTATTATGAAAAGAAAGGCTACTAAAGGTAAAATTATTATAGCATCTATACTTGGCTCTATTATTACCTTACAAATAGGAGCTTTTTCTGTTGGAATTGAAACCTTCGCATCAGGAATTAGTGCTTTACCATTTTTAACTTTTATTTCAGTTATGCAACCTATACACTTAGCCATTGGAATTATAGAAGGACTTATTACTTCAGCTGTATTATGTTTTATATATGAAGCAAGACCTGAATTATTATATGGAATTAGGGAAGATTTAAATAAAAACAAAAGAAGATTTTCTTTTAGAAAAGTAATTATTATATTTTCATCACTTACAATTTTAATAGCTGGTGGGCTTTCACTTTTTTCCTCTGAATATCCAGATGGATTAGAATGGTCAATTAAGAAGATTACAAATTCTACTGAAATAGAAGTATCAGGAGATATATATGAAGGCTTTGAAAAAATACAGGAAACCACTTCAGTATTACCTGATTATAATTTTAAAGACTCAGATTTAGTTATAGGAACCTCTTTATCAGGAATTATTGGAGGATTAGTAGTGGCTGCTGTTTGTATAGGTGGATGTTATATATTTAAATTTTTTAGAAAAGAAGTTATAAATGAATAAATTAAATAAAGCCATTTATGAAATACAAAGTATAGAAGATTTATCAAGTAGGGACTCCTTCATAAATAATATTCACCCATTAATTAAATTCATTTTAACAATTATTTATATTTCTTTAGTAGTATCTATAGATAAATATAATATAGGTGGAGTTATTGGAATGAGTATTTATCCAATATTCCTTTTAATAATCTGTGATATACCTTTTAAAGATACCTTTAAAAAGTTAAAAATAGTATTACCATTTATATTACTTATTGGAATCTTCAATCCATTTTTTGATAATAAAATACTATTTACTATAAATGATATTAAAATTTCTACAGGGGTAATTTCAATGATTACTCTTGTAATAAAAGGAATCTTAACTATACTAGTATCATATTTATTAATAGCTACCACAACTATTGATAAAATCTGTTATTCAATGGATAAAATGCATCTACCAAAGATATTTATAACAGAAGTTTTATTTATCTATAGATATATAACAGTATTAATTAAGGAGGCAAGTAAGATTATAGAAGCTTATAGTCTTAGAGCTCCTAATCAAAAAGGAATTAATTATAAGGCCTGGGGATCTCTTTTAGGGCAACTCTTGCTTAGAAGTATTGATAAAGCTGAAAATATATATGAAAGTATGTCTTTACGTGGATATTCTGGTAACTTTTATTATTCTTACAATATTAAATATAATAAAAAAGATTATATTTATTTTATTATATGGTTATTTTTATTTATTACTATGAGATTCTTGCCTATATTACAGATAGTAGGAAATATATTTATTTAGGAGGAAGATATGAGCCATATTCATATAGATGTACAAAATCTATCCTTTGCTTATGAAAAAGAGGAACCAATACTTAAGAATATTTCATTTACAGCAAAAGAAAATGATTCTATAGGTATAATTGGAGCAAATGGAGTTGGAAAGTCAACTTTATTAAAATTATTAGTAGGACTTAATTTAAATTTTCAAGGTAGTATTAGAGTAGAAAATATTCCAGTAGAAAAGAATACCTTAAGTATAATTAGAGAAAGGATAGGATTTGTATTTCAAGATTCAGATAATCAACTATTTATGTCTAATGTATATGAAGATATTGCCTTTGCACCACGTAATTATGGACTTTCAGAAGAGGAAGTTAAAATTCGAGTAGAAAATGCATTAAAATTGGTTCATATAAATAATCTTAAGGATAAAAAAATACATAAACTCTCTGGAGGAGAAAAAAAGCTTGCATCCATAGCCACAATATTTTCTATGACACCAGATATTATTCTAATGGATGAGCCCTCAATTGCTTTAGATCCTAAAAATAGAAGAAACTTAATTAATATATTAAATGAATTTCAGCATTTAAAGATTATCGCCTCTCATGATTTAGATATGATTTTAGATACTTGTAATAGAACTATTCTTATGGCAAAGGGAGAAATTATAAAAGATGGAGATACAAGAGAAATTCTTACTGACAAAGTTCTTTTAGAAGCTAATAATTTAGAACTTCCACTTTCCATGCAAAAAATAATATAAAACGCTAATTATATAAACATTATGAAAGTGATATAATCAGATTATGATTTAAAAAATTGGAGGGCTTAAAAATGCCGATGTTAAAGTTTAAAGCTATAGAAATTGAAAAGGTTTGTATAGTAAGTAAGAAACTAATAGATGAATTAGAGGAATTAATTAAATGTCCAAGAGATTATTTTAGTTTATCTGTAGAGAGATCTATATACGTAAAGGATGGAGATTTTGTAAAAGGAGAAGCTGTAGTTGAAGTTTCATGGTTTGATAGGGGACAAGCTATTCAAGATATAGCTGCAAAAATAATTACTAAACATATTAATTCAGTAGGTTATAAAAATGTAGATGTTATATTTTATCCCTTAGATAAAAATAGTTACTATGAAAATGGTGAGCATTTTTAATTATTATAATATATTAAAAAAGTCATGTATTACAATCTTAATTTGTTATACATGACTTTTTATATTACTTGTAATAATATTTTTAATTTAAAACTTAAACCACTTCTTTAGGTATAATTATTTCTTCTCCATTTTTACGTCTCTTTGCAAATTCAGCAGTAGCAGTAAAGAGAACGTCAGTTGAAGAGTTAAGAGTAGTTTCGAAAGAATCTTGTAAAACTCCTATAATAAATCCAACTCCAACTACTTGCATAGCGATATCATTTGGTATTCCAAATAAACTACAAGCTAATGGTATTAGTAATAATGATCCACCTGATACTCCTGAGGCACCACTAGCAGCTATTGTAGCTAATAAGCTTAATATAAGGGCTGTAGGGATGTCCACTTGAACACCAAGAGTATGTGCTGCAGCTAAAGTTAATACAGATATTGTAACAGATGCTCCAGACATATTAACAGTTGCACCTAATGGTATTGATACAGAATATGTATCTTTATCTAATCCTAATCTTTCACAAAGTGCCATATTCACAGGAATATTTGCAGCTGAACTACGTGTAAAGAAGGCTGTAATTCCACTTTCTTTTAAACATTTAAAAACAAGAGGATAAGGATTTTGGCGGATATTAAAATATACTATAATTGGATTTACAATAAGTGCTACAAAGATCATACATCCAAGTAAAACTGCAAGTAATTTTCCATAGCTTACGAAAGCTTGAATCCCATTAGTTGCAATAGCATCAAATACTAGTCCCATAATACCTAATGGTGCAAATTCAATTACCCATCCTACCATTTTAGATAATGCATCTGAAAAATTTTCAATCATATCTTTAGTTTCTTCTTTAGCATTTTTTAAAGCAATTCCAAGAACTATAGCCCAAGATAATATTCCAATGTAATTAGCGTTAAATAGTGCCTTTATTGGATTATCTACAATATTAAGCAGTAGGTTTTTTAAAACCTCTACAATTCCTCCAGGAGGTGCAATACTTTCTGGCACAGACACTAATGTTAAATTTACTGGGAAAATGAAGCTTACTAAAACTCCAATAAAACCACCCATAAATGTTCCAATTAAATAAAGCATAACAATAGACTTCATATTACTTTTATGTCCACTTTTATGATGAGATATAGCTGACATAACTAAGAAAAATACAAGTATAGGTGCTATAGACTTTAAGGCTCCTACAAATAAAGATCCGAAGATAACAATAAATTTCCCTTTTTCTGGTATAGTTAAAGCTAGTATAATACCAACAATTAAACCTAGTATTATTCTTTTAACTATACTTAGTTCATTCCATTTCTTTAGTAAATTTTTCAATTATTTTGCCCCCTAATTATATTATAAAAATATTATTTTTTATATATAACTTTTATAATTGTTTATAATAAAGTTATTATATATTCTAAATATTCTAACATAAGTTTATCACTAATAAAAGTAAATAATTAGAAAGGTGTCAATAAAATAAAGATTTTGTTGATACTATATTTATAATGAGAAAATATTACTATATGTTTTGACATTACCTTAAACTACTGATAAAGTTTAATAAGCATTAGTGAAATGAAAGAGGTAGATATATAAATGAACTTTGAAAATCTTAAGATAAATGAAAATATTATTAATGGCCTTGAAACTATGGGAATAAAAGAACCCACTGAAATACAAAAAGAAATTATTCCTGTAGCTCTTAATGGAGAAAATTTAATTGGTCAATCAGAAACAGGTACTGGTAAAACTTTAGCTTACCTTTTACCAACAATAGAAAAAATAGATATATCTAAAAAGGAAATGCAATGCATAATACTAGCTCCAACACATGAGCTAGCTATTCAAATAAATAATACAATTAATGAATTGAAAAAAGCAGCTAATTTAGATATTACTTCTACATCATTAATAGGTAGTGCCAATATAAAAAGACAAATAGATAGCTTAAAGGCAAAACCACATATTATAGTTGGATCTGCTGGAAGAATACTAGAATTAATAGGTAAAAAGAAAGTATCAGCACATACTATAAAAACTATTATAATTGATGAAGTAGATAAGCTTTTAGATAAAAATAATCTTCCAGTTATAAAGAACATAATAAAAGCTACTCAAAAACAAACTCAAGTTATGATGTTTTCAGCAACATTAAATAGTAAGACTTTAGATATAGCTAAGTCTTTAAAAGATGATATAAAGATTATATCAGTTAAAAATAACAAGGTTAATGAAAATATAAGTCATAACTACATAAAAACTGATAGCAGAAGAAAAATTGATACTTTAAGAAAGCTTATACATGCAACAAAGGCAGAAAGAATTTTAGTATTTAATAATGATACTTATACTACAAATACAGCAATTGAAAATCTAACAGCAAGTAAGATAAAGGTAGCTGCTATTGGTGGTAATAATAAAATGGAAGAAAGAAAAAAAGCCCTAGAAGACTTCAGAAAAGGTAATATTCAAGTATTAATTGCTTCAGATGTAGCAGCAAGAGGCTTAGATATAAAAGGAGTAACTCATGTTATTAATATGGATATTCCTGAAGATTCTAATGATTATCTACATAGAGTAGGAAGAGTAGGAAGAGCAGGAGAAACAGGAGATGTATTTTCATTAGTTGATGATAGAGATGAAAAAATAATAAAGAATCACGAAAAGAACTTTAAAATTAATATTGTAGAAAAACATCTTTATAAGGGAAATATAGAGGAATAAAATAAAAAAGCTTATGTCATTACTATAATAGAGTGACGTAGGTTTTTTTTATGTAAATTAAAATAATATATAGATTATAGAACATGAGTTGTGAAATAAATATCCAATTATTAGTGGTTGTCATAATATATAATGTGTTTTTATAAATATTCAATAATTACAATTAATTTATTATTAAATTAAAAATACAACTAAAAATACAAATTATCAATAAAACTATAATATTTATGAAAAATTATAATAAAAATATTTATTTTATTGATATATTTTTATATTGACAAGGAGAAAAATGTGGATATATAATATATGAAATGAGTGAATAAAATTAATAAAACTTTAACAATAGTTTTGTTTGCTTAACAATTTAATAAACAGGGGGCGTAAATATGAAAAGTGTTAAGAAACTTTTAACGCTAGCAATGGCAACGATGTTGTCAGTTAGTTTAGTAGCTTGTGGTGGGGCAAAAGTTACAAGCAGTAATGCTAATGGACAACAAACATCTACTTCATCAGATAAAACTTTAAAAGTTCAATTTGATGTTGAAGTTGCATCAATGGATCCTCAAATTGCTACAGATGGTACTTCTTTTGAAGCAATAGCAGCTGTAACAGAGGGATTATATTCAGTTGATGCGGCAGGTTCACCAATATTAGCTGCAGCAGAATCAGCTGAAAAAAGTGAAGATGGACTAACTTATACATTTAAAGTAAGAGATAATAAGTGGTCAAATGGAACTAATGTAACCGCAAATGACTTTGTATTTGCTTGGAGGCGTTTAGCAGATCCAAAAACAGCCAGTGAATATGGATTTATGATTAGCATTGCAGGAATTAAAAATGCTGATGACGTTTTATCAGGTAAAAAGGGAGTAGAGGAATTAGGAGTTACAGCAAAGGATGATGAAACTTTAGTGGTAGAATTATCTCACCCAGTTACATTCTTTGAATCATTACTATCATTTCCATCATTCTTCCCAGTTAATGAAGAGTTCTTTAAAGAAGCTGGAGATAGTTTTGCTACATCACCAGATACAATTTTAGCAAATGGACCATATAAGGTTTCTTCATATGAGCCAGCAGCAACAACTATAGAGTTAGTAAAAAATGCAGATTATTGGGATGCTAATTCTGTTAAAATAGATGGAGTTAAATATCAAGTAATAAAAGAAGCTCAACAAACTATGCTTGCATATCAAAATGGCGATTTAGATGTAGCTACACTTGCAGGGGAACAAGTAGAACAATTTAAAAATGATCCTGAATTCAATAATGTAGCAGCAGGGTACTTATGGTACATTTCTGTTAATCAAAAAGTTGCAGGATTTGAAAATGAAAATTTACGTAAAGCATTTGCATTATCTTATGATAAAGAAGCAATTGTAAATAATATATTAAAAGATGGTTCTATAGCAGCAGACTTTGCAGTACCTAAGCTACTTGCTACAGGACCCGATGGAAAAGACTTCCGTGAAACTACCGGCACTTATCTTTCAACAGATAAAGCTAAAGCTTTAGATTATTACAATAAAGCAAAACAAGAATTAGGAAAAGAAGCCTTCACATACAAGATGATGGTAGAAGATACTGAATCAGCTCAAAACGTAGCTCAATTTATTCAATCAGAAATTCAAACTACTCTTCCAGGAGTTACTATAGAACTTGAAGTAATGCCTAAGAAGAACAGAGTTGAAAGAATGCAAGCTGGAGACTTTGAATCAGTATTAACTCGTTGGGGTCCTGACTATGCAGATCCAATGACATATTTAGATATGTGGACAACAGATAGTCCTAATAACTATGGTTTCTGGTCAAATGCAGAATATGATAAAGCAATTCAATCTGCTAAAAAAGGAGAACTTGCTTTAAATCCTGAAGCAAGATGGGAAGCATTAAAGAAAGCAGAAAAGACTGTAATGGATGAAGCTGTTATTCTTCCAGTATATCAAAAAGGAAATGCTGTAATGATTAAGAAGAATGTTTCAGGAATAGAAAACCATTCAGTTGGAGTTCCAAGAATATTAAAAAATGTGACTATGAATTAGATAATATAAACAATCAATATATTGCAGTGGTAATTTTATACCACTGTAATATTTTTAAAAGGAGGAATTGCAAAATGAAAAAATATTTGTTAAAAAGGATAGCAATTTCCATAATGACATTATTAGTAATTTTGTTAGTATTATTTTTAATGCTAGAATATATGCCAGGATCTCCATTTAATGATGAAAAATTAACTGTAGATCAACTTGCACTATTAAATCAAAAATATGGACTTGATCAACCAGTTATTATTAGATTTTTTAATTATATAAAAAATATGCTTACAGGAGATTTTGGAGTTTCTTATACAATTTCAAAGAACACACCAATATCTACATTATTACAAACACGTTTACCAATATCCCTAAGAGTTGGTGGACAGGCAGTTTTATTAGGAACAATAGTTGGATTAGTTTTAGGCGTAATAGCAGCTATAAAACATAATACAATTTGGGACACATTAACTACTGTGATTTCAGTTTTAGGAGTAAGCTTACCTTCATATGTATTTGCATTAGGATTGTCTTATTACTTAGGATTTAAAGTAACCTTGTTTCCACTTTTGTATTCAGCAGAAGCAGCCTTCAAGTCTTCAGTTCTTCCAACAATAGCCTTATGTATGTTTACAATAGCCACAATAGCTAGGTTTACAAGGACAGAAATGCTAGAAGTTCTAGGATCTGATTATATGCAACTTGCAGAGAGCAAAGGAATAAGTGGAATTAAGCTTTTAACAAGACATGCATTAAGAAATGCCTTAATTCCAATTATTACTGTATTAGCACCATTAATAGTAGGACTAATGACAGGAAGCTTAGTAATAGAAAAGATATTTTCAATTCCAGGTATCGGAAGTCTTTTAGTTACTGCAATTCAATCAAATGATTATAACGTAATTGTTGCATTAGCCTTTATATATAGTGCTATGTATATAGGAATAATGCTTGTGGTAGATATCTTATATGGAGTTGTTGATCCAAGAATAAGATTAGCAAAGGAGGACAATCATGAGTAAAGAATTAAATTATGAAAATATAGAGTTTCTAGAAAATGATTTTGAGTTAGTTGGAAAAGATAATTTAGCACATGAAAGCACACTTTATGCTAATCAATCTTATTGGAAGGATGTTTTAGGAAGATTAAAGAATAATAAAGGTGCAATAATTGGACTTATTTGTATCATATTAATTTCTTTTATGGCCATAGTTGGAGTTGGTTTAAATGGCCATAGTTATGATTCACAAGTAATTGCTCATCAAAATTTAGCTCCTAGAATTCCTGTCATAGAAAATATAGGAATATTTGACGGAAGCGAAACAATGAATACTTCTCAAGGAGCAGTTGAAGTTAATAAATATGTATCAAATGATGGAAGTAAAACAGGCCTTGAAGATGTTTACTATTGGTTTGGTACAGATGTTTTAGGAAGAGATATATTTACTAGAACATGGATTGGTACAAGAATTTCTCTTTATATTGCATTAATAGCTGTTGTAATTGATATTATATTTGGATTAAGTTACGGATTAATTTCAGGATATTTTGGAGGAGCTGTTGATAATATAATGCAACGTTTTGCAGAAGTATTAAATGGAATTCCAAGTCTTGTAATTGTAACACTACTAATAATAGTAATGAAACCAGGTTTAACCACAATTACCTTTTCACTGATGATTACTGGGTGGATAGGTATGAATAGAATTGCTAGGGCCCAGATGCTTAAATTAAAAGAACAAGAATTTGTTTTAGCATCAAGAACCTTAGGAGCAAAAAGTTTCTTTATAATATTTAAGGAAATTCTTCCTAATATATTAGGACCTATAATAACAAATACAATGTTTTCAATTCCAAATGCTATATTTACAGAAGCATTTTTAGCTTTTATTGGCTTAGGAGTTCCAGCTCCAATGGCATCTTTAGGTTCATTAATTAGTGATGCATTTAAGTCATTTACAACACATCCATATATGATAGTAGCACCAGTACTAATTCTTGCAATATTAATGCTAAGCTTTAATATGCTTGCAGATGGTATTCGTGATGCCTTTGATCCAAAGATGAAAGAAATGTAGGAGGTAAGATAAATGAATAATGAAAAAGTATTAACAATTAGGGATTTATCTATATCTTTTAAAACATCATCAGGTATGGTAAATGCTATTCGTGGAGTGAAATTAGATTTATATAGAGGAGAAACTTTAGCTATAGTAGGGGAAAGTGGTAGTGGAAAATCAGTAACTATGAAAGCTGCTATGGGAATATTAAGTGGTAATGGGGAGATTAATTCAGGAAGTATTGATTTTACTTACTATAGAGATAAGGAAAAAGTAGAAGTTGATATATTAAAATTATCAAAGAAGGAAATGAGACAAAGAATAAATGGAAAGCGTATAGCAATGATATTCCAAGATCCAATGACTTCTTTAAATCCTACTATGACAATAGGTGCTCAAATTATGGAGGGAATGATTTGGCACTATAAAACCCCTAAAAAAGAAGCATATAAAAGAGCTGTTGAATTATTAGAACTTGTTGGTATAACTAATGCAGAAAAACGTATGAAAAATTATCCTCATCAGCTTTCAGGAGGTATGAGACAAAGAGTTGTTATAGCTATAGCACTTGCTTGTGACCCAGATTTATTAATATGTGATGAGCCTACAACTGCATTAGATGTAACTATACAAGCAAAGATATTAGAACTTATAAAAGATATTCAAAAGAAATTAAATATTTCTGTTATATATATTACACATGATCTTGGAGTTGTGGCAAAGGTTGCTGACTATGTAGCAGTTATGTATGCAGGAAAGATAGTTGAAAAAGGAAATGTAGATGAAATATTCTATGATCCAAGACACCCATATACTTGGGGATTATTATCAGCTATGCCTGACATAGATACAAATGACGATAAGCTTTATACAATACCAGGAGCTCCACCAAATCTATTAAATAAAGTAGAGGGGGATGCTTTTTCACCAAGAAATATTTATGCATTAAACATTGATAATCGTGTTGAACCACCAATGTTTAAAATTACTGATACTCATTATGCATCAACTTGGTTATTGCATGAAAAAGCTCCTAAGATAGAAATGCCTAAAGAGTTACGTAATAGAATAGACAGAATGTTAAAGGAGGCAACTGTAAATGGAAAATAAGCAACCTTTATTAGAAGTTACAAACCTAAAGCAACACTTTAGAGTAAGCAAAAAGTTTACAGTGAAAGCTGTAAATGGAGTATCCTTTAAAATATATCCAGGTGAAACCTATGGACTTGTTGGGGAATCAGGAAGTGGAAAATCAACAATTGGTCGTTCAATAATTAGATTATATGATCCAACAGGTGGAGAAATAAAGTTTGATGGAGTTGATATATCTGGAAAGTTAACTGATAAAGATAATAAACATTTAAGAACAAATATGCAAATGATATTCCAAGATCCTATGGCATGTTTAAATCCCCGTAAAAAGGTATTAGATATTATTGCACAAGGCTTAGATATTCATCATTTATATAAGAATAAAGAAGAAAGAAATGAAAAAGTATATAAGATATTAGAAAAAGTAGGCTTATCAAAGGAGCATGCTAATAGATATCCCCATCAATTTTCAGGTGGACAAAGACAACGTATTGGAATAGCAAGAGCACTTATAATGAATCCAAAATTAATTATATCTGACGAAGCTATTAGTGCTTTAGATGTTTCTATTCAAGCACAAGTAGTAAACTTAATGAAGGAAATTCAAAAAGAAACTAATACTGCACTATTATTTATAGCCCATGATTTATCAATGGTTAAATATATTTCAAATAGGATTGGGGTATTACACTTAGGATATTTACTTGAAACTGGAACAACAGAAGAAATATTTTCAAATCCAATTCATCCATATACTAAGTCATTAATATCTGCAATCCCACATCCAAATCCAAATGTTGAAAAGAATAGGATAGCAGTATCTTATGATTATGAAACTAGTGGAATAGATTACTCTAAGGGAGTTAATAAACATATAGATGGTACACATTATGTTTTAGCTACTGATGAAGAATTAAATAGATGGATATAAAAGGCAGCATTACAGCTGCCTTTTATAATTATAAGAAATAAATTTAGGTGATAATTTAAATTTAAGAATTATCAGCAACTACTAAAGTAACATTATTCTCATTTAAGTGTTCTATATATTCAGTAGAAGGAAGAGAATCTATAATTAAATAATCTAAATCTGAAGTATGACAAAATGTTAATAAAGCAGTTTTCTCAAATTTAGATTTATCTAATAACATGAAATTACATTGACTCTTTTCAATAATAGCTTTTTTAATTCTAAATTCATCATGAGTAGAATTAGTAAATCCTTGTTTTATAGAAAATCCTGTACAAGCCATAAAAGCTTTATTTATATTATAGTCTTCTATATATTGTAATGTACTACTACCAACTAAAGAAGCGGTTACCCTTTTTAGTACTCCAGGAAGGGAGACAACATTTATATTAGGATAAAAAAGTGATTTATATAAAACACTTACACTATTAGTTATAATAGTTAAGTTTTTTACATCTTCTAAATAATCAATAATATTTGAAGTAGTAGTTCCTGTATCAATAAAAATGATATCTCCATCATTTATGTACTTTGAAGCTTCTTTAGCAACCTTAATTTTAAGCTCTTCATTTATAATTTGACGTTCTTGAAAACTACTTAAAATAAGAGGATCAGAATGAATATTATCTACAGTAACTCCGCCATAAACTTTTTTTACTGTCCCCCTTTTAGTTAAGAAATCAATATCTCTTCTAATTGTATTTTTTGAAATGTTAAATTCAGTACAAAGCTCATCTATTGTAACAAATTTATTTCTTATTATAAAGTCTTCTATTTGATCTATTCTTTTGACTCTCATAACTTATCACCCCAATTATATTTTACAATAAATTACAGAAAAATCAATATATAACACAAAACTTTATCAAAAGATTATCAACATATCATCATAAATAAATAAAAATAATATTAAAACATACAACTATTTATTGACAGTAATGGTAACTATTGGTAATATTTAAATGAGAGATATAACTGAATCAAAAGAACATGATGTCAAAGAGATACTTAAAGAATTTCATTGCATTATTCAATAAAACACTTTTTTATAAAGGAGGTGAACTTATATTTATTGTAGCTATAGTTAGAATAAACAGTAAATAATCATTCTATTTAACAACAGAAAAGCCCTTTAGTTATGAAGGATAGAAGAATTATTAGCTTGTATATTTAATTATTTTTTGAGGGGGAAATATTCATGAAGTGTAAACGATTAAGGAAGTATTTAGCTACATCTGTATTATCATTAATGGTGTTATCTTTAGCAGGATGTGGAGGTTCAAAAACTACTCAAGGTGAAGGTCCTAAAGAAACAAATGGAAGCGATGAGATAGAAGTTTCTGTTGTTTTAAAAGCAATAAATAGTGATTATTGGAAAATAGTAAAGGCTGGTGCAGATGCTGCTGCTAAAGAACTAGGAGTAAAAGTTAATGTGTTAGGACCTAATGCAGAAACAGATATTGCAGGACAAACTTCATTAATGGAAGACCAAATAGTTAAAAAAGTAGATGCTCTTGTTGTTGCTCCATCTCAACCAAGTGCTGCTATAGCAATTTTTGATAAGGCAGATAAAGCGGAAATTCCTGTATTGTTAATCGACACTAATGCGGAATGGGATAAGAAAAAATCATTTATTGGAACTGGAAACTTTGCAGGTGGTGAATTAGCTGGTAAATATATTGCAGAAAAATTAAAGGCAGGAGATGAGGTAGCTATAATTAGAGGAGCTTTAGGTGACAATACTCACGATGAACGTGTTAATGGAGCCAAAAAAGCTTTAGAAGAAAAGGGAATAAAAGTTCTAACTCCTCAACCTGCAGATAGTGATAGAAATAAAGGTATGAGCGTAATGGAAAACATCTTACAAACAAATCCTAATGTTAAAGCAGTATATGCTTCTAATGATGAAATGATATTAGGTGCTGTAAGAGCATTACAACAAGCTGGTAAAACAGATGTAGTAACTGTTGGATTTGATGGTTCTCCAGATGCACTAACAGCTATACAAAAGGGTGAACTTTCAGCTTCTGTTGCACAAAGTGCTTACAATATTGGTAAATATGGTGTTGAAGCAGCTGTTAAATTTGTAAAAGGCGAAAAAATTGAATCTGTAATTGATACAGGAACAGAAATAATTGATAAAGATAATGCAAAAGCAAAAGAAGATGAAATAAATAAAATATTAGGTAAATAGAAATTAATTAAGATTACCTTATTTAATTTATGAATAAGGTAATCTACCTTCAAAAATACTTTAGAAAAGATATTGTAAACAATAGGGAAGTATGTAACAAAAAAGACTAACCATACTTTTATCAATAAAATGGAGGTCAAAAATGAAAAAGCTATTAGAATTAAGAAATATATCAAAGTATTTTCCAGGGGTTAAGGCTTTAGAGGGTATTGATTTAGATATTTATCCAGGAGAAATTCATGGGATTATAGGAGAAAATGGTGCAGGTAAATCGACTTTAATTAAAATTTTAACGGGTGCTCATAATAATAATGAGGGGAAAATTTTTATTGAAGGAGAAGAAGTTAAAATACATGGGCCAAGAGATGCAATGAATTATGGTATTACAGCAATATACCAAGAGCTTAATACTATTCCACACTTAACTGTGGCAGAAAATGTTTATTTAGGTAGAGAACTCAAAACTTCTGAAAAAAGAGGTTTTTTAAAAATAAAAGAAATGAGAGAAAAATCTAAAGCTCTTTTAAATGATTTAGGACAAGATATTGATACATCTTTGATAGTATCAAAATTAGGAATAGGGAAACAACAGATGGTTGAGATTGCAAAGGCATTAAGTATTAATACTAAAATATTAATTATGGACGAACCAACTGCAAGCTTAACAGATAGAGAAGTAAAAGAACTATTAAGAACTGTGAAAGAACTTAAGGCTAAGGGTATTTCAGTAATTTATATATCTCATAGACTTGAAGAAGTTATGGAAATATGTGACACAATAACTGTAATGAGAGATGGTAAAAAGATTGAAACAAGACATAGAAGTGAAGTTGATTCAATAGATACATTAATTAAATTAATGGTTGGAAGAAGCTTGGAACAACAATATCCTAAAATAAAAGTTCAAATAGGAGAAGAAGCCTTAAGAGTTGAAAATTTAACAAAAGAAGGAGTTTTCAAAAATATAAATTTTAATGTTCATAAGGGAGAAATACTTGCAGTTGCAGGTTTAGTAGGAGCAGGAAGAACAGAAGTTATGAGGACTATTTTTGGAGTAGATAGTTACGACTCTGGAGATATCTACATTAGCGGTAATAAAGTGAATATAAAATGTCCTAGAGATGCTATGAATTTAGGAATTGCTTTTTTAACAGAGGATAGAAAGGGACAAGGATTAATACTAGATCAAGATATTAATTACAATGTTAATATTTCATCTCTAGATAAAATGAAAAAGAGAGTTTTATTAAATATTACAAATATGAAAGATAGAGCTATTAATAATATAAAGCAATTAAATATAAAACCACAAAAACAAGATTTTATTGTTGGGCAACTAAGTGGAGGTAACCAACAAAAGGTCGTAATAGGAAAGTGGTTAAATACTAATGCTAGTATATTTATTATTGATGAACCAACAAGAGGAATTGATGTAGGTTCAAAGGTTGAAGTTTATAATGTGTTAAATGAATTAATAAAGAAAGGTGCTGCCGTAATTATGGTATCCTCTGAGCTACCTGAAGTATTAGGAATTAGTGATAGGATATTTGTAATGCATGAAGGAGAAATGAAAGCTGAAATAAATATAGAAGAGGCAAGTCAAGAAAATATTATGCATGCTGCAACAGGAGGTAAATAGAATGGGAGAGAAAAGTGTAAATGGCTTAATTAAGAATGTATCAAATAAAGAAACAGTATATAAGTTTGGATCTTTGTTAGGACTAGTAATAATATGTGTAATTTTATCAGTAACTTCACCAGAATTTTTGACAAGTAGAAACTTAATGAATGTACTTAGACAGTGTACTATTAATGCATTAATTGCAGTTGGTATGTTGTTACCAATACTTACTGCGGGTATAGATTTATCTGTAGGATCAATATTAGCACTTTCAACTTGCTTTACAGGAATTGCTTTAAATTCATGGGGAGTAAATCCTCTTGTTGGAATATTATTAGGATTACTAATGGGAGGCTTCTTAGGGTTACTTAATGGATTAATGCTTACTAAGATGCATTTGCCACATCCATTTATCTCTACACTTGGAATGAAAAATATTGCTAGAGGGATAGCACTAATAATTACAGCTGCTTCTCCAATTTCAGGATTTTCAAATTCAGTACAATTTCTTGGTTCTGCTAACCTATTTGGTATGCCTGTAAGTTTTATATTGGTTATTTTCGTATTTATAATTTTTTCTATTTTTCTTAATAGGACAGCTCAAGGTAAATATATATATGCAGTAGGAAGTAATAAAGAAGCTGCTAGACTTTCTGGTATAAATGTAAATAGAACTCTGATTCTAGTTTATACAATTTGTGGTTTCATGGCTGCATTAGCTGGTATTGTTCTTATTGGTAGAGTAAATTCTGCAGCACCACTTTCAGGATTAGATTATGATTTAGATGCTATTGCAGCATGTATAATAGGCGGTGCTTCATTTATGGGTGGAAAGGGTAATGTTTCAGGTGTAATGATAGGAGTATTAATAATGGCTGTGTTAAGAAATGGTTTAAATCTTCTAGGGGTATCTCCTGATGTACAAAATGTTGCAGTTGGTTCAGTAATTATAATAGCTGTATATGTTGATGTCCTAAGGGCAAGAGCTTCTAAAAAAGCTAAACTAGCATCTTAAATATACTAAACACAAAAGGAGTTGATAATTAGTGTTGAAAAATTCCATATATAATGAGGATAAAATAAAGACTATTTCAGAAATTAATTGTGAAAACAAAAATGTGATGATGGATATATATTCTAAAATTATGTCAAAAGATGAATGTTTTAGAGTAGCATCAGATGATAAAGAAATTGCAATATTACTTATACAAGGAAGTGTAAATTTAGAGTGGCAAGGCAATTCTTATATTGCTACAAGAGAAAGCTTTTTTGATGATTTACCAATTTGTTTACATGTTCCTAAAAATGTAGAAGTTACTGTTAATGCTTTAGATGAAAGTGAAATATTAATTCAAAAAACAATAAATAATAACATTTTTGAATGTAAATTATATAAGAAAAGTGATGTAGAAGTAACTAATTCAAGTTATGAGCTTTGGGATGGGACTGCAAAAAGAGATATTATAACAATTTTTGATTATGATAATGCCCCATACTCTAATATGGTTATGGGAGAAGTGCGAAATTATCCTGGCAAATGGTCAAGCTATATTCCACATAGTCATCCACATCCAGAAGTTTATTATTATAGATTTGATAAGCCTCAAGGCTTTGGAGCGTGCTTCATAGGAGATAATGCTTATAAAATAACTGATGGAAGCTATGCAGCAATTTCAGGAGGACTAACTCATCCACAAGTTTGTGCACCAGGATATAGAATGTCATATGTTTGGATGATTAGACACTTAGATGGAAACCCATGGAATAAAACTAGAATCGATGATAAAAAGCATATATGGTTGTTAAATAATTAATAGATATGGGAGGCAAAAAAATGAAGACTATTAGAATGACTATGGGACAAGCAATAGTAAGATTTTTAGATAATCAATATGTATCCTTTGATGGAATAGAAACGAAGTTTGTTGATGGTATTTTTACTGTGTTTGGACATGGAATAGTATGTGGGCTTGGTCAAGCTTTAGATGAGAATAGAGGAAATTTAAAAGTTTATCAAGGTAAAAGCGAACAGGGGATGGCACATGTAGCTACATCTTTTGCAAAACAAAATAATAGAAGAAAAATAATAGCATGTGCATCATCTATTGGACCAGGTGCTGCTAATATGGTTACAGCTGCTGCAACTGCCACTGTAAATAATATTCCATTATTATTATTACCAGGAGATTCATTTGCTTCTAGACAACCAGATCCTGTATTGCAACAAATTGAACAATGGAATAATCCGAGCGTAACAACAAACGATGCATTTAAATCAGTATGCAAGTATTGGGACAGAATTTCAAGACCAGAGCAAGTTATGTCATCTCTTATTAGTGCAATGAGAGTATTAACAGACCCAAGTGAAACAGGAGCATGTTGCTTGGCTATACCTCAAGATGTTCAAGGTGAAAGCTATGATTATCCTGAAGAATTTTTTAGTAAGAGAGTTTATGAAATAAGAAGATTTTCTCCATGTAAAGAAGAAATACAATTAGCTGTTGAGGCAATAAAAGAAAGTAAATATCCTATGATAATTTGTGGTGGAGGAGTTAGATATTCTGAAGCAGGAGAAGTTTTGGAAAAGTTTTCAAAGGAATTAAATATTCCAATTGGAGAAACACAAGCAGGTAAAAGTGCATGTAGAGCTGATTTTGAAAATAACCTTAGTGGAATTGGAGTAACTGGTAATTTAGCAGCAAATACAATAGCTGAAAATGCTGATTTAGTAATAGGTGTTGGGACTAGATTTAGCGATTTTACAACAGCTTCAAAGTCATTATTTAAAAATAAAAATGTAAGGTTTATTAATATAAATACATCTAGATTCCATGCTTTTAAGCTTGATAGTTTAAGTGTTGTTGGAGATGCTAAGCTATCATTACAAGCCATATTAGAAGAGTTAAATGGAGAATATTTAAGTCGTTATGGTAATGAAATTAATGAAGTTAAAAAGCAATGGAAAGAAGAAATGAAAAAATTAACTAGCTATCATTATAATGATAATTTTCAACCACTAATTAAGGCAAGAAATGAATCAAGTATAAATGAATTTATTGAGTTATTTGGAAGTACATTAACTCAAACAGAAGTAATAGGCAAAATACGTGAAATTATTGATGAGGATGCAATAATAGTTGGAGCATCTGGAAGTTTACCTGGATGTTTGCAAAGAATGTGGGAGACAAATTCTAGATATAGCTACAATATGGAATATGGATATTCATGTATGGGTTATGAAATAGCAGGAGCTCTAGGGTCCAAGATGGCAGATGATGATAAAGAAGTGTACGCCATGGTTGGAGATGGAAGCTTTTTAATGCTTCATAGTGAGATGGTAACTGCTTTACAAGAAAATAAGAAGATAAATATATTATTATTTGATAATTGCGGATTTGGATGTATAAATAACCTTCAAATGTCAAATGGAATAGGTAATTTAGCTACTGAATTTAGATATAGAAGTGATGAGACTAATCATAATGGTCCGTTAATACCGATAGATTATGCAAAAGTAGCAAGTGGTTATGGATATAAAACTTATAGTGTAAGAACTATAGAAGAGCTGGAAGAAGCTTTGATAGATAGCAAAAAACAAAATATAGGTACTTTATTAGATATTAAGGTCTTACCTAAGACAATGACTGATGGATATAAGGCTTGGTGGCATGTTGGAATAGCAGAAACTTCATCCAATGAGAAGGTAAATGAAGCTTATAAAAATAAAGAAAAAAATAGACTAAATGCAAGAAGATATTAGGAGGGGAATTTATGTTAGATTCAAAAAAAGTAAAGTTAGGTATTGCACCAATAGCTTGGACAAATGATGATTTGCCAGACTTAGGCAAAGAAAATACATTTGAACAATGCGTTAGTGAAATGGCTTTAGCAGGTTTTACAGGTTCAGAAGTTGGAAATAAATATACTAAAAATGTTGAAGAATTAAAAAAGGCCTTAGAATTAAGAGGCATTAAGATATGTAATGCATGGTTCTCAACATTTTTAACAACTAAACCATACGAAGAAACAGAAAGAGAATTTATAAAGCATATAACTTTTCTTAAAGAAATGGGAGCTACTGTTGTTGGGGTATCAGAACAAGGACATAGCGTTCAAGGAACTGATTTAGCAGTTTTTGATAATAAATATATTTTAAGTGATGAAGAATGGAATATGTTATGTGAAGGGTTAAATAAATTAGGAAAGGTAGCTAGTGATATTGGTATAACCTTAACCTTCCATCATCATATGGGTACTTCAGTACAGTTTTTATCTGAAATAGATAAATTAATGGAAGGTACTGATGAGAAATATGTAAATTTATTATTTGATTCTGGACATTTGGCATACTGTGGTGAAGATCCATTAGAAGTTGCTAAAAAATATAAGGATAGAATAAAGCATGTCCATTTAAAAGATATTAGAAGAGAAGTTGTTAATAGCATAAAAGAAAATAAAGAAAGCTTCTTAACTGGAGTAAGAAAAGGAACATTTACAGTACCAGGGGATGGATGTATAGATTTTGAACCAATATTTAAAGTTTTTGAAGAATCTAACTATGAAGGTTGGATGGTAGTTGAAGCAGAACAAGATCCATCTATAGCAAATCCTCTAGAATATGCAATAAAAGCAAGAAAGTATATAAGAGAGAAGGCTGGAATTTAAGTAGTATAAGTTATAAGGAGGGATTTTGAAATGGCAGAGAAATTAAAATATTTTATAAACGGAGAGTATGTTGAATCAAAAACAACAAAATATACAGAGCTATATAATCCAAGTACAGGAGAAATCACTGGATATGCACCATGCTGTACTAAAGAGGAAGTAGAAGAGGCTATAAAGGTTGCTAAAAATGCTTATCCAGCATGGGCTAATACTCCTGTTATAAAGCGTTCACAGATACTTTATAAGGTTCGTCAATTAATTGAAGAAAACTTAGAAGAACTTACGGAGCTAGTTGCAACTGAACATGGAAAGGTTTGGGAAGAAGCAGAAGGTGATGTATTAAAGGCAAAAGAGGGAACAGAGCTTGCTTGTCAAGTTCCAACTCAAATGATGGGTGATTCCTTAATGAATGTAAGTTCAGGAATAGACACTGTACTCTATAGAGAACCTATAGGTGTATTTGCGGGAATAGTACCATTTAATTTTCCGGCTATGATTCCTATGGGGTGGATGGCACCAATGTGTATTGCTTCTGGAAATACAATGGTTTTAAAGGTTGCTAGTATGACACCTAGAACAGCTTTAAGAATGGCTCAATTATATAAAGAAGCAGGACTTCCAGATGGAGTATTAAATATTGTAACATGTTCAAGAAATGAAGCAGAAATATTCTTAACTCATGAAGATATTAAAGGTATAACTTTTGTTGGTTCAACTGCTGTAGGTAAGCATATATATCAAACAGCGGCATCTCATGGAAAGAGAGTTCAAGCATTATGTGAAGCTAAAAATCACGCTTTGGTTTTAAAGGATGCAGCTTTAGAAAGAACTGCAGCTGGAATAGTAAATGCAGGCTTTGGATGTGCAGGAGAAAGATGTATGGCATTGCCAGTGGTAGTTGTAGAGGAAGAAGTTGCAGATGAATTAGTAGCACATTTAGTAAGATTATCTAAAAACTTAAAAGTTGGACCAGCTTACCATAAAGATAGTAATTTAGGGCCATTAGTAACAGATAAACATAGAGAATCTGTTGTTAAATGGATTGAAAAGGGAATAGAAGAAGGAGCAAACTTGGTACTAGATGGTAGAAACATTATTGTTGAAGGCTTTGAAAATGGATTTTATCTAGGCCCATCAATATTTGATAATGTGACTCCAGAAATGACAGTTGGAGATATTGAAATTTTTGGCCCAGTATTATGTATAAAAAGAGTTAAGAATTTTGAAGAAGGATTAGAGTTAATGAATAAAAATCCATTTGCAAATGGATCAGTAATTTATACTCAAAATGGATATTATGCAAGAGAATTTACTAGACGAACAGATGGTGGAATGGTAGGAGTAAATGTAGGAATACCAGTACCAGTAGGTTTCTTCCCGTTTGCAGGCCATAAAAATTCATTCTTTGGAGACTTACACTGCTTAGGAAAAGACTCTATAAGGTTCTTTACAGAAAGCAAGTGTGTTACTACAAAATGGTTTGATGAAGAAGAAAAGAAAAGTACAGTTGTATCAACTTGGGATGGAACAATTTAATAAATGTATTAGGGGGAAAGTTATTATGGGAGAAGGGTTTAAGAGCAAATTACATGAAACTACAATAAAATTTCCACAAACAGAGATATGGAATGATTCATGTGCTATTTCAGAATTAAAATATAGTATAGATAATGGAAGCGTTGGAGCAACTACAAATCCAGTTATAGTAAATCAAGTGTTAAAACAAGAATTTTCAGCTTGGAAACCATTAATAAAAAAATTAAGTATAGATAATAAAGCAGCTACTGAAGATGAAATAGCGTGGTTATTAATGGATTATATAGGAACAGAAAGTTCAAAACTTTTGCTACCAATATTTGAAAAGAATAGCGGAAGAAACGGAAGACTTTCAATGCAAACTAATCCAAAGTATTATTTAAATGCTGAAAAAATGTTAAGTCAAGCAAAACATTTTAATACTTTGGCACCTAATATACAAGTTAAAATTCCAGCTAGTGGAGCAGGAATAAAGGCTATAGAAGAAGCTATTTACAATGGTGTTAGTATAAATGCAACAGTATCATTTACAGTATCACAAGCCATTGCAGTAGCAGAAGCTGTTGAAAGAGGCTTAAACAGAAGAGAAAATGAAGGCTTATCAAATGATAATATATCTGCAATTTGCACTATTATGCTTGGAAGAGTTGATGATTATTTAAAAAATCATTGTTCAGAAAATAATATAGTTGTAGATCCAGATATATTAGAATGGGCTGGAGTTGCAGTAGTAAAAAATGCATACAAAGTATTTAATGAAAGAAATTATAGAACAGGATTATTAACTGCAGCATATAGAAATCACTATCATTGGTCACAATTTATTGGTGGGAATATTTCTATGACAATACCTTATAAATGGCAAGTGAAATTGAATAATTCTTCTGTAGAAGTAATTGAGAGAATTAATGAGCCTGTTAATGAAGAGATATTAAATAAATTAATGAGCTTAGATGAATTTAGAAAAGCATATGATATTAATGCACTTACTATTGAAGAATTCCAAAACTATGGTGCCTTTAAAGCTACCATAAATCAATTTCTAAATGGATATGATGAATTGATAAAGCAAATTCGTTCAGTTATTATATAATTAAAGGGGAGAGGTATATGTTAAATATAGGTATAATTGGTGCTGGGAGAATAGGAAAAGTCCATACAAAAAGTATAAGTAATTTTGTTAATGGTGCAAAAGTTAAATCAATAGCTGATGTTAATATGAATGATGAAATAGTACAATGGGCAAAAGAATTTGGTATTGAAGAGTGTTATACTGATTATAAAAAAATACTTGAGGATTCTGAAATAGATGCTGTGTTAATTTGCTCTTCAACAGATACACATTCAACAATATCTATTGAAGCAATAAAAGCAGGAAAAAATGTTTTTTGTGAAAAGCCAATAGATCATAGTATAGAAAAAATAAAAGGTGTAATAAAGGCTTTAGAAGAAAATCCTGTTAAATTCCAAGTTGGTTTTAATAGAAGATTTGATCATAACTTTGAAGCCGTTAGAAATGAAGTTTTAAAGGGTACTATAGGAGATCCACATATAATTAAGGTAACTTCAAGAGACCCTGAAGCTCCTCCAATAAGTTATGTTAAGGTATCAGGAGGAATGTTCCTTGATATGACAATACATGATTTTGATATGGTTAGATATTTATCAGGAAGTGATGTAGAAGAAGTTTATGTTCAATCTGCAGTTTTAGTAGATAAAGCTATAGGAGAAGCTGGTGATGTTGATACAGCAATAATAACATTAAAGCTTTCTAATGGGGCATTAGCTGTAATAGACAATTCAAGAAGAGCAGCATATGGTTATGACCAAAGAGCAGAAGTATTTGGATCATTAGGAATGGTTGCAACATCAAATGACACAAATTCAACAGCTGTAATAAGTACAGCAAATGGAGTTACTGGTGAAAAGCCATTATACTTCTTCTTAGAAAGATATATGCAATCTTTTTCTAAAGAAATGCAATGCTTTGTTGATGCTATAGTAAATGATACAGAAACACCAGTAAATGTATATGATGGATTAAAACCAGTTATCATTGGATTAGCAGCAAAAAAATCTGTTGAATTAGGTAGACCAGTTAAAATTAATGAAATAGAATTTTAAATAAATTGGGTAAAGATTATTCTACAATACTTTGTAGGATTTCTTTACCCAAATTTATTTTATTTAATAGGCATATAACTTCCCTTTTAGGAGGTAATAAATGGTCTATTTGGAAATATAAATTACTGATAAAATAAAAATATGGTGAGGTGGGGTTTAATGATTAATGAAAGAGAATTAAAGATTATAAATTTTTTAAAAGATAAAAATCACCACATTACAGGTAATGAAATTAGAAGCATTATAGGAGTATCATCAAAAACTTTAAGAGAAGATATTAAAAATATCAATAGAAGATTAAAAAGGATTAGTTCAGAAATATCATGTGTAAAAGGGAAAGGATACATTTTAGAATTAAGAGATAAAGATAAGTTTAATGATGAGTTAATTAGGCTATATGAAGAAAGTATAGATAATGATATTCTTATACCTACTACTTCTAAAGGAAGAGTAGTTTATATTATAAAGAAATTATTATTATTGGAATTAAAACATAATAAAGGAATCACACATAATAGTCTATGTGATGATTTATATGTAGGGTTAACTACTTTAAAGGCAGACTTAGTTGAAGTAAAGAGAAAATTAAAAAGATTTGATATTGAGCTTTCTAGGGATGGAGTTAAAGGAATTGCTTTAAGAGGAAGCGAAGAAAATATAAGAAGTTGCATGAGCTACTATGTTTTTAGGCGATTTGAAAACGATATAATAAATTTAATGCATATTGATAATGTATTTATAAAAGAGGATATAGAAAAAATTGAAAATATATTATCGAGTGTAATGACGAAAAATGAAATTAGTATAACTGATATTAGTTTTTATAATTTATTAATTCATATATTAATTGCTATAAAGAGAGTTAAAAATAAAAATATAATCTCAACAACTCAATATGCAGAGGAATTAAAAGAAACAATTGAATACAAGGTTGCTAAACAATTGGCTAATACAATTTTAGAAGAATATAAAATTAGCCTTCCTAAAGAAGAAGTATTTTATATGACACAGCAGTTATATACAAGAAAAGTTATAAATGATGAAGAGTCAAAAAGAAAAGTAGATTTAAATAGCGATTATACTTTGATGGTTTGTGAAATGTTAAAATATGTAGACTATATTGTAGGATTAGATTTTTGTGAGGATCAAATACTAATTTGGAGCTTATCTATTCACTTGAAATCAGCTATAACTAGAATAAGATATGATATGCATATTACTAATGATATGCTCAATGAAATAAAGAAAAACTATTCTTTTGCATATAAAATAGCTTCAATTGCTACTCAATATATAGAGAAGAAAGTCAATAAATTTGTAAATGAAGATGAAATTGGTTTTATTTGTTTACATTTTGCTGCAGCATTACAAAGAATAAAGAATGGTAGAAAAATTAATATACTTAAGGCTATAATTGTATGTGCTTCAGGAATAGGAACTTCAATGATAATGTCAGAAAAAATAAAAAGTGAATTTCCTAATAGTATAGAAATAATTGAGGTAATACCTTTGCACTCATTATCAAAAATTGATAAAAATAGCTATGACATAATTATATCAACAATAAAAATTGATATAAAAGAATACCAAGTTGAAGATAAAAAAATTATGTATGTATCACCAATAATAAAAACCAAGGAAGTTTCAGCTTTAAAAGAAGTTATTAATAAAACTAAAGAAGATTACTTATTAAAGTTTCTAGAGTTTACTGATGAAAATTTATTTTTTGCAGATGAAAACTTAAAAACTAAAGAGGAGATTCTTGAGTTTATGCTTGATAAAATGGTTTCTAAAGAGTATTTGACTGAAAGTGAGAAAGAAAGTTTTTATAAAAGAGAAAATATGTCATCTACGGAAATTGGAAACCAGATAGCAATTCCACACTCCATTGATATTGATCCATGTATTAGCAAGGTATGCATATTGATTAATAGAAAATCTATATTATGGGAAGAGGAAAAGGTTAGGTTAGTAATTTTAATGAGCATACAAAAGGGAATTTATTTAGAATTTGGAGAAATATTGGAAAATCTTTATATGGTGTTAAGCGATGAAGAAAAAATATCAAAGATTTTAAATGTAAAAACATATAACGAATTTATTAAGTTATTAAGGTAAGGTGTTAAGAAATGGATATAAAAGAGATGATAACACAAAACACAGTAGAATTTGATATAGGCTTAAATTCTCAAATTGAGGTGTTTAAAAAAATAACAGATATATTAATGAAAGATAGTAGAAGTATAGATAGGACTGAAACGCTTAACTCATATATTGCTAGGGAAAATGAATGTACAACAGGGATAGGATTTGGGATAGCTATACCTCATTGCAAAAGTGAAAGCATCATTAAGCCAACGATAGTATATTTAAAATTAAAAAAATCAGTTGATTGGAATTCTCTAGATGGAGAGCCAGTAAATGTGGTAATAGGATTAGCAATACCAAAGAATGATGAAGGAACACTACATCTTGAAATATTATCAAGTTTAGCATCAAATTTAATGGATGATGACTTTAAGAATTTTCTTTTTTCTGTGGACTGTAAGGATAATTTAATTGAATTTTTATATAATAATTTAATTTAATGGAGGGATATAAAATGAAAATAGTTGGAATAACATCTTGCCCTACAGGGGTAGCACATACAAATATGGCTGCAAAGGCTTTAGTTAAAGCAGGAGAAAAGTTGGGACATGCAATTAAAGTGGAGAAACAAGGGGCATTAGGCATACAAAATAAATTAACTAAAGAAGAAATTGAAGAAGCTGATGTAGTCATCTTTGCAGTAGAACAAAAGGTAAGAGAAGAAGAGCGATTTATAGGAAAAGTAATATACAGGGTTCCGGTAGTTGCTCCAATTAAAAATGGGGTAAAAGTAATTACAGATGCATTAGCATTACTTTAATTTATTAATTAGATATATGAGAAAGGGTGAGAGAAATGAAAGAATTTTTTCAAAGTATTAAGAGACATATATTAACAGGGGTATCATATATGATTCCATTTACTATTGCTGGGGCTGTTATTATGGGAATTGCAAGAGTTGGGGGAATGTTTTATGGAGTTACAGATATATGGGATAGTGCACATAAAACAGCTCAAGGCCTTATACCATTTTTCCATACTTTAGATGGATTAGGTGGACTAGCATTAAATTTAATGTTACCAGTATTTGCAGGATTTATAGCTTACTCAATAGCTGATAGGCCAGCTTTAGTGGCAGGATTTGTTGGAGGATTACTTGCTAACAATATAGGAACAGGATTTCTTGGAGCATTAGCGGCAGGTATTATAGCTGGATATATAGTGCAATTTATGGCAAAGAATATTAAATTACCAGAGAGTGCAAGTAGTATAGTACCAGTATTTATATTACCGGTATTTGGAACCTTATTTACAGTATTAATAATGCAGTATATTGTCGGAGGACCTTTTGCAGCTTTAAATCAAGGTTTGATAAATTGGATGAGTACAATGAGTACTGGAAGTAGTGCATTAGTTCTATCTCTTATAGTTGGTGGTATGGTAGGATTCGATCTTGGTGGGCCAATAAATAAAGCAGCGGTTGTTACGGCAATGGCATTAATTGCAGAAGGATTATTTATTGCAAATACTGCAGCTCAAGTTGCTATTATTATACCTACTTTGGGTTATGGTATAGCTACATTAATTAAAAAAAGTAAGTTCTCTAAAGAGCTAAGAGAAGCAGGAAAAGCTTCATTTATAATGGGATTAGTAGGTATTTCAGAAGGTGCTATTCCATTTACACTAATTAATCCTTTGAGAATGATTCTAATAAATATAACTGGATGTGCAGTTGGTTCAGCAATAGCTGTATCACTTGGTGCAGTAAACTCAATTCCTATATCGGGGATATATGGGTGGTTACTAGTTGAAAATTGGCCAGTATATGTTTTAGGAATTTTAGTAGGAAGCTTAATAGTGGCTGCAGGAGCTATATTCTTAGGAAAAGGTTTTGACACTGATGAGGTTGATACAGTAATGTAATTATAAGTTTAGAGGAGATGTTGAAATGTAAAAATGAAAACGTCTCCTTTTTTATAGATTAATTTTTTGTGTTTTTATAAATCATATAAGTAAGTTATTGGGAGGAGAGATTATTGGCTAAAATTAACATTGTTAATCATACACATTGGGATAGAGAATGGTACTTTTCAACAATGGATTCTTTAGTGTTAAGTGATCAAGTATTTGAAGATATATTGGATGAATTAGAAGAAAATTTAGAGGCTAGATTCTGTTTAGATGGTCAAGTAGCTATATTAGAGGATTATTTATCAATAAGAGAAGAAAGATTGCCACAAATAATTAAATTGGTGAAAGAAGAAAGGCTGTTTATTGGACCATGGTATACACAAACAGATACACAATTGGTTTGTGGTGAATCTATATTAAGAAATTTAAGTATAGGAATACATTATGCAAATAAATTTGGCAAGCATATGGAGGTTGGTTATTTACCAGATACCTTTGGTTTTAATGCACAAATGCCAACTATACTTAGAAATTGCAATATAGATAACATAATTTTTTGGAGAGGAATGAATTTAGAAAAGCATATAAAGTCTCCATATTTTATATGGAAGGGCTTAGGGAAAGAAGAGATTTATGCAGTAAATTTAATTGATGGGTATGGAAGTATTCCTAGACTATTAACAAATAAAGAATTTTTACAGAATAAGCTTTTTAAGTTAGCTGATAAAATAAAGTCAATGACTAGCCTAGATGAAATTTTAATTCCTATAGGGAATGATCAAGTAGAAATTACTTTTGATATAAAAAATAAGATAGAAGAGATAAATAATATTAGTGGGGATGAATATATTCAAAGTACTTATTCAAATTTTATTAACTATATTAGAAGAAATAGTAAGAAGTTAAACAAATATGCAGGTGAATTTAGAGAACCTAAAATGGCTAGAGTTCATAAGACTATTGGATCAATTAGATACAATATAAAAAAAGCAAATTTTGATATGGAACAAAAACTTTTAAAAAGAGTTGAGCCACTATATGCTATGGCTAAAAGCTTAGGAATAAAAATAAGTAAAAATTTAATTATAATGGCTTGGAAGAAGCTAATGGAAGGACAGGCTCATGATAGTATTGCTGGATGCGTAACAGATGATGTAGCAAATGATGTGTTATATCGTATGAAACAAGCAAATGAAATTGCAGATGGAGTAGGGAATATTGTAAAAAGAAGAATTGCTGAAGGGTTAAAATTAAATAAAGATGAAATTTTAGTATTTAATACATTACCATACAAATATAATGGTTATAAAGTTGTTGAATTTTTAAGTAGTACTACTGATAAGGTCATATCAGAGGCTGAAGAGTACACAATATTAGATGTTTATAAATATGAAGAAAGAGAAAATATATTAATCGAAGGCTCAGAAGGGAATTACTTTATAAATGAGGATGCATATTATAAAATTACTGCTTTAATTAAAATTAAATTACCTGCTATGGGATATAAAGTATTAAGTTTAATTGATAGTAAAGCAGTTATATTTAAAGATGATGATGGTCTGGAAATCAAAAATAAAAACTACAAAATATTCGTAAAAGATGAAAAGCTATGTATAGAGACTAAGACTGGTAATATAATAGAAGATTTCATTAACTTTGAGAATTGTGGAAATGATGGAGACACATATGACTTTTCTCCACTTAGAGGAGACTCAAATATAAATTTTAGAATAGTTGAAGGATATAGAAAGGTTGCAAAGAATATTGAAATCTTAGAGTTAAGTGGAAGTATTTTACTTCCAAAGGATCTTCAATCAAGATTAGATAGAAGTGAATTAGAGAAATTAAATATAAAGCTAATAATATCTTTACTAAAAGAAAGTGAATTAATTGATTGTAGAATAATCGTTGATAATAATATACTTAGCCATAGATTAAGAATATGTATAAAATCAAATATATTATCTAATGAATCTATTGCATCCATACCTTTTGGGTATATAAAAAGGCAAATAATAAATAATAAAATTATAGAAACTAATACAAGCTATCATGAAGTACCAATTGATATTGAGGTCTTCGAGGGAACAGTAACAATTACTGATGATAAAAATACATTAAGTATATATTCTAAAGGGATAAAGGAATATCAAGTTATAGGAGAGAGAATATATTTAACATTGTTATCTACTACAAGTCAATTAGGAAAAGATAATTTAGTATATAGACCTGGAAGGGCATCTGGAGATACTACAAAACAAGGTCATGTAATGATAGCTACGCCTAATGCAGAACAATTAGGTAAGAATGAATTTGAGTTTTCAATATCATTTTTAGATGAAAGCTTTAATGAAAATAAAGTTGAAAAAAGATATGAAAAAGTTAATTCACAAAATATATATTATCAATTACAAAGCTTAAATAAATTTATAAATAGGTTAGATAATAAGATACAAAATTCTAGAGAAAAGTTAGACTTACAGAGAGAGTACAGCTTACTGGAACTTGATAAAAATATATGTATAAGTGCCATATCACCATCACTAAAAGATAATGCTATATTATTGAGAATGAAAAATTGTAGTAATAAAGAGTTAATATTAAAAAAATATGATTTTAGTAAATTTAAAAGATGGGAAGTTGTAAATGCTATTGAAGAAGAACAAGAATCAACCGAGCTAGTAATTTATCCATATAACATTTTAACAATAAAACTATATTTTTAAATAAATAGCAGTATATTTGTATATAAAAGGCAGCCTTAGAGCTGCCTTTTATAATTATAAGAAATGAAACTATTTAATTCAATTTATTTTTTACAATACATATACCTTGAGTCATAGTTCCCATAGGACAATATACGCACCAAGATTTTGGCTTATATAAAAGCATAGTAATAAATCCAAGTATAGTAGATGTAAGCATCATACTATAAAAACCAAAAGCAAATTGAGCAATCCATGGAGTAACATTTGTTAAATCCGTAAGCTTCCATGGTAATTTAAATGTCCACATAAGAGTTAAAACTTGTCTTAATTCAGTACTTCCTTTAAAAACTAAGGTTGTAATATATAACATATTAACAAACATAGTTAAAAAGAAGATTAAAAATCCATACCTAAACCATTTTGATTTTAAAAACTTAGGAATTGGTTTATTCCTTGAAAACTTTGCTCCAATAATTTCTAACAATTGCCCTCGGCCACAGTATATATTACAATAAGCCTTGTCCTTTTTAGTAAAGCTTATTATTAAAGGAATAGTAAAGCATAATAATCCAAGCCAAGCAAATAAAATATTAAATAGTCCTAATGTAAAATAAAGTATAGTTCCAATCCAAAGATAATCATACCAATTCTTTTTCTTCTTCTTTTTATTCATTATTGAATTACCCCCTCTTTGATTTCGATTACAGACACAGGGCATGCCTTAACACATTTAGAGCAACCTACACATTTATCAAGGTTAACATCTGCATATATCCCCCTATATACAGTAATTGCTCCAAAGGGACAAACTTTTTGACAAACTCCACAAGCAACACAATATTTTGTATCAACAGAAGCCTTTCTTTTAATTATTTGTTTTGTCATCATAATCCTCCTAGTAATATAGATTTTTCTCGCATTGCCTATTTTACGTTAATACTTCAAATTGAACTGTAACAAAGTCACATACTATATACAAAATCTTGTATAACTGGATAATATAATACATTATAATATAATACATTGTTTTTTTCCTAAATTCATATAACATAGAGTTATATAAATTAACTAGGAGGTTGGAAGCATGAATTATCACGTTAAAAAGACAGGTAGTAATTTAAATTCTGGAACAGAGAATGAGCCCTTTTTGACTATTGGCAAGGCAGCTTATATTGCAAAACCAGATGACATTATTACTGTCCATGAGGGGATTTATAGGGAATGGGTCAGTCCTAAGAGTGGAGGAACTTCTGCACAGAGAATAACCTATGAGGCAGCTGAAGGTGAAAATGTAATTATTACTGGTGCTGAGGTTATCACTGAATGGGAAAGAGATGGGGAGATATGGAAAACTGTTATTAACAATAAGTTTTTTGGAGATTTCAATCCATTTAATGAAGCTATATTTGGTGATTGGCTGTTTACAAAAGATAGAGTTTTTCACTTGGGAGAAGTTTATCTTAATGGACACTCTATGTATGAAGCAACTTCTATAGATGCAGTACGTAATCCCAAAATGTCAGAAACATCCCTGGAACCAGAATTTTCAGTATATGCGTGGTACGCTGATGTAGACGATTGCACTACCACCATCTATGCAAACTTCCAAGGAGAGGACCCCACAAAAGGAAACGTTGAGATAAATGTACGCCCTTTCTGCTTTTGGCCTGTGAATCCAGGACGTAACTACATAACAGTTCGTGGTTTTACAATGAGACAAGCTGCTACTCAGTGGGCACCGCCAACTGCTTTACAAGAAGGCCTTATCGGACCTCACTGGAGCAAGGGTTGGATAATTGAAAATAATATTATAAGTGAATCTCGCTGCAGTGGAATAAGTCTTGGCAAAGAAGAGAGCACCGGCCAAAACGAATGGTCTAATATTCGCACAAAAATAGGTCATCAGCGAGAGCAAGAAGTTATCTTTAGGGCAGTTAACAATGGTTGGAACAAGGACAATATAGGTAGCCATATTGTTCGTAATAACATTATATACAATTGTGGCCAAGCAGGAATTGTGGGGCATTTAGGCTGCGTATTCAGTGTCATTGAAAATAATCATATCTATAACATAAGACATAAAAGAGAATTTGAAGGTGCAGAGGTTGGGGGAATTAAGCTCCATGCAGCCATTGATACAATTATTAACAATAATGTAATCCACGATTCATTCAGGGGAGTTTGGCTTGATTGGCAGGCTCAAGGAACCCGTGTTTGCAATAATGTTATGTTTGGAAATGACAGTGAAGATATAATGGTTGAAGTAAGCCATGGGCCAACAATGATAGATCATAACATTTTACTTTCTGGTCATGCTTTCAAAACCCTTAGTCATAGTTGCGCACTTGTTCATAACCTTTTTGCAGGAACAATATCTATTGGGAATGAATTGAACAGGCATACACCTTATCACGTTCCACACAGCACCTCTATTGCTGGTATGACCAGATTTACAGGTGGTGATGACCGTTATTATAATAATATTTTCCTTAGAGAAAAAGAGGATAAACGCTCAGACGAGCCTTATTTTGAAGCATTTTTTGGCAACAATATTTTAAAGCCAGAGGAAATAACTCCATTTGCTTGCCCAGTTTTAACATATCCTGTAGGAACAGCTGTTTATAATAATTGCCCAGGGCCTGAGGATATGAAACCATGGGATAAAATTCGAAGTATCTTTGAATCTGGTGGTCAGACTAAAAAAGCCAATGAAAATGAATCAGATAATAAGGAAGAAGAAAAGCCAGCATATGCAAGTCTTTCAAATCCAGACCCACTTGCGGTTTATATTGAAAATAATGTTTATTTCAATAGAGCCCTTGCCTACAAAAAGGAAAAGGGATCTAAGTTATACGAAAATTCAGGCGTTGAATATAAAATTGACAGGGAAGAGAAAAAGGTCATTATTGACATAACAAACCCTGAAATGCTTATTGAAAATGCTGCAGATATTATAACCACAAATATACTAGGTTATGGATTCCAAACCGAGCAACTTTTTGAAAAGCCTGATGGAACACCATATTGTTTTAATACAGACTTCTTTGGAAATTCACGTGGTAAACTGGCAGTTCCGGGGCCATTCCAAGTAACAGGCAAGCAAAAATTTGAGCTTTCATTTAAATAAATGCTTATAGCTTGATATATTTACAATTGCATGGTTCAGTGCCTTTAAAATATTAAAATAAAAGTTTAAAGAATTTTATAAATTACTGACAAATCTATAATACAAAAGGAGAGTAAAAAATGAAAAAGCAAGGCTTTAATCCTTATCTTCCATCATGGGAATATATCCCTGATGGAGAACCATATGTTTTTAATAACAGAGTATATGTATATGGATCTCATGATCGTTTTAATGGATATGCATATTGTTTAAATGATTATGTTTGCTGGTCTGCACCGGTGGATAATCTTTCAGATTGGCGTTATGAAGGTGTTATCTTAAAAGCTACTGATGTTGAAAATAATGAAGACCGTGATAGCTGTCTATATGCTCCAGATGTTGCAGTAGGACCAGACGGTAGGTATTATTTGTATTATGTTGATAGCAAGCGTTCTATTGTTTCTGTTGCAGTATGTGATACACCAGCTGGTAAATATGAATTTTATGGATATGTTCATTATTCTGATGGTACATACCTTGGAAATAGGGAGGGAGACGAACCTCAATTTGACCCAGGGGTACTTAGAGAAGGAGATAGGACTTATTTATACACTGGATTTTGTTCAAGAGGTGACAAGTCAAGAAGTGGAGCTATGGCCACAGTACTTGGACCGGACATGATTACAATCATTGAGGATCCAGTAATTATTGTACCAAGTGAACCTTATAGTAAAGGCACTGGTTTTGAAGGTTTTGAATTTTTTGAAGCACCATCAATTAGAAAACATGGAGATACTTATTACTTCATATATTCTTCAATCTCTATGCACGAGTTATGTTATGCCACAAGTAAATATCCAACTAAGGACTTTAAATACGGAGGAGTTATTATAAGTAATAGTGACCTTCATATAAGCTCTTACAAGCCAGCTGAAAAACCAATGTTTTATGGTGGAAATAATCATGGAAGCATAGTTGAAATTAATGGTCAATGGTATATTTTCTATCATAGACATACTAATGGAACTAATTTTAGTAGACAAGGATGTATGGAGAAAATTGAAATTTTGCCTGATGGAAGAATTCCACAGGTAGAACTGACTTCATGTGGTGCCAATGATGGACCATTGGAAGGACGTGGAGAATATCCTGCTTATTTGGCTTGCAATCTATTTTGTAAAGAAGAGTCTCTTTATACTGATTTTACGGCATCATGGATGAATAACCAATTTCCTAAGATAACTCAAGATGGAAAAGATGGTGACGAAGAAATAGGATATATTGCTAATATGAAGGAGTCTGCAACAGCTGGTTTTAAGTATTTTCATTGCAAAGGTATCAAGAAAGTTAAGATTAAAACTCGTGGATATGCTTCTGGTGACTTTGAAGTAAAAACATCTTGGAATGGCCCAGTTCTTGGGAAAATATCCATTGGTTTCTCAAATGTCTGGAAGGAATATTCATCTGATATTGTAATACCTGATGGAATTCAATCATTATATTTCACATATAAAGGTCAGGGAAGTGCAAGTCTTGCATCCTTTACTTTGGAATAGGAACCTAATACTAATAGAATAAGGAATTTAGAAATATATCAAAGGACATATACTCTCTGTTAAGGGGATGTATGTTCTTTTTTTATGAAGTTATAGATAATGAGGCTATTAGATGTTATTAGCCATTTATTATTATATTTAATGTTATTATGATATAATATTTATAAAAGCAATCATAAGATGAAGTTTTTTAATTGAATACAATTATCTATGATAATATATAATTATTAATAGGTATAAAGGGGAATATAAAATGAAAGCAAATGAAAAATACTTAATAAGATTTTTAGAATCATCAGACACTAATTTTGTGATACCAGTTTATCAGAGAAACTATGATTGGAAAAAGGAACAATGTAAGCAGCTTTATGATGACTTAGTTAGTATGATTAGAAATAAATATAAGACACATTTTTTTGGTACTATAGTTTCAATATATAATGATGACGCTAGAAATAGAGAATACTTAATTATTGATGGTCAGCAAAGAACTACTACAATATCATTATTATTACTTGCAATTTACAATTTATTAGCTAGTGGAAGATTAAGTTCAAATACTATAATTAAGGAAAAAATATTAAATCAGTATTTAATAAATCAATATTGTGATGAGGAATTGAAGATTAAGTTAAAGCCAATAAAGGAAGATAGAAATGCCTTTGAAAAACTCTTTAATAAGGAAGAATTAATAGAAGAATCAAATATAACTTTAAATTATCAATATTTTTATGAAAGAATAATTGATGGAGAAATTACTATTGATGAACTTTATTCAGCTATAGAAAGATTAATAATAGTAGAAATCGAACTTAAAAATGGGGAAGATGATCCTCAACTTATATTTGAAAGCCTTAATTCAACTGGTTTAGATTTAACAGATGCAGATAAAGTAAGAAATTTTATTTTAATGAATCAACCCTCTAAGAAACAAGAAGAACTATATAATAATTATTGGAATAAGGTTGAAAAAAACACTAATTACGCTGTAACCCAGTTTATAAGAGATTATTTAACTATGAAGGAAAATAAAATTCCTAATATCAACAAGATATATGTGAGTTTTAAGAGATATATTGAAGACAATAAAACTGATATAGAAGATTGTTTAAAGGATATGTTAAAATTTTCAACATACTACAAATCACTTATTACAAGTAATACAGATATAAAGGAAGCAAATATAGTAATTAAGAATATAAATAAATTAGAAGTTACAGTATCTTATCCATTCTTACTAGAAGTCCTTGATGACTATAATAATAATGAAATAAATAAGACAGAGTTAATTGTAATTCTAAAAACAATAGAATCTTATATTTTCAGGAGAATAATATGTAAAGCTCCTACAAATGCTTTAAATAAAGTCTTTATGAATTTAAGTAAAGAAATAAAAAGAGTTACAAACTATAAAGATAATTATTTAGAAATATTCAAATACATATTAACTAATAAAAAAGCATCTCAAAGATTCCCTAATGAAGAAGAATTTAAATTGAATTTCATAGAATGTGATGTTTATAGCTGGAAAAGTAAAAATAAAGTTTATTTACTAGAACAGTTAGAAAACTATGATAACAATGAAAAAGTAGATATAGAAAATCTAATTAATGATAAAAAGCTAAGCATTGAGCACATTATGCCTCAATCATTAAGTCCTTCATGGAAAAATTCATTAGGAGAAAATTATATTGATATCCATTCAAAATACATAGGAACAATAGGAAATCTAACTTTAACAGGTTATAACTCTAATTTAGGAAATAAGCCTTTCCTTGAAAAAAGAGATATGGAAAAAGGATTTAAAGATAGTAGATTAAAATTAAATAAATACCTAACAGAAATAAATGAATGGAACGAAGAAACAATAAATATTAGAGCTAATAAATTATTTAAAATAGCAACTAACATATGGGAATATCCTTTAAGTAACTTTAGTTTCCAAGACGGAAATAATAGTATTTTTAGTTTAGAAGATGAAGATGACTTTACAAATACAAAAGTTGATAAATTTGTCTTTAGGGATGAAAACATAAAGGTTAAAAGTTGGACAGAATTGTATGAAAATATTTGCTCAATATTATATGAAATAAATCCTATGCCATTTATAAGATTAACTAAAAAAGAATTTAGTCAAGAATACTTAAATAGAAGATTTTCAAATGGCCCCAAAGGCTTTAGAAATCCATATAAAATAGCAACTAATGTTTATATAGAGAAGAATTTAAGTACAGAATCTAAGCTCCAAACATTAAGAATTATTTTTGATGAATATGGAATAGATTATAATGAATTGTTATTCTATATAAAATAGAATTTTATAAAAATAGTCAATGATAATAAAACTGAATAGAATAGTATTAAAGAAAGGTGCATAATAGCACCTTTTTTGTGATTTTAATTAACTATTTATGTTTAATAATACTCTAATACTATAAAGATTATTACTTTGAGCATTTTCTTATTTTTTACAAGTTTAGCTGTAAAAAAGTTACAAATATATATCGATTTATAGAAATAAATGGTAAAATATATAAAGTAAAGAAAGTATAATAGGAGGAATTAGATGTATTATTTATTTATAATTATTGTAATATTAATAATTTTAAATGCTAATAGCAGCAAAATTAAAGGAAATAAAGGAGAGAAATACGTCAATTCTATTTTAAAAGAAATACCTGATTCAAAGGTTTTGAGAGATATAGTATTAAAAAGTGAGTTTGGCACAAGTCAAATTGATAATATTTTAATAAGTTCTAAAGGAATATTTGTAATAGAAACCAAAAACTATAGTGGGTGGATCTTTGGAAATGAAACCTCTAAGTATTGGACTCAAAGTATATATAAAAAGAAAAGTAAGTTTTTTAATCCAATAAGACAAAACTATGGTCATATTAAAGCAATAGAAGGATATCTACCAAATAGAAAAGATATATTACATTCTTTAATAGTTTTTAGTAATAGATGCGAATTTAAAAAATTAGAAGTAAAAACACCTGTAATTAAAATGAAAGATTTAAAATGGTATTTAAATAATTATAAAAGCGATGTTTATTTTACGCAATCAGATATAAATTATTATAATATGATATTAGAGAAAAATAATATTATAGATAAAACTATAAGAAGAAATCATGTGAAAAATATTATAAAAAACAAACTATGATATGATTTAAATATAGTTTTTAAGTAATAGTTTAAGAGTAAAATCTAGTATAAACATAGACTTTTATAAAATAGCAATTGATACAGGAATAAGTTTAAGTTAAATAGAAAGGACTAGGGAAATGAAAGTATACAATAAATTAGTAAGAGATAGAATACCAGAAATAATAAAAGAAAGTGGTAAAGGATGTGAAATAGAAATAGTAAATGGAGTACAGAAGCAAGAGTTTCTAGAAAAGAAATTATTAGAAGAAGTGAATGAATATATGGAAGATAAAAACCTAGAAGAACTAGCTGACGTTATGGAAGTTTTATTCGGACTAGCTAATGAACTAGGATTTACTGAAGATGACTTACTAAACAAAAGAAACGAAAAACTACTAGAACGTGGTGGATTTAAAGAAGGAATAGTTTTAGTGAACGTAAAGTAGAACTGAAAGGAGAGGTAATTCATGTATACAAGAGATATACAAAATGATTTAATTGATGAAAAGATTATTATAGAAAAAGATATTATCATTAATAATGGAGTAATTTCATATAATTTACCTAATTCTACTTATGTAGATACAAAAATATTTGCTAGGCTATTAGAAGATAGTAGAGTAGTTGCAAGCTATAAAATGTATTGGTTGTTGGGAATTCTAGAAGAAGTAAACTTAGGTAATCTAGAGATAACTTTTAAAAAATTAGTTGGACGAATGATAACAGGGGCATGGTATCCTACTTTACAATATAAACTATACTTTGGACAATTTGATAATTTAATAAAATCCATAGCCTACATATCAAACGTCTATAAAAAGTCTGCTAATATTAACAGTTCTGAATTGCTAAATTTTATTTGTGAAAGTGATGATAAAATTCTAAATAAGCAAATGAAAGAGTTAACTTATAATGTTCCTTATATGCTTTTAACTCCTTTTTTTGATGACAAAATAAAAGGAACTTCTGGCTCAAAAAGAGTTAAAAAAATAATAGATTTATCCTTAAGTGAAGCAGGAGTTTTATATAAGATTGTAAAAGGAGATAATGACAAAATAATTGTAGATGAAAATTGGGCAGTCTATATGAAAGGCAATTATAAAGTAATAAAAGCTTGGATATATTATAAATTAAGTTGTTTTTTACAAAAAAGAAATCCAAATGTACCGGCAATTATATTTAAGCTAGATCCACCAATAAACAGAAAGTTATCTAGAGCTACAAAAATATGGACAGACATTATTGAGGACAGAGGAATTAATGAAATTTATACAGGAAAAGAGTTTTCGAAGCAAAATTACGCTGAACTAGGTGTTTTAAGTATAGATCATTTTATTCCTTGGAGCTTTGTAATGCATGATGAAATGTGGAACTTAGTACCTACTTTCAAAAATATAAATAGTAGCAAAAGTGATAAACTATTAAAATATGAAAATTATATAGATGATTTTTGTGATATACAGTATGAGGCATTTTCTTTTATGTGTGATAAAAATAGAAAAAAAGATTTAGAAACTTATGTAGATATTTTAAGATTAGAAAATCCAATGGATTTTTATAAGAATAAAGGTAAAGAAGGATTTTCAGAAAAATTAAAGTTAAGTATAGCTCCAGTATATCAAATAGCTGTAAATCAAGGGTTTAGTGTAATTGATAAATTATAAAAAAGAAGATTTAATTCCATTTTTATTAAGTGGCAAAAACTATAATAGCGTTGAAGCTAAAAGAGGAGATTTAAGAGATATAGAATTTCCAGAAGATTGCTTAATAGATTTTGATTTTCGAGTAGTAGATATATTTAAATCTTTAGCTGAAAAAGAAATGTAGATAAAAGATATAATTAAAGAGCAATACTTTATAATAAAAGAAGATTTAGGTCATAGACCTTCAAGAGTGGAGTTTAATAGCAATATTCTAGATATTATATTAAACCAGTATAGGTAACCTAAAATAAATAATACTATTACGCTTAAAGAATTAGAAGATTTAGTTCAAGATGAAAAAAATTATATGCCCACAAGGGATTGGTTATCATGAATGCAAATGTAAAAAATATAGTAAAGGAATAAGACTGTATAATATGTTGTAAGTAATTTACATGTAAGGTATTAGGTACATATAGTTATAGATTAATAAGATAATTTTTATCATAAATAATAGATAATTAAAAGATACTTTGTTTATAATAACCTCCTTATATATAAGGAAGTTATTATATATAGCTATTTCTTAATAATTATATAAATTTATAAAGTTTAATTCTCATAGTAGCTATTATTTAAAATATAAATTATATATAAATATATTGGTTTGAAATTATATTGTTTTTATTCAATTTTATCATATATAAACTTTATTAATATATATATATATAAGATTTGATGAAAGTAAGAAAGATACGATATGGTAGTGCTTTTCTGCAGTATAAGAAAAAGCAAGAATTATATGCACCTACTTTTAAGATTAAATGTTCCTAGATGAAACTATATAGGATTATGAATTATGGTAAGATTTTGGAGATAATGTGATGAAGCAAGGATTTTGATGGAAGTTAAAACTACAATTATTATATATTAGTTAGTTTATATAAAAGGGGAGGGAATATTTTGAGATTTATTAAAAAGGCAAGTATTGATAATATAAGTGAGTTAGCAGATATACATAAAGAATTTGAATTATATACAGACAGAGAGGATTTCACTGAAGAAAACTTAAATAAAATAAAAAAGGTATATGATGAAAATGGTGCAATAATAACAGCAATTCATTGTCCCGTTTCTAAATATAAAACAAAGTTGGATGATGAAAAGGTATTATCTACAAATTATATGTCTTGGTGCGAAATTCTAGGTGATAAAAATGAAGAAGAATTTTTTTTATCAATATGTAAATTTGCTGATAATATTGCGAATATATACAATGTTCAAAATAACTATAATCTATCAGAAAAAGATAACGAGAACGATAGTAAATATGTTAGTAAAGATAAAAATAAAGAAAAGATTGCTAAAGTAATTATTATCCTTCATACAGGTTGTATAATTGGATGTTGTGAAAATACGGAGTTTAAATGCCCTTATGCGACTACAAATGTGAAAGACATATTTGAAACTGTAAGTTTCTCATTAGATAATTTTTTGTGTTCTGAACTTCAAAAATTTAATAATATAGAAATAGTATTTGAAAATATAACACCATTTTATGATGGAAAAGAAATAGGAAAGAATTCTGGGTATGGTTATGAGAATTTGATCTTGGCAGAAAAGTTAAATAAAGTTCTTGAAATTTTGAATAGCCAACAAAAAAAATTAATTAATAAAGATTCTAATAAAATGTTTGGTGCTGTAATTGATTTTTGTCATATTTTTGCAACACATAAGTTACTAGAAGCTAAAAATGATAAACTGGATTATTTTAAAAACTATATAAATGGGATTAGTGAAGAAAAGAGAAAATTAATCCGTCTATGTCATTTATCTAAATATGATATAACTGACAATTTGCATGGTAGTATTTTTACTGATACTGTTGAAGATCAGAATATTATAAACGAAATTCGTGATTGGAGTATTAGATACTTAATGAATATACCTATTACGCTTGAGGTGGCTGATAGTGATGATGCCAAAAGGGGTAACGAAAACTTTTTTAAGTTAATGCTTAATTGGAGTAAATTGCACATCATGTTAAAGTATAATATAGACAGTGAATTATATAAATTCTTTGAAAACTTATATGAATTTTATTCATTGCAAATTAATATGAAAAACAAAGATAACGCAATAAAAATTGCTTGTGATATAAGAGACTTTATCCTTGAAGAATCTATACTTGAAAATAAACTATTTAATTTTAATTGCGAAAAACAGGATTTAGATGTATATCTATTGCAAGTGCAATCCTACATATATTATATGAGATACTGTAACTTGGCATTAGATTTAAAAAAAATATATAAAGGTCAAGAAGAAGTTAATATCTCAACAGTTTTAAAGCATTATATGTTTAGTGATGAATTAGATGAAATAAGATTTGATGGATTAGGAAGCTATTATAAAATTTACTGGATTAAAAGTAATGAAAATTTATATCGTTGCTATGATGGTTGTACTGGAGGAAGGACAACGGAAACTGATTTTAAAGAAGTTATAAAAAACTGTTTTTCACATATAGCTGGAGGGTTTAATACTACGCAATTTTTATCTTTTGGGAAAACATTTGGACGGACTATGATAAAGTACTTTGATCCTACTGAATATGGAAAAATAGATGATATAGCATACAACATAATGATTATTAAAAAAGCACCAATTAATTGTTTTTTTGTTAATGACACTGATAATGTTAAAGAGATAACTCTTCAAGAATATCAAAAAAGTAAAAAGGGATATACAAATTTTTCTATTGATTTCTCTGATTTTTATAATGATAGAGGAGATAGTAACAAAGAAGCAAGTTTAAAAGAATTGTATGAAAAAGTGTATGGTAATGGTACGAAGTGGCATGATAGTTCAATAGGTTCAATATATGACAAAGAAGTTATTTTGTGTAATGCAAACAATACTACAATAATAAGATATTACCTTAACGCTTTAGAATTCATTATAATGATGGTTTCATTTTCAATAGTACTTAATTGGGATAATAAAGAAAATCAAATGTTGATTAGTAGTGTTGTTGATAAAACGTTTGACTCTAAAGGTCTTTTAAATGATGATTTTGTAAAGCCATATAAGAATAATATAGTCATTACTAAAAATATAAAGGAAATTCTCAATATAGTTGACTTCGAATATGAAAGAAATAATAGAATTAAAGCTAATAATGAGGGATTTACTGACTTTGCAAAAGCCTTTAATAATTTTTATAAAGGGATTGTTCAAAATGACTTTTACAAACATATAGTTAGTGAGATAAAAAAAGGTGGTGAAAATGATGTTGCTAGATAATTATAATGGAAAAACTATAACACTTGGTCAACTTATAAAAGGAATTAAAGATACAATAGCTTTTAAATCTAAAGTATATGTACCAATGTACCAGCGTAATTATAAATGGAGTAAATCAACTACAGCACAATTTGTTGAGAAACTAATAACTGAGTACAGGAAGAATAAAAGTTCTAAATCAATATCATTATTCACTCTTTATATAGATGATAAAAATAACATTCAAGTAGTAGACGGACAGCAACGAATGATAAATTTGCTATTGTTGTTTACTGCCTTGGATAAAGCAGAAGAATTCATTAAACTTGAATTTGAACGAGATTTTTATTTATCAAGTGATAAACGTATTGAGTTTATAAGTGGATTATCAACAGACAATACTGATAACAAAGTAGCTTTAACTGATAAACGTAGATTTAAATATAACTATTATGGAATAAAGGAAGCATTATATGATAATAGAATTATTAATGAAGAGATAGAAGACTTTGTATCCTATTTAAAAGAAAACGTATCATTGCTTCTACACATAACAAAGGATGAACCAGTTTCTGAATTTCTTAATTTAAACTGTAATAAAACAAAATTTTCTATATGTGATAGAGTTAGATCGACACTTATAACATACCCTACATTTACTGAAATTGATAACCGAAACAAGAAAAAGCTTGCATCAATGTTAGATTGTTCAGATTATAAGAAAGGTGTATCTGTTCTATTTGAAGAAATAACAAGATTATTATACATAGAAGATATTTACGATACTGTGAAATTAGGATATAAATGCCCTGATGAAACTAGTGAAAATAGAATTAATATAATGTTCTGTGATTTGTTGGAAGATTCATCTGAAGGATATATGAAATGCAAGTCCATTGATAATGTAGATAAAATTGAACTTTTATGTAAATTAGCATATTATAAAAAAATGTTACAAGAATTAGAGTGTGATAAAGAAAGTTATCAAACACATAGTGCTTTTAGAAATTTCAATTATCATCATAAAGTGAAATTCTTTGAATTGATAGATAACTACATTAATAGGCAAGATAAATTTAATCTGTATGATATTCTTCATATCGAACATTCTAT
>Ga0129315_1000304_pt1 | contig 47605 bp, 39 predicted proteins | sample Cm827metagenome_FD_94432 | JGI IMG/M metagenome (GOLD analysis project Ga0129315, IMG submission 94432) | Eastern black-and-white colobus group fecal microbial communities from Wisconsin, USA - Cm827 metagenome | ecosystem: Host-associated > Mammals > Digestive system > Large intestine > Fecal... | reverse complement strand
CCAATGGCTGTCAGGTATATAAAGTGTAAGACTAAATGCAACTATAGTGGAAGTGGAAATGTGCGAAAGACTAAAATCCACTTTGCCCCCCTTCAAAGTGGAAATAAACTTTTCACTTCAGCCTGGAAAATGGGTTCTGGAAAAAATCAAAAGAGCCCCTTGACAAAGTCATCGACCATAGATATAATAGTTGGAGTGTGCGATAGTATGTTTACTATGGCATGACACCCACTTTGAGGGAGTAAGATATGTTGATCAATCTGACAGATGTTTTTACTTCTGAGGGAAAAGTCAGAAGAGAAAGCTTTACGTATGAACCCGGAACGGTTGAATATTTCGGTTTTGAGTATCCAATCCTTTCCAAAACGGATGCAGAGATTACGTTTCAGAATATCGGAAACAATAGAATCCTGCTTACGGGGACTATGGAGCTTGATTTGGAAATTCCCTGTGATCGATGTCTGCAGCCGGTGAGAACAACGGTACATGTTCCGATGGAGTATGAACTGGCATCTCCGGAAGCGACAGAGCAATCAGAAGACGCAGATGAACAGAGTTTCATGGTCGGATACGAGTTTGACGTAGATGCTTTCATAGAAAGTGAGATAAGTTTTAATATGCCGACGAAGATCCTGTGTAAGCCGGATTGTAAGGGAATTTGCAAGGTGTGTGGAAAGAACCTGAATGAAGGCGATTGTGGGTGCGACCAGTTCGTACCGGATCCGAGAATGGCGGCTATCAAAGATATTTATGATGCGTTTAATAAGGAGGTGTAAAGATGTCTATCTGTCCTAAGAATAAATCTTCTAAAGCTAGAAGAGATAAGAGAAGAGCTAACTGGAAAATGAGCGTACCTGGATTAGTTAAGTGCAGCAAGTGTGGAGCACTCATGATGCCTCACAGAGTCTGCAAGAACTGCGGATCCTACAACAAGAAAGAGATCATCGCTCAGGATTAATCCGAAAACTAAGGCTTCCCGTCACTGGGGAGCTTTTTGTTTTATATGAAGAAGATTCAGTAATGCGAAATTCCATTGATGTCTGCAGGCACAGCAGGGAATGGGCAGTGATTAGCTGCAGGAATATTATTTAATTTAAAGCCCATTCCGCCTGATACCTTTCTTCCTTTTGTTATTATTTTCGAAAGCTCATAAGCTTTTCCATTTTGGCGAGCTCTTCCGGAGAAGCATGCTTTTTAAGAACATTGACAATGGACTGGAATTCCTGGTCCGTAAAGTTGATGTTCTTTTCTTTCCCACGCTTCATGACTGCCATGAGAAACGGCATCATCTGCTCCCTGGAAAGAGAAGCGCTTTCAAAAATCAACGCTTGCAGGAATTGCAGCTTATAGGGGGCAATTTCTTGTAAAGAGGGATCGTTCATCCATTCATTCGTCATAAGGGGCATCATCCTTTCTTTTCAAAATCCGGTTGTTGTTTCGGAAAATCAGGAATCACCCATGGCAGAGAACAGATCGAACATCTGCTTCTGCTCGGGGGTCAGCATTCCCATCAGCATATCTGTCATGCTCGAAGGAGAAGAAGAATCCCCTTCCGGCATGAAATCCTTCATCAGTTCCATGGTATGCATCATCTCCTGATATTGCGACATGGATTGCAAAACCTTCAGAATCTGGTTCAGCTGTTCTTTTTCTTCCTTCGTGCATAGGGGAAGAAGACGTTTCACTACCTGGGCTGGATCTGTATCATCCGGACGGATCATACAGCCACACAGCGGATAAGGACGCTTTCTCACAAAGTTAAGGGCAACCTGCAGCTCCTGAAATTTAATGTAAATGGCAAGATATTTTTGAAATTGATTGTCCATATAAGGCAGAAGAACCTTCAGCATCTGGATATGATTATTAGAAAACAGCGTATCGAAAGCTGAAATTTGACTGGTGTCCTTTTGCTCCATACAGACTCCTTTCCTTCATGATAGTTCATAACTGTTCAGTACTCTCACAGTTACGATAGTTCATTCTATGCGCGCAGATTCTTTCTTTATGCACTTTATACTCAAAATGATGTATCGGGTCACTTCTTGAGTATGCATGGTAACAGAAAAGTAGGCTCCGCAGAGCCTACTTCTGAAGAAGGGGTGAAGAGAAATGAAAAATCAGCATCCGCATCCACAACCGGAGTTGTTGTTAGAGCCACACAGACCGTTACCACAGAAGAGCAGAAGAAGGATGATCCAGCATCCACAGTCGGAGTCCCCATTAAACAGACTGCTTCCGCATCCGTTACCGTTGCCACAGAAGGACAGAAGAAGGATAATCCAGAGAATGCTGCATCCACATCCGTTATTGTTGTTTGTTCCGCATCCGCAGGATGTTGCTGTTAAATCGCTCATAAGTTACCTCCAAGGGTATTTGTTTTATTTATGCTATATCATATGTAGGAAAGCTTGTATGTGTTTCAGTTGCACCAAAAAATTTTTTGTGTTATTTTAATTAAGAAAAGAGGACGAAGCACATCTTTACCATGCAAGAGTATGGAATATGATTTAGAAGGAGTAAGAGAGTATGAGATACAGTTATAAGCCGTCGGGCGTGTGTGCAATGCAGATTAATTTTGATATCGATGGAGATGTGATCTCCAATGTGGAATTTATCGGAGGCTGCAACGGAAATCTTAAAGCAGTTTCCAAGCTGGTGGATGGATGTACCGTGGACTACATCGAAAGCAAGCTGCTTGGAAATACCTGTGGATTCAAGCCGACCTCCTGTGCTGACCAGTTATGCAAGGCAGTGCGTCAGGCATACGAAGAGACTAAATAAGCCAATATTGCTTAAGGGGAGAGGGCCGTGGAAGACACGGCTCTTTGCTGTTCATAGGAAACTTCACTTGGTTTTCTTGTAAAGTATAAGCTTCGCATGGATACACAGCTTGCGTATAGGGAAAATCTCCTATATGCAAAAACTTCTATATGTAGAAAAACACTTGCATATCTTTCTAGATGTAGCTAAAATAAAGGTATATGTTTTTATAAAGGAGAAGTATGTCATGACTTCAGAAAACCTGTCAGTTGGGGGCGTGCGTTTTCGCACCAGGGCAGATTATGAGGCGGCTCTGAGAGATCAGAAGAAGATTGATGAGATCAGGGCACAAGTGGATTTCAACAATAAAAAGCAGTTAGAAGGCCTGTTTAATGAAATGCAGGCCGGAGTCTACCGGTTCGAAACCATCATTGGAACTCATTTTGATGATGAGGTCTATGAGAAGATGGAGCAGATGAAGAGGAATCCTTCCACCCAGAAGAAAGAGAAAAAACATTCTCTTAAGAAAAGTGGAAACAAGGATCAACAGAAGGGAAAAAGAGCAGCTGCTTCTGCAGGCAGACAGGCTGTAAGAACAGATATAAAGAATACCAGGAATAATGCAAAGTATCAGGCTGTAATTGAAAAGGAAGCACTTAAAGAGCTGCAGAAAGCAGAGAAGCTGCGGAGAAGAATTATGATTCTGGCATCGATTGTTGCAGTAGCAAGCCTTGGATATTTTTTCGTATATTATTATTTCAGCGCACGGACAAATATGGATTATGACCAGTTAGTCTCCCTTAAGGGAAGTGATGCATTAAGCTCCGGAGTACAGCAGGAAAAAAACACCTTTTCCCTAAATAAATCAGCCATCCGGCTTCCGGATATTCTTCCGGAGTATGAAACTTTATATAATAAGAATAAAAAGCTAATCGGATGGCTCAAAATTGACGATACAAATATAGATTACCCTGTTATGCAGACCTCGGATAATACCTATTATCTGGATCATAACTATAACCAGGAATATGACAAGAATGGAAGCATCTTTCTGGATTATAACTGCAGTGTATATCCCCGTTCCACGAATATGATTGTCTACGGACATCATATGAAATCGGGTAACATGTTCGGTAATCTGCAAAAATATGCCAAGGAATCCTATGGAAAGAAGCATTCTGTCATTACGTTTGATACGATCTATGAAAAAGCGCAGTATCAGGTGATGTATGTATTCCGTTCGCAGGTTTATAATGAGGATGATATTGTTTTCAAGTATTATCAGTTCATTGAGGCAAATTCTGAAACAGAATTCAATTCCTATATGCAGGAAATGAGTGCATTGAGCTTATACGATACCGGTGTCACGGCAGAATTCGGGGACAGCCTCCTGACGTTATCCACCTGTGACAGTTCCCAGACGGATGGTCGTTTCGTGGTAGTAGCAAAGCGGATTAGCTGATCGGACAGAATTTATCATATATTGACACAATCGGACAGATCCGTCCTTTGATTGCTTGTTGAAAATTGATTTCATTTCAGATATAGAAATGCAGTAACTATTCAGTACAGGTCGAAGCACTTACTGCCAAGACCGTAAGAAAATGATTCAGTAATGCAAAATCCCATCGGCGAAGCCGATTTGGAATGGATTTTGCATCGTGACTGTGAAAGTACTGAACAGTTACGAAATGCACAGTAAAAGAAAGGCTTGGGTTTTTCAATGACAAAAGTTGCAAAAAAGAAAAACAGAAAATTAAGAAGACAGATCCGGAAAACAATCGGTGCACTGCTGATGGTTTCCGCTATTGTAGTTGCTGCAATTCCGGTGACGGGAGTAAATGCAGAACCTACTGCTACTTCAAAGCCGGAAAGAAAAGTATGGGTCTGGGATAATAATAAAACAGAGACAAGTGTGAAAGGAAGTCCGGCATCGTCCATACAGGCGGCAACCAAGAATACCATTCCCTATGTGCCGGATGATTCTATTGTATATACATCCGGTGATGGAAGATTTCAGTTTGCTTATGTTGATCCGAATAGCGGTGGTAACAAATATGCGGTTATTTTGAATTATAATGCAAATGCGTTAGCAGAGAGTTCCCTGACGATCCCGGATACCATGGAGGCATTTAAGAAATATAAACAGACCTCTTCTGATGGTTATTTCTGTCTGGTTACACAGAATGATGAATTTATGTTTTATGATGTGTATGAACAGGCAACGGATAATGCCGGAGTGTTGCTTTACAGGGTTCCCGCAGTAAAGTATGGGGATTACGGACATGAAGTGATACCGCCTGGCTCTCAAAAGGAAGAATCCATCATTGTTAACCGGAATCAGTTATATTATGGTTCCGATGGAAGTACACTGGTTTATCGTAATACAGAAAAAGAAATGGGTGAAGATGGAACAGAACATGAGGTTCAGAAGGATTATCCGGTGGAACCCATTATGGTAACTAATCAGAAGCCATGCTATTATGAGCAAAGATCTATCTGGGGAGATCAGGATGATACACAGCTGTATTATCAGGAAAAGAACAGTGTGAAACCGGACAAACCAAATGGTACGTTAATTCATCCATCTTCACAGGCTCATTACCGTATTGATGCAATTGTGAAGTATATTGGCCAGCAGTTTGTGGATGCAGTTCCAGCCACGGATCCGGATACGAAAGTCCAGTATATTGCAAGCTGGGAAGTACATAAGGGAAAATACCGGGAGAATCCGGATGATGGAGTTTTTGCAAATAATGCGAATATTACGAATCTGCAGATTGGATCGAATCTTTCCGGTATCAGTGATTATGCATTCCAGGGGTGTGCAACATTACAGAGCGTTTCCTTTGGAAATAATCTGCAGACTGTTGGAAACGGAGCATTTGCAAACTGTATCCGTTTAAGCAACTGTGATATTCCGACGAACTCCAATATTCAGGCATTTGGCAAAGATGCATTTTATAATTGTACGGCATTGACGAGTATTACAATTCCAATTGGGTTAAAGGCTATTGGCGATTCCTGTTTTGAAGGCTGTACTCGTCTTCAGACGATAGATCTGTGTGGTGGCAGTGAGCTTGATACGATGTTACAGACCATTGGTAATTCGGCATTTAAGAATTGCAGTTCTTTAGGTTCGTTAACATTTCCGACACAATATGCAGAGAGTGATTTACAGATCGGTATTTTTGAAGGATGCTCGAATCTTCAGTTTGTGAAGGTTCCTAATAAGTTCATGAGCTTTGCTGAAACGACAAATACAGGTGCTGATCCTGCCATTGATCCGCTTACTTTTGAGGGCTTTAAGAATACGGTTCCGGAAAGCTTTTATTTCTGGGGAGCAGATACGGATACGAATGACAGAAATGGTCGTTCACAGCTCCATAAAACAGCAAATGATCATCAGATCGCGTATAAGTATTTTGACAAAGAAGTATATGAAATTGTAATTAAGGAAGAAAATGGAACTTCTTCGATTACCTATCAGGTAAATGACCAGAACCAGTTAATTAAGATCTGGCTTGAAGGAAACCCTGTTAATGTAGTGATCCCGAAGACCATAGGACCTTATGGAATTGCTTCTATTGGTACGGGATGTTTTAACGATGCATGTTCCATTAAACGGGTTACGATTCCGGAAACCGTGGTGCGTATTGAAGATGGAGCATTTAAGGGAAGCCATAATCTGGAAACCGTCAGCTTTGATAATGCATCTACCATACAGTATATTGGCACGGATGCATTCCGGACACAGGTGGTTTCCTGTGGAGATTCCATTACAAACAAGGACCCGGAGCTTACTTTCGTAGGTGCAATGATGAATGATAATGGAGAAGATACCGTTCCATTCATTTATGCAATGACACCGGAGAATACCATCAACAATCAAAGTCAGAATAAGTCATGGATTACCTGTCATAGTGGTTTTCCGACTAATATAGAAGTAAAGTATGTTTATGATTTTACAACGAATACCGGAAGCGCCCAGATGCAGAGTTATCCAAGATACGAACTCTATGGAGACGATCCGAAGCTTACAGACTGGGTAAAGGCATTGCCGTATGTAGATGAAACAGACGCTGCAGAAGTTAAGTCATATGTGGATAAGATCAAGGATGCATATAAAAAATATACGACCGCTGATCCGTCCGTTCCTCCGACAGAAGAGCAGATGCAGATTGTTAATGCGGCTTTAAATGTTGTCGTTCCTACGAATGTGGACAGTCTGAAACCTGGATTATTCTCCGGTTACAAGGTGGATTCTGCCGGGGAAGCAGAGCAGATAGCGGGAATGACGCCGGATACCAAGATCAGCTCTATTGTATTAAATGGTGTAAAAGAAATTGAACCGTTTACGTTTACCGGTTGTAACGCCCTTAAGAATGTTTCGATCATCAAGGCTGGTAAAATCGGAGATTATGCATTTGGGGCTGTGGAGGAAATCAATCCAGCCAATGGTCATGTTACAACGGAGAAGAATTGTGACGCACTTGAACAGGTGACACTTGGGGGAAATATTACTGATATTGGAAAGCGTCCGTTCCGTGGCTGTACAAAATTAAATACCATAACCTGTCTTGGCGATAATCTGTCTTATCAGGATGGTATCTTATATCAGACAACTGCGAATGGAAAGACTTTAGTCGAGTGTCTGGCAGGACGTGGAGAAACAGTTGGAACGTATTCTGTTGGACCGGAGGAATTGTCTGGAGTTTCGGAAATCAAGGCAGAAGCATTTATGGATTGTGATCACGTTGGAAGGGTTGATCTTTCCGGCACCTCTGTTGTTGATATTCCTGAAAAGACATTTTATGATATGGAAGATTTAAATAGTGTTATTCTGCCTGATACGGTTAAGAATATTGAGGCTAAATCATTCCAGAACAGTAAAATCCGTGTTCTGACAATTCCCGGAAATCAGGCGTACATAGAGAAAGATGCCTTCAAAAATAATGAAGGTCAGCAGACCATATCATTTCAATGTGTACAGGGAACAACCGCTGACCGGTATGCTAAGGCGTACGATTACATTAAGCCTGAATACGGGAAGGTATATTTGGAACATACGGTATTTTTCTGGGATTATCCAAACTATCCGGACACATCAAATAAGATCCTGTTCCACAAGGTAAAGGTTCGTGACGGAGAAGATGCAGTTCCTCCAACTGACACACCGAAACATGAAGGTTATATGTTCAGTGGATGGACCGATTATACCAAAATTTCGAAGGATACGGATGTATGGCCGAGGTTTGGGGGCAGCATCTATAAGGTGGAATTCTTAGACTGGGATGGAACGGTAATTTCACAGACCGGATTTACCAATCCGCAGTATGTTGAAGACGGTAAGAGTGCGACTCCGCCTCAGACAGATCCGGTCAGGGAAGGATACACCTTTGATGGATGGACACCGGATTATCATAATGTTTCCAAGGATCTGACGGTTATTGCAAAATATACGGATAATTCGGGAGATCAGAGCAGACATACGGTTACGTTCTATGCTTATGAAAAAAATAAGATGACTGCTATCAGTGTCCAAAAGGTCAATGATGGAGAAGCTGCGGTAGAGCCGGCAGTTCCGACGAGAGATGGATATACTTTTACAGGATGGTATCCGGATAAAACAGTGTTCTCTAAAGTAACTACAGACCTGACCATTGTTGCAGCATATGAGAAAGGTTCAACGAATCCGGGTGCGTCACCGAGCGGAGGTTCTTCATCAGGCGCATCAGCTTCCCCGTCCTCAACGGCTGGAAACAATAACAATGGTAATAATGGTGATAACACGAAGAAGTATACCGTAAGTGTATCCGGTGGAAGCGGAAGCGGAAGCTATCCGGCTGGAGCAATTGTAGCCCTGAATGCTTATGATATGGGTGTCGGAAAACAGTTTGACAAGTGGACAACATCAACAGCAGGAGTGGGATTTGCAAATGCAGAAGCTACTTCAACAACCTTTACTATGCCGGCAGCCAATGTTGCCATTACGGCAACGTATAAGACCGGAAACGGAGCTTCCTCAAATACAGGCGGAAATAATGGAGGCAGTGGAACGTCTGGTAATAGTTCTAATGGAAACTCCGGATCAAACGGAAGCTCTGGAAGCAATTCGAACCGCAACAGTGGAACGACTGTAGAAGTAACGAAGCCGGGTATTTCCAATACGAACCTTGCGGGTGCGACTGTAGCAGGATCTACCGATAACTTTGTGGTTAAGATAACTGAAGACCAGACGGCAAATGATTTGGCTGTACAGGCATTACAGGCCAAATTTGGAGATATCAGCAGGGTGAAGTATTTACCGATGGACATCAGTCTGTATGATTCCACAGGCAGAACCAAGATTGCGGATACTTCGGGAATTTCTGTGAATATTACGTTACCGCTGCCGGATGATCTGGCACAGTATGCAGGAAATAATAAAGTAGCATCCACGTTGGGAGGAACCATTGAAGATCTGAATACCAGATTTACAACTGTGGATGGTGTTCCCTGTGTGAACTTTACTGCAACACATTTTTCACCCTATGTGATTTATGTGAATACAGCAAATCTGACTGAAGGAACAATTGATGCAACTCCGAAGACCGGAGATCCGATTCATCCTAAGTGGTTCCTTGCATTAGGACTTGCGAGTCTCTCACTGATCCTGTTCTTCAAGAGAGACCGGAAGCTGCCTAAGACCAGAACAGCATAAGGTGGATGGTATGAATAAAAAGATATCAAAAACAATCGGGGTGCTGCTATTGCTGACTGCAGTAGCAGTTACCCGGGTACCGGTATCAGATGCGGAGGCGGCAGGCACTGCATCTGATTTTCAAATGGAAGGAAATAAGCTGCTCCGGTATTCAGGCACGGCGGAAGTCGTGTCTATTCCGGATGATGTACAGATCATCGGAGAAGAGGCCTTTGCCAACAATGACAATATTGTGAAAGTCAATATTGACGGTAAAGTAAAGCAGATTGGGAATGGTGCATTTGCAAACTGTGATTATCTGCGGACAGTGAATATCGGGGATGGCGTGGAGCAGATTGATGCAGGTGCATTCAGCAATGATACAGCCCTGACCCATGTGTCGATCGGCTCCGGCGTGAAGAAGCTTGGAAGCGGTGTTTTTGCCGGAGATAAGGCGCTGACAGATTTTAAGGTATCCGATTCCAATCCCTGTTTATTTATGGAGGATGGAATTCTGTATGGCAAAGATCATGAAACGTTGTACTTCCTGTTACCGTCTTCACAGAAGGAAGCATTAAATCTGACCAATGATGTGAAGACAATCATGGCGTATGCTTTCTGGGGCAATGATTCTCTTAAGAAGGTACAGTTAGGGAGCGGTCTCTATGAGGTTCCATCCTATGCATTCTCGAATTGCAGTAATCTGACGGAGGTTTCGATTCATCTGCCAACGCAGAGTATCGGAGCCAAGGCATTTGAAGACTGTGTGAGCTTACAGCATGTGGAGGTTCCGGAATCCGTAACCAATATCCAGGATACGGCATTTGACGGCTGTCCCAATGTGAAGCTTAGTGCGAAAGAGGGTTCCTATGCCTGGAATTATGCACAGAACATGCAGAAAACACCGGTAGAACAGGTGGAATATGCAGATGTGCAGCAGGCACAGACGGTACAGCCACAGAATCTTACCGGTACGAATGAGTCACAGAACGATTCTGCAGCTACAACAAACCAACCAGAAGATGCTGGTTTGGAGAACAATACGGATGCAATAAGTTATACAGATCCCACACCAGCCCCATCCATGACGACTACCTCTGAAGCGGTAGAGAATCAGGTATTGCTTGGGCAGTCCAGTATAGTAACAGGCAGAGCGCTTGTTTTTATTGATAACGGCAAGGCGAATGTACAGCAGGGCATGCCGGTACAGAATGCAACACTTGACTTATCGCAGCTTGGAGGGGCGGAGCAGCCACAGGGCGCTGCTTCTTCGCAGAGCACCTCCGATGAATCAATCGGGAATCTGCTTGCAGACAATGCAGAGAAGGGAAAAGGATTCCCGAAATATACGGTAGTTCAGGACAAGATTGCCTCTCAGGCTTATTACCAGAATGCAGAGCTTACTTCCTATGAATTCCCGGAAGGAATTACGGAAATTGGGGACTTTGCTTTTGCAAGAAGCGGACTTGAATCGATTGTGATTCCGGAGGGAGTGACGAAGATAGGGTATGGTGCGTTTTATCATTGTGATAGCCTGCAGTCCGTACAGATTCCGTCCACTGTAACGGAGATTGATGACTATGCGTTTGCCAAAACACCGTTCTTAGAGAACAATCATTCTGCAACCTATCCGTTTGTGGTAGCGGGAGATGGCATCCTGATCGGATATCTGGGATCGGACAGTATTGTTAATATTCCAGGTGGCGTAAAGCATATCAGTGATGGTGTATTACGGGATCATATGGGAATTACAGCCGTGAATCTGCCGGATACCGTAGAAACGATCGGCGAGGATGCATTTAAAGGCTGTCACAATCTGACCACAGTAAATGGTGGAAAGAATGTGAAATCGATCGGAGCAGGAGCGTTTCAGGGGTGTGCTTTATCCAATGTGACCATTCCTTCCTCTGTAGAAGAAATCGGGATTGCCGCATATGACTTAAGTGGTGGAACCGATACGGTCACCATGGAAGGAACGACACTCCCGAAGCTGACCTATGGAACCGATTCTTCCCGTGCACTGAATAAAGAAGACCGGACCTATGCTTTCTCCGGAAACTTAAAGAAAGTGATTGTACCGACGGGTGTTTCTGATTTTGAAAATACGATTTTGCAGGATGGTATTTATGGATATCAGGGAAATATTTATGACGAGCAGGGAACCTTGCTTGCACAGAATCAGGGAGTAAGCAAGGCATCGGATATTATGCATGGCATTACGATTCCGGGAAGTGAGGAAGACTTTATTCTTCATATCAGGGAATCGGAGGATGCGGTTGCAAGAATCAGCGATGCTTATGGTGAGTTATATGGTGGACGTACTCCTTCGAAGCTGCAGGCATATGAAATCTCTCTGATGGATGAGACGGATACGGTTCCGATTCATAAGCTCGGTAAGCAGACTGCAACGGTAGAGTTATCTATTCCGGAAGGTATTTCAACAGATCAGATGCATGTGGTAACACTGGATGAAGATGGGCAGCTGGAAGCGGTTAATTATGAGATAACCGAAAGCAACGGAGAGAATAAGATCCGCTTTACCACCAGTCATTTTTCACCTTATGGTATTTATGAATATGACAGCTTCGGTGGAACCGGAGTGGTCAGCAATGGTAAGACCATCATCCGTGGCGGAATTAAGGATAATACCCCGGATACCGGAGATCCGATTCATCCGAAGTGGTTTCTGGCACTTGGACTTGTCGCACTTGCCTGTGTCTTTCTTTTTTACAAGGGACAGGGTAAAAAGCCAGTGCGTGAGTAAAACTAAAGCTGCGTTAGCATCAATTTTACGAATGGGGTTCTGAATAGTTACAGGATATGGTATATAAATAAACCGAACAAGACTTCCGGCATATGATAAAGAAAAAGCCGGAAGTTTTTATTATGTATCGGGTAAAGCGTCAGATCGGACTAACGAAAGAGCTGCAGACGGCTGTGCTGTATGCGGGAAGACGAAATCCGGCGGTCGGAGTGGCGGTACTGGATACCGGAGTCAGTCCACATCCGGATTTAAGGGAGCAGATTCTGGTGTTCCGGGATTTTGTAAATGAGCAGACCGGAGCTTATGATGATAGTGGACATGGGACACATGTGGCAGGCTGTGTTGCCGGAAATGGCAGGCTGTCACGCGGAATTTACAGTGGAATGCATCCACGTTGCCATCTGGTGATTGGAAAGGTATTGAACAATCGTGGCGAAGGCCGGATCGAGCATATGATAAAGGCGATGGAATGGATTCTGCAAAACAGCCGGGAATGGAATATCCGTATTGTGAATATTTCGGTTGGAATTGCAGAATGTAAGAACGAGGAGAAGATGAAGGAGCTTCTGCGGTGCATGGAGGAGCTTTGGAGGAGTGGGATCGTGGTTGTGTGTGCTGCCGGAAATTCCGGACCGGAGCCTATGACAATTTCACTTCTCGGAGCGGGAAAGGATGTCATTACGGTGGGCTGCAATGAGGGAGGTTATTTTGGCAAAGCGAAAAATCTGTGTGAAGATCATTCGGGAAGAGGACCAAGCATTTATGCCATGAAAAAGCCGGATGTAGTTGCGCCGGGGACGAAAATTATTTCGTGCAATTCCAATTATAAGAAAAATCCCTATATTGCGCGGAGCGGAACTTCAATGGCAACGCCGGTTGTTTCCGGAGGTCTTGCCCTGCTTTTACAGAGAAATCCGGAGATCTCAAATGAAGAAGCGAAAACAAAATTACTGCATACAGCAAGAGATTTGGGTGAACCGTGGAATAAGCAGGGCTGGGGCATGATTCAGATACAAAAACTATTAAAATAGGTTGTATTTTATCAGGGATTTGGATATAATAAAAATAACCTGAAATGTGTTTACGTTTCTTGTTATTTTTGAACCTACAGATACTTTAAACGGGATTCCTATATTACCTTATGGCTGTCAAGCCCTCACTTAGCAATAAGGATTGGAAGGGAAGGCAAAAGTAAGGCTGCGGTCACCCACCTAGCTTTGCTAGGAGTCAAAAGGCAGGAAACAGCATTTTGGGGGTTATTCTAAAGAAAAAGCAGCGCGGATGCGCTGCTTTTTCTTGCTTTAGAGGAAATTTCGTTGGAATTTCTTTTAAAACGAACTCTTTATTTTCAAGGAGAGAGAAGAATGAATCGATGTATGCAGATCCGATGGAAGCTGATTATTATTTTAGTGCTGGCAGCATTGCTTGCTTTTTTATTGTTCTTTTATAAAGACAGGTCGGAACCGGAATATGTCGGAGAAATGGTTTTTACGGGAGAGATGCAGATTTTGACAGACAAGAGTGCAGAGCTTTTGAAAACTGATCCGGAGGAGGTACGGCAGGAAATCGGGGAGTATACGAAAGAAGAAGACTGGTATGAGGCATTCGACCAGTTTCTTACATATCATGAGCTGGACCGGCAGATCTGTAAAGAAACCATCGGGATCATAGGAGGAAAGGATTTTGTACATAAACCGGAGCTTGCAAAAGGGCAGATTCTTACAGCGGGAGCAGAGGTGTATTCCTATGTTTCCGATGGATTTGAGCAGTTAAGTTATACAAATGTCGTTGCCTATCGGATCGAAAACACGTTACTGGCCATTAGGGAAAAAATGACCGATCCGGTTGTGTTTTCCGAAGCTTATCTGGAAGAAGCCGATGAGAGAGGTATCCGGTTCTTTTACCGGGGATGTGAGCTATACCATCCCTGTGGACAGAAGCAGGGGTCAGAGCAGATCGTGACACTTGGTCTTAGGGGAGGGGAGCTTATTTCTTATGAAGAGGATGGAGAAATCATCAGCGGAAAGACACTGCAGGTGACGGAACATGCAGTTACTTTGGAGGAGCAGGGAGAAATTCCCTTTGGAGAAGTATGCGAAGGGTATTATCAGAAGGAAGAGGTGCATAGCAGCAACACCAGTGACATTCCCATTGGTTATGCTTTTACGGATTATCTTATAAAGGATGGAAAGATCTGTGCCTTCTTAATTCTTCCGAAGGAACGAATGGAGTATATCCGTGTGGCTATTCAGCAGAGTGATTACCGGGGATTGTATCATAAGGAGGTTGTTTTGCAGTCTTCGGAGGAGCTCATGCTGTCTTATCTTGTAAATGGTGAAAGAAAGGAAGAACCGCTTTCGGCAGGAAAAAAGCTTGTCCTGACACAGGATACAGATTATCTGAAAGAAGGAATGCTAAAGGTTGTGAATCCGACCAACTCCGGAAGGACGGATCTTCTGTCGGTGCATCGGAATCAGGGGATACCTTCTTACCGTGGAAATTTTGAGATTCATAAGACGGAGGAGGGGCTTTTACTGATTAATGAGCTGCTGCTGGAGGAATATCTGTATGCCGTTGTGCCAAGTGAGATGCCATCCACTTATCCGTCAGAAAGCCTGAAAGCCCAGGCCGTGTGTGCGAGAACCTACTCCTATGGCTATCTGGAGCATGCCGGACTGCCGGCACTGGGCGCGCATGTGGACGACAGTGTGAATTATCAGGTTTATAACAATATTATGGAAAAGAAGAGCTCAACCGATGCGGTACGGCAGACTGAAGGGGAGCTGCTGCTGCAGGATGGAAAGCCGATCACTGCGTATTATTATTCCACGTCCTGCGGTTATGGGACAGATGACCGCATCTGGAAAGAAGAAGGAGAGGGTGCAGCTCCTTATTTAAGGAGTGTACATATTGCACAGGATGAAAACAATGAATCGCAGGAGATCAGTGAGCAGACAGATACGACACAGACAGATGAATTGCAGAAGAAGAGTGAACAGGAAGAAGTACTTCGTGAATATCTCACTACCGTTCACGAAGAAGACTACGAGAAGGAAGAACCCTGGTATCGCTGGAGCTACACGGTGCAAGACCTCGATATTGATCTTTTAAAAAAGAAACTGCAGGAACGGGGGATTTCCTTTACCGATTTTAAGAAAATAAAGGACATGGAAATTATAAGGCGTGCAGCAGGAGGAAGTGCACGGACACTGGTGATCAGCACCGATCAGGGAGAGCTTCAGGTGGAGGGAGAATATGAGATCCGTTATGTTTTGAATCAGGAAGGAGAGGTAATCCGGCAGGATGACTCGGCATATACGCTTTCTACTATTTTACCAAGCGCTTATTTTGTGATGGATCTGCAAAAGGGGAAAAAAGGTATCACAGGATATACGCTTTCCGGAGGTGGATTCGGGCATGGTGTCGGTATGTCGCAGAATGCAGCAAAGGCCATGGCGCAGTCCGGCAGGACGTATGAGGAGATTCTTGCTATGTTCTACTGGAATTGTCAGCTTGCGAAAAAATACTGATTATGGTAAAATTGCGGACATATGGAAAAAGCAGATGGATACGAAGCTTTAATTGGAAATCAGGAGAACAGGACTGCTTATGCTGAAGAAAAGGATCATTCGAATCATATCATTGTGTATGGAGCTGTCAAAGAAGAACGTGACAGCTTATGCAGCAAGCTCTGCCTTTTTCCTGTTTATTTCTCTGATTCCGTCTTTGATGCTGCTGTGTGCGATCATTCCGTTTGTACCTCTTACAAGGGCGGACTTCATGAGGGTAGTGATTGAAATCGTACCGTCTTCGGTGGAACCGCTGGCTATTTCTATTATTAATGATGTGTATCGGCAGTCGGTGGGGCTCATTTCCTTATCTATTGTAGCGATCCTGTGGTCAGCAGGCAAGGGACTCCTCGCACTGCTGCGTGGGCTGAATGTTATCAATGGAGTGGAAGAAAAGCGGAATTATTTCATTCTCCGGATTGTGACCAGCTTTTATATGGTACTGATTCTGTTAGTAATTATTCTGACACTGCTTATTATGGTGTTCGGAGAGGCTATTGTAAATCTGTTAGACCGCAGAATTCATGGTATCGCAAGCTTTATGACAGCGTTTAACAGTGGAAGACATCTTTTTTTCTTCCTGATTATCACGCTGGTTCTTGCCTGCCTCTATGCATATCTGCCAAGACCGCGTGGCAGGCTGCGCCAGCAGTTTCCGGGGGCAGTAATGGCATCTCTTGGTTGGACGGTGGTAACCTTCGGATTTTCAATTTACGTGACATACTTTAATGGATTCAGCATGTATGGAAGTCTTACTACGATCGTGATTTTGCTGATCTGGCTGTATGTGTGCATGAATCTGGTTCTTGTCGGGGCTTATATCAACAAAATACTTGTTGACAAGGAATTGGAGATTGACTAGAATAAAGAATATATTGAGTGTTGGATATGAATGAATATCGAAATGCTGTGAAGGTGTATAGTAATGACATGTTTACCTGCAGAGAGAGGAAGCCATCGGCTGCGAGCATCCTTAGGTTCTGACATGAAGTGAAATTCCCACCGGAGCTTTCTGATTGAATCAGTCTTGTAGTAGATCAGAACGTTGCACGCGTTAAGTGCTCAGAGGTGTCTGTTCATATAATGTGGACAGGAACATGGGTGGTACCGCGGATAATTTCGTCCCTTGTATTCTTTTGAATACAAGGGATTTTTCATGTAGAGCACTTAATGAGAACGAGCCGAAGGCGAAGTTCGAATTTAGTGCGAACGGTACCTGTGCACTTAGTGAGGTCGAGTCGAAGACGAAGGGCGAGGTTAGTGCAGCAGGTAGATGTAGAGCGGAACAAAAAATGAAAGGAAAAGAGAGGTAAAACGTATGCAGGATCAGGTATTGTCAGACAAGCTTTCATCCCTGAAAGAGAAGATTGAAGGGGAACTGAAGGAATTAAAGAACTCCAAGGAATTGTATGAATTCAAGAATGTTTATCTGGAGGGCAAGAAGAGTAAGATCAGTGAACTCATGAAGGACATGGGTAAGCTTGCTCCGGAAGAACGTGCCGGTTACGGTAAATCTGTTAATGAATTAAAAACATGGGCTTTTGATAAATTTGCCGACATGGAAGAGAAGATGAAGAAATTAGAGCTTCAGCATAAATATGAAAGAGAAAAGATCGACCTTACGATCCCGGCTGAACCTGTAAAAATTGGAAATCTTCATCCGGTTACGCTTGTGAGAAATCAGCTGATTGATATTTTCGCCGGAATGGGCTTTGAAATCTATGAGGGTAGCGAAATCGAAACCGATTATTATAACTTTACGGCATTGAATACGCCGCAGGATCATCCCGCAAGAGATATGCAGGATACCTTCTATCTTTCTCCGGAATTCCTGCTTCGTACCCAGACCTCCGCAGGACAGATTCATGTCATGGAGAAGAAGCAGCCGCCGATTAAGATTTTATCTCCCGGTAAGGTATTCCGTTCCGATGATGATGCCACCCATTCTCCGATGTTCTCCCAGATGGAGGGGCTTGTTGTAGATAAGGGAATTACCCTCGGTGACTTAAAGGGTATGCTTGATGTGTTTGTACAGAAGATTTTCGGTGAGGGTGTAACCACAAGACTTCGTCCTTCTTATTTCCCGTTTACAGAGCCGTCTGTAGAAGTGGATGTAAGCTGCTTTGAATGCGGCGGTAAGGGCTGCAGCCTTTGTAAGGGAACCGGCTGGATTGAAATTTTAGGTGCCGGTGTCGTAAATAAGCGCGTGCTGGAAAACTGTGGAATTGATTCCGAGCAGTACAGCGGATTTGCTTTTGGTATGGGACTGGAGCGTATTGCCATGCTCAAATACGGCATCAATAACATCAAGCTGCTGTTCAATTCCGATTTACGTGTATTAGAGCAGATCAATGAGAAATAGTCAGGAGGAAACAGATTATGATATTACCATTAAGCTGGTTAAAAGAATATGTAGATGTGGATGTAATGCCGGACGAATTAGAGAAGAAGCTGTTTGATGCCGGTTTTGAAGTAGAAGAAAAGTATGAACTGGGCAGGGATGTCAGCAATATTGTTGTTGGTCTTATTGAATCCTGTGAACCGATTCCGGATACCCACCTTCATGTGTGTCAGGTCAATGCAGGCGCACATGGCACGATGCAGGTGTGCTGTGGAGCCGACAATGTCTGTACAGGTGGAAAGTTCCCGTTAGCCCTTCCCGGCGCAACGGTTTATGCAACCGCAAAGGACCATAAGACGGTAGAGGGTGTGATGACCATTAAGAATGGCAAGCTCCGTGGCTATGAATCGAACGGAATGCTTTGCTCCGGTGTCGAGCTGGGACTTACCGAGGATCTGTATCCGGGATCTGAATACAATGGATTACTGGTACTTCCTGAAGACGTCAATCCGGGCGATGATGTAAAGAAAATCACCGGACTGGATGACTGGATTTTTGATATTGCGCTTACCGCAAACCGTCCGGACTGCCAGAGTATTCTCGGTATGGCAAGAGAAGTTGCTGCAATGCTTGGCAAGCCGCTTAAGATGCCGGCAACCGATTATACCGAAACCGAAGTAAAGAAGGATGGCTTTAAGGTAACGGTAGAAGCACAGGATCTGTGCCCCCGTTACAGCGCCCATTATGTATATGATGTAAAGATCGGAGAGTCTCCGCTGTGGATGAAGAGACGGCTTGCTCTGGTTGGCATGACCTCCATTTCCAACGTCGTTGATATCACGAACTATGTATTAAAGGAAATCGGACAGCCGATGCATGCATTTGACGGCTCTTATCTGGAGGGAAATGAGATCTGCGTCAGAAGAGCAAAGGATGCAGAGAAGATCATTACCCTGGATGAACAGGAATATGAAATGAACACAGACAATCTGGTCATCTGTGATGGTGTTAAGCCGGTTGCGCTTGCAGGTGTCATGGGCGGATTGAATTCCGAAATCCGTGATACCACAGAGAGCGTGATCTTTGAGTCTGCGAAGTTTGCAAGAGACAGTGTCAGAAAGACCGCAAGAAGCCTTGGAAAGAGTACCGATGCCAGTGCCCGTTACGAAAAGGGTGTGGACGAGTATTCTACAGTTCTTGGTATGAAGAGAGCATTACATCTGATCGAAGAATTACAGTGTGGTAAGGTTTCCTCCACACATGTAGATATTAATACCGGTAATTCTATTGAGCCGACCGAAATGAAGGTCAGCATTTCCAAAGTAAACGGCGTACTTGGTATTACTGTACCGGAAGAAGACATTGTCCGCATTATGAAGAATCTCGACTTTGCACCTGCGGTAGATGGTGATCAGCTGACGATCCATGTACCGGCTTATCGTGAAGATATGCTTCCGAATGGTGAGAACGATGTGGAGCGTTATCCGGATGTGGCAGAGGAAGTGATCCGCATGTACGGATATGATCATATTGTGCCGACCTTCCTTCCGACTGCACAGGTTACCATGGGAGGATTAAATAAGAAGCAGAAGGGTGAACTTGCCTTAAAGAGAACCTTATGTGCCATCGGTATCAATGAATGTATGCATTATTCCTTCTTCTCCCCGGCAGACCTGGATCTGATGAGGTTTCCTGAGGATGCCAAGGAGCGCAATGCGATCAGGCTGTTAAATCCGATTAATCAGGATCTGTCCCTGATGAGGACAACACTTGCTCCTTCCATGGTAAATGCAATTGCCAGAAATGAGAAGAATGGCATTCTCTCCGGCAGACTGTTTGAAGTCGCAAAGAAGTTTATTCCAAAGTCCCTGCCGTTAACTGAGTATCCGGAGGAAAAGGATACCCTGTGCATCGGTATTTTCGGTCTTCAGGAAAGCTTTTATACCATGAAGAGCATTGCGAATACGATAGCAGAAAGTCTGGATGTAACCTTTACCTATATTTCCACAGAAAAGCCGTTCCTGCATCCTTATCAGGCAGTAGATGTGCTGTGCGAAGGTGAATCGATCGGTTACTTCGGAAAGCTTGCTTATGACATTCAGGATGAACTGAATATGCGTACCAGTGCCTTTATTCTGGAAATGGATCTGGAGAAGCTGTCAGCATGGTATGGTAAGAAGAGAGTATTTGAGTCTCTGAATCGCTTCTCTGAAGAAAAGCGTGACCTTGCGCTTGTTATGAATAAGGACATTACCTATGGACAGGTAGAGGAATGCATGCGCAGAGCGAACAAATACATCAAGGAGATCAGGCTGTTTGACGTATACGAAGGCGGACAGATTCCGGAAGGAAAGAAGAGTATGGCTTATACCATCACTTTTACACCGAAGGAAGAGGCCTTTGATGCAGAGGCAATTCAGAAGTTCGTAGATAAGATCTGCAGAACACTGAAGAATGATCTGGATATCGATCTGCGAGCATAAGTGTGATATGCTGGTAATAATCTGGTAATACTATATAGAAAACGGAGGCAGAACATGGAACAGAAAAATGTCTGGGAAACCTATAGTACAAAGCAGTTAAAAGAACTGGAAGCATTGAATGAAGCATACCGCGGATTTCTTTCCGAATGCAAAACGGAAAGGGAGTGCGTGGACTATATTGTAAATATGGCAGAAGAAGCCGGATACAAGGAATTACAGGATATCATCAAAAAAGGCGGCAGGCTCAAAAAAGGCGACAAGGTCTATTCCGTATGGATGAATAAGTCTGTTGCATTATTCCATATCGGTGAGAAGAAGATGGAAGAGGGAATGAATATTCTCGGTGCACACATCGATTCCCCCCGTCTGGATATCAAACAGAATCCGTTATATGAGGACGGTGGTTTTGCTTATCTTGATACCCATTATTATGGTGGAGTAAAGAAGTATCAGTGGGTAACGATTCCGCTTGCAATTCATGGTGTGGTTGTGAAGAAGGATGGAACAACAATTGAACTGAATATCGGTGAAAATGAAGATGATCCGGTATTCTTTGTTTCCGATCTTCTCATTCATCTGGCACAGGAACAGCTGGAAAAGAAGGCAGCCAAGGTGATTGAAGGAGAGGCTTTGGATATTATCGTTGGAAATAAGCCGCTTACGTTCTCTAAGGAAGAGAAGGAGAAGAAGGGCGAATCCGCAGGAAAGGATGCCGTAAAGAAGGGCATTCTCAATATCCTAAAAGAGAACTATGACATGGATGAGGAGGATTTCATTTCCGCAGAGCTTGAAGTGGTTCCAGCCGGAAAGGCAAGAGAAGCCGGCTTTGACCGCAGTATGATTTTAAGCTACGGACAGGATGACAGAGTCTGTGCGTTTACCTCCTTAAAGGCCATGCTCGAAATGAAGAGCGTGGAAAGAACAGCCTGCTGTCTGTTAGTGGATAAGGAAGAAATCGGAAGTGTCGGTGCAACCGGTATGCAGTCCCATTTCTTTGAAAATATGGTAGCTGAAGTGCTCAATCTCATGGGAGAGTATTCAGAGCTTAATGTACGCAGATGCCTGGCATCCTCCTGTATGCTTTCTTCGGATGTCAGCAGTGCATTTGATCCGACCTATGCGGCAAGCTTTGATAAGAAAAATGTAGCTTATCTTGGTGGAGGTATGGTCTTCAATAAATTTACCGGAGCCAGAGGAAAGTCCGGCTCCAACGATGCCAATGCAGAATATCTGGCACATATCCGCAACATTTTTGAAAAGGAAAACATTCATTTCCAGACAGCAGAGCTTGGCCGTGTAGATCTTGGCGGCGGCGGTACGATTGCCTACATTCTTGCTTTATACGGCATGAATGTCATCGACAGCGGTGTAGCCGTATTAAATATGCATGCGCCCTGGGAAGCTGTGAGCAAGGCCGATGTGTATGAGACAAAGCGTGGTTATGTGGCATTTTTAAAGGGAGCAGCCATCTAATGAAGACATCGGATTTTAATTTTGAATTACCACAGGAGCTGATTGCCCAGGACCCACTGGAGGACCGCTCTTCCTCAAGATTACTGATTGTCGATAAGAAAACCGGAGAATGGAAGCATGAAATTTTCCGGAATATTATTGATTATCTGAGACCGGGAGACTGCCTTGTTTTGAACAATACGAAAGTACTGCCGGCGCGTCTCATGGGAACGAAAGAAGACACCGGCGCTTCGGTAGAGATTCTTTTGCTGAAACGAAGAGAAGGTGACGTGTGGGAAACCCTTGTGAAGCCGGGAAAGAAGCTGCGTCCCGGTGCCCGGGTGGTCTTTGGTGACGGAAGACTGAAAGCCGAGGTTATGGATGTCGTCGAAGAGGGAAACCGTCTTGTGAAGTTTTATTATGAGGGAATCTGGGAAGAGGTTCTGGATTCTTTGGGCGAGATGCCGCTTCCACCGTATATTACCCATAAGCTAAAGGATAAGAACCGTTACCAGACGGTTTATGCGAAGTTTGACGGATCTGCCGCAGCGCCGACGGCCGGACTTCATTTTACAAAGGAGCTGCTTGGGCAGATTGAGCAGAAGGGCGTAAAGCTTGCGTATGTGACACTTCATGTGGGCTTGGGAACCTTCCGCCCAGTGAAGGTGGATGATGTGTTAGAGCATCATATGCATTCGGAATATTATCAGGTGACACAGGAAGCTGCAGATCTCATCAATCAGACGAAGGAAAACGGTGGACGTGTGATCTGCGTTGGAACAACAAGCTGCCGGACGGTTGAAAGTGCCGCAGATGAAAACGGAAGGCTGGAGGAATGCTGTGGGAATACGGAGATCTTTATTTATCCCGGATACCGGTTTAAGGTTTTAGACTGCCTGATTACGAATTTCCATCTGCCGGAGTCAACACTGGTGATGCTGGTAAGTGCACTGGCAGGACGGGAACATGTTCTTGCCGCTTATGAAGAAGCAGTACGCGAAAAATATCGGTTTTTCTCTTTCGGGGATGCCTGTTTCTTTACGGATACTTTACAAAAACAGGATTTATGAGTAAGATAGTATTAATGGAGGGCTTACTATGGAAGAAAGAAGAAGGAATAACCGAATTAAATTGACATCAACTTTACTTATTAAGAGACTGGATTGTGATACGCAGGAATCCGTAGAGATTGAGATCCTCGATGTGTCCAAGTCCGGCGTGGGATTTTTCTGTTCTAAACCGCTGGAGATCGGAGCTATTTATGAGTCTCATCTTCGTATCTGGACACAGGAAGTACTTCATGCCTTTCTGGAGATCGTCCGTATTGAGAAGGCTGCGGATGGGTTTATTTATGGAGCAATCTTTATCGGAATGCCGGAGATGGAGGCATCCAGAATCCAGCTTTATGATACAATCAATAATCTGACTCAGGGTAAATGATGAGAAAGAAAAGAATTTATACCATAGCAGCGGTCTGCCTGCTGGTGTTTTTGTATATAATGATTTTTCTGCTGTCATCTGATGTGGCAGAGGATTCCTCTATGAAGAGCTCGGCAGTGACAGAATTTTTGTTGAAAATCTGGAGCTTTTTCCAGAAGAGTGACAGAGCACCAACGACAGAGGATGTCGCAGATCTCTATTCACTGGAGCTTGAGAGAACTGTGCGGAAGCTGGCGCATTTTTCCGAATATCTCTGTGTCGGTCTTCTTTCTTACAGTCTGGTATTACTGTGGTGGAAGGGAAAGGTCTGGAATGGCAGAATTGTGATCGGAATGCAGCTATTGCTGTCGGCATCTTTGGACGAAATTCATCAGTACTTCGTGCCAGGCAGATATGCGGCAGTGAAGGATGTTGTGATTGACTGTGCAGGTGGAATTACCGGTATGGTGATCATTGGAATGGTATTTGCAATGAGAAAATATAAAAGAAATAAAAGATCCCCTGTATCTTTGAAGTAAGGTGCAGGGGATTTGTAGCCATACAGACTCTTTTTCTCTTTTAGGGAAGATGGGTGAGATAGCCGTTTTCCTGTAGCAGTTCTTCTGCCTGTCTCAGACTTTCTTCCTGATAAACCTCAATGCGGAGGGCACCATCGGTACGTTCCCGGTTATGGGTAATGCCGATGTTCTTAATGCTGATGGAATTCTCGGCAAGCAGCATGGCAACGGATGCAAGGGCACCGGGCTGATCGGCAATTTCCACGTGAATCGCATATGTCTTCTTGATCGGGCCGCTCGAAGTATTGACGAAGGAATCGCGGTAATCACGCGCTTCCTTAAAAAAGTCGAAGATTTCCTGTGCCGTTGAATCGTCAATCAGCTTTTTGGCATTCTGGAGAGCTGTAATATAATGATCCAGTAAGACCGAAATATTTTCTTTGTTTGTCAGACAGATCTGCTGCCACATCACAGGAGAAGAGGAGGAGATCCGGGTGATATCCTTAAAGCCTCCGGCAGCGATGGTTTTCATCAGTTCATCCGGGGTATCCTCTTTCTTAATGAGATTTACCAAAGAAGCGGATACCACATGCGGAAGGTGGCTTACCGCACCGGTGATAAAATCGTGCTTCCGGTAATCCATAAGGAGCGGTACAGAACCAATGGATTGAATGAGGTCGCGGAAGGCGGATACGGTTTCTTCCGGAACGCCGCTGCATGGAGTCAGGATGTAGTAGGCATTCTGCAAAAGCAGGGACTTGGAATTGATAAATCCGACACGCTCACTTCCTGCCATAGGGTGGCCTCCGATGAAACGATTCTCTAACTGTAATTCCGCAACCTGTTTATGGATGTGGGTTTTGACGCTGCCAACATCAGTAATCAGACAGGTGTCGGAAGTGTATTCCTTTAATAAGGATAAATTATGGGCATTATCGGAAACCGGTGCACATAAGAAGACGCAGTCGCATTGCGCAAAGGCTTCATTAACGGAACCTGTAGTTTCAGATGCAACACCGCTTGTCAGGGCAAGCTCCATGGTATTGGGATCGACATCAAAAACAAGGATCTGGCTTGAAGGGTATTTTTCACGAATGGCGCGGGCGATGGAACCACCGATCAGCCCGAGTCCGATAAAGCCAAAGGTCTGAAAATCTGTATTTGTGATCATGTCAAACTCCTGTTCATAAGAGCAGCGAAGGGCTTTAATTCTGTCATTAAGGTATCAAAATGTTCAAAGGTCAGAGACTGCGGACCATCAGAGAGTGCGTGAGCCGGATCATTATGAACCTCAATGATCAGTCCGTCTGCACCGCTTGCTACAGCAGCCTTCGCCATAGGTGGAACGTAAGCATAAGCTCCGGTTGCATGGGAAGGATCCACAATGACCGGAAGGTGTGTCTTGGATCTTAATACGGGAATGGCACTTAAGTCAAGCGTATTCCGGGTAGCGGTTTCGTAAGTACGGATGCCGCGTTCACACAAAACGACATTCGGATTACCGGCATCCATAATGTATTCGGCAGCGTTCAGCCATTCATCAATGGTAGCACATAAGCCTCTTTTTAATAAAACCGGAAGCCCGGACTGACCGGCCTCCTTTAATAGAATGAAGTTCTGCATGTTCCGGGCACCAATCTGGATCATGTCCACATATTTAACCGCTGCTTCGATCGCTTCCTGGCTTACGACTTCACATACGGTAGCTAGTCCGGTAGCCTGTCCTGCCTCCTGCATATATTTAAGACCGTCCTCTTCAAGCCCCTGAAAAGAGTAGGGAGAGGTGCGCGGCTTGTAAGCGCCGCCACGCAGAACACTGGCTCCGGATTTCTTCACGGCAACGGCGATCTTCATAAGCTGGTCATTGCTTTCAACGGCACAGGGACCGGCGATAACGGTAAGGTGTCCGGGACCGAAAAAGGCATTGCCGACCTTCACGACACTGGGATCTGGATGGAATTTAATATTACTCAGCTTATAGCTTTCGGTTACCGGAAGAATCCGGTCTACGCCATCGAAAATGGTGAGGTTATTGGTGGAAAGCCGGGTTTTATCACCGACAACACCAATAATCGTGACCTGATCACCTTTGGAAATGTGGGCATGTAATCCGTTTTCTTCGATATATCTGGTAACAGCTCCGATGCTCTGGTCGGAGGCATTGGGTTTCATAACAACAATCATGGTATAACTTCCTTTCTTCCTGAATAATATGGATTATATTATTTTTGAAAATATCAATTCTTTAGCACTTCGACGCTTTAGACTATGACACTTCAACGTACTAATTTTAATTCTGATTCCCAAATAAGTCAATATGGAAATTAGAATCATAGTAACTATTCAGAAACCCGTTTACCATATGGATTATACATATTTTACCCTGTTAGGCATAAATAATAAAGAATATGTAGGAAAATTCACCAAAAACGCTTGTATATTATCAGAATATTTAGTAAAATAGACACATGGTATTTGAAAGAATGGAGGGAAATACATGAATATTTACACAACAGATAAGATTCGTAATGTTGCTCTGGTCGGACATGGGGGAAGCGGTAAAACGTCTTTGGCAGAAGCAATGGCATATTTGTCCGGAATTACCTCCCGGATGGGGAAGGTCGATGACGGTAATACCGTAAGTGATTTTGATAAAGAAGAGATCAAACGTAAGATTTCCATAAATACTTCCGTGATTCCCATTGAGTGGGAAGGATACAAGATCAATATTCTTGACACACCGGGATTCTTTGATTTTGCAGGGGAAGTAGAGGAAGCGATCAGTGCAGCAGGCGCAGTCATTATCGTAGTGAACGGCAAAGCCGGTGTGGAGGTCGGAACCCAGAAGGCATGGGAGCTGTGCGAGAAGTATAAGCTGCCCCGTATGATTTATGTCAGCAATATGGATGTGGATCAGGCTTCTTTCCGGCAGGTGGTAGAGGATATGACCGCAATGTTTGGCAAGAAGATGGCACCGTTCCATCTGCCGATCCGTGAGAATGAGAAGTTTGTCGGTTATGTCAATGTCATTACCGAGACCGGTAACCGCTGGCAGGGCAAGGATGTTGTGGAATGTGAGGTTCCCGAATACAATAAGGCAAATTTACAGATCTGCCGGGATACACTGATGGAGGCAGTTGCCGAGACCAGTGAAGAGATGATGGAGCGTTATTTTGGCGGCGAGACCTTCTCGGAAGCAGAGATCCGTGCCGCATTACGGACGAATGTCTGTGACGGCAGTATCGTTCCGATGACCATGGGATCCAATGTTTTATGTCAGGGTGTTTATACCCTGCTCGATGACATCATTAAGTATTTCCCGAGTCCGGAGAACCGTGTCGTTGCCGGAATCAATATGAAGACGAACGATATTTATCATGCAGACTATGATTTCTCCAAGGCGAAATCAGCATACATATGGAAGACCATCGTAGATCCGTTCATCGGTAAATACTCTTTGATTAAAGTAAATTCCGGTGTATTGAAGTCAGATGACCTGATCTACAATGTAGACCGTGATATTGAAGAGAAGGTTGGCAAGCTTTATGTTTTACAGGGCAATAAACCAATCGAAGTAAAGGAATTACATGCCGGAGATATCGGAGCACTTGCAAAACTGACAGCAGCGCGTACCGGAAACAGCCTTTCCACGAAGGCAACCACGATTAAATATGGTAAATGGGAGATGCCGGTTCCTTATACTTATATGAGATATAAGCCGAAGAACAAGGCAGATGTGGATAAACTATCACAGGCGCTGCAGAAGATTTCCCATGAAGATCTGACGATGAAATATGTCAATGATGCGGAGAATAAGCAGATGCTGCTTTACGGCATGGGCGACCTGCATCTGGAAGTCATTGCAAGCAAGCTTTTAAATGATTATAAGGTAGAGATCGAATTAAGCAAGCCGAAGGTTGCATTCCGCGAAACCATCAGGAAGAACAGTGACGTGGAATACAAGTATAAGAAGCAGTCCGGTGGACATGGACAGTATGGTCATGTCAAGATGCGCTTTAGTCCTTCCGGCAATCTGGAAGAACCATATGAATTTGAACAGGTGGTTGTAGGTGGTGCCGTTCCGAAAAACTATTTCCCGGCGGTTGAGAAGGGAATTCAGGAATCCGTATTGAAGGGACCTCTGGCTGCTTATCCGGTTGTCGGTGTGAAAGCAGTTCTCTATGATGGTTCCTATCATCCGGTAGATTCCTCTGAAATGGCATTCAAGATGGCAACGATCCAGGCCTTCAAGAAGGGCTTCATGGAAGCACATCCGGTATTACTTGAGCCGATTGTTTCCCTGAAGGTTACCGTTCCGGACAGCTATACCGGTGATATTATGGGCGATCTCAATAAGAGAAGAGGAAGAGTGCTCGGCATGAATCCTTCTGCACCGGGCAAACAGGTCATTGAAGCGGATGTTCCGATGATGGAGCTGTTTGGATATTGTACCGATCTTCGTTCCATGACCGGTGGCAGAGGTGAATTTGAGTATCAGTTCTCACGTTATGAGCAGTGTCCTTCCGATGTGCAGGAGAAGGAAGTGGCAGCGCGGGCAGCCAAGGTTACTGAGGGGAACGAAGAGGCCTGAGATACCTGCGAAGGAATACAAAGAAAGGGAACGATTTCGTGAACCGTTACGGATAAAGGGTTTTTCAGGGGGATATCGAAAAGGTATCCCCCTTTTCTTGACATTTTCCTGTAGAATAGGTACAATTTAGATTGGCTTTTTACTAATGGATTTCCGGGTTCCGGGAGCTTCATGGGTATCAGGCTTAGTTCAAGGAAAGAGTTCATGGAAAGAAAGGCTGGGTAATCGCTATGGCAATCCCTTATAATCACAGAGAAATTGAAAGTAAATGGCAGAAATACTGGGAGGAGCATCAGACATTCAAGACAGATGTCTGGGATTTCTCCAAACCCAAGTATTATGCTTTAGATATGTTCCCGTATCCTTCCGGTGTCGGTCTGCATGCCGGACATCCCGAGGGCTATACAGCAACCGATATCATGTCCAGAATGAAGAGAATGCAGGGCTACAATGTGCTTCATCCCATGGGATATGATTCTTTTGGTCTTCCGGCAGAGCAGTATGCCGTAACGACCGGTCATCATCCGGCAGGCTTCACCGAGAAGAATATCGAGACCTTTACCAATCAGTTAAAGGAGCTTGGCTTTGACTATGACTGGTCCAAGATGCTCGCAACCTCCGATCCGAAGTTTTATAAATGGACCCAGTGGATTTTCAAGCAGTTATACCTGGACGGCTATGCAAAGCTGGTTGATATGCCGGTAAACTGGTGTGAGGAACTGGGAACCGTTCTTTCCAATGATGAGGTCATTGATGGAAAGTCCGAGCGCGGCGGCTATCCTGTTATCCGTAAGAATATGAAGCAGTGGGTTATTGATCAGGTGGCTTTCGCAGATAAGCTTCTGGAAGGCTTAAATGAAATTGACTGGCCGGAATCCACGAAGGATATTCAGAGACACTGGATCGGACGTTCCGAAGGTGTGGAAGTGAAATTTCAGATCGTAGGTGGCGGAGAGTTTTCCATTTACACGACCTGTATTGAAACGATTTATGGCATTACCTTTATGGTACTGGCTCCGGACGGACAGATTGTGAAGGATTTGATGCCGAGAATCCAGAACAAAGAAGAAGTACAGGCCTATATCGATGAAACAATCAAGAAGAACGATATGGACCGTACCGAATTAAATAAAACAAAGTCCGGATGCGAATTAAAGGGTGTTACCTGTATCAATCCGGTAAACGGCAAGGAAGTTCCGCTTTACATCGGTGACTTTGTACTGGCAAATTATGGAACCGGAGCCGTTATGGCTGTTCCTTCCCATGACCAGAGAGACTTTGAATATTCCATTGCACACAACATTCCCCGCATCCAGGTTATTGATGGTGCAGATGTTTCCGAGCATGCCTTTGAAAAGCAGGATTACCTTGGCAAGGGCTGCAGACTGATCAATTCCGAAGAATTTACCGGACTTACGGTAGAGGAAGCGAAGGAAGCCATTACCAATAAGCTTGTTTCCATGGGCGTAGCCAGGAAGACGGTTAATTATCACTTCCGTGAATGGATCTTTGCCCGTCAGCGTTACTGGGGCGAACCTGTACCGGTGGTTTATACCGAAGACGGACAGATTCATGTACTGGACGATGATGAACTTCCGTTAGTTCTTCCGGAACTGGAAGATTACAAGGGACGTAACGGACAGGCTCCGCTTGAGAATGCAACCGAGTGGAAGCAGTATGACCATAACGGAATTAAGGGAAAGAGAGAAACCTCTACCATGCCCGGATCCGCAGGATCTTCCTGGTATTATTTCCGTTATATTGATCCGGATAATGATAAGGAATTCGCTAATCAGGAGCTGTTAAAGCACTGGATGCCGGTTGACCTTTATGTCGGCGGACCGGAGCATGCAGTCGGACATCTGATGTATTCGAGAATCTGGAACCGTTTCCTTTATGACAAGGGTCTTTCTCCTGTCAAGGAGCCGTTTAAGAAGCTCGTTCATCAGGGAATGATTTTAGGTGAAAACGGAATCAAGATGGGTAAGCGTTTCCCGGAATATGTAGTGAATCCGAGTGATATTGTCCGTGATTTCGGCGCAGATACCCTTCGTCTTTATGAAATGTTCATGGGTCCCTTAGAAGTATCCAAGCCGTGGAGCCAGCAGGGTGTAGAAGGAGCAAGAAGATTTATCGGAAGAGTATTCAAGTATTTTACCGAGCCTGAGAATATTACCGAAGAAAATGATGAATCCTTAAAGAAGGTATATCATCAGACGGTTAAGAAGGTTACTTCCGATTTTGAAACCTTAGGCTTTAATACCGCCATTGCACAGATGATGATCTTTATGAATGCGGTAACGAAGGGCAAATGCCCCCGTGAATATGCCGAAGGCTTCATTAAGATGTTCTCCTGTATCTGCCCTCATACCGGTGAGGAACTCTGGGAGATGCTTGGTCATACAGGGACGATTGCCTTTGAAAAGTGGCCGGAGTATGACGAAGCTGCAGTAAAGGAAGACACTGTGGAAATTGGTATCCAGATTAATGGTAAGGTGAAGGCAACCGTAATGCTTCCTGCAGATGTCGATAAGGATACCGCAATTGCAAAGGGTAAGGAAGTTGTGGCTGACAAGCTGACAGGAACCATTGTGAAAGAAATTTATGTGCCGGGACGTATTATCAATATTGTAGTGAAGTAATGATTCCGTACAGGCGAAATCATAATGTAGGGTTGATTTTTACGAAACGGTCTAGTATATTTAAGTAAGATATGGACGGAGGTTTCCAAATGGCGGATTTTATCAATGTTGCAGTAGACGCTATGGGCGGTGACAATGCCCCTGTAGAAATCGTTAAGGGAGTTGTCGATGCAGTTCATGCAAACGATCATGTCAAGGTATACCTGACCGGACAGGAAGAGCTTGTCCGCAGGGAACTTGAGAAATATACCTACCCGGAAGAACAGATTGAGGTAGTGAATGCAACGGAGGTCATTGAAACCGCAGAGCCTCCGGTTATGGCAATCCGCCGTAAGAAGGATTCTTCCATCGTTAAAGCGCTGAATTTAGTGAAGGATGGCACGTGCGATGCGTTTGTGTCCGCAGGAAGCACCGGTGCAACACTGGTTGGCGGTCAGGTCATTGTCGGAAGAATCAAAGGAGTAGAACGTCCTCCGCTTGCCCCATTGATTCCAACGGAGAAGGGATGTGCACTGCTGATTGACTGTGGCGCGAATGTCGATGCAAGACCTTCCCATCTCGTGCAGTTTGCCAAGATGGGATCCGTATATATGGAAAGTGTTATGGGCATCAAAAATCCCCGTGTCGGCATTGTCAATATCGGTGCAGAGGAAGAAAAGGGGAATGCGCTGGTGAAGGAAACCTATCCGCTTTTAAAAAACTGTCCGGATATTCATTTTATCGGGAGTGTGGAAGCGAGAGATATTCCGGCAGGCGCCGCCGATGTTATTGTCTGCGAGGCATTTGTCGGCAATGTTATTCTTAAGATGTACGAGGGTGTCGGCAGATCTTTAATCCATAAGGTAAAGGAAGGAATGATGACCTCCCTGCGCAGTAAAATCGGTGCGCTTCTTGTGAAGCCTGCCCTGAAGGAGACACTTAAGGCGTTTGACTTAGAGCAGTATGGCGGGGCTCCGTTATTAGGGCTCAAGGGTCTTGTGGTGAAGACGCATGGAAGTTCCAAAGCTGTGGAAATTAAGAATTCTATTCTGCAATGTATCACATTTTCAGAACAGAATATTAATCAAAAAATAAAAGAAAAAATTACTATGGAAGAGAACTAGAAAGGATTATCACTATGGAATTTGAAAAATTAAAAAAAATTATTGCAGACGTATTAAACGTTGATCCCGATGAAATTATGATGGACACTACGTTCCTTGACGATCTGGGAGCTGATTCTTTGGATGTTTTTCAGATTATTATGGGAATCGAAGAGGAGTTCGATATAGAAGTCCCTGCAGAAGAAGCTGAAAAGATCACAACAGTGGAAGAAGCAGTAAATATGATCAAGGCTGCAACCAACTAAAGATGATCCGGTTTTTTGCATATATTGCAGATGAAAAAGCCCTTACAGGGCTTTTTCCGATGTTACCATGCATATGAGAAAATGATTCGGTGGATCATTTTTGAATGGAGAATGTTATGTTGCCAAATGAAGATTTTAGTGGTTTAGAAGAGAAAATCGGCTATGAGTTTCAGGACAAAAAGTTATTACTGCAGGCCTTGACCCATAGCTCTTTTTCAAACGAACAGAAAATTAATAAGCATCCGAATTATGAGCGGTTGGAATTCCTGGGTGATGCGGTGTTAGAGCTGATTTCAAGCCAGTTCTTTTTTGAACATTACCCGGAGTGGAAGGAAGGCCAGCTTACCAGAGTCCGTTCCTCCATGGTCTGTGAGCCTGCACTTGCCTATTGCGCCAGAGACATTTCCCTGCAGAAGTATATTCTTCTTGGCAAGGGGGAAGAGGCAACCGGAGGAAGAGAGAGAGATTCCATCGTTTCGGATGTCATGGAGGCCGTGCTTGGCGCCATTTATCTGGATGGCGGTTTTGAAGAGGCCAAAAGATACGTCCACCGGTGGATCCTGTCCGATCTTGAGACGAAGCAGCTCTTTTATGACAGCAAATCCATTTTACAGGAACGGGCACAGAAGGCCAGTAAGGAGCTGACCTACCGTCTGGTTTCGGAATCCGGACCGGATCATGATAAGGTCTTTGTGATCGAAGCATGGATTGATGGAAAATGCGTAGGAAGCGGCACCGGTAAAAGCAAGAAATCTGCGGAACAGCAGGCAGCTTATGCGGTGCTGATGAAGTCTCCACAAGAGAATTTATAGAATAGGTTGTTAACGGAATGTATTTAAAAAGTATAGAAATTCATGGATTTAAGTCCTTTGCAAATAAAATTGTGCTTCAGTTTCACAATGGTATTACCGGAATTGTAGGTCCTAACGGAAGTGGTAAGAGCAATGTTGCCGATGCGGTCCGCTGGGTATTGGGTGAACAGCGTATCAAGCAGCTGCGTGGAGCCTCCATGCAGGATGTCATTTTCTCGGGTACAGAACTTCGCAAGCCAATGGGCTATGCCTATGTGGCAATTACCTTTGACAATTCAGATCACCACATGGCGATTGATTATGATGAGGTTACCGTTGCCAGACGAATCTACCGTTCCGGAGAAAGTGAATATCTGTTGAATGGAACACCGTGCCGTCTGAAGGATGTGAATGAGCTCTTTTACGATACCGGTATTGGTAAAGAAGGCTATTCTATCATCGGACAGGGACAGATTGATAAGATCTTAAGTGGTAAGCCGGAAGAACGCCGTGAGCTTTTTGATGAGGCAGCCGGTATTGTGAAGTTTAAGAAGCGTAAGGTAGCTGCCCAGAAGAAGTTAGAGGATGAAAAGCAGAATTTAGTCCGTGTAAACGATATTCTTTCCGAGCTAGAAAAGCAGGTAGGACCGTTAGAGAAGCAATCGGAAAAGGCGAAGATCTACCTGAAAAAGAAGGAAGAACTGAAAACGCTGGATGTGAACCTGTTTCTTTTGGAAAACCTGCATTTACAGGAGCAGTTAAGTGCAGTAACCGGGAAGTACCAGATTGCCAGTGATGATCTTGCGGAAACCTCGAAGCGTTATGAACAGATCAGGGAAGAATATGAAAAGGTTCAGACAGAAATCGAACAGCTCGATGCCACCATTGAACAGGAACGGAATACCATTACCGATTCCAGCGTGATGCGTGGCAGGTTAGAGGGTGAGATCAATGTCTTAAAGGAACAGATCAAATCTGCACAGAGCAACGAAGAACATTTCCTGTCACGGCAACAGACCATTCAGAAGGAAATTGATGACCGGAAGCTGGATAAGGAAGGAATTCTGAAGGATAAATCGGTGATTGATGAACAGGTTGCCAAAATCGAGAAGACACGTAATGAAGTAAAAGAAAAGCTGCTTACGGTACAGAAAGCAATTGAAGAATTAAATAATGAGATCGAGAGTGGTAAGAATACCATCATTGATGCGCTGAATGCCAGAGCCACGATTAAATCAAAGCTTGGACGATACGACAGCATGACCGAGCAGATCAACATCCGGAAGTCCGAGCTGACCTCACGGATCTTACGTGTGAAGTCGGATGAGGCCCAGCAGGAAGCCGTAATTAAATCTCTCGAGGAAGAATTTGAAAAGATTAATGAACAGATCCGTGCCCTGAACGATTCCCAGCAGAGCAAGGAAGAAAAGCTTGCCCTGATCCGTGAGGAGCTTTCAAAGAAGGATCAGCTTCTTCGTGATACCCAGGTGAATTACCATCAGGAGAAGTCGAAGCTTGAGGCATTGACAAACCTGACCGAGCGTTATGAAGGCTATGGCGGCAGTGTCAAGAAGGTCATGGAACGCAAGGAGCAGGAAAAGGGAATTGTCGGTGTTGTTGCAGACATCATTAAAGTAGATAAGAAGTATGAAACCGCGATTGAAACGGCATTAGGAGGTAACATCCAGAACATCGTAACCGATGATGAGGAGACGGCGAAACGCATGATCCGTTTCTTAAAGGACACGAAATCGGGACGAGCAACCTTTTTACCCTTAACGAGTATTACGAAGCCGCAGGAGTTTAAAAATCCGGAGTCCCTTAAGGAAAAGGGAGTAATCGGCATGGCAGATGAGCTGGTTCATATTGATGCGAAATATAAGAACGTAGCCAAAGCCATGTTGGGAAGAATTGTTGTTGTAGATAACGTTGACAATGCCGTAAAAATTGCAAGGAAATTTGATTACGGTATCCGTATGGTTACGCTGGAAGGAGAACTCCTGGTACCGGGTGGTGCTATCAGCGGTGGTGCCTTTAAGAATAACAGTAATCTTCTCGGACGGCGGCGCGAAATCGAAGAACTGAACGAGAAGGTGAAGAAATATTTAAAACAGGTAGATGAGCTGTTAGAGGACATCGAGAAGACCAAGCAGGAGCGTAATAAGTTGCGTTTAAGCCTCGAAGAAGATAAGGCAGCCTTGCAGAAGAAGTTCATTGAACAGAATACGGCTAGATTGAATGTTATTAAGGCGGAGGAACGTAAGAATGAAGCTTCCGAAGGGTCGGTAGAATTAAAGAACGAAGAGCGCGAGATCGAGAACCAGATTCAGGAGATTAACCGGAGCAAGCAGGAGATCCAACAGGAATTACAGGATTCCGAGCAGCTTGAAAAGAATGTGGAAGAGCAGATCAAGGGCTTTACCGCAGAACTGGAAGAGAAGCGTAAGGAAGAGTCCGAACAGTCCGTGCATGTATCGGAATGGGATGTGGAAGTGGAGAAGATGCTGCAGCAGCAGAACTTCCATCAACAGAATGTGGATCGTATTGATGGTGAGATCGAACGGTTATCTTCAGAACTGCAGGAGGTTTTAGACAGCCTTAAGGAAAGCACCGAAGCAGTTGAACTGAAACGGAACAGCATTACTGAAATTGAGAAGACAATCGAGGCTTCCCACACAACGAAATCCGATACAGAAACGAAGCTAAAGGATGATATTACCCATAAGGAAGAACTGTCTGCAAAACAGAAGAACTTCTTTACAGACCGGGAATCCCTGGCAGAAAAGATGACAGGTCTTGATAAGGAAGTATACCGTCTGAATTCCCAGAAGGAACGGATTCAGGAGAATATTGAGAACCAGATCAATTACATGTGGGATGAATATGAGATCACGTTATCCGATGCATCCTCCATGCGGGATGAGACAATGACCGATCTGTCTGCCATGAAGAAGGAAACCGGTTCCTTAAAGGATCAGATTAAAAAGTTAGGTGATGTCAATGTCAATGCCATTGAGGATTATAAGAACCTCATGGAGCGTTACACCTTCTTAAAGACACAGCATGACGATCTCGTAGAAGCGGAGAAAACGCTGGAAGGAATCATCGTGGAACTGGATACGGCGATGCGTAAGCAGTTTGAGGAGAAGTTTGCAGAGATCAGCCGGGAGTTTGATAAGGTATTCAAGGAATTATTTGGTGGTGGAAAGGGAACACTGGAGCTGATGGAGGATGAAGATATCCTCGAAGCCGGCATCCGGATTATTGCACAGCCACCCGGAAAGAAGCTGCAGAACATGATGCAGTTATCCGGTGGGGAAAAGGCTCTCACAGCAATTGCTCTTTTGTTTGCCATTCAGAACCTGAAGCCGTCCCCGTTCTGTCTGCTTGATGAGATTGAAGCGGCCCTTGATGAAAACAACGTAACCCGTTTTGCAAAGTATTTACATAAGCTTACGAAGAATACCCAGTTCATCGTCATTACACACCGGCGTGGAACTATGGAAAAGGCAGACCGCTTATATGGTATTACCATGCAGGAAAAGGGTGTTTCTACTCTGGTAAGCGTCAATTTGATCGATAAGGAGCTGAGTGAGTAATGGCCGGATTTTTTAGCAGGTTAAAAAGCATATTCAGTGGACATTCTGCCATTGATGAAGATTTCTACGAAGAACTTGAAGAAACGCTCATCATGGGAGATATGGGAATCACAGCGACCGAAGAGGTCATGGAGGAGCTTCGCCGTCAGGTGAAGGAACGCCATGTGAAGGAGACGGAGGACTGCAGGGAGCTTTTAAAGGAAAGCATTAAAGAGCAGATGCAGGTTCCGGAGGATGCATATGACTTCGAGAATCAGCAGTCCGTAATTATGGTAATCGGCGTGAACGGTGTCGGCAAGACCACGTCTGTTGGTAAGCTGGCAGCTATTTACAAAAAGCAGGGGAAGCGCGTATTGATTGCAGCTGCAGATACATTCCGCGCTGCCGCCGGAGAACAGCTCGATGAATGGGCAAAGCGTGCCGGTGTGGAAATCATCAGCGGTGCACAGGGAGCGGATCCTTCCAGCGTGATCTTCGATGCGGTCAGTGCAGCGAAAGCGAGAAATGTGGATATCCTGCTTTGTGATACAGCAGGAAGACTTCATAATAAGAAGAACCTCATGGAAGAGTTAAAGAAGATGAACCGGATCATTGACCGGGAGTTCCCTGATGCACACCGCGAAAATCTGGTGGTACTCGATGGAACAACCGGACAGAACGCACTGGTTCAGGCAAGAGAATTCGGTGAAACTGCGGATCTTACCGGTATTATTTTAACCAAGATGGACGGAACGGCCAAGGGAGGAATTGCAGTTGCAATTCATGCAGAGCTGGACATTCCGGTGAAATATATTGGTGTTGGAGAAAAATTAGAGGATTTACGGAAGTTTGATGTACAGGAATATGTCGATGGACTTCTGGAGATGAAAGGCGAAGAAGATGGATACGAAAATGCTGACACTTGAACGATTTGAAGAGGCTTCTGACATTGTGAGAAAGGTGACGCAGGAAACCAAGCTGGTGTACAGTGATTTCTACAGTACACAGACCGGAAACAAGGTCTATTTCAAGCCGGAAAACATGCAGTTGACCGGAGCCTACAAATTAAGAGGTGCTTATTATAAGATCAGCACGCTTTCTGATGAGGAACGCGCAAAGGGACTGATTACCGCATCAGCCGGAAACCATGCACAGGGTGTTGCTTATGCGGCGAAGTGTTTTGGTGTAAAGGCGGTCATTGTGATGCCGACAACCACGCCGCTGATTAAGGTAAACCGTACCAAGGGATATGGCGCAGAGGTGGTTCTGTATGGCGATGTCTATGATGAAGCCTGTGAGAAGGCCTATGAACTTGCAAAGGAAAACGGATATACCTTCATTCATCCGTTTGATGACCCGGCGGTTGCAACCGGACAGGGAACCATTGCCATGGAAATTATCAAAGAGCTTCCGGTGGTTGACTATATCTTAGTACCGGTTGGCGGAGGCGGCCTTGCAACAGGTGTTTCCACGCTGGCGAAGCTCTTAAATCCGAAGATCAAGGTGATCGGTGTGGAACCGGAGGGGGCAAACTGCTTACAGGAATCCGTGAAGGCCGGAAAGGTACTGACTCTCGATCATGTCAGCACCATCGCAGACGGTACTGCCGTGAAGACACCGGGATCTAAGATTTTCCCTTATTTACAGAAGAATCTCGATGATATCATTACCGTGCCGGATGAAGAGCTTGTGGTTGCATTCCTTGATATGGTAGAAAATCATAAGATGGTTGTAGAAAACTCCGGGCTTCTTACCGTAGCAGCATTAAAGCATCTGGATGTAAAGGGCAAGAAGATTGTATCCATCTTAAGCGGTGGTAATATGGATGTCATTACGATGTCTTCCGTTGTCCAGCAGGGTCTGATTATGAGAGACCGTATCTTTACGGTATCGGTACTTCTCCCGGATAAGCCGGGCGAATTAAGCCATGTAGCAGATGTCATTGCCAAGCAGAACGGTAATGTCATTAAGCTGGAGCACAACCAGTTCGTATCCATTAACCGCAGTGCGGCGGTAGAACTCCGGATCACGCTCGAAGCATTCGGAACCGAGCATAAGAAGCAGATTATGGAAGCACTGGAACAGAACGGATACCAGCCGAAGCTGGTTCGTACGAATATCTAGAGTATAAGCTGGAATACGGTACGGCAATGATTCCTGAGCGGAATATAAGACCAATGTAAGACAGAATGTCATGTAGGACGTAATACTTGAGTAAAATGAAGCGAACCACATACAATAGGTATGTGGTTTGTTTTGAATTGCCATGCATATGAGAAAATGATCCAGTGGATCATTTTTGAGTAGAGCACTTAGCGAGGTTATTTCGAGCTTAGTGCGAACCAAAGGTGAGTCTGGTGAAGCTTGTTTGAGTACGGAAAGTAAATGGGGGTTGATATGAAAAAAATTGTCTGGAAATATTTGTGGCTTACAGTGGCATCCGTGATCTATAGCTGTGGGGTATCATCTTTTATTGATGCAAATAACTTTGCACCTGGAGGCGTATCGGGCTTATGTATTTCTTTAAACCGGCTGATTCCGCTTGAAATCGGTACGTTATTTTTCCTGTTAAATATACCGATTCTGATTCTCGGTTTCTGGAAATTTGGAGGAAAATTTATCGCATCCACTCTGTATGAAATTGTACTGATTTCCGGATTTTCCAACTGGTTTGCAGCAAGGGGCGCAGCAACAACCGATCCGATTCTGGGGGCAGTGTTTGGCGGAGCCCTGATTGCGGTCGGAATGGGCATTGCGTTTAAATGCAGGGCAACAACCGGTGGGATGGATATTATTGTAAAGGTCATCAAATTAAAGTTTCCTTATCTTAAGACGGGAACGATTTTCCTGCTTGCCGATGCCATTGTCATTGGCTTTGGCGGCATTGTATTCGGAAATTTGAATGCGATTCTTTACAGTGTTCTGGCAGAGGTGGTGACTTCAAAGGTTCTCGATCTGATTCTTTACGGAACAGACGGCGCGAAGCTTCTTTATATCATCAGTGACCATTCCGAGAGGATTGCCGAGCGGATTCTTACAGAGATTGATTCCGGCGTTACTTATCTGGAAGGAAAAGGCGCTTACCAGAACACCGACAAGAAGGTGATTCTGTGTGTCATCCGGAAACAGAATATGCAGAAAATGGAAGACATCGTCCGCATGGAGGATGAGAATGCCTTTATGATCGTATCGAGCGCATCCGAGATTTATGGAGAGGGCTATAAGAGTTATTTTATGGAGAAATTGTAGTGAGTCCTACCCTATAAGTGGAGGTTGTAAAAGCGTAAGAATCGCCAAAGGCGATTCTTCATGGTGGCTATGCTTTTTTTAGCATAGCCACTTTTAATACTAAGACGTATATTAAGATATAAAACAGATTGTAAAAATCACATATTCATACTATACTGAACTTGATAACTGCATGAATATATGGAAAGTTGTAAAATATTAATTTTGCAAATGAAGTTTCGAAGAACTGTGAAATAGAATATGAGGAATGAACGAATGAATAAGAAAAGACAACGACGGATGAATTATCTGGTGAATATTATTCTGTGTCTTGTGGCGCTTGCTTCACTGACGGTGTGTATTTTTCTGCTTTTAAAAAACTATCAGTTGAATTTTGAAACAACCGAGGCATTGGCACAGGTGGAGCAGATCAAGGAAGATACGAAGGACTATATTTATACTCAGTCGGATGTAAATTCCTTTGTGGAAGAGGCTGTTCTAAATGCACAGACTACGGAAGCAAGAAAGCTTTTGGATGATATCAAGAGTCGTATGGAAAGCGGAGACAGTACGGCTGCCGTTTTGCGGGAGCTGTATCCGGAGGATGTGGTGGTTTATGCCGATAGTAAGTATAACTTCTTCCCGATTACCGATGAATACAAGCGGAATAATTATGTACTGGATAATTTTGTTTTAGATGAAGCAACTTCCAGAATCACCTATACGGATGATGTGGGGGAGGTGTGCTCCAGGATCGGTATTGATGTTTCCAAGCATCAGGGAAAGATCGACTGGAAAAAGGTGGCTGCCGATGACATCGACTTTGCATTTATCCGTGTCGGCTTCCGGGGAAGCTCGGAAGGGAAGCTTGTAGAGGATGAATATTTTATTGATAATATCGAAGGCGCATTAGAAAATGATATTGAGGTTGGTGTTTATTTCTATACGCAGGCAGTAACCACGGAAGAAGCAAAGGAAGAAGCACAGTTCCTGTTGGATCTGTTAGAACCGTATGATATTACCTATCCGGTAGTCCTCGATCTTGAGGAAGTAAATGGAAAGAGCCGTACCGATGATATGACACAGGAAGATTTTACCGATGCGGCTATTGAATTTTTAGATACGGTAGAGAATGCAGGCTATCAGCCGATGATCTATGGAAACTTAAAGACCTTCTTTATCATGCTTGATATGAGCCGGATCGAAAAGTATGATAAGTGGTTTGCCTACTATCAGACCCCGGTTTATTTCCCATATGAATTCACCATCTGGCAGTACAGCAGTACCGGAAAGGTAGATGGAATCAAGGGCGATGTGGACCTGAATGTGAGCATGAAGGAGTATTAGTTTAGGTGGTGACTTAATGAAATTAAACAATATCAAAATCACAAATTACAGATGCTTTAAGGAAATAAGTATTGACTTTGATGAACATACTACATTGATTGTTGGCAGGAATGGAGCCGGTAAGACGGCAATATTAGATGCAGTAGCTGTTTCTGTCAGTACATTTTTGTTAGGAATTGATGGGGCAGTGAGCAGAAGTATATCCAAGGATGATGCAAGATATGAGTTTCATGATCTTGAGGGGACGATTGATCCACAGCATCAGTTCCCGGTAAGTATTGATAGCCTTGGTAATTGTTTAGATAAGAAAAACATAAAGTGGGTACGTTCACTAAACTCTGAACATAGTAAGACTACCATTAAAGATGCGGCTGAGTTGACAGATATTGCTAAGGAAGTACAAAACAGAATTATGACAGGGGATAAATCATTAGTTCTTCCTTTGGTGTCTTATTATGGAACCGGACGTTTGTATGCACAGAAGAAAGAAAAAAGAAATATTCAGTCTTTAACGGAATTTAAACGTCAGGTTGGATATGTAGATTGTATGGCGGCAGAGTCTAATGAGAAGCTGATGCTGAACTGGTTTCAGATGCAGACATTAAAAAGCCTTCAGGAACAGCAGAAAACCGGAATATTAGACAAACCTATGCTTTTGAAAACCGTTGAAAAGGCTATCTGTAAATGTTTTAAGAGAATCAGCGGATCAAAAAATACCAGAGTTTTCTTTGATCTGGATACGCATAAACTGGTATTGGAATTTGAAAATGAAGATAGGAATGCACAGAAGTTTGCAATGGATGAAATGAGTGATGGATATAAGAACACACTCAGTATGATTGCTGATATTGCATACCGTATGGCAGTTTTGAATCCTGTTTTAGGAGATATGGTGCTGGAAAAAACACCCGGAGTTGTTTTGATTGATGAGATAGACCTGCATTTACATCCACAGTGGCAGCAAACTATTTTAAGCGATCTGAATGCAATATTTCCGAATATTCAGTTCGTTGTCAGCTCACATGCACCAGCAGTAATTAATTCGGTTCCAAGAGAACAGATCCGTATTTTGGATAAAGGCACAGTTTATATGCCGGCGGCACAGACATATGGCAGAGATGCAAATTCCATATTGCGAGAGGTTATGAAGGTATCAGAACGTCCGGATGATATAAAAAAGCGTCTGGAACTGTTTTATACATGCATGGATCAAAACAAATATGAAGAAGCAGATCGGATTCTTACAGAGATTGAGAATATTGTCGGAACAACAGATCCTGATATTGCTGCGGCAAGGACATCATTGGATTTGGAAATGATATTGGGAGAATAGAATTTGATTACCATTAAAAGAGGAAAAGAACCGGATAGTCTTTTAATATTTCGAAAAAAGAATTCGGATGCGGATTATGAGAAAGATATGCCAACTAATGTATTAAAAGATATCAGGGAACAGATGTGGGAAGAACAAAGACATTTGTGTGCCTATTGTATGAGAAAAATAGATAGTCCGGGTGTTGTTCGGATAGAGCATTGCAGACCAAGGCACCCACAGGGCGAAGAAAAACATGGTAACAAAGCTACCTTAGATTATAAATGGATGCTTGGAGTCTGCTATGGGAATAGTCTGGAGAAAGGCGTGAAACCGGAGCATATGACCTGCGATGCGCATAAAGGAAATACAGAGCTTTCAGTCAATCCATTTGATGAAAGCTCTATTAGAAAGATTAAATACAAAGAGGATGGAAGTATTTATTCGGATGATTCTGCAATCAATAAAGATGTGGTGGAAACATTGAACTTAAATTGTCAGGCTGTTTCACTTCCACAGATAAGGAGAAGCGTCTTGATGGCAGAAAAGGAAAGAATCAAGAAAAAGTGTGATAAAAAATCGCATGACGCATATAAACATGAGTTGGAGCGTACATATGCGCATTTGGTGCAGGAACGAGAACTGACACCGTATTGTGGAATTATTATTTCGTGGCTCGAAAGTAAATTGAAGATTAGTTCAGATTAGGAAATGAATAAATATTGTCAAGTAAAAATGCTTGACAATAATACCAGCCTTGGTGTATATTACACAAGGTGAGTGAAATGGAACGAATAGCTAAGCAGGCAATGCTTTATGATTTTTATGGAGAATTGCTGACAGAGCATCAGAAGAAGATCTATGAGGATGTTGTATACAATGACTTCTCATTATCCGAGATTGCCGAAGAGAACGGAATCAGCCGTCAGGGAGTACATGATCTGATCCGGCGGTGCAATAAGATCCTGCAGGAATATGAGAACAAGCTTCATTTAATAGAACGTTTCGTGAAGATCCGGGAAGAAGTGGGAAGTATTCAGAGGCTGGCAGAGAATCCACAGATTTCGAAGGAAGAGCTGATTGGCAAGGTGAATGAAATTTCCCATCGGATTATTGAGGAGTTGTAAACGATTTGATTCGGAACAGCTGCAATTTGAGAACAGGATAGGCTGTTCTCCGTATATAGATATTGTAGATACAGATGTTATTGCAGGAATGAGGTTAAGGAATGGCTTTTGAGAGTCTGACAGATAAGCTTCAAAATGTATTTAAAAAACTGAAAAGCAAAGGACGTCTCACTGAAGAGGATGTCAAGGTTGCACTGAAAGAAGTCAAGATGGCTCTGTTAGAGGCCGATGTCAACTTCAAGGTTGTTAAGCAGTTCATTAAGTCTGTGGAAGAACGTGCGATCGGTTCCGATGTCATGAATGGACTGAATCCCGGACAGATGGTTATTAAGATCGTTAACGAAGAAATGATTGCCTTGATGGGATCGGAAACAACCGAGTTACAGTTCCAGCCGGGTAAGGCAATTACCACGATTATGATGTGTGGTCTTCAGGGGGCCGGTAAAACAACCGCAGCAGCGAAGATTGCCGGGAAGCTGAAGCTGAAAGGAAAACGTCCGTTGCTCGTTGCCTGTGATGTATATCGTCCGGCAGCAATTAAACAGCTGCAGATCAATGGTGAGAAACAGCAGGTAGAAGTTTTTGCCATGGGAGATCATCAGAATCCTGTGGACATTGCGAAGGCCGCTGTGGAACACGCACGTAAGAAGGACTTAAACGTTGTAATTATCGATACCGCAGGCCGGTTACATGTCGATGAAGATATGATGGTTGAGCTCGAAGAGATCAAGCATAATGTGGAAGTGCATCTGACACTCCTCGTTGTGGATGCCATGACCGGTCAGGATGCCGTAACCGTAGCGAGTCAGTTCAATGACCGCATCGGAATTGACGGTGTCGTACTTTCCAAGATGGATGGTGACACCCGAGGCGGTGCAGCCCTTTCTGTTAAGGCTGTTACAGGCAAGCCGATTCTTTATGTCGGCATGGGTGAAAAGCTAAGTGACTTAGAGCAGTTCTATCCGGATCGTATGGCGAACCGGATCCTTGGAATGGGAGATGTGCTTTCCCTTATTGAAAAGGCACAGGAGAACATTTCCATTGACGAGAACAGGGAAAAGGAAATGGCTGCCCGGATGAAGAAGGGCAAGTTTGACTTTGATGATTACTTAGAGAGCATGAAGCAGATGCGGAACATGGGGGGCTTAAGCAGTATTCTTTCCATGATGCCCGGTATGGGTGGCAAGCTCGGAGATGTGGAATCCATGATTGATGAAAAGCAGCTTGCCAGAACCGAAGCAATCATCTTAAGCATGACTCCGGAAGAAAGAAAGAATCCGAAGCTGATGAATTTAAGCCGCAAGGGCAGAATCGCAAAGGGCGCAGGCGTGGATATCGCTGTAGTCAACCGTTTCATCAAGCAGTTTGAACAGTCCCAGAAGATGATGAAGCAGATGCCGGGGCTGATGGGCGGTAAACGTGGCAGAGGAATGTTTGGTGGTATGAAGTTTCCGTTTTAGGAAGTTTTATATAAATAGAAATGATTATTTTATTACACTATGGAGGTGAAACAAAATGGCAGTTAAAATCAGATTAAGAAGAATGGGTCAGAAGAAAGCTCCTTTCTATAGAATCGTAGTTGCAGATTCACGTTCTCCCAGAGACGGAAGATGTATCGAAGAGATCGGTACTTATGACCCGAACACAGATCCCAGCACTTTTAAGGTAAATGAGGAGCTTGCTAAGAAGTGGTTAGCAAACGGAGCTCAGCCTACAGAAGTTGTCAGCAAGATCTTCAAGCAGGCAGGAATTGAGAAATAATTGTATGTTGTCTGGCCCTTTTGGAGGTGAACAATGAAAGAATTAGTAGAAGTAATTGCTAAAAACCTTGTTGATCATCCTGAAGAAGTCGTTGTTACAGAAAAAGAAGAAGGAAAACATGTTACAGTTGAACTTCATGTGGCAGCATCTGATATGGGAAAGGTGATCGGTAAGCAGGGAAGAATTGCGAAAGCAATCCGGGCTGTTGTTAAGGCTGCATCATCAAAAGATAACAAGAAGGTAGACGTAGAAATCGTCTAATATGGGTATGAAACCCGATTAAGATAAGAGGGAGTTCTTCGGAGCTCCCTCTTAGTTGCCATACATATGAGAAAATGATCCAGTGGATCATTTTTGAGTTACTATTGACATGCGATAATGTCTGTATTTAAGTTATATTTGTCAGGATTACAATGGGGGTTATTATGGAAAAACTCTTACAGGTGGGAGTCATTTCTTCCACACATGGAGTACATGGAGAGGTCAAGGTGTTTCCGACGACCGATCAGGTACAGCGTTTTAAAAAGTTAAAGGAAGTTATTATGGACACCGGAAGCGGACAGCAGGTATTGAAGATTGAAAGCGTGAAATTCTTTAAGCAGTTCGCAATTTTAAAATTTGAGCATTATGATAATATCAATGACATAGAGAAATATAAAGGAAAGAGCCTTTACGTTACAAGGGAGAATGCGGTGAAGCTCCAGAAGGACGAGTATTTCATTGCAGATCTGATAGGCATGACTGCAGTTTCGGATGATGAGACATTAAAGGGAACCCTTACCGATGTGATTGAAACCGGGGCAAATGATGTGTATGTCATCGAATTAGAGGATGGAAGAGAGCTTCTGCTTCCGGCGATTAAGGAGTGTGTCCTTAAGGTCGATGTGGAAGGAGAACAGCTTACCTTTCATTTGATGGAGGGGCTTCTTTAAAGATGAATTTTCATGTATTGACTTTATTTCCCGAAATGATTGATCAGGGAGTCCGTACCAGTATTACCGGACGTGCCATAGAAAAGGGAGTTATTTCACTGGAGCTTGTGAATATCCGGGACTATACGAAGGACAAGCACAAGAAAGTGGATGATTATCCGTATGGAGGCGGCGCAGGAATGCTGATGCAGGCACAGCCGGTATACGATGCGTTCTTAAGTGTGACGAAGAACTTAAAGGGCAGAATGCGCCCAAGGGTAATTTATATGGCACCGCAGGGCAGGACATTCCATCAGCAGATGGCACGGGAGCTGGCCTGTGAAGAGGATCTGATTATTCTTTGCGGACATTACGAGGGAATCGATCAGAGAGTACTGGATACGATCGTGACGGATTATGTTTCAATCGGAGATTACGTGCTGACGGGCGGGGAGCTGCCTGCGATGGTGATGATTGATGCGGTTTCCCGTATGGTACCTGGGGTACTTGGTAATGAGGATTCAGGAGAGACCGAGAGCTTTTCCAATTATCTGCTGGAGTATCCGCAGTATTCAAGACCGGAGGAATGGAACGGTCAGAAGGTTCCGGAGATCCTTTTATCCGGCAACCATGAAAAGGTGGAGGAATGGCGGCTTACACAGTCCCTGGAGAGGACGAAGGAGCTGCGTCCCGATCTGTATGAAAAATGGGCAGCCGAAAATCAGGATTATTTCGAACGGCTGCGCAGGCGGGAAGCCCGGAAGAGACAGAAGGAAGAACGTAGATTGAGGAAATCACAGGAAATATAAGTATATAATACCAGCTGATGACAAAAAATGCTTGCAAACATATGAAATATATGGTATCATCTCATATGTTGTGGAATTGTGATGGTCCGCTGGTATGATGATATTAAGAACGTCTATTTTCCAAATACAGAATAAGAGAGGATATAGAAATGAACGAAATTATTAAGAACAT
>Ga0129315_1000303_pt1 | contig 47726 bp, 43 predicted proteins | sample Cm827metagenome_FD_94432 | JGI IMG/M metagenome (GOLD analysis project Ga0129315, IMG submission 94432) | Eastern black-and-white colobus group fecal microbial communities from Wisconsin, USA - Cm827 metagenome | ecosystem: Host-associated > Mammals > Digestive system > Large intestine > Fecal... | reverse complement strand
TGTAATATTACTAATACTAATTTTATTGGAACTATAAGCTTTCAGGTATTTAAGCTTTTTAATAATAATTCTACATTAATTCCAATTGGACCACCTTGGATATTATCAAGAGCATCAGCTAATACTTCCTCAGATATTTTATCATTCTTTGTTTGTGATGAGGATATATGCTTAAATAAGGGCTGTACTTATATTGTACAGGCAATTATTATTGATAGTTTATTTCGTAATCTGTCTATAATAAACATTGGTAGTGGAGGGGTTTTAACATTAGTTGGTCCTTCAACAATTATAGTTAATGGTACTACTATTACATTTGCTGGAAATTTAAACATTCCTAATGTTAGTGGTAATATAAACATCCTTGGATTATTTGGTGATGTATCTCAATCAGGTAGTACTGTAACTGTTGATAATATTGAAGGTGGTAGTTTTGTGTTTACTGATATACCTGGATTTGAAACAATTTTTATTCTAAATGATCCATTAACTTTAACTATTACACCTGTTAATGGAGAAATTAGAGAAGAAAGGTTGACTAGTGGTACTAGTGTTATTTCAAATGTAACTTTGGCAGCAATATCTTATTAAATGTAGTTTATTGACGAAGTATCTGTAACTAACTAATAGTAACTATCATAATTTATACTAGAGTAATTAATAAAGTGGAGGAATATATGATAAACATAACCTTAACACCACTGCACTACATTTATCTAGTTATGATTATAATTATTATAGTGGCTATGGTAAAGAAAAAGGATATATCTTTAATTTGTATATTTGGTATATTCATTCTAGGTTTAATTGGAACAGATTCGATTTATCAGGCAGCTATGGGGATTTTCAATAGCTTTGTCTATGCAACAAAGGAGCTTATGCCAACTATATTTATTATTTCAGTTATAACTGCTATGAGTAGTATTTTAGTTGATTCTGGTATAAATGATGAAATAATATCTCCTTTTAAGGGAGTAATTAAAAATTATTGGATTGCTTATTGGGTTATTGGTTTAGTTATGATGATTTTGTCTTGGTTTTTCTGGCCATCACCAGCAGTAGCACTTGTAGGTGCTTTGTTTTTACCTTTGGCTAAGAAAGCAGGACTTCCAGCTATAGGAGTAGCTATGGCTATGAATATATTTGGACATGGAATTGCCTTATCAAGTGATTATATTATTCAAGCAGCACCAAAGCTTACAGCTGATGCAGCAGGAATAAGTGTTTCAAGTGTAATTTCAGCTAGTATTCCTTTAACTATAACCATGGGACTTGTAACTACTATTGCTGGATTTTATTTTCTTAGAAAGGATATAAAATCAAATGAAGTTTCCTTTGAATATAACATTCACGGAGAAGAAGAAAATAAAGAAAATAAAATGCTAATTTCTTCGAAAAAATTAAGAAGAGCATTGGCTTTATTGATTTTAGTACTTTTTGCTTTAGACATAGTTATAATGTTTATAGCAAATCTACAAGGTGGAGATGCAACAGCTCTTATTGGAGGTACTGCAGTATTTATATTATGCTTAATATCTATAATTTCATATAAAAAGCAGGCTCTTGAAAAAGTAACAGATGATCTTGTGAAGGGTTTGCAATTTGGTTTTAAAATATTTGGTATTGTTATACCTGTTGCTGCTTTCTTCTATTTAGGGGATTCAGCTTTTAATGAAATTTTTGCTAATATACTTCCTGAAGCTTCTCATGGAATAGTAAATGATTTAGGTTTAGCTCTTGCCAATATAGTACCTTTAAATTCAGCAATATCATCAAGTACCCTTACTATAGTAGGTGCTATTACAGGCTTAGATGGTTCTGGTTTTTCAGGAATATCCTTAGTTGGATCTGTTGCAAAGATATTTTCAACTGCCCTAGGTGGAGGAATAGCAACTCTTACAGCTTTAGGACAATTAGCAGGAATATGGGTTGGTGGAGGAACTTTAGTTCCTTGGGCTGTAATCCCAGTTGCTGCAATATGTGGAGTGGATCCTTTTGAACTTACTAAGAAAAATTTTAAACCTGTTATAATTGGACTAGTTGTTACTACTTTAGTAGCCATATTTTTAATTTAAATAAAGAAAAAACATGATATTGTAATTTATTAAGATACATATCATGTTTTCCTTTATATTTATGTAGTTTTTCATAGTTCAAAATCTGCAATAAAAAAGAGATAAATAGTAGTAAAATTGTATAATTTTAGTTGTAAAATATATTGAATAAAAGATATAATATATATAAGATTATGGTATAGGATAGGGAATTTATAATGGATACAAAAAATAAATTAATAGAGGAAGAAAATAAAGTTCTAAGTGATAAGATTAAATTAATAGATAATAAAATTAAAGAAAATGATGAATTAATCAAGAGGTATTCTTTAGAAGATATAAATACATATAATAAAATAGATGAAGCTATGTTAAAAAAATTAATAAAAGAACAGAATAAATTGAAGAATATCAAAAGTAATCCTTACTACGGAAGGTTAGATATAGAATATAAAGATGATAATGAGTCGAAAAATATTTATATAGGACTAAAAGGACTTGAAATAGATGATAATCTAGTAATTTGTAGTTGGGCTGCACCAATAGGTGATATTTATGAAAATTATGGACTTGGTGAATATAAACATAAGTATATTGATAAAAAATCAGGCAAAAAAATAATATTACAAGGAAATATTACAGATAAAAGAAAAATTACAATAAAGAAAAGTAAGGTTGTAGATGTTTATAGTTATACAAATTATACAGAGCAAGATAAAGAAAATTATACTATAGATAAGATAGAAAATAGTAAAACTGAAAAACTAGGAACAATTGTTGAAACTGTTGAAAGAGATCAAAATAAAATAATAAGATTACCAATAGAAAAAAATATATTGGTACAAGGTTGTGCTGGAAGTGGTAAAAGTTCTGTAGCATTTCATAGATTGGCTTATTTAACGTATAACTATAACTTAAATGATGATGAAGTATTAGCTATTACTCCGAATAAAATATTTCAAGGATATACATCAAATATACTAATGGAGTTAGGAACAGATTTCAATGTAAAACAATATACATTTAAAGAATTTTCAGAGAAAGTTCTTAACATAGAAATTAAGAATAAAGTCATTAGTTATGATAAAAAAGAGAATAAATTAGATATATTAAAAACAAGCATAACTTTTCAATCTATATTAGATAATTATGTGAAATATTTAGAAGAAAACTTTATACCAGAAGATAATGTAATTATAGATGACTTTGAATTAATAAATGGTAGAAAAATTAAAGCTTTATGGATGGAAGAATTTAGTGCTTATAAAATTAATGATAGAATTGATAAGTTTAAAGAGTATTTAGTAAACTATCTTTATAAAAAACTAGAAGAGTATATTAATAATATAGATAAAACCTATGATAATAACATGAAAATATTATCTAAATATAGCAAGAGTCCAACAATATATAATAATTTAATAAAAAAGACTAATGAAGAAAAATCTTTAAAGAAGGAAAGAGTAAGAATTCAATGTAAAGTCATTATTAATGCTTATATTAAAAAGTTAAAAAAGATAGATGCAATAAAAGCATATACTGAAATGTTTATTAATACAGATATCTTTGATAATATTTCAAGATTTAATCTTACAGAAAGTGAAAAAGATTTATTTGAAAATTATAAAATAGATAATGAGATAAATAATATAGACAGTATTCCTATTATGTATCTATATTATAGAATAAATGAAAATAAAAATAAACTACGTCATATAGTTATAGATGAATGTCAAGATTTAAGCTACCTAGAAATTGCAGTTATTGAGGGCTTAACAGATTCATTTACTTTTGTTGGTGATTTTAATCAAAGAATAGATGTTAATAAATCAACCATTTCTCTTGAGCAGATTAATAACATGTTTAAGAAGTATACGTATTTTGAAAGTTATTATCTAAATAAAAGCTTTAGAAATTCTAAGTCAATAACAAGCTTTGCAAATGAAATCTTACAAGGATACTTCATTAATAAAGAATCTATTCCTATTGCTTTTAATAGAGAAACAGAAATGCCTAAAGTATATTTAAATATGGGAAAAGAAGCAACTATTAAAGCAATTGCTAAAAATATTGAGAATAAAAGCAGTTTAGATAAAAATATCGCTATAATATTAAAAAGTGAAGAAGATGCGAAGGAATATTATAATGAACTTTCAAAGATATTTAAAGACAAAACTATCAATTTAATAGACAATGAATATTGCAAATATGAGAAAGGTATAAATATATTATCTGCTAAATTAAGTAAAGGTCTAGAGTTCGATTATGTCATCATTGTAGATGCCAATGAATATGAGGATAATGAAGAAGATAGGAGATTGCTTTATATTGCTGTGACAAGAGCATTGCATCAATTAGAAATCTATACTCAAAACAAAGAATGCTTTATAACTACAATAGATAATAAATTGTGGGAAAGAAAATATAAGCTAGATACAAATCTTATTATTGAAAATTTAAAGAAAACAATAATACAAACCTTAATTTATACTTTTGATAATTTACCTAAAGAATATATAGACTATATCGAATCTATAGATAATTATAATGACTTAACTAAGTTTGGAGAAAAACTAGAAGGATTAGAAGATATTAATAAACTATTTGAAGAAGAAGGTATTTTTATAAATTCAAATAATAGACAATCCTTATAAAGTAATTTGTATAATATATTATGAATTTTAGTAAATCAACTTTTGGAGGACAAAATGGTAGAATTTTTAGTTATAACAGATATGAACACCTATGATGAAGATATTGGATACTGCGGATTAAGTGAAATTGAAGCTTATAAAATATATAAAAGCTTAAAGCTAAGACATAGAAGGGTGAACATAGTTAAAGCTAAAGTAGAGAAAATATTAATAAGAAATATTGAATTTATAAATAATTATAAAATTATTGAAATAATAAAATGAATATAAATAAATATAGATTAAATTAATTATATTAACATAATATTGGAAAAATCATAAAAAAGGTATAGAATATAAGTGAGATATAGTTTATTCAGAGGAGGGTACATATTATATGTTAAGTAAAAAATTATTAGAAGGTTTAAATGATCAAATTAATTTTGAATTCTATTCTTCATATACATATCTTGCTATGGCTGGATATTGTGAATCTATAGATTTAACTGGTTTTGCTAATTTCTTCAGAGTTCAAGCAAAAGAAGAACTAGATCATGCAATGAAATTATATGATTATGTATATCAAAAAAATGGCACTGTTAAATTAGAGCAAGTAGATAAACCTAAAGGAGACTTTGATGGAGTAATTGATGTTTTTGTTAAGGGTTATGAGCATGAACAATTAGTTACTAGAAAAATATATGAATTAGCTGATATTGCATATGAAGAAAGAGAACATTCTACTATAAGCTTATTAAAATGGTTTATAGATGAACAAGTTGAAGAAGAAAATAACTTTAATTCATTAGTAAAGAGAGTAAGAAGGGTTGAAGATAATCCAGCAGGTCTTTACTTAATGGATGATGAATTAGCAACAAGGGTTTATACACCAATCACAAATACAAATAATTAAGTATATAAAGAAGTCCTATAAGGGCTTCTTTTTTGCATTTAAATACATTATTTTATTGATTTTAGAAATACTAACAAAGATGTTAAAAGTAGAATTGTTTAAAAATATAGTACTAGGGTTGGGATAATTATGAGTAAGAAAACAAGAAGAGGATATGTGCCAACAGATGAAAAAGAATTTAAGGGTGATAACTTAAATAAATTATATAACGCATCCGAAGATTTACTATATCTTTTAAATAGAGAATATAAAATTAAAGGAGCATCAACCTTTGTAGGGAATCATTATCTTTTATCTGAAAGACAAAGGCTTGCATTGGTAAGAGGAATTTCTAAAAATGATGATATTAAAATAAGAAAAGATAAGGAAGTAAATGACTTTTCAGGTGCTAAAGTAATTCACGTAGATGGATTTAACACAATAATAACCTTAGAAGTTGCTTTGTCTAACTCATTAATTATTAAATCTATGGATGAAACCATAAGAGATTTAGCAGGCCTTAGAGGTACTTATTCAGTTATAGACAAAACAGAAATTGCAATAAAGTTAATAGGTGATTTTCTATTAGAACATAAAATAGAAAAAGCAATATTTTATTTAGATAAGCCAGTTTCAAATTCTGGTAGATTAAAAATAAAGATTTTAGAAATACTTGAAGCTTTAGAACTTGAAATAGAAGTAGTGAATATAGATAATGTAGATAGTGTTTTAAAATCAAAAGAAAATGTAGTAACTAGTGATGCTATAATTCTTGATAATTGTATTAGTTGGATTAACTTAAATAAATATATTATCGAAGAAAAAATATCAAATGATAATTATATAGATTTTAGTAAATTAAATATAAAAAAGACATATCAGACTGATTAAATTTCAATCTGATATGTCTTTTCACTTTACTTCTATTAATGGTAGTATATCCAACTTTTCCTTTAAAATCTTATATATAAATTCACGACCTTTTTCTGTCCAATAGGTTACAACTACAGCTTTTCCACTAGCAGTATTAATAGTCTTAGAATGGGTATATCCTTCCTTAGCATAATCTTGATATAGAACCCACTTATTACCTAATCTATATTGAACTTTTAGGGCATTAAGTAGCTTATTCATCTTTAATCCAGACATTCCATAATCTTTTGATATAAGTGTTATTGGAATAAGTAAATTATCATTTTTAAAATTCAATAAGTTTTCCATTTTTAATCCTCCATATTACTTTTATTTAGATATTTTATCAATTATCTTCTCTATCTTTTATATACGAAAGTAATCTATTAATTTTAAAATTTTCATAAAAATAATAAAAAATAAATATATATAAAGGGATAAATAAGTTTAAGGAGTTTGAAATGGCTAAAAAAATATTTGTTGGAAACTATAAAGGTGGGGTTGGAAAGACAACAAGTATATATCAAATTGGTATGCATCTCGTTAATAAAGGTAAAAAGGTATTACTTATTGACTTAGATCCACAATGTTCATTAAGTGAGATTTGCATTGGAAAACTAAATACTTTAGATGAACTTAAATTTAATGAGTCTTTAAATTATATATATGATATATGGTTAAAAGCAAAACAATATCCACATATAGAGTTCAATTTTAAAAATGATATCCTAATAAAAAGAATTCCGCTAGAATTAAATATGTACCTAGATTATATTCCATCTAATATATTTTATAGTGGAGGGGGATTAGATGAGATAGCAATGAGAATGAAAGATAATTTGGATGACTTAACTGTATTACAACAATTTCTACAAAAACAAGGATTAAATGATATTTATGACTATATTTTATTTGATTGTCCTCCAAGTAATAATGTTATAACTCAAGGAGCATTTTTACTTTCAGACTACTTTATAATTCCAACAATTGTACAAGCTATAAGTATAAGAGGAGTAGCCCATTATATTAAGACAGTAGAAAAAATATATAATAAATATTGTGAAGAGCATGAAAATGCTGATATTGCTAAATTGTTATTTGGAGAAAGATCAAAGTTTTTAGGAATATTTCAAATATTAAAAAAGGGATCTGTTAATAATAATAGTGTATTAAATGAATTAAATGCTATGTTAGATAACTCATCTGTAGATACTGTATTAAAGTTAAAGGGCAAAGGTCCTTATTTATTTAATTCTATTATTAAAAATTATGAAGATATTGCTAGAAACACAGCAGAAGGAATTATTGTTGATGAATATGAAAATTTAACTAATGAAATAATTGATTTAATAGAATAATTGAGAGGTAATTATGGAAAACATATATGTTAAAGATATTATTAATATAATGACTAAATATTGTGGAATATTAAAAGTTATCAAATGTAAAAATCTTAATTCTCAATTAAAAGATATTGATAAGATTATTAATTATATTAGTTTATATAGTGATATTTCTTTAGAGGATATGAGGTTGAAATTAGATATTAAAGAATATAAGGATAGCAAGAATACTAATAAACAATCTTTTTTAGATGTTATAAAATTATTAGAAAGCAAAGATTTTAATAAAATTAATGGTATAAAATTAAAATACAATAATCTTAATACAAAGACAGATGTAGTGAAATTTATTCTAAGAAAAAGCAAAGAAGAATTATTAAAATCATCAACTTTATTAGATTTAAATTTGCTTTACTATTTATTAAATGGAAATACAAAATTTATGAAAATTAAAAAGGAAGAAGTGTATAATAGCATTATAAGTTATATAAAAGCTATGAAACAAGGAGAAGCATTTAAGAATCTATAAATAGTATAAGTATTACTAATTATTGAGAACATAAAATATAGATAAATTAAATTATAAAGGTGATAAAATGAAAAAATGTATGTATTGTAAAAAAGAATTAAATAATAAATATTTTGAAAATAAGATAGGATTTTTTTGTAGTGAAGAACATTATTTAAAGTATTTAGATAGCTTAAGTAATGAGGAGTATATAGCCCTTCAAAATAGATTTTGTGTTTGCAGTGATGATTAATTTCTATAATATTCTATACAAATTAGTAAAAAATATTGTATTTTCTTTTTAAAAGTGGTATATTTCATAAGAAATACTTTTAATTTAGTTCAGAGAAACTAAGAAGGGGGATAATATTATGAAAAATACATCAGAAAAAGAAATAGCAATGGTGGACGTCAACGAGAAGGTTCCACTAAGGAAAGCTATTCCGTTAAGCATTCAACATTTATTTGCAATGTTTGGAGCTTCAATTCTAGTTCCTATCTTATTTAACATTGATCCAACAACAGTACTATTCTTTAATGGAGTAGGAACATTACTTTATGCCTTTATTACAAAAAGAGGTATACCAGCGTATTTAGGATCAAGCTTTGCTTATCTAGCACCAACATTCCTATTATTTAGTGAAGGTTATAGTTTCCAAAGTGTACAAAGTGGTTTTGTAGTTTCAGGTCTTGTTTTTTCAATAGTAGCAATTATTGTAAGTTATACAGGTACTTCCTGGATTAACAAATTATTTCCACCAGCAGCTATGGGTGCAATAGTAACTATAATAGGTTTAGAGCTTGCATCAAATGCAGCTGATATGGCAGGTTTCCCAGTTGGAGGCTCAAATTCACCAGAATTAAATACTACATGGGTAATAGTATCAATGGTTACTCTTGCAACAGTTATACTATGTAATGTACTGCTTAAAGGATTCTTAAAGGTAATTCCTATCTTAATAGGGGTTGTTGTTGGTTACATAACAGCTTATTTTGTAGGTCTTGTAGACTTTACTGCTGTAAGTAATGCATCATTCTTTGCAGTTCCACAAATACACTTAGCAAAATTTGAAATGACTCCAATATTAACTATACTTCCAGCTACATTCGTTGTATTAGCTGAACATATTGGACATTTAAAGGTTACTAGTAGTATAGTGGGTAGAGATTTAACTAAGGATCCAGGACTTCATAGATCTCTTTTAGGTGATGGATTATCAACTATGGTTTCAGGTTTCTTTGGTTCAGTACCAACTACAACTTATGGTGAAAATATAGGTGTTATGGCATTAACTAAGGTATATAGTGTATATGTAATATGTGGTGCAGGTTTAATTTCAATAGTACTTGGATTCTCAGGTAAGCTTTCAGCATTAATAAGCACAATACCAACTCCAGTAGTAGGAGGAGTTAGCTTATTACTATTTGGTACTATAGCAACATCAGGTCTTAGAACCTTTATAGAAGAAAAAGTTGATTATTCTAAATCAAGAAACTTAATTCTTACATCAATAATATTTATGGTTGGCTTAAGTGGAATTAAGTTAAGCATAGGTGTTGTAGAATTAAAGGGAATGGGTCTTGCTGCAGTAGTAGGAATAGCATTAAACTTAGCATTTATAATATTTGATAAGCTTGGAATTATGAATGAAGAAGCTTAATGTATATGTAATTAAATAATATATCTAATGTTTCCTATGGAATAGATTTACTAAGTATAAATCTATTCCATATTTTTATATTTTAAATAGTATTGTCTTTACTTTAATGTATTAATAAGGGCTTATAATATTTAATATAGAGTATTAATATATTGAAAATGAATATTAACAGTATTAGAATAAAACTAATGAATTATTATTAGGAGGAAATTTTGGATAGAAAGTTAATTGAGAAAATTATAGGAAAGAAATATTATGTTGATTTAAATGATGAAATATATATTCTAAGAAATATGACATCAATAATGAGGGAAAAAATAGTCTTTAAAGAAAATTTTACTGAAGATTTTCTTAATGAAATAAAAAAGAAAGTGTTAAAATCTAAAGCCGTAGTAGATAATATAATTGAAGGCCTAGAAAATGATAAATTTGCTCAAGGATATACTAATAGTAAGATTTACTTACTAAAGTATTTAAAGGATTATCAATATAATTTAAATGGAATCTTCAAAACAATAAATCCATTAAGTTATGATGAATTAATTATATATACAAATAGTTTAATAGATCTTATTTTGTTATTTTAGGGGCTGTGGCACAGCCCCTAATTAAAAATTTAGAATTTTAAAACTAATAATGCGACAGCACCTATCCCTTTGGTTTAAATATCATTGCAGTAAAGAATCCGAAGACTATTGCAGAAGATACTCCAGCACTTACTGTTTTTAATAATCCATTAAAAATTCCAATAAAGCCAAACTCTTTAGCTTCGTTTATTGCAGCTGTTACAAGTGTATTTCCAAAACTACTAATTGGAACAAAGGCACCTGCTCCTGCAAATTTTACTAATGGATCATATAAACCAAGTCCGCCTAAAATTGCACCTATAACAACTAATGTGCAAGTTGTATGGGCTGGTGTAATTTTTAAAATATCCATTAGTAATTGACCAATTACACAAATTATACCACCTATAATAAAGGCAAAAATAAATTTTTCCATATATATATCACACCTTTTTACATTTCTATAGATACTGCATGGGCAATACATGGTATGCTTTCTTTTTGTTGAAAAGAAATAGGGGAGAAGAGCGCACCAGTGGCAACCACTAATATTCTTTTTAACTCTCCCTTACGCATACGATTTAATAAATGGCCATAAGTTACACTTGCTGAGCATCCACATCCACTTCCACCTGCAAAACTTGGTTGTTCTTTTTTATAAATTAAAAGTCCACAATCTGTAAATATATCTTTTGGCATATTTATATTATGTTTTTGAAATAATGCATTTGCAGTTTCATGACCAACCTTTCCTAAATCACCAGTTGCAATTAAATCATAATATGTAGCGTCTATATTTAAATCTCTAAAATGAGCTTCAATAGTATCTACAGCAGCAGGTGCCATTGCTGGTCCAACATTATATGGGTCTGAAATCCCCATATCCATAACTCTTCCAATAGTAGCTGATGTTACCTTGGGACCATTTCCTTTTTCAGAAAGTACTGCAGCACCGGCTCCTGTTACTGTCCATTGAGCCGTAGGAGGCCTTTGGACTCCATAATCTGTGGGATATCTAAATTGTTTTTCTGCAGCTGCATTATGGCTACTTGCAGATGTAAGAACGTATTTTGCAGATTTACTATCTATTAATTGAGCAGATAATGCTAAGCCTTCCATAGCACTTGAGCAGGCACCAAAGATACCTAAATAAGGGATTCCTAGTGTTCTAGCAGCAAAACTACTAGATATTATTTGATTCATTAAATCTCCACTAAAATAGAAATTAATATCTTCTTTTTTTAGTTTTGCTTTTTGAATTGCTCTATGACAAGCGTGTTCTAATATTGCTTTTTCAGCCTTTTCATAACTGTCTTGACCTACCCATAAATCTTCAGTAATTATGTCAAAATCCTTTGCTAAAGCTCCATTTCCCTCAAAGGGCCCACCAACAGCAGCAGAAGCTATAATTGTTGGTTTTGATTCAAATATCCAAGATTGATGTCCTTTAAGCATTTACATCCCTCCTAGCCATATGATTATCATCTTAATTGTCGCTACTATAAAGGCAGAAATAACTCCATATACTACAATAGCTCCTGCAAGTCTAAACATATTACCAGCAACTCCAAGAACTAGGCCTTCACTTTTATGTTCCATTGAAGCAGAAGCAATAGAATTTGCAAAGCCTGTAATAGGTACGGCAGTTCCACATCCTGCCCATTGGCTTATATGGTCAAAAACACCAAAGCCAGTTAATAGAGCAGCACAAAATATTAATACTACTATGGTAGGAGAGACTGAAGTTTTTTCATCAAATCCAAAATAGTTAATAAATATCCATTGTAGAATTTGACCTATTGTACAAATAGCCCCTCCAGCTAAAAAAGCTCTTATACAATTTTTAAATATAGGTCTTTTTGGTTCTATTCCTTTAACTAACGCATCAAATTCTTGCTGTGTAGTAGTCATTTTTTTCTTCTTCATATTTGACATAGCTTCTCACCTTCTAACGTAATAAATGTGGTTCTAATTTTTCTAAGATTTCTTCAAGCTTTTTTGCATTTTTAGAGTACATATTTTTTGCCTCTATGTTATCTGTATCTAATGAATAAGACATAAGATCTGATACTGATTTTTGAATACTTGCATAAAGCACTTCTTTAATTTGTGCCTTAGGTACTTGTATCATATCATCATAAAGATCAACATATAGGTCTCCAGAGGAATCTACTTGACCAAGAAATACATTTTCAAGAGATACTCCTTGAATTTCTAATTGTGTACTTAGCCATCCTTGATTTAAACCAGCATTAGTAAGACCTTCATTTAGAATATTTCCATCTAGAATTACTGCTTGTGGTTCAGATTTTGCACCTAATTTTTTCCCTAAATCATAGGAAGTAACAGGTTTCTTATCAGCTTTTAAGCTTATATTAATATCTCCATTTGACTCCATTAAAGCAAATTCTACATCTGCCAAATTAAAGGCATTTTTTGAACGCATTTGCTGCAAGAATTCTTGACCTGTAATTCTTTCTTTAGATAAATTATCTTCCATTATTTTTCCATTCTTAATTAGCACTCTTTCTTTTCCATGTAATATGTTATAAATTGTTTTACTTTTCATTTCTGCATAATCTAAAGCTAAAGGCATAAAAGCCCATATAGCTAATGCAACTAATCCAAAATAGAAATTACTTATTAGATTTAATGACATTAAAGCAATTATCACAGCAACAACAGAATTTGAAATTAAATCAAAAGTAGTAGACCTAGCTATTGTTTTTCTCTTTCTATATTTAGTTATTACTATTGCTACAAAAAATAAAAATATTGATTTAAATAATATTATTAACCAAGTACTCATTTCTTCACCTCACTTAGTTACCCTTGTATTGTGGTTCTTCAAATTCCATAACTCCTATTCTTTTGTCTAATTCCATGTTGATTTTATTTATTTGCTCTAATGCATCACTGTATATAGATTTAGCTTCTTTATTTTGTTCCTGAACGTAATACATTCTTAAAGTAGCTTCCGCACCTTTTAAAGTAGCTAAGGTTTGTTTTACTTTTGAAATAGCACTCATATTAAAGTCTCCTTTATTATTGAAATCTTTATAGCATTACTTTAACCTTTATATAGTGTTTTAATTCATTACTTTACAAAAATTATTATTTAGGCATATAAAGGGAAAAATTTCATCTTGTGAATATAGAATATTTACATTAGTTATAACTAACAATATATTAGAAAAATAAAATTATATAGGAGGAATTATTATGCCAACAGGAACTAAACTTGAAACAGCCTTAGCTAGTGCAAAGGGATTAGCAGCTGATATGAAGACATTTTCTTTAGACACTGACAATCAAGAAGCAAAACAAATGTTTAATCAACTTGCAACTACTATGGATAGCGTAGAACAATCACTTCAATCTAGATTAGATTTTGTTAAAGAACAAGAACCTCAATATGATAAATAAAATTATTATATTGAAATGAGAAAAGGGCATTATATAGATCTAATCTATATAATGTCCTTATGTTTTTTAGATAATATATTTAATTATTTGGTATTACCCATTTTTGAAGAGTTCACATTTTCTATCACTTCATTAGTATCTTTATTTTATGTCATTAAACTTAATGATTGTTTGATTTCCAGTACTCATCTCTTTTATATTTATAGTAGTATTTTTTTCTTCCTCTTCCCCTAAAAGAATAACATATGGGATATTAAGCTTATTTGCATAACTTATTTTTTTCTTAAGCTTATCTTCTTCAAAATAAATTTCAACTGTTTTACCTAAAGAGGAGAGTCTGTTATAAACTTCATAAGAATATTTATAAGTATCACCAATTGGAATTATTAAATATTCAACCTTTGATGGCAATTTATATTTATCTATAAAACCTATCTCTTTTAAGACAAAGAATAACCTAGTTAATCCTATGGAAATACCAACTCCAGGTAAAATATTAGTTGTATAATTTTCTGCTAAGTTATCATATCTTCCTCCTGAACAAATAGATCCATATCCTTCATTATCTACTAATAAAGTTTCAAATACAGTTCCTGTGTAATAATCTAAGCCTCTTATTATTTTTAAATTGATTTCATATTCAGTAGGCTGTACCCCTAAGAAATCTAATGAAGTTGTAACTTCTTTTAATTCTTTAATTCCTAAAAGAAATTTATCATTATTTATTTTAAAGGAATCTAAAGCATCTATTACATCTTCAGTAGAACCATATATATTTATTATTTCACTTATCTTTAGTGCTTTTTCTTTTTCTACTATCTTTTTTAATTCTAATTCAAATAGTTCCTTACCAATTTTATCGAATTTATCTATTAGAATCATAACTTCATTTATATTCTCAATTTTTAAATCTTCCAATAGACCTGACAAGATCTTTCTATTGCTAATTTGAAATTTATATTTACTTAAACCTATAGATTTAAAGGCTTTTGAAGCTAAGCTTATTACAAAGGCATCATTTTTAATACTTAGTTTATCTTTACCAATTATGTCTACATCACATTGATAGAATTCTCTATATCTGCCTTTTTGATTTCTTTCACCTCTATATACTTTTCCAATTTGGTATCTCTTAAATGGAAATGTTAATTCATTAAAATATTGAGCAGTATATCTAGCAAAGGGAACTGTTAAATCAAATCTTAAGGACAAATTTTTACTTCCTTTATTAAAGGAGTATACCTGTTTTTCAGTTTCTCCTGCACTCTTAGCTAATAATACTTCTGATTTTTCAATTATTGGTGTATCAATTGGTAAGCATCCGTTATCCTCGTAAACCTTTGTTATTTTTTCAACTATGTCATTAAAAATTCTTTGTTCTATAGGTAATAATTCCATAAAGCCTGGTAATATACTTGGTCTTATTATATTATTTTTCATTTTAATCTCTCCTTAATTATAAATTTAATGTGCAAAAAAGCCCTGTAGGCTAATTCTACAGGGCTTAAAATATGATTGTACTTAATAATCATCATAGCCTAGAGAAACAAGCCTACTGAAAATAGACTTGCATCTTTTAAAAGATGAAGTCTCTCTAGCAATGATGATGTATGTAATTTAAATACATTAGTACTTTCATAATTTTTCCTCCTAATTTTATTATTAATATAATAAACTAAGGACAAAAATAATTCAATAATAAGAATGTAATCTGTATAAAAATAATATTAATTATTTTTATATATATCTAAAATATGGTATATTTATAGTAAGGTAAACTTATAATAGGAGGAAAAGAAATGGAATTAAAAGAAAAAATAGATGAATTAAAAGATTATTTAAGCCAATATGAAAGATTAGAACAGGCTATTGGCATAATTTATTGGGATATGAGAACTAACATTCCAAGTAAAGCTGGTGAATCAAGAGGTAAGGTTTTAGAGTATCTATCTAGCGAAGCTTTTAAAATGATAACAAGTCCAAAAGTAGGAGAGTTTATTAATGACTTAACTCCTTATAAGGATGAAATGAATAAAGTAGAACAAAGAATTCTTCAAGAACTAGAAAAGAATTATAATGAAACTAAGAAAATTCCACAAGATAGATATGTAGAATATGTAGGCCTTTGTAGTAACTCAGAAATTGCTTGGGAAAAGGCTAAAGATGCTAGTGACTTTGAAATATTTAAACCTTACTTAGAAAAAGTAGTTGAATTTCAAAAGGAATTTATTAATTACTGGGGATATAAAAATAATAAATATGATACTTTATTAGATAAATATGAACTAGGTCTTACTACAGAAAAGTTAGATAAGATTTTTTCTGAATTAAAAGATGGTATAATTGAAGTATTAAATAAGGTTAAAGGAAGTAAGAAGAAATTGAATCGTGATTTCTTATATGGACATTTTGATGAAGGTAAGCAAAAAGAACTATCTTTATTTATATTAGAGAAAATAGGTTTTGATATGGAAGCAGGTAGATTAGATGTAAGTGTTCATCCATTTACAACTAACTTCGGTAATAAGGATGTTAGATTAACTACTAATTATCATGAAGATGAATTTACATCAGCTTTATTTAGCACAATACATGAAGGTGGCCATGGAATTTACGAGCAAAATATTAGTGATGATTTAGAATCAACAGGATTACAACAAGGAGCATCTATGGCAATTCATGAATCACAATCAAGATTCTATGAAAATATATTAGGAAGAAGTAAGGAATTCTGTTCATATCTTTTACCTGTGGCTAAGGAATATTTTTCTGACTTTAAAGATGTTACTTTAGATGAATTTTATGAAGCTATGAATTATGTTGAAACATCATTAATAAGAACAGAAGCAGATGAGTTAACTTATGGACTTCATATTATAATTAGATATGAAATTGAAAAAGAATTAATTAATGGAAGAATAACTGTAAATGAACTTAAAGATACATGGAATAAAAAGTATAAAGAATATCTAGGAGTAGAGCCTAAAAATGATGCTGAAGGAATTCTTCAAGACATGCATTGGTCAGATGGATCCTTTGGTTATTTCCCAAGCTATGCTTTAGGAAATCTATATGGTGCACAAATGTTTAATACACTTTTAAAGGAAAAACCAAATGTAATGGAAGAAGTTAAAAATGGAAATCTAACTGATATTACTAAGTGGTTAAATGAAAAGGTACATGTACATGGTGCTATTTATACTCCTGAGGAACTTATAAAAAATATTACTGGTGAAGAACTTAATGCTAAATACTTTATAGATTATTTAAAGAATAAGTATTATAGCCTTTACGATGTAGAATAAAACTTGTGATGCTGTAATAAGAGGATTCCTTCTAATTACAGCATCTTTTTATATTTAATAGGAATACTAAGGATAAAAATGTTATAATACTTACAAAGAATTTATTGATGGAGTATTTAAATGGGAAAATTTAAAGAAATATATATTAATTATTTGAATTTAGATAAAGAAAAAAGAGAATTTATAAAGGAATATTCTAAAGAGTATATTTATGATAAAAATAATCAAAGATTACTCTTATCTCAATACATTTTGATGTCTAATAGTTATATATATGAAATTAAAGCTATTGAAGGAACAGCTCATCTTTGGACATGGAGTGATTTTAAGGATGAGGCTAAAGGCAAGATTTTAAGTTATAAAACTGAAGGAAATATAATCATAAGTCAGCTAATGGAATTTCAACAAGATGTTCCTTTAGATTTATTAAATAAATATGGATTAGAAATAGTATTAAGACTTAATTAGTAAATTAGATTTTTATTTACTGGGAAATAATGGAAAATAAAATTACTTTTTTATACTATAGAAAATTATCTAGGTCATAAATAGCTTAAGTATATTGAATCAAAGAAAAATACATCCTATTATTTCATATATGGAGGGATGTATTATGAAAGAACAAAGCTTAAAATCACATGAAAAGTGGAAAGGTAAAATAGAAGTTATAAGTAGATGTCCAGTAAATACTAGGGAGGACCTTGCAGTTTCTTATACCCCAGGGGTATCGTATCCATGTTTGGAAATACAAAAAGATAGTGAAAACTCATATAAATATACTAGAAGGTCTAATTTAGTAGGTGTAATTACTGATGGAAGTGCTGTATTAGGCTTAGGAAATATTGGACCATTAGCAGCTATGCCTGTTATGGAAGGGAAATGTGTATTATTTAAGGAATTTGCTGATGTAGATGCATTTCCACTATGTATAAATAGCAATGATACTAATAAAATAATTGAAACAGTAAAATTATTAGAGGGTAGTTTTGGAGCCATTAATTTAGAAGATATTAGTGCACCTCGTTGCTTTGAAATTGAAGAAAAACTTAATGAGATTTGTAATATTCCAGTATTTCATGATGATCAGCATGGTACGGCTATAGCTGTATTAGCTGCATTGTTAAATGCTATAAAGCTAGTTAATAAGGATAGTAATGTAAAGATAGTAGTAAATGGAGCAGGTGCAGCTGGAATAGCTATTTCTAATTTACTTTATGATGCTGGCTTTACTAACATTGTAATTTGTGATAAATATGGTATAATCACTATTAATAATGCAGGAAATATTTATCAGGAGAAATGTGTATATAAATTCAACCAAAACAAAAAGGGATTGCTTCAAGATGCTCTAGTTGATGCAGATGTATTTATAGGAGTAAGTGCAGGAAATATAGTGACTAAAGAAATGGTGGAATCTATGAAAAAAGATTCTATTATTTTTGCATTAGCTAATCCAGTGCCTGAAATAATGCCTGAAGTTGCAAAGGAAGCAAAGGCAAAAATTATTGCAACTGGAAGAAGTGATTATCCAAATCAAATTAATAACTTACTAGTTTTCCCAGGAATTATAAAGGGAGCTTTAATTGCTCGCATAAATAAAATAACAACTGAAATGCAATTAGAAGTAGCTAAAGGTATAGCTAGTTGTATAAGTGAAAAAGATCTAAATGTAAACAATATTATACCAAGTGTATTTGATAAAAAAATTGCTGATTTAGTTTGTAATATTATTTATAGTTTTAAAAATTAAGGAGTATTATATGGAGAATTTAGCTAAATTATTTAATAAGTTAACTAATAGTGAACAAAAGGTATTTACATATATTTATTATAACCAACAAAAAGTTATGAAGATGAAAATAACTGATTTAGCTAAAGAAACCTTTACTTCTAAAACTGTAATTATTAATTTAGCTCAAAAGTTAGGTTTTGAAGGATTTTCTGATTTAAAATATTATTTAAAATCCAATATTAACTCTGAAGATACCATTAATATAATGGAAGATTTGCAATATGAACTTAAACAAAATATTGAGAAAACTTTTATTGTAGCAGAAAAAGATTTATATAAAAGAATTTCCGAAAAAGTAATAAAAGCAAAAACAGTATACGTATTTGCTCGTGGTACAAGCAAAGCAGCTGGCTATTATTTAAATCATTTATTATTAACTTTAGGAATTAAGTGTATTTTTGTAAAAGATTATAATCTTCTCACTTTAGTTAGTAAAACCTTAGAAGAGGGTGAATTAGTAATTTTAATATCTTTATCAGGAAATACTACAAAGATATTAGAGGTTGCTAACATTGCTAAAGTAAGAGGGTCTGAAGTAATTGCAATAACTTCCTTTGGAAATAATGAGTTATCAAAAATAAGTGATTATACTTTACATTGTGTTTCTAATGACACTGAAACTAAAGATAATGATAGCATATCAAGAATAAGTATGTTTATAGTTATCGAAATGTTAATAAATTCAATTAAGATATTTCACAAAGAAAAAGCCTAGATTTATAATCAGGCTTTTTTCTTTATAAAAAATGCATTGTAATCTTTAAAATGACATAAGTCATTTTAGGTGACCTTTGTATTTATAAAGAAAAAGAGTATCACTAACTTCTATTGAAAGATTTTATTTGAGTCTTTAAAATAAGCATTAAGAAGAGATCTCTTTAAAGTAAAGGTATTCATAAAATAAATTTAATAATATGGGGGAAAATAACATGTCAAAAGAGTTTAGTCAAAAAATTCAACAATTTGGTAGAACTTTATTGCTTCCAATTGCTGTAATGGCACCTGTTGGTATGATTCTAGGAATAACTGGAGCTTTTGTTCAATCCTATATGATTGCAAGATTCCCTTTCCTAGGCAATGAAGTCTTAAATACAATTTTAGTAAATATAAGAACTATTGCTGGAGCTGTATTTGATAATATTCCATTAATGTTTGCTATGGGAGTAGCTTATGGAATGTCAAAGAAAGATAAAGGAATATCAGTTTTTGCATCAGTAATAGGATATATAATATTAATAATTTCTATGAATGTTTGGTTAACAGTAACTGGTAAGTTAGCTGCACCAGAAGTAATGAGTCAATTTGGACAAATTAAGGTTCTTGGAATTCAAACTATGAACATTAATGCTTTAGGTGGTATTATAACTGGTTTAGTGGCTGCCTGGGCTACTGATAAATTCTATAAGCTTGAGTTACCAATTGCCTTTGCGTTTTTCTCAGGTAAAAAATCTGTTCCTATTATTACAATGGGAATAATGATGGTTATTGGTTTAACAGTTCCATTCTTATGGGAGTTTTTTGTAAAGGCTTTAACTAAATTATCAGTAGTTTTCTTAAGTCCAGTTGGACCTTTCTTTACAGCTGCAGGTGAAAGACTATTTATTCCATTTGGATTACATCATCTTTGGAATGCATTATTTAGGTTTACTGAAGCTGGTGGAGCCTATGTAATAAACGGAGAAACTTTTGTTGGTGTAGTTCCTACATTAAATGAAGTTTTATTTAATCAAGGTCCAAGCAGTGAATATTGGAGTATGATGCCATCATTAACAAGATTTATGGCTCAACAACAAATGCTATGTACCTTATTTGCTTTCCCAGCTATTGGATTAGCTATGTACAAAACTTCATATAAAGAAAACAAAAAGTTAGTTAAGTCATTAATGGTTACATGTATATTAACAGCACTTTTAGGAAATGTAACTGAACCATTAGAATTTTCATTCGTATTTATAGCTCCATTATTATATGTTGTATATGCATGTATTATTGGGGTAGGAGCAGTTGCTTTATCTCTTGCTAATGTAGGAATAGGATATATTAGAGGAACAATATTTGACTTTACAATCTTTGGATTACTTTATGAAAAAACAAATTGGATTTGGTTTATACTAATTGGACTAATATTAGCAGTGGTTACTTATTTTGTTTTCAAATGGGCAATATTAAAGTTTGACTTAAAAACACCAGGTAGAGAGGATTCACCTTCAGTAGATAATACTTTAATAAAAGAAAAGAGATATGATGAAATTGCTAAGATAGTAATTGAAGGCTTAGGCGGTAAAGGAAATATTAAAAACGTAGATAATTGTATTACTCGTTTAAGAATAGATTTAGGAGAAGTGAATTTAATAGATCGTAAATTATTAGAGAGTTCTGGTTGTACAGGTATATTCTTACCTGCACAAAAACATATACACATAGTATATGGACCATTAGTTGAATTTGTAAGAAATGCTGTTGATGAGCAATTACAAAATATGTAATCTAATATAATATTAAGTGGAGGGATAGAAGATGAGAAGTAGTAACATAATTACAATAACTGGAGCAGGAAGTGCAAGAACTCCCGCATTAATAGGAAGTTTAGTAAAGTTAAAGGATAGATTCCCTTTAAAAAAGATAATTTTTTATGATATTGATGATGAAAGAACTTCAAAAATGGAGGACTACATTAGATTAGTATTAAAATCTTATTCTCCAAAAACTGAAGTTATATTTACTATAGACAAAGATGTAGCCTATGAGAAAACAGATTTTGTTTTTTGTCAAATGCGTGCAGGAAAGAATGAAATGAGAAGCTTTGATGAAAAAATTCCTTTGAAATATGGATTAGTAGGACAAGAAACCTGTGGACCTGGTGGCTTTGCATATGGAATGAGATCCATTGATGCTATGATACAAATGGTTAAGGATGTTAGAAAGCATTCAAAGGATACTTGGATACTAAATTATACAAATCCAGCAGCAATAGTAGCATTAGCTTTAGATAAAGTTTTTCCAGAAGATGATAGAATCCTAAATCTTTGTGATCAACCATACTCTTTAATGCGTTCTTATGCAAAAATATTAGGAGTTCCACAAGAAGAATTAAGGGCTACTTACTTTGGACTAAATCACTTTGGGTGGTTTACTGATATAAGGGATGTTAATGGGAAAAATTACTTTGACAAGTTAAGAACTTATTTAAGAGATTCTGATTTTAAACCTTATAATGCAGAACAACGTTCAAAATCTTGGTTAGATACTTACTTAAGAGTAAATAAATATATGAAATTCTTTGATGAATATATACCAAATACTTATCTTCAATATTACTTTTTCCCAGATGAAATAGTAGAGGAAAGTGATCCTAATTATACTAGAGCTGATGAAGCTAAAGATTCAAGGGAAAAGGAAATTTGGGACATATGTTCAAAAGCTAAAGATGCTAAGTCCATTGATGAAATTGAAATTATCACTGATAGTGTATTTGGAAACTTAATGGTTGAACTTGCAGAATCAATAGCCTATGATCTTCATAATGAATTTATACTAATGAAAAGAAATAATGATATAATCACTAATTTCAATAAGGATGCTATTGTTGAAGTTTCTGGAACTGTAGGTAAGGATGGAGCTCATCCGTACAAATATGGAGAAATAAAACCATTCTATAAAGGCCTTATGGAAACTCAATATGCATATGAAATTCTTACTGTAGAAGCATGCCTAGAGAAAAATTATACAAAGGCATTACAAGCATTAACTTTAAATAGAACTATAGTAAATCCAGAAAAGGCTAAATTAGTATTAGATGATTTAATGGAAGTAAATAAAGATTATTGGTACTTAAAATAAGAATATAAGCCCCATGCTAAATGCTTGGGGCCTTTTTCTTTAAAAAGAACTATTTTTTTACATTAAAATAGTCACCTTCAATAATATTATCTGCTATTTTAAATATATCTTGTAGAAGAGTTCTTTCTTCTTCATCTACAGGATTACCCATAATTTCACCACTATTTAATATAGTTGAGTTTCTATTAGTATTAACTAAAATACGCCCCATAGAAGTCTCTACAAACTTTTCCTTATCTATACCTAATAAATAAGCTATAGTAGGTAAAAAGTCAACTTGACCACCAGCCTTAGAAATTGTAGCAGGTTCTATATCCTTATTATATATAATAAAAGGAATTTTCTTATTGTTATCCTTCCACCAATCTCCTTCAAGTGGAGCATCTGTTATCATATCTTCATAGAATTTATGAACACCACAATGATCTCCATAAATCATTATAACTGTATTATCTAGCTGACCATTTTTAGAAAGTTCTTCTAAGAATAATTTAATAGCTTCATCTGTATATCTTATGCTTTGAAAATAACTCCCTAACATATTTTCATCTAATTCCTTAGGCAAGTCTAGTAGCTTTTTATCCTCTGGAATTTCAAAAGGGCCATGACTAGTTAAAGTAGCTATAAAAGTATAATAAGGTTCTTTTTCATCCTTTAGCTTAGTAGCAATTTGTTTTAAATATGATTCATCTGATAAACCTGGTCCTATAACTTCATCTAAATTAAAATCTTTTATATCCCAAAGCTTATCTGCTTCAAAGGCTTTATGTGGTTCAGCCCAATTCCAGTTTCCAGGTAGTTCTGCATGGGTTGATATTGTAGTATACCCTTCATCATTTAAAAGCATTTGAAGACTATTATATTTATTCCATGGATATGTTGGAAAGGTACTATTAGTTCTTACTGGGAAAATAGAGGTATTAACCATTAAGTCTGCATCAGAACTTGTACCAGAGTTATTTTGCTCATATATATTATTAAAATACAAACTATTTGATAATAATTTATTTAATGTAGGTGTTATTTCTTGTCCATTAACCTTTTGATTTATTACAAAATTTTCTAAGGATTCCACTTGTATAGCTATTAAGTTTTTTCCTTCTAAGTATCCAGCATATTCATTATCTTTTATATTTTCATTATTGTTTTTAAACCAATTATCTATTTCTTCTATTTCAGAAGAGTTTAATTCTTTATTAAGACTTGTATAATAAAATAAATCATATCCATGATATCCTAGTGGACTCATATCACTAAAAGTTTGATAAGGTGCCCAAGATAATCTTAAAAATGATTGACTTTGTATAACGCCTTTAATATCTATATAATAATGAGCTAAATAAATTATAATTCCACTTAATACAAATATTGTTGAAGCTTTTATTATTCTAAACACTAATTTTGAATTATCTCTATAATTTCTAATTTTATTGAATCTAAATAAAATAAATAAAAATATAAAATCTACAAAGAATAATAAATCTACAATTCTAAAATTAAATAAGTTCTTTCCTATTGGATTAAATATTTCTGGATGAATTAAATGTCTTATTGATAAGAAAGTACCATTTGCTCTGTAATACCATATATCTAACAAAAATAAAATAGATATAATAATATCTATAGTTAAGGCTGCTCTTATTTTCCCTTTATACTTAAATAGATAAATAATACTTAAAATTAAAATAATAATTACTAAATGTGCCCAAATGGCTGGAGTGCCAAAATACATTGTAGCAAAATTAATACTGGATGAATCATCTGTTCTTAGCATTGATAGTAATAACATCGATTTACCTTGTATTATTAAAACCATTAATATAAAAAGCCAGTTATTATATATTAGCTTTTTCGAAATATTTTTCATATCAATTCCTCCCAAAGTAATTTACCTACCTATTTTATATTAATTTTGTAGTTATTGCTACAATTATAATCTTATGTAAATAAAAATTAATAAATATTTATTGTAAAAAGATAGTGTTTATTTATAACAATATATTTATAAATATATATAATGTATTATTAATGATTAAAAGGAGTTTTATATGGAAAATCCCTAAATTAACCCCAGTAATAATATTTGCAGTTTGTTCCACCATTAATGACAATTTAAATTATATTACTTATTTAAATAGTAGATATAAAAATAAATACATTGTAAATAATGAAAAAATAAAGAAGGTAGCAAAAGATATTCTAAAAGATTTATTCAAATAAAGATAAAAGGCCTTAGGAAATAATAATTCTTAAGGCCTTTTATCATTATTAAGTATATAGATCTTATTAAAAATATTATTATAATAAATTAAAAATATTATTATAATAAAAAAGCAATTTTATTATATTATTTGCTACTATAATCCAAGAAATACAATTATTTATATTTTATAATGTAGTTATTAATAGTAAGATATTTATTTAATTATAGAGGTGATAGGATGTTTGGAAAATTAAAAGGATATGAAGTTAATAAAAATGAAATTACAATAGAGTATGAAAAAATTAAAACAACTATAAGTATTATTAATGAAGGTGTTATCAATTTCTTTGTTCCTCTTCACAGAAAAGAAAGAAACTCAAAAGCAGTAGAGAAAATTAATTATACCAATGTAGATTTTTCTATTGAAGAAGAAGAAAGCAGTATTATTTTAAAAACAACTAAATTAATAATAGAAATAAAAGATAATTTTATAGTTAATATCTATGATAAAGATAGAAATATATTATGTAGAGATTATAGTGGTGAAAGAGAGCCCTTTGTAAGACATGGAAATAATTTGTTTTTGGCAGAAGAAGAAGGTCATAGTCTTAATGGACATAAAGATTATAAGATTTTTATTCCAAAGATTATGGAGGATAATATGTATTTTTATGGTCTTGGTGAGAGAACAGGTTCTTTAAACAAAAAAGGATATCATTATAAAAATTGGAATACAGACGATCCAAGTCCTCATGGAGAAACTTTTGAAAAATTATATAAATCAATTCCATTTTTAATTTCTTTAAAGGATAACAATGCTTTTGGTATCTTTTTTGATAATCATTTTGAAACTCATTTTGATATGGGAAAAGAAAATTCTAATTACTATTATTTTTCAGCAGTAGATGGGAATATTGATTATTACTTTTTATATGGACCAGAAGTTAAAGATGTAGTAAATGAATATACAAATCTAACAGGAAAAACTCCTCTTCCTCAAATGTGGACACTAGGTTATCAACAATGTAGATGGTCATATTCTCCAAAGGAGAGAGTTCTAGAAATAGCAAAAGCTTTTAGAGAGAAAAATATTCCATGTGACACATTATATTTAGATATAGATTATATGGATGGTTTTAGAGTATTTACCTGGGATAATAAAAGCTTTGAAAATCCTAAGGCTTTTATTGATGAACTTAATAAAATGGGTTTTAAAGTGGTAACCATTATAGATCCTGGGGTAAAAATAGATAAAGATTATAGTATATATTCTCAAGGTCTTAAAAATGATTATTTTGCAAAAGATAATGATGGAATAGTATATAAAAATCGAGTATGGCCAGGTGAATCTGTATATCCTGATTTTATGAATTCAAGGGTTAGAAAATGGTGGGCAGATAATCAAAAAATTATGATTGATACTGGTGTTTCAGGTATATGGAATGATATGAATGAGCCAGCTAGCTTTAATGGTCCTTTACCTAATGATGTGATTTTTAATGAAGATGGTTTAGAAGTTACCCATAGAGAAGTTCATAATGTATATGGGCATATGATGAGTAAAGCTACTTATGAAGGAATAAAGGAGGCTACAAATAAAAGACCTTTTGTAATTACAAGAGCTTGTTTTTCAGGTACTCAAAAATATTCAACTGTATGGACTGGAGATAACCAAAGTACTTGGGAACACTTAAGAATGTCAATTCCTATGCTAATGAATTTAGGTTTAAGTGGAATGAGCTTTTGTGGAACAGATGTTGGAGGTTTTGGCCATGATTGTACTGGAGAATTATTATCTAGATGGGTTCAAGTAGGTACATTTACTCCTTTATTTAGAAATCATTCAGCAATGGGTACTAGAGATCAAGAGCCTTGGGCCTTTAATATAGAAACAGAAGAAATTAATAAAAAATATATAAATCTTAGATATAAATTAATTCCATATTTATATGATTTAATGTGGAAGGGTGAAAGTACAGGTGCACCAATTATTAGACCTCTTCTATTTGAATATCAATATGATAAGAATACTTATGAAATAAATGACGAATTCCTTTGTGGAGATAGTATTTTAGTTGCACCAGTATTAGAGCAAGGAATGAAACAAAAGCTTGTTTACTTACCAAAGGGAAATAGTTGGATAGACTATTGGACAGGTGAAAATTATAATGGAGGCCAATATATAATAAAAAATTCACCATTAGATATTTGTCCTATATTTATAAAAGAATCTTCAATTATTCCAATGGGGATTAGCCAAAATTATATAGGTGAAGTAAATAATGATGAACTAATTTTAAATGTCTATTTAGGAGAAGATGGTAGAGAGTTTAATTATACCCATTATAATGATGATGGTGAAAGCTTTGACTATAAAGAAGGAGTTTATAACCAATATGAGATAAAGGTTTCAAATAAGGATACTATAAATATATACTTTACAGTAATTAAAAATCATTATATTAATAAATATTCTAAAGTTAAATTTATATTAAATAACTTAAAGGAAGAGAAAAAAATATATATAAATGGTAAAAAGGTCACTTTAAATAATAATATTATAGAATTTAATATATAATAAGCAAATGGCTAGTAGGAGGAAAATCCTACTAGCATTTATTTAAGTAAATACAAAATCAATACTATATATATAAAATATCTCATTATTAAAATTATAAATATAATATAAACTAATTATACTCAATAAAATTTCCTATAAAAACAATTAGTTATATAGTTGATAAATATTTGCTTAGACTAGTTGACTTAAATATTTAAAAGGTATAAACTAAAATTAATTGTATACAATTTAATTTTAATAAATACATAAATGGAGGAAAGTGAAATGAGTTTTTATGATTTTAAAGCAAAGGATATTAATGGAAATGAAAGATTAATGAGTGATTACAAAGGTAAAGTACTTGTAGTTGTTAATACTGCAAGTAAATGTGGTTTTACTCCTCAATATGCTGATTTAGAAAAAATCTATAAGGAATTTAATAAAAGTGGATTAGAAATATTAGGTTTCCCATGTAATCAATTTATGGAACAAGAACCTGGGAATAATAGTGAAGTTAAAAGTTTTTGTGAACTTAATTATGGAGTTACATTTGATTTATTTGAAAAAATTGATGTAAGAGGGGCCTCTGCTCATCCAATATTTAAATATTTATGTAGTGAAAAACCTTTTGAAGGTTTTGATTTAACTAAAGCAAATGGCAAATTATTAAATAGTATATTAAGCGAAAAGTTTCCTGAATATTTAATTGATGATTCAATAAAATGGAACTTCACAAAGTTTCTTATAGATAGAAATGGGAATGTTATAAAAAGATATGAGCCAACTGTAGATCCTCTAGATATGGTTGAAGATATAAAGAAATTACTTTAATAGGAGATGTTTTATTTATGAGCTTTTATGATTATTCTGCAAAAGATATAGATGGAAAAGAAAAATCAATGAGTGATTATTCAGGTAAGGTTGTGTTAGTAGTTAATACTGCAAGTAAATGTGGTTTTACTCCTCAACTAAAAGATCTTGAATATTTATATAAAGAGTATAAAGATTTAGGATTAGAAATATTAGGTTTTCCATGCAATCAATTTTTAAATCAAGAACCTGGTGATAATAAGGATGTTAAAAACTTCTGCGAAATTAATTACGGTGTTACATTTGATATGTTTGAAAAAATAGATGTTAATGGAAGTAATACTCATCCAATATATAAATATTTAAAAAATCAGGAAAAGGGAATCTTTACTAAAGATATTAAGTGGAATTTCACAAAATTCTTAATTGATAGGAATGGAAATGTAGTAAAAAGATATTCGCCAACAACATCTCCTTTGAAGATAAAAGAAGACTTAGATAAAATACTATAAAATTAAATATATATTGACATAAATACGTTTAAAATGTAAAATCAATTTAATTTAGTAAAATTAAATTTGATACTTATATTGTAGGTGAAAAATATGAATGAATATAGTAGTCTAAAATTAGATAATCAATTATGTTTCTCTTTGTACGCTTTATCCAGAGAAATAATAAAGCTATATAAACCTTTATTGGATGAATTGAACTTAACCTATACTCAATATATAGTGATGCTTGTATTATGGGAAGAAGATAAAGCAAGTGTAAAGCATATTGGAAACAGGTTACATCTAGATTCTGGAACCTTAACTCCATTGTTAAAAAAACTAGAAGCTATGGGCCTTGTAAAAAGGTATAGAGATCAAAGTGACGATAGAGTTGTTATAGCTGAACTAACTGAGAAAGGTTCTTCTCTTAAAGAAAAAGCTAAAAATATTCCTAATAAAGTATTATGTAATATTAAGCTTCCAGTAGAAAAAGCTGTTGAATTAAAAAATAGCTTAGATGAATTATTGGATAACTTAGAATAGTTTTAGATATAAACTAATAATTATAAATTAATAATTCAATACTTTTTTTAGAGCTGTTTTTTGCAGCTCTTTTTATATGAACAAATTTATTGCACAAACCAACATACTAGAGTACTATATTAAGTGTTTATTAAAAAGTCGGAGTGATTAATATGGAAGAAAGATTACAAAAATATATGGCAAGATGTGGTGTAGCATCTAGACGAAAGTGTGAAGAAATCATACTTAGTGGGAAAGTTAAAGTTAATAATAAGCTAGTAAATGAACTTGGAGTTAAAATAAATTCAGAAATAGATATTGTTTCTTATGAAGGTAAAATTATTAATCCAGAAGAAAAGAAGCTTTATATTATGCTTAATAAACCTGAAGGATATATTACTTCTGTGAAAGATGAAAAAGGAAGAAAAACTATTTTAGATTTAGTCAAAGTAGATGAAAGAATTTATCCCATAGGAAGATTAGATTATGATAGTTCTGGATTAATTTTATTAACTAATGATGGTGATATATATAATAAAATAATTCATCCAAGAGTTAAAATAGGGAAAAAGTACATAGTGTTATGCAAAGGTGAATTTAGTAAAGAGGAACTTATTAGATTTGAAAATGGTATAGATATTGGCGGCTATGTAACTGCAAAGGCAAAAATAGAAATTCTAGATAAGGAAAAAGGAAAAAATAATTCTATTAATACCTTAGTAGAAATTACAATTCATGAAGGTAAGAATAGGCAAATAAGAAGAATGTGCGAAGCTCTTGGTCATCCTGTAATTTCTTTAAAAAGAATATCTATTGGAGATCTTAAATTAGGTTATCTAAAAAAGGGTGAGTGGAGAAACTTAACAGAAAATGAATTAAAATATTTAAATTCATTATAGAGGTGTAATATGTTTAAATATGTAGGTAATATTAGTGACTTATCTCATTATATAATTAGAGATTTTGTTGAAAATAAAAATGTTGCAATAGATGGAACTCTAGGTAACGGATTTGATACTGATTTTTTATCATCTTTATTTCATAAGGTTTATTCCTTTGATATTCAAAAGGAGGCTTGTGAAAATTATATAAAGAAGAATAATGAAAATGTTAATATAATAAATGATTCACATCATTTGTTAAAAAATTATGTAGATGAGCCAGTTGATTGTATTATGTATAATTTAGGATTTCTCCCAGGTGGGAATAAAGAAATAACAACTTTACATGAAACTTCATTAGAAAGTATTAAAGCTGGATTAGATATATTAAATAGCGGTGGAATAATGACAATTTGTATTTATAGAGGTCATTATGAAGGTAAAATAGAAGAAACTTGCATTTTAGATTATCTAAAGGATCTACCAAAAAACCAGTTTGGAGTAATGATTCAATCTTATTTAAATAGGCAGAATATCTCACCTATATTAGTTATAGTTGAGAAAAAATAGAATTGACAACTTACAAATATAAGAGAAGTTTTTATAGTAAATATATAACAAAATGAAATAATTATTGATGATTTATTCAGAAAATGATAATATATAATTAACAATTTTTAGTTTTATTGAAAAGAAGGGATACGGATGGATACTAATCTTAACGACAACTCAAAAGATTTAATGCGATTAATACAATCAAGGTTCCCAAGATTGAGTAAAGGGCAAAAATTAATTGCTGAATATATTTTAAAGAGCTATGATAAAGCTGCTTTTATGACTGCGGCTAAACTTGGTGTATCTGTAGGAGTTTCAGAATCAACAGTAGTTAGATTTGCAAATGAACTTGGTTTTTCAGGATACCCTAAACTTCAAAAGGCTTTGCAAGAACTAATAAAAAATAAACTTACTACAGTACAAAGATTAGAGTTATCAAATGACTATATAAGTGAAGGATACGCTCTTAAAGGAGTTCTTAAAGCTGATATGGAAAACATAAGAGCTACATTAGAAAAAATTAATTATAATACCTTTGAAGAAGTTGTAAAAAAAATATTCGAAGCAAAAAGAATATACATAATTGGGCTTAGAAGTTCTACAGCTTTAGCAGAATTCTTAGGCTTTTATCTTAATATAATTTTACAAAATGTAAGAACTGTTGGAAATGGAATATCAGATATTTTTGAACAAATGATTAATTTAGAAGAGGGAGATTTAGTTATAGGAATAGGTTTCCCAAGATATGCCTCAAGAACCATTGATGCTTTAGCTTTTGCTCAAGATAGAGGTGCTAATGTTGTAGCTATAACAGATAGTCTTCTATCACCTTTAGCAGCCAAAGCAGACTATTCTTTAATAGCACAAAGTAACATGGCTTCCTTTGTTGATTCTTTGGTTGCACCATTATCTGTTATTAATGCATTAATAATAGCTGTAGGTATGAGAGAAAAACAAAGTATTACTGCTACTTTTAATAATTTAGAAGAAATTTGGAGAGAATATAACGTTTATTCTTATAATAATAAAAATGTTGCTGATGATTAATTATGATATTGTATAAAAACGACCATTATTTGGTCGTTTTTTCATTTATAAAAGTTGAATTTAATAATTTTAAATGATATATTTATTAAGACAAAATAATGCTTGGAGGATTGTAATGAAAAAGGTTATAGTAATTGGAGCAGGCCCAGCAGGTATGATGGCTGCTATAACAGCCTCAAAAAATAATAAAGTTATTTTACTTGATGGAAATGAAAAGGTTGGTAAAAAGCTATTCATTACAGGGAAAGGTAGATGTAATGTAACAAATAGTAAGGATATATCAGAGTTTTTTGACTTTATACCAGGGAATCCTCACTTTTTATATAGTGCATTATATTCTTATACAAATGAAGATACCATAAATTTTTTTGAATCTCAGGGAATAAAGCTAAAGAATGAAAGAGGGGGTAGGGTTTTTCCTGCTTCAGATAAATCTTCAGATATAATAAAAGGATTAATGAAGGAAATAATCAAAAATAACATAGAACTAAAATTGAATAGTCTTGTTACTAATATTAAGTTTAGTAATAATACAATAGAAGCTATAGAAGTTAATAACAAATATTACATAGAGGGAGACCATTTTATTATTGCAACTGGCGGTGTTTCCTATCCTTTGACTGGATCCCGTGGTGATGGCATAAGGTTTTCAAAATCTCTTGGACATAATATAATAGATTTAAAACCATCATTAGTACCAATTGAATTAAAGGATAAATGGATAAAAGACTTAACTGGTTTAACTCTTAAAAATATCGAGATATCTCTATATAATGGTATTTCAAAAAAACCTATATATAAAAATCAAGGTGAGATGTTATTTACAAGTTATGGTTTGTCTGGACCTATTATTTTAAAAGCTTCAAGATATATTGAAGAAGATAAAAGTTATTATATAAATATTGATTTAAAACCCGCTCTTACTTATGACGAATTGGATAAGAGAGTACAAAAGGATTTTAAAAAGTATATAAATAAAGATTTTAAAAATTCTTTAGATGAATTGCTTCCTCAAAAATTAATACCTATAGTTATTTCTTTATCTAATATTGAAGAAAATAAAAAGGTTAATGAAATAACTAAAGAGGAAAGAAAAAATTTAGTTAACTTAATTAAAGGCCTAAAGGTAGGTATAAAGGGCTTAAGACCAATAGAAGAAGCAATAGTAACTTCAGGTGGAGTAGATACTTTAGAAATAGATCCCTCTACAATGAAATCTAAGTTAATAAATAACTTATCCTTTGCTGGAGAAGTTATAGATGTTGATGCTTTCACAGGAGGATACAATGTTCAAATTGCATTATCTACTGGTTATTTAGCTGGAAGCAATATATAATAGACTTGTTAAAAATATATAATAATAATATAATTTATATGAAAATGTTTTTCAAAGACGAAAGGTGGAATACTATTTTGAGAATATCAGTTGCTATAGATGGACCAGCTGGAGCTGGTAAAAGTACAATTGCAAAATTAGTTGCCAAGAATTTTGATTTAATGTATATAAATACAGGTGCAATGTACAGAGCTGTAGCTTTAGTAGCTAAAGAAAAGAACATAGGGGATACAGATGTTGATGCATTATGTGAAATAATTGATTCTTTTGATATGAAATTTGAAAATGATGATTTAATTTTAAATGGTGAAAATATTCAAGAAAAGATCACTATGCCAGAAATTAGTGGTATAGTTTCTAAATATGCATCAATAAAAGAAGTAAGAAGTAAATTAGTAAAACTTCAAAGAGATATGTCAAAGAAATTTGATGTTATTATGGATGGAAGAGATATTGGTACAGTGGTATTAAAAGATTCAAAGTTTAAGTTTTTTCTAACTGCAACTCCAGAAGCTAGAGCTGAAAGAAGATATAAGGAACTAAAAGATAGAGGGTTATCAGTAGACTATTCTACTATATTAGAAGATATAATAAAAAGGGATTATATTGATAGCCATAGAGAAATTGACCCATTAAAGAAGGCTGAAGATGCTATTGAAATAGATACAACAAATCTTTCAATTGATGAAGTTGTTGAAAAAATATCCCTAAGTATAAAAAAATAAAAATATAATCTTAGGAGAATTAATATGAGTAAAGTTATTTTAGCAGAAAATGCTGGATTTTGTTTTGGAGTACAAAGAGCTGTTGAAGAGGCTCTAAAGGTAAAAAAACAATATAATAAGAAGATATATACATTAGGACCTTTAATACATAATAATGATGTTGTTATGTATTTAGAAGAAAATGATATTTATGCAATTGACTACAACGACATTGATAAATTAAATGAAGGTGATGTAATAGTAATTAGGTCTCATGGAGTATCTAAGGAAGTTACTGAAAATCTTGAAGCAAGAGGATTAGAAGTTGTAAACGCAACATGTCCTTATGTTACTAATATACACAAGAAAGTTAATAAGTACTCAGAGCTTGGATATAATATAGTAATTCTTGGTGATGACAACCATCCAGAAATTATAGGAATTAATGGATGGTGTAATAATAGTGCTATTATCACTAAGGATGGTACTTTTGATCAAAAACTACCAAAGAAGATATGTGTTGTATCTCAAACTACAGAAAAAGAAGAAACATGGAAAAATACAGTAAGCAATTTATCTTCTAATACTAAGGAATTATTAGCATTCAACACTATTTGTTCTGCTACAGAAGTAAGACAAAAGAGTGCTAATGAATTATCCAAAGATGTAGATACTATGATTGTAATTGGAGGTAGAAATAGCTCTAATACTACTAAGCTTTATCAAATATCAAAGGCAAATTGCCCTAATACAATTCATATTGAAAATTCAAAAGAACTTACAAATGAATTTATTGAAGAAAATAGAGGTAAAAAAGTTGGGGTTACTGCAGGTGCATCTACTCCTGACTGGATAATAAAAGAAGTAATTGATATTATGGAGGGAAGAAACTAAATGGAAGATCAATTAAAGCTAATGGACGAAATGGATAGAAGATTTAGAATTGGTGATGAAATTAAAGGTGAAATTTTATCTTTAGGAAGAGATGAAATTACTATTTCTTTAGTTGGATATAAATCTGACGGAGTAATACCTTTTAAAGAATTAACATCTGAAGAAAATTTAGAATCATACCTTGAAAAAATAAAGGTAGGAGATGAAATAACAGCTAAAGTTATAAAATTAAAAAATGAAGATGGTAATGTAGTTCTTTCAAGACTAGAATATGAGAAAAAAGAAACTTTAAAGGATTTAGAAAATAAGTTTAACAACAAAGAAAACTTTACGATTAAAATTAAAGATGCTATAGAAAAAGGATTAATAGGTTACTATGATGGAGTAAGAATTTTTGTTCCTTCATCACAAGTAGATATTAGATTTTCTAATGATAGAAGCAACTTAGTAGGTACAGAGTTAGAAGTTAGATTAATTGACTTTGCCCTAGGAAATCCATTAAAGATAGTTGCATCAAGAAGAGTAATTCTTGAAGAAGCTAAAAAAGTTGTAGAAGATGCAGCTTGGGAAAATATTAAAGTTGGTGACGTGGTTAAGGCAGAAATTAAGAGATTTACTAACTTTGGAGCATTTGCTGATATAAATGGAGTAGATGGATTAATTCATTTATCACAAATATCATGGAATCATGTTAAGTCAGCTGAAAGCGTACTTAAAAAGGGTCAAATAGTTGATGTAAAGATTATTGAAGCTGATAGAGAAAATAATAGAATTTCTTTAAGTATTAAGGCTTTAACTCCAGAACCATGGAGCAATATTGAAGAAAAGTACCCAGAAGGCTCTGCAGTACTAGGAAAAGTTGTAAGAATTAGCGATTTTGGTGCTTTTGTTGAATTAGAACCAGGAGTAGATGGATTAGTTCATATTTCTAAGATAAGCAATGAAAGAATAAACAATCCTGCTGATGTATTAAATATAGGTGATGAAGTAAAAGCTATAATTCTTTCAGTTGATGCAGAAAATAAGAAAATTGCACTTAGTATAAGAGATGCTAAATAAAAAACAGGTCACATATAACTTTATATGTGACCTATTTTTTTATTTTTATTAATATATTGACCAAAGTATCTTATTAGAAATATACTTATTATATAGTGATTAAAAGGGGTTATATGGTAATGTTGGAAAGATTGTCTTTGAATAATATGAATATATTTAAGGAACTTTATAATAAAAACTTTGAAGAAGCTAGTTATAATAAAGATTTCTTTAGATGCTATGAAGAACAAAATTTTTTAATTAAATATATTTATAGAAAGTTTATTCGACTTATAAAAGTAGATAATAATTATATAGGTTATATATGGTATGAAGGTGGATATGGGCAATATATTAAAATATGGGCATTATATATAGATGTTGATTTCAAAGATTTAATTAATTATTCAACTTTATCATATTTTGATAAAAATATTCTTTGCTATGAAGAATTTGATTCCCTAAGAACAAATATATTATTAAATAAATTAGGATTTAGTAAAGAAAATTACACCTTATTATTGAAAATGAATATTACTAATTATAATTATAATGTGTTGCAGATGCAATTAGAAAATGAAAAACAAAATAGCCTTAAATATAATATGAATATTGATAATTATGCTGATGTTTCTATTAGAAATTTAAATATAGGTAAGGATGAAATTCTACGTTGTAATATACAAAATGATATTTTTGCTCAACTAGATAGAAAACCTCTAAATGTAGATGATATTTATGCAGATATGACTCAAGACTATTTTATACAAGATCTTTGCTTCTTAGGAATTCATAATAATGATTATATAGGATATGGACAAATAATATTTAATAGAAATATGTATACCATTGTTAACTTTGGCATAGTAGCAAAATATAGGGGGAAGGGATTAAGTAAGATATTTCTAAGTAAAATAGTTGATGCAGCTAAAAACTATGGCATAGAGGAATTATTTATAAGAGTAGATTCAACAAATTTGAAAGCTATAAATTTGTATAAATGGATAGGATTTAAAGAAGTTAATAAAATTCTTGTTTGGGAAAGAAAGGTTTAAAATGCAAACTATTATCAAATTTTATTATAACTATTTAAAAAAGCAAGTATTTTTATTATAATGTTACTGGAGAAAATATAATTCTATAAAGGAGAATACTTATGAAGGAAGAAATAAAGGATTTAAAGTATTATATTGAGACATGGGGATGTCAAATGAACGAGGAAGATTCTGAAAAGTTATCTGGAATGCTTAAAAGCATAGGTTATAGTAAAACAGATGATTTAAAGGAAGCTGGAATTATTATATATAATACTTGTTGTGTTAGAGAAAATGCAGAAAATAAGGTATTTGGTAACTTAGGTGAATTAAAGCACTTGAAAAAAGAAAATCCTGATTTAATAATTGCTGTTTGTGGTTGCATGATGCAACAAGAAGGAATGGCAGATAAGATTTTAAAGAAATTTTCTCATGTTAACATAATATTCGGTACACATAATGCTTACAAGTTCCCAGAATATTTAAATAGAGTAAAAACTGAAGGAGTTCAAGTTAGAGAAATATTTAATAAAGAGGAAGAAATTATAGAAGGAGTACCTATAGATAGAGAAAGTTCTGTTAAAGCATTTGTAACTATTATGTATGGATGTAATAATTTCTGTACATATTGTGTAGTTCCTTATGTAAGAGGTAGAGAAAGAAGTAGAAAATCAGAAGATATTATAAATGAAATTAAGGATTTAGTATCAAAAGGCTATAAAGAAATTACACTTTTAGGACAAAATGTTAACTCTTATGGTAAAGGCTTAGAAGAGGATATAAATTTTGCTAAGCTTCTAAGAAAAATAAATGAAATAGATGGTTTAGAAAGAGTTAGATTTATGTCACCACATCCAAAGGATCTAACTAAAGAGGTTATATTAGCTATAAAAGAATGTGATAAATTATGTGAGCAAATACATTTACCAGTTCAAAGTGGATCAAGTAAAATTCTTAAGAAAATGAATAGAAATTATACTAAAGAATCTTATTTAGAATTAGTTGACTTAATTAAAAAAGAAATACCAGATGTAGCTATCACAACTGATATTATAGTAGGATTTCCAGGAGAAACTGAAGAAGATTTCCTAGACACTTTAGATTTAGTAAATAAAGTTCAATATGATTCAGCCTTTACATTTATTTATTCTAGAAGAAATAATACACCAGCTGATATGATGTTAAACCAAGTCAAAGATGAAGATAAACATCATAGATTTGATAGATTAGTAAAGGCTGTTAATGAAAGTGTTATAAGTAAAAATAAAGCATTTGAAAATAAGATAGTAGAAGTATTAGTTGAAGGTCCAAGTAAAAATGACGAAAGCAAATTCACTGGAAGAACAAGAAATGGAAAGCTAGTTAACTTCTCTGGTGAAAATGTTAATATTGGTGAATTAGTAAATGTCAAAATACTTAGAGCTCAACCATTCTCATTAATAGGAGAAGTTGTATAATAACAATTTAAAAATTTAAATTAAAATTATTTAGATTTTCCGTATAAAATCTATTGAAATATTATAAATTTATTATTATAATATTAAAAAAGTAATATTTAAAAGATAATGATAAGGAAGAGTAGTTTAACTAAACATTAAAGAGAGCTAAAGTTAGGTGAGAGTTTAGTATGGGATGTTAAATAAAGCAGCCTTTGAATCTCGTATTGAAAAATAAGAATATATTTCTTAATTAGATATTGACGGATTTCTCCCGTTATAGAGAATTGAATATAAATATATTCATAATGAGTGAGTAAAATATTACTTATTAGGGTGGTACCGCGGAAGCAATGTCCTTCGTCCCTTTTTGGGGATGGAGGACTTATTTTTTTATTTTTATGGAGGGATATAATATGGATGAGATATTAGAAGTATTAGAAAAAAATAGTAGATTTAAAGATGAAGAAATAGCTACTATGACTGGAAAAACTGTTGAAGAGGTTAGAGAAGCAATAAGAGATTATGAAGAAAAAAACATTATTGCAGGTTATACAACTCTTATAAATTGGGAAAACACAGGCAAGGAAACTGTAACTGCATTAATAGAAGTAAAAATTACACCTCAAAGAGGCGTTGGCTTTGATAAAGTCGCAGAAAGAATATATAAATTTAATGAAGTAAAAGCTTGTTATCTAATGTCCTCTGGAGGCTTTGATTTAACAGTTATAGTTGAAGGAAAAACTATGAAAGAAGTTGCATTATTTGTATCTGAAAAACTTGCAATACAAGAATGTGTAACAGGTACAGCAACTCACTTTGTACTTAAAAAATATAAAGATCATGGAAGAGTATTTAAAGAAAAGAAAACTGAAAATAGGGAGGCTATATTTATATGATATTAGAAGAAATGATATTAGATAATGTTAGAAATATGCCTCCATCAGGTATTAGAAAATATTTTGATTTAATTAATGAAATGGAGGATGTTATATCACTTGGAGTTGGTGAGCCAGACTTTGTTACACCATGGAATGTCATTGAAGCTGGTATCTATTCACTAGAAAAAGGTGAAACTCACTATTCTTCAAATGCAGGATTTATAGAGTTAAGAAAAGAAATTTCAAATTATTTAAATAGAAGATTTAATTTAAGCTATAAGCCTGATGATGAGATATTAGTAACTGTAGGAGGAAGTGAAGGTATAGATCTTGCTCTAAGAGCTCTTGTAGGACCTGGAGATGAGGTTATTATACCAGAACCTAGTTTTGTAGCCTATAAAGGTTGTGCAACATTCTGCGGTGCAACTCCTGTAATTATTAATTTAAGACAAGAGGATGAATTTAAGCTTACTGCAGAGCTTCTTGAAAAAGCCATAACTCCAAAAACCAAAGTAGTCATAATTCCTTTTCCAAATAATCCAACAGGTGCAATTATGACTAAAGAAGAACTTAAAGAAATTGTAGATGTATTAAAGGATAAAGATATTATAATTCTCTCAGATGAAATATATGCAGAATTATCCTATGATAAAGATCATTATTCTATTGCCAGCTTTGAAGAAGTTAAAGATAAAACATTAGTAATTAATGGATTTTCTAAAGCTTATGCAATGACAGGCTGGCGTTTAGGTTATGTATGTGGACATCCTATTTTAATTGATGCATTAAAGAAAATACATCAATATGCTATAATGTGCTCCCCTACAACAGCTCAATTTGCTGCCATAGAAGCACTTAAGCATGGTGATGATAGTGTCAGAGAAATGGCTAGAGAATATAATAGAAGAAGAAGAATTTTAGTTAAAGGTTTTAGGGATATGGGATTAGAATGTTTTGAACCCTTAGGAGCCTTATATGTATTCCCGTGTATAAAATCTACTGGATTAACCTCTGATGAATTTTGTGAAAGATTATTATTAGAAGAAAATGTACTAGCTGTTCCTGGAAATGCTTTTGGAGAATGTGGTGAAGGTTTTATTAGGGCTTGTTATGCCTCTTCCACTGAAGATTTAATAGAAGCTGTTAAAAGAATAAAAAGATTTATTAGTAAACTAAATATATAAATTATTAGATTTTTAAATATATTAAGGTATTGGTAAGGTTTTAATATTATAATAAAAGTTTTCCAATAAATTTGTTAAAAAATAGTTGCAATTCTGACAATTTAATAATATAATTATAAAAAATAAGTTTTGAACAAAGGCGTTCAATAGAGGTTTTCTATTGTGCGCTTTTTTTATAAATAAAAAGGGGGAAGTCATTATGTCAAAATACTCAAGAAACGATATTATTCAATTAGTCAAGGAAAATGGGGTAAAGTTTATTAGGTTACAATTTACCGATATATTTGGGTCCTTAAAAAATGTAGCAATTACAGACAAGCAATTAGAAAAGGCACTAGATAATCAAATTATGTTTGATGGTTCATCTATATCAGGGTTTGTTAGAATAGAAGAATCTGATATGTATCTAAGACCTAATTTAGATAGTTTTGTGATTTTTCCATGGAGACCACAACAAGGTAAGGTTGCCAGATTAATATGTGATATATATAGACCTGAAGGAAACCCATTTGAAGGAGATCCTAGAAATATCTTAAAAAGAGTTTTAAAAGAAGCAGAAGATTTAGGATATTCAATGAATGTAGGACCTGAATGTGAGTTCTTCTTACTAAATACTGATGAAAATGGAAAACCTGTATTAAAGACACAAGATAACGCAGGATATTTTGATTTAAGTCCATTAGATGCAGGGGAAAATGTTAGAAGAGATATAGCTTTAGTATTAGAAGACATGGGATTTGAAATTGAAGCTTCACATCATGAGGTTGCTGAGGGTCAAAATGAAATAGATTTTAAATATGAAGATGCATTAACTACTGCTGATAATATAATGACATTTAAATTGGTTGTTAAATCAATAGCTCAAAGACATGGTGTTTATGCAACATTTATGCCTAAGCCTTTCTTTGGTATAAACGGTTCTGGTATGCATGTCAATATGTCATTATGTAAAGATGGTAAAAATGCATTTGTTGATGAAAATGATAAATTAGGATTAAGTTCTACAGCTTATAGTTTCATAGCTGGATTAGTAAAGAATATAAAGGGAATCTCTGCTATAACAAATCCTCTTGTTAATTCCTATAAGAGATTAGTTCCAGGATATGAAGCACCAGTATATATAGCATGGTCAGCAAAAAATAGAAGCCCTCTTATAAGAGTTCCAGCATCAAGGGGAAATGGTACAAGAATTGAGCTTAGATGTCCAGATCCAAGTTCAAACCCATATTTAGTTTTAGCTTGTCTTTTAGCTGCAGGTCTTGATGGAATTAAAAATAACTTAGTTCCACCTGAAAGTGTAGAAAAGAATATCTTCAAAATGACTTTAGAAGAAAGGGGTATAGAAGGAATAGACAGTCTTCCAGGTAGCTTAGAAGAAGCAATAAAATATATGGAAGAAAGTGAATTAGTAAAGAACACTTTAGGTGAACACACATTTAATAATTATATAAAAGCCAAAAAAGCCGAATGGGATGACTATAGAAGTAAGGTTCATGCTTGGGAAATTGAAAATTATTTAAATCAATATTAATTTTACTTGTAAGGGAGCAATGTAAATGACAATAGATGTAATAATTGCACTAAATAACGAAGAAACTTCTCAAAAGATAAAAAGTATCCTAGTAGGAAATGGATTTAATGTTATAGCAGTGTGTAAATATGGCAATGAACTTATACGATCCATAAAGCAGTTGTCTCCATCTATAGTCATTAGTGGTTATAAGTTCAATGATATGAATTTACTTGACATCTATGAGAGTACTGGAGATGATTGTAGCTTTCTTGCTATTATAAATGAACCTTATAAATCAATTGTACAAGAGGAAACTGATATTATTTGTATATCAAGTCCAATAAATACTATGTTATTTTTAAATACCTTAGATATTATTTATCAAAGTGAGAGAAAAATTAATAAATTAAAGAACAAAGTTAATAATTTAGAAGTAAAAATTAATGATAGGATAATTATTGAAAAAGCAAAAGGTATACTTATGGAGCAAAAAGGAATAAGTGAACAAGAAGCTTATAGATTTATCCAAAAAAATAGCATGGATGCTGGATTAAAAATGGTTGAGTATGCAAAAGAAATTATATCATAATAAATAATAAATTTTAAACTACATTAAAAGTAGGAAAATAAAATTTAAAAAATAGAATTATTGAAGTAAAAAAATAGTACTTCGATAATTCTATTTTAGCAACTCTAAAATAAGTTTTCTCTAATGTTATTCATTGTACTAGAGAAACAAATATATAATAAATTATTCTAACGAGGGGATGATATTTATGCATAAAGATATAGGTCTATACAGAAGTTCTTTTGAACATGATGCCTGTGGAATTGGAGCTATAGTTAATATCGATGGAATTAAAACCCACAACTCTATTGAGGATGCTCTAAATATATTAATTAATTTAGAACATAGAGGTGGTACAGGAGCGGATGGTAAAACTGGGGATGGATCTGGTATACTATTTCAAATACCTCATAGATTTTTTAAAGAAGAAGCACAAAAACTTGGAGTGATTCTTCCTAGTGAAGGAGATTACGCAGTTGGTATGTTCTTTTTACCAGTAGATTCAACAGAGCAAAAAGCTTGCGTTAATATATTTGAAAAATTATGCTACGAAGAGAATTTAAAAATATTAGCTTGGAGGTCTGTACCTGTAAATAAATCAGTACTAGGTGAATATGCAATATCATCTATGCCTTGTTTTAAACAGGTTATTATTGAAAAGCCTTCAGATATTAATGATTATAGAGATTTCGAAAGAAAACTATATATTATAAGAAGACGATTTGAGAAAGAATTAGTTACTGAAAATGCATATATATCATCTTTGTCTTCAAAGACTATCGTATATAAAGGTCTATTACTTGCAAGCCAGCTTAAAAACTTTTATATTGATTTATCAAATGCTAAAGTTCAATCAGCAATTACTATGGTACATTCAAGATATAGTACTAATACTGTTCCAAGCTGGAAAAGAGCACATCCTAATAGATATATAATTCATAATGGTGAAATTAATACCTTAAGAGGTAATATAAATAGCTTATTAGCAAGAGAAGGAAATCTATATAAGGAAGATATAGGAACGGATTTAAAGAAAGCTCTACCTATTATAAATAGTGAAGGATCAGACTCAGCTATATTAGATAATACTTTAGAATTTCTAATTATGAATGGAAAAAGCATAGAAGAAGCTATTATGATGTTGGTTCCAGAACCATGGGAGAAAAATAATTTTATTTCTAAAGAAGAAAAAGCATTTTTTGAATATAATGCTACATTAATGGAACCATGGGATGGTCCTGCAGCTATTGTATTTTCTGATGGAAATGTTATGGGAGCAACTTTAGATAGAAATGGCTTAAGACCTGCTAGATATTATATAACAAAGGATAATAATTTAGTATTATCATCAGAAGTCGGTGCTTTAGATATACGAAATGAGGATATAGTTTCAAAGGGTAGATTAACACCTGGTAAGATATTATTAGTAGATACCTTAAATAAAAAGATATTAAGTAATGAAGAGGTTAAAAAGCAATATTATTCAAAGAAGCCTTACTTAAATTGGATTAATAATAACATAATCCCATTAGAAAATATAAAGGTGAATTTAATTAATAATAATGACTTCTTTAATATAAATAGAGATAAGCTACTGCAGATTTATAACTACACATACGAAGATTTAAAAAACACTATTTTACCAATGTGTGAAAAAGGTGAGGAACCATTAAGCTCCATGGGAGTAGATACTCCTTTAGCAGTATTATCAACAGAACCTCAACCACTTTTTAATTATTTCAAACAATTATTTGCTCAAGTAACAAATCCACCTATAGATGCAATTAGAGAGGAAATTATAACATCTACAACTATATATCTTGGTTCATCAGAAAATCTATTAGGTGAATTGGAAGAAAATAAACCTAAAATTAAACTATCAACTCCAATTTTAACCAATGAAGATTTAAATAAAATAAGAAAATTTGATAATCCTGATTTTAGGGTAAAGACTATTAATGCTTCCTACGGTAAAAAAGATGATGAGTATGATTTAGACTTAGCTTTAGATTTGTTATGTAAGGAATCAGAAAAATCAATATTAGAAGGATATAATATTATAATTTTAAGTGATAAAAATGTTAATAATAAAATAATTCCAATACCATCTTTATTAGCCTTATCTGCTGTACATCATTATTTAATTAAGAAAGGCCTTAGAAGTAAGGTTGATTTAATTGTTGAAAGTGGAGAACCAAGAGAAGTTCATCATTTTGCTACTCTTATTGGATTTGGTGCTTCAGCTATAAATCCTTATTTAGTATATGAATCAATTCTTAAGCTACAAGAAGATAAGCTTTTAATTGAAGATTATAATGTTGCTGTTAAAAAATATAATAAAGCTATATTAAAGGGATTAATTAAAATAATGTCTAAGATGGGTATATCAACTATCCAATCTTATAAAGGTGCTCAAATCTTTGAAGCTGTTGGAATAAATGAACACGTAATTAATAAATACTTTACTAACACTGTAAGTAGAATAGAAGGAATATCATTAAAGGAAATACAAGATGAAATTCTTAGAAAGCATAGAAATGCATATAAAAAGAGTAATTCTAACTTTAAATTTACATTTAATTCAAGTGGAAGAGATAAGTTTAGAGCTGATAAAGAAGAACATTTATACAATCCATTAACTATTTACAAACTACAACAAGCAACAAGAAATGGAGATTATAATACCTTTAAAGAATATTCTCAGTTAATAGATAGTGAAGATTCATTTATTACATTAAGAAGCTTATTAGATTTTAAATATTTAAGTGATCCTATTCCAATAGATGAAGTAGAAAGTGTTGAATCAATAGTAAAGAGATTTAAAACAGGCGCTATGTCTTATGGTTCTATTTCTAAGGAAGCTCATGAAGCTTTAGCTATTGCAATGAATAAAATTGGTGGAAAATCTAATACTGGTGAAGGTGGGGAAGATAGAGATAGATTTATAGTTGATGAAAATGGAGATTCAAGAAGATCTGCTATAAAGCAAATAGCTTCTGGAAGATTTGGAGTAACTTCTGAATATTTAGTTAATGCTAGTGAAATACAAATAAAAATGGCTCAAGGAGCGAAACCTGGCGAAGGTGGACAACTGCCTGCTAAAAAAGTATATCCATGGATAGCAAAGACTAGGGGAGCTACTACAGCAGTAGGATTAATATCGCCACCACCACATCATGATATATATTCAATAGAGGATTTAGCTCAATTAATATATGATTTAAAACAGTCAAACGACGAAGCAGATATTTCTGTTAAATTGGTTGCTGAAGCAGGTGTGGGTACAGTAGCAACAGGAGTTGCTAAGGCTGGTGCAAATGTAATTTTAATATCTGGTCATGATGGTGGTACAGGTGCATCACCTAAAACTTCAATTCAAAATGCTGGATTACCATGGGAACTTGGAATTGCAGAAGCACATCAAACTCTTATTTTAAATAACTTAAGAGATAGAGTTAGACTAGAAGTAGATGGTAAATTAATGACTGGTAGAGATGTAGCTATTGCTGCTTTACTAGGAGCAGAAGAATTTGGATTTGCAACTGCACCATTAGTATCATTAGGTTGTGTAATGATGAGAGTCTGTAATTTAGATACATGCCCTGTAGGAATTGCTACGCAAAATAAAGAACTTAGAAAGAGATTTAAAGGTAAACCAGAGTATGTAATAAACTTTATGTATTTTATAGCTGAAGAATTGAGAGAATATATGTCTAAGCTTGGATTTAGAACTATTGATGAAATGGTTGGAAGATTCGATAGACTTAAAGAAAAGGAAAGTAAAAAAGGCTTTAAAAGAAGTAAGGTTAATTTATCCTCATTATTAATTAATGATGAAAGATTCTTTACTTCTCAAAATAAATTTAATAAAAATTATAAAGAAGTAAAGGCTAGAACCTTAGATAGAAGCCTATTAATTCCTATAGTTGAAAAAAGCTTTAATGGTAATAATTCAATAAATATAGATGTTGATATAAATAATACAGATAGAACTTTAGGTACATTACTTGGTTGTAATATTACAAGAAAATATGGATACAATACATTAAAAGATGATTCAATATTATTAAACTGTACAGGATCAGGTGGACAAAGTATAGGTGCATTTATGCCAAAGGGAATAACAATTAAAGTAAATGGTGATTGTAACGACTATTTAGGAAAAGGGCTATCTGGTGGAAAAATTATCGTTAAAAATCCAGAAGATTGTAATATAAACCCAGAAGAAAACATTATTATAGGTAATGTTGCATTATATGGAGCAACCTCAGGAAAAGTATTTATTAATGGAGTTGCTGGCGAGAGATTTGCTGTAAGAAACTCTGGAGCTACAGCTGTAGTTGAAGGAGTGGGAGATCATGGTTTAGAATATATGACTGGTGGAACAGTAGTATTACTAGGAAAATGTGGTCTTAACTTTGCAGCAGGCATGAGTGGTGGTATAGCTTACGTATATGATAATGATGATACTTTTAATAGCAAATTAAATAGGGAGTTAGTAGATATAGAAGCCTTAGAAATTGATGATGAAGAAACAATTAAATTTCTAATAAAAGAACATGTTGAATCAACAGATTCTAAACGTGGTACAGAAATATTAAATAATTGGAATGAGGAAATAAAGAATTTCAAAAAAATAGTTCCTAATGATTATAAAAAAATAATAACATTAATAGATAAGAAAAAAGCTGAAGGCTTAAATCATGAAGAAGCACTTCTAGCTGCTTTTTACGAAAGGAGTGCTATGTAATGGGAAAACCAACTGGATTTTTAGAATTTGAAAGAAAAGTAGGGCAAAATGATTCTGTAGAAGAAAGAATAGCTCATTACAATGAATTTCATAACTTGCTTTCTAAAGAAGAGCAAGCAAAACAAGGTGCTAGATGTATGGATTGTGGAATTCCATTTTGTCAATCGGGCTTATTAATAAAAGGAATGGCATCAGGGTGCCCTTTAAATAATTTAATACCTGAATTTAATGATTTAGTATATAAGGATAATATAAATATAGCATTAGATAGGCTGCTAAAAACTAATCCATTTCCTGAATTTACCGGGAGAGTATGTCCAGCACCATGTGAATCTGCCTGCACAGTATCTATAAATGGACCTGCTGTTAGCATTAAGGAAAATG
>Ga0129315_1000302_pt1 | contig 47753 bp, 47 predicted proteins | sample Cm827metagenome_FD_94432 | JGI IMG/M metagenome (GOLD analysis project Ga0129315, IMG submission 94432) | Eastern black-and-white colobus group fecal microbial communities from Wisconsin, USA - Cm827 metagenome | ecosystem: Host-associated > Mammals > Digestive system > Large intestine > Fecal... | reverse complement strand
CGCCCTTGACGTGCTCTCTGTCCTCTGCTACTAGGTAATTAAGGGCAGGTTTCCCTGCCCTGTGCAGACTGAGTTCTGCCAGACTTGTAAATGAATTTGCGCATAATACTTGACGGTACCTCATCTTCTAGTGTCAGGTAGCCATGCGCAAATCCACGAGGAATCAACATCTGTTTCTGATTTTCAAAAGAGAGAATCGCGCCGTAAGCATATCCAAAAGTATCTCCCGGTCTGATATCCACGGAAACATTGAAGATTGAACCATGCAGACAGGATACCAGCTTTGCTTGGGCGTGCTCCCCTTCCTGAAAATGCAGCCCACGCAGTGTTCCTGCTTTCTTGCTGAATCCTTGGTTTATCTGAACCACATGAAAGTCGATTGACTTGTCCACTGGCACAGAAAGCCAGCCCCGGAAGTCCTCAAACTGCTGTGTTTCAATTATTACTGGCTTTACCATTGCTTTCTGTACTCCCTTGGACTAATGCCTTCTACTTTTCGGAACATCCGACTAAAATAGTTTGCATCTCCCATACCAACCGCAACACCAACTTCATCCACAGTCATATCTGTGAAGCGAAGCAGCTGCTTGGCTCTGGTGATCCGCTTTGAGATCAGATAGTTATTGACTGTTGTTCCGTAAGTCTCCTTGAAGATTCTGGATAAGTAGAACTTATTGATAAAGAAGTGTTCTGCCAACTCATCCAATGTAAGCTTCTCTGTAAAATGCTCGTCTAAATACTCCTTCACAGCTGCCAGTTCCATTCTCTTTCGACTTACCGTCACACTCTCTGGATGCCATGATTGCTCCATTAGAAGAGTCAGCAAAGTGCCCAATTTTTCATTGATTCGCATGTCCCGGATGTAATCGGAAGCCGCCGCCAGATTATAAAGTTCTGTAAGTAAATCCGTAAACGGCTTGATATCTGCTGGGTGAAACACAGGCCGGCCGCCACGCTCTTTGTACTTCTCATACACAGCTGGAAGAGATGGTGCATAGAAGTGGCACCACTGAAGCGACCAGAGATTGTCGGAAGTTGAATGACTATACGCTTTTCGGCAGTCGATGAACACGCAATCGCCGGCCCCCAGTTCATAGTCCACACCTTCGTATTTCAGTTTTCCCTTCCCAGATAGAACTACAAAGCACAAAAAGGAAACCAAGTTGGTTCGGGTAGATGTATGTGGATGGATTGCCTGCAGGGAGCCAACTTCTTGTAGGTGTAAAAGAGATGTGCGGGCAAATGACGATGGAGTATATAGGATTCGAGAAGACTGGACAGAGGATGACTGTGGATTGAATAATTCGTTCATCTTCTCGTCCCCCCTTCCACTTCTTTCCATATTGCTGGTTTTGCCGGACCAATGGGCTTTCCCCTCACCCTTTGGATTCCCTCAGGCATCCTTTTCTAAACCTTTTTTAACTCCTTTATATAGCCGCTTTGTTGAGTACAACGTTGCAGCGGTTGATACCCTATTTGAAGAGCCACTCCATCCATATCCCCAGATTGCAAATAAAATCTTTTCTTTTGCAGGTTCGGATCACTTATATGATAATGCTCACGCTCCCATTTCATGAATCCGCCGCCATTCATATCTCCCTTAGATTTCAGAGTCCTTCTCCTGAGGTTCTGTTCTTATAGTCCTGTACACATAGATTACCTTGCCACATTCTCTTACTGATCCTCAAATTTTTTTCTTCACTTTCCATACAACTTTATAACTGCTAGAAACAAAAATTAAAAATTTACACAACAAAGGATTCACTTTTTAATTAATGCATCTTTTCCAAACAATACTTCCTTATCATTTACAATAACCTCGATAACAAGTCTGAAAAATCGAAATAGTTAACATCCGATTCAGAACAGGAAAAATCCAGCGATAAAAACAAAGGTCTTTTTATCGCTATTATAATACCAAGAATACCGCTTCTTTTTCCTGTTATTCATTTTCACTATACATACTTTCTATTGCCTGTTTGATTTTTTTTGTCCAATTGTGATAATCGAATTGCCTTTCAACACATTCCCTTGCTTTAGAGGAAATCTCTATATACTCCTCTTCAGAGAATGACATCGCTCTTCTAATAGCTTTGGCGCAGGAATTAGCATCACATCCTTCAAAAACAACACTATTAACGCCATCTTTCAAATAGTACTTCGTATAATCGCCCACTCTACTTACCACTGGAACGACACCGTAAGTCATGACTTCCGGCACCTTACTGGGGAAATTTGACAAAGTCATTTGATTAGTATCTCTAGCAAGTAGCAAAAAATGCATATTCTGATAGAGAGAAATCAAGTTTTCATATTTCATCCAGTCATGCAGTATTACACTATTTTTGATTTTTTCGTACTCAAAGCCATTTAAGATTGACTTGATCTGATTCTCTGTGACTCCTGTAAAATGAAATTCAAGTCTTGACAATTCTTCTTTGGTCAATAACGCCAAACCATGAAGCATTTCCGGCAATGCATCTTTCATCATTCCATTTGCTGGCAAAATGAATCTGCACACATCCATCTTCTTGGGAACAAATGGAAACTCAGTTACATCTGCCATTATTGGCAGTACTAAAGCAGGCGTTTTAGGAAACTGATTCCTGATATGGTAACTTATCGGAAAAAGTAAATCATGGTTCGCATTAAGTTGAAATTGAACTTCTCCTTTTTTCGCTTCTCTTGGTGTTTTATATTGTTCTACGCCAAACCATTCTAATGGATATCCAATCGTCTTAAATTTGTACTTTTTCTTTAAACGAAACAATGTACTTATAGCAGGTAACGAGGTTGGTGCAATTAAAATGTCATCTGAAGTCAATCTCAATTCGGCAATTTTTCCTGCCAAAACGAATGGAAATAATCGCCCATTCATCAAGCGTCTGATATAAGAGAATTTACTTTCCCAACGGATGTTACGAACTGTAATGCCACCGATAACGTCACCATCCGAAAGTTTAAACTCGGGATTCAAAGCACTCATTACTGTCACGCAAAATCCTTCCTCTTGCAAGGCTTTTGCTAGGTACTGCACATAATTTGCTGTTGCATTTCCTCTTGGATAGCTAAACCAACCCAAAATAAAAACTCGTTTCATCAATACATAACATCCTTAATCTTTTTTATGAATCTTGCAGGATTTCCAGCCCAGATTTCGTTAGCAGGAATATTTCCAGCAACAACCGAACCCGCACCGATTACAGAGTTTTCTCCTATATGAGTTCCTTTCAATATAATGGAGTGCCCGCCAATAAATGCTCCATCTTCAATTATGATACGCTTTGTTTTTGTTCTTGTGATATCAGCGGTATCACCAAATCTAAACTCCGCTTCAATTGGGTGGAAATCCGTATCATATATCTTGCACCCGGCTCCAATAAAAACGTTTCTTCCTATGTTAACGCTTTCCGCTACTGTAATCGCTGTATTGCTAATGCCGGAATTATCACCTATCGAAAGCACCCCCCCCACGCATAATTTGAAGATATGTTCTATCATTTCCGCCAATAGGGTTTGTCCAACTCGCACTATTTATTCTAGTCCCCACCCCGATACGGATTTTTCCCTCATTTCGAATAAAAATTCTTCCAGAAACCAAAACCGATCGATCAAATTCCACCCCATTAATCCACAAAACCACTCTATTTATTATATTATCAAATTTCCTGTGATAGCCATCCAGTTTGTGCATTATCTTTCGGTTAATTATTGAGGGGTTCATATTTTTCCTCTCCTTTTGGCCATAAAGCCCTTTAAAATATCCATGACATAACTAAAGCTATCATTTTTCAAAAGGATTGAACATAGCACATAAATTGCAACGCCAACTGCCACTTGCAAGGGAATCAAAACAATGTCAGGTAATACAACGTTTCTGACCTCTAAAACAATCAAACACATTACAAAAGAAGAGAAAAATGAAGGTGCCAAATCAAAAAGTTGTTCGTGAATCGAATAGTTTATCAATCCCTTATTCGGGATAATATTTATCAACATTGAAATGATAGCAAATAGCACGTTAGAAGCCGCCATTGCTTTTACACCAAACGGTATCGACACAAGAATCAAGAAAAATCCAATTATCTTCTTGTAAATCTCCAGTTTCAATGCCAAATCACTGCGTCCCATTGCCTTAATCACTTGCCAGTTAGCAGTTTGAACCGGCTGACAAGCCCAGTACATACAAGCCATATACAAATATGGAACGCATGGAATCCATTTCTCTGTCAGAAGCAACCGAATCAATGGCTCACCAATTCCTATTATTCCTCCCATTACAGGAAAAATAACAAATGCAGCCACCTTCATCGAACGTCTAGTAATTGCCTTTAATCTATCTGGTTCATTATTACACTGTGACATTGCAGGAAAAATCACTGTACTAATAGCCGAATTCACATTGGTTATTGCTAAACTAGGAATATGGTTTCCCTTATTATAAAAGGCCAAATCTAAAGTGGAATATTTTTTCCCGATAATCAAACTTCTTAATTCGTTATATAATGTATTGATCAAGCTGGCAGCTGTCAATTTCCAAGCATATCTTATCAACTCTTTTGCAGAACTCTTGCAGAACACCAGACTCGGCTTCCATTTGACCGTAAAAAACATCACAATAGTAGCAACACACGAATTACTCATATACTGTGCAACAAGTGCCCAGACGCCAAACCCTTTATATGCCATGAAAATGCCAAGTACTCCCGAAAGTATTGTCCCCCCTAATGTGGAAAAAAAGAATTTCTTAAACTGCATGTTTTTTTGTACATAGGCCCGCTGGATGGAATTGATGCTGGCTATGGGTAATTTAAGAGCGAGAACCCTAAGTACTAACGCTAACTCAGGTGAATCATAAAAAGCTGCGATCAGCGGAGATGTAATATATAGTATGCAATACAAAAATACCGAAACTACAAGACTACAATAAAAAACTGTAGTAAAATCTTCATCAGTCGCATTCTTTCTTTGAACAAGAGCTTCTCCAAAGCCATTAGTAACAAATACATTTGCAATGTTGATAAATACCAACACCATTGTAATTGTGCCGTATTCTTCTGGCATTAGTAATCTTGCCAGTATGACGGACAGTACGAATGAAATTGCCTGTGCGCTAAACTGTTCTCCAAACGCCCATATCATTCCAGAAAACACTTTTTTCTTTATTCTGTTATCATGACTTTCCATACCTGCTATCATTCACTCTCTTTCTGTTATTTTTCTTGTATTAGCATAGGTTCTACCAGCAAGCATATATGAAATAATGCACCACATATCAATGGATAGTGAAAAATATACTGACAAGCCCAGCATCGCAAAAACAAAATGAAGTATTCCTATTGCTCGAAAAAAAGCCTCTCTTCCACACTGTATAGCCACTACTATCGGCTTAATCAAAAAATACAGGAACAATGCTGTTACCAATATTCCATAGCGGAAGCAACTAAATATTACCTGATTATCGATATACTGATAATTACTCCACATAAGGAATCTATATGAGGCATTGTATCCCAAACCAGATATTAAGCTAGATAGAGGAATCTGTTCAAAAAATGTTTCTAATTGCGATGATCTTGTTGATTCACCCAAGCGTGCAATCAGACTCCCTACTAGATCTGAAGAAACTAAGTTAATGACAATAAGGACTAAAAATACTACGCCTACAGTCTTTAAAATGTTTCGTATAATGTGTGTTGCACGCCTTTGTACAATGTAGTACATCATGAATAATACAATCGTTTGCACAGCCCAACTTCTGCTATTAGTGATAAAAGATGTTATTAAGCAAAGGGGTAAGGTTATTTTCCAATATAAGCGCCTTTTGAAATCTTTTTCTTGATATAAAGCATATACAATCAGGAAAAAACCATTATTGAAGGAATATAGTATCGGCCCCGAGGAAAATTTAACACCAAAGCTATACCCAATATCCATGCAGAATATAAGGAAATAAACCATCGTAAACGCCAGAAATACTAGTCCATACACCTTTGCTGTCTTTTGCAATAATTTCTCAGCTTTGTCATCCATTCCAATAAAATAAGCTAGAAAAACCAAATACATCATTGGGGTACCAGACTGAAAAAGTAAGGTTTGCATATCTGTTAACTGAGAAACTGTATACAAATGAATGAAGGAAGCAAAAAGGAATATGGTAAATAGAAGCATATCGATCTGCGATATGTTCTTTTGTTTAAATTGTAATAGTAATTCATATAATCCAAGGATTAGTATGAGTAGTAGGTATACAAGCCTTAGGTTATTCACAGTATGTGTGTATATTGGCATCATTCCGTATTTTGAATTTGAAAATGTCCACTCTCCACCCATATATGACATTACAAAGTAAACAAAATACAGGAAGAAAATAATTCGTATCGGCAGTTTTCTATTCAAATGTATTTTCATTCATTTCTTTCCTTCGTTGATTTTCTCAATCCACTGTCTCCACTCAGAAGATATTTTTTCAGGAGAATGTGTAGCTAAGATTTCTCTTGCCTTATTGCCTAATTTATTTCTTAATTTATGATCCTCGTATAATTCCGTCATTGCCTGCAACAGTTCCTCTGAATTTCCTACGGATATAAGCAATCCATTTATATGATCCTGTATCAGTTCCGCAGACCCTCCAATAGGACAATCCGTAGAAATACACGGCAAACCAACAGCCATTGCTTCCATCAGTGCATTCGACATACCCTCGTAATCAGATGAAAGCACAAAAACCGACTTGTCAGAAATAAGCTCAATTACATTTTTCTGATTGCCAGGCAAAGTCACTGCACCTTCCAAAGACAATGATTGAATTTGATTTTCCAAATCTTCACGTAAATGTCCTTCACCATAAATCGTCAAAGTGCTATCGCGAAATTTATCATGAAATTGCTTAAACGAATTTATCAGAAGAGCAAAGTTTTTTTGCGGCTCAAGGCGTCCAACTGATACGATTTCAAACCCTTTCTTATCACCCTCTACGGCTTGCTCTACTGCAACTTTACTAATCGGATTATGTATGATACAACTTCTTTTTTGAATAGGCTTACAGAAGTATTCCTGTGCTTGCTTTGTTTGAAAAACAAACGCATCACAAAAAGGGTATAAAACTGTGCGTAGCCATCTATAATACTTTTTTCTTGGCATAACCCGTGGATTATTTCTTTCCGAAACAATTAATTTCCATGGTGTTCCCATACTGGCTAAAATAGAGAGGACATTAATCTCTGTCAAAAAGGACACTACAACTTCAGGGGCAATTTCCTTAAGTTTTTTACGAAGACTGCATGAGGCATCTAATATATAGCGGATTCCCCGCTTATCTTCTTTAATAATATGAACCCTAACACGTTTATCCAGTTCATAATATATAGTATCATTAAACAATATGAGATCAATTTCATCCTTTTGCGACACAAAGCAATTTGCAAGGTTCGCAATCACACGCTCTGCTCCACCTGAATTTAAGCTTGCAATAACAAACGCTATTCTCATTGTCTTATCCTACCTTTCCGAGTATATTTCTGCAAATAGCGCAGACACTTTCTTTATATCATATCTTTCGGCTATAATTTGATTATACATTGCCATATTTTTTCTTTCATGAAGAGAGACGATACAATTGGCCCATTCCTCAGGCGGCAATTCCAAATCAAGAAACCGAATTAGATCTGTTTGCGCAATTGTTGGGGTAATCGTTGATGAGGCGATGCAAGGAAGTCCATTTGCCTGCGCTTCCAACAAAACAGTCGGAAAACCCTCATATAAAGAAGGCAGCAAAAACAAGTCAAACATGCTCATCAGTTTGCTTGCGCCTGGAATTTGACCAACCCGGATTACATGTTCCTGCAATCCGAGCATTTCAATCTTTTTCTCAATCTCAGCACGAAGAATTCCGTCGCCTACAAGAACCAATTTATATGTTTGGTCAAGCTTTAAAACCTCTGCAAATATATCCAAAAGAAATGTGTGGTTTTTCTGAGTCTGAAAACGTCCAATATGACCAATTACTTTCTCATCAGATTTGATATTCCACTTTAAACGTTCCTGCAATCTAATTGATTCATCATAGGCGCTTAATTCACAGTCAATGGGCAGTGGAATTACTTTTGCTTTTCCTGCATGTTTTCCAAACATCCATTGAGCTGCGAGTTCGGAGCAAGCCTGAGAATCTGTTACAGCCCACATAAACAAAGTGCGCATAGCCTTCTGCCGCCACATGCTTTGACCAGACGTATTATGACTGAACAGGCAAACCTTTTTTGCACCTGCTAGTCTAGCAACAACTGCCGGAAGTCCATCCTGCGCATCTGTTGCATGGATCTGAACAGCATCGTACTTTTCTTTTCGGATCAGTTTAAACAACTCTGTGCAATATTTTACAGGGTGCTTCTTCCGCCGCCCCACATTGAGAATACGTCCACCCAACTGTAGAACTTCTTCTTCGTAAAATCCACCGGCATCGCCGGACAGGTAGAAATCAAATTGAAATCTGGAGCGATCGATGTTCCGAAATATATTCATAATCATGGTCTCTGCACCGCCAAGATTCAGCGCACCCACGATATGCAAAACTTTAGTCTTTTCCATTGCGCTCACACTTTGCTTCCTTTGCTAAATATCCCCAATTTGTCAGTTCTCCCTGCTCTGTTTTTTCCTTCAGCAGCCCGCCATTAAATTCATCCTTATAAGACAGTTTCCAGAAGTCTGCTGTTTGAATGGCCTGATTCCATTTATTTTTATCATATGGCTTGTTCATTTCGCGAAGCATCAGCCACAATCCGGTCTGGTTGACCGGAATTTGTTCATATTCTTTTCGTATCCCTGGAAAATGTTTACATGCAATAGCAATAATATAGTCAATCAGAAGATACGCCACAAGAGAGTCGTATTTCTCCCAATACTGTGAAAAAGCTTCGGACATAAAAGAAAACAACTTCGATCCTTGTTTATCCCCAATTAAAAAGCCCGTCCATCTACCCAACGTCAGGGATCTGGATGTTGGAGAACACTTCGCTGTAAACAATTCGGTCACTGGCTTCAAATCCATTTTCTTATTGCAGAAGACCGTAGCATCGATCCAGATTCCACCGTATTGTTTAAGAAGTTCAGCGCGAATAATATCCGAAAAATGAGTCAGTGTTATTTTCCCATTCTCCATCTTTTCAATAATATGTTTTGGCAGATCAATGAATTGCTTCCAGTTATCTTTCGTAATAACAGTATATTGGAAGCCCTTGGAAACCATATTTTCTCGCTGGCTTTTCAGGCAAACTTTTACAATTTCCGGCGCTTGCTCCAATCCCTGCCACCATAAAGTCCAAATGTGACTACTTTCACTATTTGGCATTGTTGCATCAGGGATTTCTTTATACTTTTGAATCAGATTTGTAAACTCTTCTTCTAGGAAATCAAATACAAACTGCTCATAGCTTGCAAATGATTTCACTCGTAACAAGTAACATTTCAAAGCAAACGGACAGCCGAATGTGTTTTTTATAGATATAAATTCGTCAATTCTTTTTTTAATGTTCATACTGCACGGTCTTTCATTTTTTACTGTCTGTGCGGTAAAATCTTTTTCTAAGCATCATTCTCTCAACCTAATGTGGGAAGTTTAATGTAGTCACCCAACAAATTGCGATAACACTCCTGCTCTATCTCGTCAAATCCACTTCCATCGAAAAAAGTCAACTCTCCAAAATACACCTTATCATGTATGCAGTAAAAGTCCACTCTCAACTGCGGAATTCCTGCAGCAAGTTTTTCCGCCAACTCTTTCATTTTCTCAATATTATTGGGAACGTCTGGTATCGTTTTTGCATTGGGAAATCCCCAAATTAAATCGAGATGACGATTTTGCTCATCAAAATAATCTCCTGTTGTTGCTCCTTTACTGCGATCTGTTGTAACTAAGTAAAGTTTAACTTTTCCATCAAAACAATACAATTTATAGTCTCGCAGTCCACCATTTATTTCATTATAAGTATCTTTATTCGATAACTCTACTTTATCCTTTCTGCGGGGCAGAACTTTCAGTACACTTGCTTGCCCCCCCGCATTAATCCAATCTCCCATTTGATAATTCCACTCTTCTGGATGGACTTCTGCAAATCCACTACAGTGATAGAATGTTTGCTCTCCAACGTATATTTCCCCGTCAATTTGGTAAAAATCAACTCTAAGGTGCTTTATTCCCTTAGCCAACTCTGCAGCATATTCTTTCATTTCTTCAAATCGTTCGGGTTTTTGTGGGATCATATCCGGATTGGAATTCGGATCTTTCATCTTTATTGGCAGCCGTTTAAAATCCATATCAAAAAAGTCTGTTCTAGGATCATCAGCTTTATCTTTTGACACATATACAATTCTAGGAATCCCATCAAAGCAAAAAAACTTGTAGTCGGTCAATACGCTACTTTCAGTGTTGTTTCCATCTTCACTCATATACTTTTCCGCAATAATTCTTGCTGGAACATTTTTATAAGGCCACTCTCTACCAAACCAGTAAAAATTACGCTTCAAGCTATGCTCAATCTTTTTTCGCGCAGCTTCCCTATCAAATTTGCTTTTATCTGTACAAATAACAAGCCCCCCTGAATCATGGGTGCATTTCAGTACAAACTGATCCGGCAGTGCATTGAAATCTATCTCATCAAAATGATTCCATACCCCTAATGTGGGAATGATATGTTCTTCACCGATACGTTCTGCTACATATTTTTTTGCTTCATATTTATCCACCATAGTAGTATAAATATCCTTATGATCGTGAAGCTTCAGCCACTGTAACTTTTCATTAAAAGTTTTTGGATTATTTAGATTAAGTTTTTTTCCAAGCGCAATTCTGTAGACAAATTTCAGATATGTTTCATCATCCATCCACTTAAATGTTTCCGGATAGCGATGAAGTACTTTTAGAAACAATTGTCGTGGTTCTTTGATTTCTTTAAGAATATCACTGTATTTCATTTTGATTTCTCCAGCAACTCAATATATTTATTCTTTAGAACTTTTGCATTTTCCTGAATATCAAATCCTGCCTCGATAAAACGCTTTTGGATGTCTTCTTTTGTATTCTCGCGGTCATTGAGGGGGGTATGCAGGATCTGATCTGCCCAGTATGCCGGGCCGTTTTCCAAAGGTAAATAGAACACTGTATCCATAATACCACATTCTTTGGTTATGACATCCGAAATCAAGGCTGGGAGACCGGCAAGCTGCCACTCCAACACCACATTGGGCATTCCCTCAAACAGTGAAGGAAATACCATAATGTCCAATGCCTGAATCCAGTTCTCCACATCAGACTGACGTCCCAAGAAAATTACCCTATCCGTCAGGCCTTTCTGCCGCACCATTTCTTCAATTTTGCCTCGATCTTCTCCCTCGCCAATCAGTATCAGCTTATATTGCCCCGAATGCCGACAAACTTCTTCAAAAACATCAATCAAAAACGGATGATTCTTCTGCCTGTGGAACAATCCAACATGCCCCAAAAGAATCGTGTCCGCGGAGACACCCAGTTTTTCTCGATAACTTTTCCGAACCTCTGGCTTGAATAGAAATCGGTCAATCTCCTTTCCATTATTCATCACCGTAAAAGGACGATTGCCAAAAAGCCATTTACCTGCCTTTTCGCCGCATGAAAAACCATCGGTATAGGTGGCATACATCAATGGACGGAGTAACTTATCGGCTTTTGTGTGTTCGCAAAAAGAATTCCTGCTGTGGATAATGCGCACCTTGCAGCCAGCCAGATATGCCGCCGTGGTTTCGATAGCCAAGGTTGCACTATTTCCGTGTGCATGTAGGATGTCATACTTTCCACGTTTGATGATTCCTATTAGCTGCACAAAGTATTTTGCAGGACAGGAATCCCGATTTTCCAGCGGATAAACCGTACATCCGATATCCTCAAAGTTTTTTCTCATCTCCTCATTGGTGCCCCGGGCAGATACAATACCTATCTCCATACCGCTTCGATCCATAGCTCTGTAATAGTTCAGAACCGAATTAGTAATCCCGTCAAAACACAGCTCACCGGTCAACACTACCAAAACCTTCATCTGGTTGCCTCACTCAACACGCGATGCTCCCTGCGCTACGGAAGCACGCATTGTATAATAAATTCCGGAGAAGTTTGCCTTAAATCTTGCAACTCCCCAGCCCATTAAGTAACACAATTTCTTGCTTTTCATTCTAATAGGAATACTCAAAATGGCTATTTTTTTTGATGCATTCAGTGCATTTCTTTTTGCAAATTCCGTATACGGATCGTCAATAATCTTCTGTAATTCCTGATATTTTTCTTTCTTTGTAATCTGCTGATTGGCAACAGTTTGCATAACGCACTGCACCAAACGTCCCATATGATAGTCAGCCAACTGTCCCATAGTATTAGCATCCTGAATTCCCCAGTGTTTATAGACTTCCAGTGTATGGGCAATATGATCTCGCTTCTTCTGGTTAAGGAACTGATTGTAGACCAGCTCTGAGTCGGTTCCCTGTCGAGACCGATAGTAGTGGTAGAAAGGCTTGCTGACCATGGATACCCGTTCCACATCCATCAAAATATCCATATTAAAATGGTGGTCTTCAAGCTTGGTGTTGCGGAACTTAATATTATGTTCTCTAAGGTAGGGAATACTATACAACTTGTTCCATGGTACCGTCAGAATTGTGCGGGTCAGATAGCGAATGGCATTCTCCCGGAACTCCTTCTGCTCGTAATCTTTGTCATCCGGGCAAACAGCATAGCTTTCATTGCGACCGTTTACATAATAATCCATAAAGTAGCCCGCAACCACATACTGCGCATCGTGTTCTTTTGCTCTGCTGTACATGGTCTCCAGCATATCTGGTAGAACCCAATCATCCGAATCAATGAGATTGAGATATTCGCCCTGAACCAGTTCCAATGCGCGGTTTCTTGCCTCTGCAATGAACACATTCTTCTCGTTGTGAATAACACGAATTCGAGAATCTGCCTGAGCATAGCGGGCAATTACATCCCCGGAACCGTCAGTAGAACCGTTGTCAATAATCAGAAATTCAAAATCACTAAAAGTCTGATCCAAAATGCTCTGAATAGCTTTTCCCACATACTCTTTGGTGTTATAAACGGGCATTACAACCGAAATTGCGGGCATATTTCTTTCCTTTCTCATCGCATTTTCTCACAGTAGTCCATAAAACTCATCAAGTTCAAATCCTTCTCGCTGATAATCAGCTTTTCTTTTCCCCCAATCAGCTCAAAAGGCCACTCGATGCCAATATCCGGGTCATTGTACATAATGCCGGAGTCGCCTTCGCCATAGAAAACTTCGGCGCACTTATAGCTGACCACAGAATCCTCTATGACCAGATATCCATGGCCAAAGAACTGCGGCACCAGCAGCATATTGGTGTTTTCGCCTGTCAGGTGGAAACCACGCCACTGACCAAAAGTGGGAGAATCCGGGCGCAGATCAACGATAACATCATAGACATGACCCGAAATGCAGCGCACCAGCTTAGCCTGCTGCTTCACCAACTGAAAGTGGGTTGCCCGGATAACGCCGCGCTTAGAGATCGTGTAGAACACTTCCTTCAGATCGTGGTCAATCCCATTCGCCTTAAACATATCCACATTATAGTCCTTGATTAGGCCGCCCCGGTTATCCGTTGCATAGAATGGCTTGATTAGGTATGCGTCTTTCAAATCAAGTTCCTGAAAATCAAATTTCTGTACCATCATTTTTCACCTAACAATATAAACCTTAATACTTTATTTTTTCTAACGTTTTTCGTGATAATGTCTGCAAACAGCAAGGCAATCACCGTCAGGGCAATCACCCATATATGATAAGGAATCCCACAGGAGCCAAGCTTTCGATAAAGCGTAACGCCTGGGGTCTGAACAAAGTATGAAAACACATAGATACACATGCTGTTTTTTCCGAGACGCTGAAGAATATTGGCCAGCTTTCCCTCACACTCTGCACAAAGGATGCTGACAGCAATCGTCAATGCTATACCAGAAACCGCCGCGAGATATTTAAAAATAAGCGGAAATGCAGTATTCGGACGTATTTTCAATATTAAAGTCTGTACTAGAACGATGCTGACTATTAGTAAAGCCTTCGTTGATGTATTATATTTATGAAGGGTGTTCAGTTTATCTATATTCTTCCCTAGCAGCATTCCCAAAGAAAACCATACAAGCATATTGCAGATTTTCCCTATGCCAAAATCCATATTTCCGATACCTATGTTCTGTAAAAAGTAAAGAGCCGTGGAAACAATCACCAAAGGCAGTGGAAACCAATTACTTTTAGGAACGAGCAAAACAATCGCGCTTACGAAAAATAACGTCCATAAAAACCACATATTCCCGCATGGACTGTTTCCAAACAATATCTCAATAGTGCTCCGGGCGGAAATTGCTTCTCTGCTCAAGGAAGAAAATACCAGCTTGGCTGCCAATATCAACAGAGAATAAAAAAGGTACGGCGCAAGTAATCTCCCCCCCCCGTTTTTTCAACTCCCTACATTTTTCCTCCCATGATTGGCAGGCTACCGCTTTTCGGAAAAACAAAACGCCTGCCATTGCCATAAACAGCGCCATGTGAAAAGAATAAATCCAATTAAAAGCCGCAGCCCAGAACATATTTTGAATTCCCGTATTTGCATCCGGGACGGCGTGACCAATCACGACCAGAAGAATACCTATTCCCTTTGCAATGTCGATTTCACGGGAACGCATACATTTTACGGTCTGCTCCATATCTGCTTTTTTCCCCTCTAAATATTACAATTCTTTTCTAATATAGTCCGCCGTCATCTTGATACCTTCTGCAAAAGGAATCCGATTGATATAGCCCGTATCTCTTTCCACTTTTTTCAAATCAAACTGGCTGTAGGAAATATCTACGCCCTTAAAGGGGATATCTCCCAGTCCAATTTCTGCTGTCGGGTCCACAATATCCCGCATTTCCAACAGAAACTCCCGCAAAGGCTTGGGTTCACCGGAGCCAATATAGTACCGGTTAAATGCCTTGCCCTTTTCAGCTACTGCAATAATAGAATTGATTGCATCGGTGATATAGATAAAGTCATAAGTCTGATAGCCTGCAGTGAAAGAGCAGTGTTCCTTGTGCACCAGCTTGTTGATAGAAGTGTATATCATCCGAGCAGATTTTTCGCCAACGCCGTAGATATTCGTGATAATGACAGGGATAAACTCTACACCATTCAATTTTGCAACCGTCTCACCCATTAGATGAGCAGCGAGTTTGCCTGTGCCATAAATATAACCACCAGCAGGTTCAATATCATCCGACTGGAGGTATTCATAGGTTTCCATCTCATTGATACTGGAAGCATAAACCACACGCTTGCAGCCAACTTCAGCACAGAGTTTGATATAATCACAAGCCAGCTTTACATTGTTCAGCTGAACTGCATAATCTGCACGCGCCGGGCCAGAAGTCCCAGCCCATGCCAAATGGAAGAAGCACATGTAATCCTCCGCGGGGATCTCCTTTGCCAGTTCCGAAACTTCCTTATTCAGCACGCTTACACAAGTGACCCGATCATCATTTGCCAGAACATCATCAAAATAAATGTCTAAAGCTACCACATGATAGCCTTTTTCCAGCAATGCATTCACCAAAGTTTTGCCAATAAAACCGTTAGCACCGGTAACGATTACATTTTTCATATTATTCTCCCACCGACAAAAAAGCAGCAATTTCGTTATCCATACAGGCGCGAATGTCTCCGCCTTCTACCCAACACTTGCTCCATTCCACAACCATCTCAATGGCTGTGTCGAGATTCCAATGAGGTTTCCATCCAAAGGTGGTCTTCAGCTTGGAACAATCTAGCTTCAAGAAGTTTGCTTCGTGGGGGCCACCGTCATACCGATTGACCCACTTCATGCCTTCGCCCCATTTGCTCACAAACAAATCAACCAGTGCCCCTGTCTGGAAGCAGTCAACGTCATCAGGACCCACATTATAATAGCCCGCATATTTTGCATCCTGATACTGCATTGCAGCAATCATCAGATAGGCATACAGCGGCTCCAGAACGTGCTGATACGGACGGGTCGAGAACGGATTTCTTACTACAATATCTTCATGCTTGATTGCTGCACGGATGCAATCTGGAATAATGCGATCATTCGCAAAATCGCCACCACCGATCACATTGCCTGCACGAGCAGTAGAAATAGCAACATGCTTATCGTTAAAAAAGCTATTTTTATAAGAGTGTGTGACCAGTTCAGAACAAGATTTGGAATTGGAGTACGGATCATAGCCATCAAGCTCTTCATTCTCCCGATAACCCCAAGCCCATTCCTTGTTCAGATAGACTTTATCAGTCGTCACATTTAAGAAGGACTTCACACAACTACTGGTTCGGACGCATTCCAAAATATTCACCGTACCCATTACATTTGTTTCATATGTATACGCAGGATCTTTATAGCTATCACGAACGATGGGCTGTGCTGCTAAATGCAACACAATTTCCGGCTGAGCTTCATCAAAAGCGGTCTTCATTGCTTTGCAATCACGGATATCGCCAATCACAGAATGCACATCCTGCTCAATCCCAGCAATCTCAAACAGGGAAGGGCTGGTGGGTGGATTCAACGAATAACCCGTGACAACTGCCCCGGCATTTGCAAGAATCTTACACAGCCAGGAACCCTTAAACCCTGTATGTCCGGTAACAAAGACTTTTTTTCCTTTATAAAAACTCAAATCAAACGTATCCATTATTTCTCCCACACTTTCCAAGGTGCATTACCTGCTTCCCAGAGCTGTTCCAGTTTCTGTTTTTCCCGCAACGTATCCATACACTGCCAAAAACCTTTGTGGATATATCCTACCAATTCTTTCTGATCAACCAGTTTGGTCAGAGGACCTTTTTCAAATACGGTAGAGTCGCCTTCAATCAAATCAAACAATTCCGGCTGAAAGACCATAAAGCCAATATTAATAAGGTCGCCATCCATGTCAGACTTCTCTCGGAATGCATCAATCACACCGTTAGCGCCAACTTCCACAACGCCCTTGTTTTGTCCGAAGTTGTACATAGACATCGTGCCGATCTTACCATGAGCCTTATGGAAATTGACCAACTCCGTAATATTGACGTCACCCACTGCATCACCATAGGTGAGCATAAAAGGCTCGTTTCCAATATAGTCCCTAACTCGCTTCACTCGTCCACCGGTCTGGGTATTCAGACCAGTATCCACCACAGTGACCTTCCACGGCTCAGTATGCTTGTTGTGAACGATCATTTCGTTGTTACCGTTTGTGTAATCAAAGGTGATATCAGAAGTATGCAGGAAGTAGTCAGCAAACCACTCCTTGATTACATGCTGCTTATAGCCAGCACAAATAACAAATTCGTTATAACCATACGACGCATAAGTTTTCATGATATGCCAAAGAATCGGCATACCACCAATTTCAATCATAGGCTTAGGTTTAAATGCAGATTCTTCGGAAATTCGGGTTCCAAAACCACCAGCAAGAATAACTACTTTCATTTTTAATTCCCCGTTTCTGCTTAATCTCTCTGGAAAATATCTCTCGTGTAAACCTTTTCTTTTACATCATCCAGGCACTTGTCATAGCGGTTCGCAATAATGGCCTGACTCTGCTTTTTGAACTCATCCAAATCATTGACCACAACACTACCAAAGAACTTTTCGCCATCTTTCAAAGTCGGCTCATATATGATAACCGTTGCGCCCTTTGCCTTAATCCGCTTCATAACGCCCTGAATGGAGCTCTGGCGGAAGTTGTCACTGTTGCTCTTCATAGTCAAGCGGTATACGCCGACAACAACTTCTTTCTCCTTGCTTTCGTCCCAGCTGTCATTCGCTTCATAAGCGCCAGCGATTTCCAGCACACGATCCGCAATAAAATCTTTACGAGTGCGGTTGCTCTCAACGATTGCTTCAATCAAGTTTTCCGGCACATCTGCATAGTTTGCCAGTAGTTGCTTGGTGTCTTTAGGCAGGCAATATCCACCATAGCCAAAGGACGGGTTATTGTAATGCGTACCGATGCGCGGATCAAGGCAGACACCATTGATAATTTGCTGGGTGTTCAGTCCCTTCATCTCGGCATAGGTATCCAGCTCGTTGAAGTAGCTAACACGCAGTGCCAGATAGGTGTTGGCAAACAGTTTGACCGCCTCAGCCTCAGTGAAGCCCATGAACAGCGTGTCAATATTTTCCTTAATAGCACCTTCCTGCAGGAGTTCTGCAAAAGTGTGTGCAGCTTTCACCAGACGAGCATTGTCAACGTCAGTGCCAACGATGATACGAGAAGGATAAAGATTATCGTACAGAGCCTTGCTCTCACGCAGGAACTCCGGGCTGAAGATGATATTGTCGCAGTGGAATTTCTCACGCACGGATGCAGTGTATCCAACCGGAATCGTAGATTTGATAACCATGATAGCTTCCGGATTATATTCGATGACCAGTTTAATGACAGCTTCCACTGCAGAAGTGTCAAAGAAATTCTTCTTGCTATCGTAATTGGTAGGGGCCGCAATGACAACAAAATCAGCATCGGCGTATGCGGTCTTAGCATCCAGCGTTGCGGTCAAATCCAGCTCTTTCTCTGCCAGATACTTTTCAATATATTCATCCTGAATCGGAGATTTCTTATTATTGATAAGTTCTACTTTTTCAGGAATAATGTCTACAGCGGTCACCTTGTGGTGCTGAGATAACAGCGTAGCAATGGAAAGGCCCACATAGCCAGTTCCTGCAACGGCAATTTTTAAATCTTTAAATTCTCTCATAATGCATACTCCTCATCTTTTTCCAAACATTTATCCCTTATATTCCCTAATACTCCCTCATTTCGAGAAAACGCTTTTCACATACTCATAACTGTTAATGTCGCCAATGTCATATCGCTTCCCCGGCATGATGAAGGCATGCATCGGTGTCTGATTGCTCAACCATGCGGCAAAACTCCCTGGTGCGTCATAGCCACAGCCATTGTCCAGTGCCTCCTGAATCCGCTTTACATCGCAGGCTCGATAGCAGTAGAACGGCGGTACAGCCAGATTGCCTTTCGGCTCTTTCGGCTTTTCCTCATAGCTGGTAATCAGGTCATTGCCATCCAATGTGATGATTGCCGTTTTCTGCTGTTTTTTCAGTTCGTTTTCCTCATGGCACATCACACAGGAGGTATTCTTTTCCTTTGCGAACTCCACAAACTTGGAAAGACTGAAATTCAGCACATTGTCGCCAGCCATAACCAGCAGCTCATCCGTCAAGTTCAGCTTTTCGACTGCCAACTGAATATCTTTGACTGCTCCCAGACGAGTTTCATTGGTACTAGTGCCATCATCGATCACAGTAATCTCATAAGGCCGAACTCTTACCTTCTCGTTCTTCCAATTTTCAAAATGCTGTGCGAACTTGTGGTTGGAAATCACCACAAATTCATCAATGTCGGTGGTATCCACCAAATCATCCACCAACCAGTCTAGGATGGATTTCTCGCCAACTTTCAGAAGTGGCTTTGGAAAATTCTCAGTCAACGGGTAGAGCCGCGTGGCGTAACCAGCTGCTAAAATCAAGCATTTCATCTATGTATTCCTCTATTTCACTCGTGAATCTCCAGCGGCAAACCATCCGGATCAAAGAAGAATGTCATCTTTTCTCCCGTATAGGTATCTGTTCGAATCGGTTCACACTCGATTCCTATCTCGTCCAGCTCTTTTACAGTTTCTTCTACACTTTCCACTCGGAAAGCAAGATGCCGCAAACCACAGGCTTCCGGCCGATTCACTCGCTTTGGTGGATTTTTCTCTGCAAAAATCTCAAGCTCTGTATGTTCATCCACACGAATATCCAGTTTCCAATCATCTCGTTCTTTTCGGTAATTCTCTCGAATCGCCTCAAAACCGAGCTTTTTAATATAGAATTCTCTGGCTTTCTCTATGTTGGAAACTATAATCGCAATGTGATGTACGGAATTCAGTTTCATAACTCCACACCATCGGCACTCTCGCACAGGTGGAAACTATACTTACCTTCCAATGCCGGGAACGCTTTCAGATACTCTGCTGTCACTCTTGCTTCAATATCTTCGGCCTTGTCCGGGTCGATCAGTGCCATACAGCAGCCTTTGAAGCCTGCGCCAGAGAAGCGGCCACCGTAGATACCGTCTGTATCGGTCATAATTTCATATAGTCTTTTCAGTTCATCACAGCCGCACTCGTAGCTGTAAATAGAAGATTTTCCGCTTTCAAAAACAAGCTGACCGTACCCCTCCAAATCACCTTTACGCCACAGTTCTGCGCCTTTTTCGGCACGAGCGAACTCGCTGTAATAGTGTTCTGCACGTCTGCGCCACAACTCTGGCAAACGATCTTTATAGGCTTCAAAGACCTCAACCGGCACATCGCGCAGCCGGGTGTTTGCAAAGGTATCGTAGTCCATCCCTGCATAGCCCATCAGTGCATAGGCCGCTGCCTTGCACTCATCTTGTCGCAGATTGTACTTGGAGTTTTTAAGTGAACGCTCCAAGCCAGAGAAGAAGATTGCAACCTTATAAGGCTTCATTTTCTCGCTGGTTGGGATCAGTTCGTAGCTATCATCTTTCGTGTCGAGGTAAAGCAGATGATTTTTCTTAGAGAGCACTTCGCAGCTCTGGTCGAGCTTACCGCAGGAAACACCAACATACTGATTCTCTGCCGCCTTTGCTGTGAGAATCATCTCCATCGGTTCCAGATGGATACCGTTGACCTTGCACAGTGCGGACAAGAAACAAATAATGACCGATGCAGACGAGGACAAGCCGCCAATCGGCAAACTTCCCTCGATGATGCCAGACAGACCAACTTTCAGGCGGTACTTTTCACCCAGCATCTTTGCTGCGCCACGCAAATGGTCTGCCCAATCGCCCTGCTTTTCTTCCGGCACCGCACTAACAAAAAATTGAGCACGTTTCGGGAAGTTCAATGACTGTAACTCCACCACGCCGTTCTGCTTCGGGTGGTAGGCCATGTGAATGCCCTTATCGATTGCCAGTCCATTGATTTTTCCATACTGATGGTCGATATGCGCACCCAGAGGACTGATACGGTATGGGCAGAATACCACATCAAACGGCTCCTGATGGTATAATTCCTTGTAAACCTCAACACACTTCATGGATTTGTTTTCCTATTTGTTTTCCTATTCTTCTTGTTTATTTGTAAAACTCTGCGTACCACTCAGCGAACTTCCGCAAACCAGTTTTCAAACTTGTGCTCGGCTTGTATCCGAAGTCACGCTCCAATGCACTGGTATCTGCATAGGTCACAGGCACATCACCCGGCTGCATCGGAACCAGTTCCTTGTGTGCCTCGAAGTCGTAATCTTCCGGCAGAACCTTTGCTCTAACCAGCTCCTCACTCAGAATCTGCACGAAGTCCAGCAGGTTCTCCGGATTCTGATTGCCGATGTTGTAAACTGCATACGGCGGAATCGGCAGACCATCTTCGCCATTCTTCTTGTCCGGTGCTTTCTTCATCACGCGGACAACGCCCTCAACGATGTCATCCACATAAGTAAAGTCACGCTTGCAGTTGCCATAGTTGAAGATCTTGATGGTCTCACCCTTGACCAGTTTGTTGGTGAATCCGAAGTAAGCCATGTCAGGACGACCAGCCGGACCATAGACCGTAAAGAATCTCAGGCCAGTGGATGGAATGTTATAGAGCTTGGAGTACGCGTGTGCCATCAACTCATTGGATTTCTTGGTTGCCGCATAGAGGGAAACCGGATTATCTACCTTGTCGTCGGTGCTGTACGGAACTTTCTTATTGGAACCGTAAACACTAGAAGAAGAAGCATACACCAAGTGCTCCAAACTCTCACAATGGCGGCATGCCTCCAAAATATTAAAGAAGCCGACCAAGTTCGATTCCACATAAGCATCCGGGTTGGTGATGGAGTAACGCACACCAGCCTGTGCCGCAAGGTTGACAACCACAGAGGGCTTATATTCATCGAACAGCTCAGTGATCAGTTCCTTATCAGCGATGTTGCCTTTGACAAAAGTAAATGTGGGATACTTGGCCAGCTCATTCAAGCGAAATTCTTTCAATGCTACATCATAATAGGCATTCATATTGTCGATGCCAATAACGGTAGCCGAAGGAGCTTCCTGATAAATCCGTTTCACAAGGTTAGCGCCAATAAAACCAGCTGCACCTGTGACCAGAATCGTTTTATTTTCCAGCATGACGTTACTCATCTATGATCCTCCAATTTAAAAATTGCTATATACTCCCCCAGCCTCGGAAACCCGCCGTCCCTCTCGCTTTCCCCTTTTTCCATTATATATACGTCAGTCGTCTCTCTGACCCGCTTCCTCATTACAAACAGCAAAAGCCTGTGACACACTCAACGCATGCCATCAGGCTTTCATTTTTGGATAGGGCACTTCCAACTTTTTCGCCAAACCTGTTTTCATCGTGTTCAGCCTCCGCTTTCTGCCTGCCGCTATCAGAGCGCCGTTTATTCCGTTTCAATCCGGTTGTCTTTCTTGTTGCTCTGCGCGTCAAAATCGTTCTGTCTCACACGCCGGTTTCATTATTGATAACATTTGATTTCACCCTCTATATTATAGTATTCTTCCTTTGTACTTGTCAAGTTGTACCCCTTATCAAATATCCTGTTTTTTTCGACACGATTTGCGTTCAAATGTTATATTTGCACAATCCTTTCTCCGTTTTTTTGTATCGGCTTCGCTTCAACAAATCATCTCGTTTCCGCATGCGTATTATCCTCTCATCCTCCTCTTTCGTCGCTTTTTCTTCGTGTTGTTCCCCGCTTATGCTTTGGGCTGCATAACCGCGTTGTCTTCCACATTCTTCCGCTCATTAAAAAAGCCTCGAATCTCGTCTTTTCAGCGCGATTCAAAGGCTGTTTCTCACTTGTCCGGCTCTTCCTCTTCCATGTTCTGCCCAAATTTTTCCGGCACATCAATCAAACCGATTCTGTAAAAAATCGGATAAATGTATGAAATGCCGCGTACATCTCCCAGCGCCTTGGGTCTGGCGATCAACGGCCGTTCCTTTTTCTCCTGCCGCACCGCCTCAAATGCCTGCATGACCGTTTTCCACGTGATGCTTTTGCTCTTTTCGCGCCTATCCACAAAAAGCTCTTTGGTATATACGCCTCTGCGCCCGATTTTCAAATGATAGCTGTACGGAAGACCGGACACGGTTCGGAATCTTTCGTTCTGAAACGCTTCCACGCAGGCCCAAAGCGTGTCCTCGCCGGGCGCCTTATGGAGCTGCCGCACGCTCATTTCTTGGATATCCGTCATATCTGTCGCTCCCCTTTATGGAAAAGCGCCGCCCCGACCGACGCAACGCTCTTATCATTTGCCTTTGCTCATTTTGCGGCCGATAATTCGCTTTCCCTGTTCAAACAGCGCCCGGAACTCAGCCGTTCTTCCAAATACAGTCAGAACCAGCGCGCCATAAACCATTGTAAACCCAACGCCTTTTAAAATAAACATCATAACTGTATCGATATGTCTTGCAAAAAGCCCATATCCCAGCAAACCGCCGACAAGCACCGTTGCCGTCCGGCGGCCATAATCCGCAAAATAGGTTTTCAGTTTGCTTTGCCAATCCGTTTTGATGCCATATTTCATCAGCACATACGGTTCCACCCAGAAACAGGTCGTCATCGTGCTGATGATCGTGCCCAGAAACACGCCCGTCACGCCATGACGCTGCACGAGAATCAGCGACGTTACCAGGTTGATGATCGCTTCCGCCACCGCTTTGTATCGGTCATGCCAAAACAGCCCCATGGCCTCGCGGAATTGCAGGTTGATCTGCCGCATGCCGCTGACGTAAAACTGCACGATCAACACCAGCACGATCCGCATCGGAAACAGATAGCTTTCGCCGAACATCAACCGCATAAACGGGTTAAACAGCGTCGCCAATCCCGCCGTGATGTAGCCGTAAAACAGGAACATGAAAAAATCGAGCTGCTTATAGATTTTATAGACGTATTCGCCGTCTTCCGTCGCGCCCAGATTGCCGACGCTTCCGGTAAACGCGGAATACACCTTGCAGAGCAAATCATTCAGGCTTTTCAGCACAAGCCGATAGTTGGAATATATGCCCACGCTGGTCAGCCCGACAAACGCGGACATAATCAAGTTGTCCGTGCCGTTGACGATGACCGAACCGAATCGGTGCATGCCCATCGCCATGATGTTTTTGAGAATGTCTTTCCGTTTTTCCTTGTCCGGCAGACGCTTTTCATCCCTGAGATAGGGATAATCCCTGTCCACCTTGAAAGCGACGACGGCGTTGGTCATCATCAGCGTGCCAATCTGCACCGCCAGATACAGCAGAAAATTGCCCGTCAGCGCAAGCACCACGATTTGCAAAATCATCTGCATCGTGCGCAGCAGCTGCTCGATCACCGTCCTGACATAGGCTTTCTGATAGGCCAGCAGAATCGAATTTTTATACGACAGCAGATAAGAGCAGACCGAATTGCCCAGATACATCAGATAGATGATCCGCAGATTCTCGATACCGGGATCGCCCTTGATGAGCACATCCAGAAACGGCAGCAGCGCAAGCCCGACGACCAACACAAATGCCGCGACAATCCTGTACAGCATGCGATACAGGTTCATCAGCCTGCCCAGCTCTTCGCGGTTATCCTCGGCTGCGGGCTTGTACATGCTGAAAATCATCGCCGACCCGATGCCCAGTTCCGCGAGGTTCAGCATGCCGAGAATGTCGGAAAACAGCCCGTTGACGCCCAGATACGCCGCCGCCAGATAGCGGATAAAGACCATCCGGCTGATAAACGACAGCACCATGTTCAGCAGATGGCCGCCCACGCCCGCCACAATATTGATGAGGGAATATTTTGTCCGCATCGCGCGTTTTCCTCCCGAATGGTCAGCCCTTTTGCCTTTGGGCGTGCTCCGCGCGTTTTACATGGCAGATAAAGGTCATGTTGCCGATGATGTAGCGTTTAAACAGCCGCCTCGGCTCCTGAACGAACCGATAAAACCATTCCAGTCCCAGCTTCTGCCAGATTTGGGGCGCACGTTTGGTCACGCCGGCCACCACGTCGAAACTGCCGCCCACGCCCATCACAAACGGGATGTTCAGCTGATCGAGATATCGGCGCACCCAGTATTCCTTCTTCGGCGACGAAAAAGCCACGAACATCATGTCCGCGCCGGATGCAGCCATATCCGCCACAATCCCCGGCTCATCCTCCGGCCCAAAATAGCCGTTGCGCATGCCGACGATTTGCAGCGTCGGATACTGCTCCATGAAAATGTCCCGAACTTTCTCCACCACTTCGGGCTTCGCACCGAACAGATAGATCTTGTACCCGTTCTTCGCCGCTTCCTCCACCAGCCGCATGAACAGGTCAATCCCCGTCACGCGCTCGGTCACGGGCACGCCCAGCTTTTGGGCCGCCCAGAGGATCGACGCGCCATCCGCGTTAATCAGCGGGCAGCTGTTGACGATTTCGCGCAGCTCCGGGTCTTTTTCCATCAGATTCACTTTCAGCGCGTTAATGACCACGTGCTGCACCGGGGGCGTGCGCCGGGCGATCACCCGCTTGACGTAATCCACCGTCTCATCCATGGACAGCGCGTTGACGTAGGTATTCAATATGGGGTATCGATTCGGCGCGACTTCTCGCTTTTCTTCCTGCACCGTTTTTTCCTCAGTCTTTCTCTAAAATATCGGCAATTCGCCTGCACGCGTGTCCGTCTCCGTAGGGATTGGACGCGATGCTCATCCGGTGATACGCCGCCTCATCCGTAAGCAGCCGCTTCGCCTCACGGTAAATCGTCTCTTCATCTGTGCCGACCAGTTTCAGCGTGCCTGCCGCCACGCCTTCCGGCCGCTCCGTGGTGTCCCGCAGCACAAGCACCGGCTTGCCCAGCGACGGCGCTTCTTCCTGAATGCCGCCGCTGTCCGTCATCACCAGATCGCTTCTGGCCAGCATGTTGTGAAAATCCACCACATCCATCGGCGGAATCAGCCGAATGCGCTCGTCCCCACCAAGAATTTCCTGTGCCAGCGCGCGGATCGTCGGATTCATATGCACGGGATAGAGCACCTTTATATCCGGTACCTCGTCCGTAATGCGGCGCACGGCGCGGAAAATCGCGCGCATGGGCTCTCCGAGGTTCTCCCGTCTGTGCGCCGTCAGCAGAATCAGCCGGCTGTCCTTCGCCCATTCCAGTTCGGGGTTTTGGTAATCCGCCCGCACTGTCGTTTTCAGCGCGTCGATGGCCGTGTTGCCCGTCACGAAGATCGTTTCCGGCTTTTTGTTCTCCCGCAGCAGATTCTGTCTCGCCTGCTCTGTCGGCGCAAAATGGTACTTCGCAACCACGCCGACCGTCTGCCGGTTAAATTCCTCCGGAAACGGAGAATCCAGCTGATAGGTGCGCAGCCCCGCCTCCACGTGCCCCACCGGAATCTGCATATAAAAGCAGGTCAGCGCGGCGGTAAAGGTCGTCGTCGTGTCGCCATGCACCAGCACCAGGTCGGGTTTCGCCTCGGCCAGCACGTTTTTCAGCTCCTCCATCACGCGGGTGGTGACGTCAAAGAGCGTCTGTCCGTCCTTCATGATCGCCAAATCGTAATCCGGCGTGACGTGAAACGCGCTGAGCACCTGATCGAGCATCTGTCTGTGCTGTCCGGTCACGCAGCAGAGCGTCTTGATGTCTTTTCTCGTCCGCAGCTCTTGAATCAGCGGACACATTTTAATGGCCTCCGGCCTCGTGCCGAAGACCAGCATGATCGTTTTCATAGCTTATACACGCCGTCCAGCGGGCAGATGTTTCGGGTATCCAAAATGATCTTGCCCTTCAATTTCTCCATGTTCTGCCGAATCTCGTCGTGGCCAACCAAAATGACCACCATATCCACCGCGTCGAGGAACGCGTCAAAATCGTGCATCTGGTTGGGCACCATGTCGCGCTTCACATACGGATCGTAGACCTGAATGCGTCCGCCCGCCAGATGCTCGTCCATGTTGTGCAGCAGCTGCAGCGTCGGACTCTCGCGCGTATCGTCCACATTCTCCTTGTAGGTCAGGCCGTACAGGCCCACGCGGCTCACGTCCGTCAGCCCATTTTCCTGCATAACCTTATGAATGCGCTTCAAGACGAAATTCGGCATGCCGTCGTTCACCTTGCGCGCCGCGCGGATGACGTTCACGATATCCGGATAATCGCCCACGAGGAACCACGGATCGACGGAAATGCAGTGGCCGCCCACGCCCGGACCGGGGGACAGAATATTGACGCGCGGGTGCTTGTTGGCAATGCGGATGACCTCGTAAACGTCCATGCCGTCCGCGCGGCAGATCTGCGCCAGCTCGTTGGCAAAGGCGATGTTGATGTCGCGGAACGTGTTTTCCACAACCTTGGTCATCTCCGCCGTGCGGATGTCGGTCAGCACAATTTCGCCCTGGCAGAAACTGCCGTACAGCGCTTTCACGTTCTCGCCGATTTCGGGTTCGTCCGCGCCGATGGTTCTGGAATTATGCGTCAGCTCATAGATCATATTGCCGGGAATAATGCGTTCCGGCGCGTGGGCCAGATAAACGTCCTCCCCGATCTTTTTGCCGCGCGCCTGAATCAGTGGGCGGACGAATTTGTCGATGGTCGAAGGGGAAATCGTCGATTCAATCACGATCACAGCGCCTTTCGGGCAGACGGAGAGCACTTCGTCCACCGCCGCCGTCACATAGCGCGCGTCCGTCTTCTTGGTGCGCCTGTCATACGGGGTCGGCACCGCGATGATGTAGGTATCGGCCTCCACATTGCCCGTCTGAAACTGAATGCCCGCCTTCAGCGCTTCGGCGAACAGCTCGTCCAGTCCCTTTTCCTCAAACGTCGGCTTTCCCTCGCGCAGCGATTGCACCAACGCTTCGTTCTTGTCCGTGCCGATTACCTGCACGCCATGTGCGGCCAACATCAGCGCCGTGGGCAAACCGATGTAACCCAACCCCTTTACGTTTACCATCTTCAAAAAAACTTCCTCTCTTGTTGTAAGAGCAGCCCAGCCCGTTAAAATTGAATTTCCGTTTTCGCTTCTGCCCGGCAGGTCACGCGCGCCGCCTTTTCCCGGTGGTTGTACGCGCCGGAATACGCGTATTCCGCTTCCTGCCAGTCGCCGCCGTCCGCCGTGAGCGTTACGGCGCCGTCCGCGTTTTCCGCCGTGCATCGATTCCGTTCGATCCGAATGCGCAAATCGGGCGCAAGCGAAAAATTCTTCCGCGCGTCCGCGGCCTGTGCGCCCTCAACCGCGTCTTCTACCGTCAGGGTGCGCATTTTGTCGAATCGCAGCGTGCGCGTGTGTCGAATCGCGCCGTACTTGGTCTGCGCGCAAACGGTTACGCCGCCCTCGTCCTCCTGCACATCCAACAGCCGCGTCTGCGCGCGCCGTCCCCACAGGAACGGCCCCAGCATCTCCGACTGCGGCTGTCCGGTTACATAAACTGTGCTGTGCCACGTCTCGGCGCGAAACAAATCACGCAAGTTCGCACACAGATGATAATTCCAAGTACCCGGATCTGTCAAGATTTTTTTACCATTCCGAAACGCCTGAATGCTCAGCGCGTCGGCATGCCCATGCGCGGCCAGCGCGCCAAAGCCCAGCGGCCCGTGATCCAGCGCAATCAAAACCGCCTGATCCCTGCTGCGCAGAATCGTGTAGCCGCCCTCCCGCCGAACGCTGACCAAAGGGCTGCAATATTTCGTTTTTTCGACATTTTTCTTTTGCGCTTCCTCAGCCGCCAGCCAGCGGATCGTTTCGCATGGCGGCTCGTCGATATAGCGCTCATCCAGCGCGCAGCCCATCAGCTGCAAGACCACGTGAATATCATTTACGTTCCGTCCGCCCAAATCCAAAATTTTTCCGCTGTCGTCGTCGCCGAAAATCGCCGTCTCGCCGTGCGCCCCGCAGCAGTCGCATAGAAAACGGCTCATCTGCGTCAAACGCGGCTTCCAGCCCTCGGTCATGTGTGCCGTGCCCGGCTGGAGCATCAGCAGGCCGTAGGCCTCCATCACAAACGCCTGATAATGCGTCGCCATTTCCAGATTCACGCCGTCCTCGCTGTTCTGCCTGTCCAGCTCACGGGTCAGACCGCAAAAGGCCAGCTTTTTCCACGCCGCATCGTCATAAAAAAGGCCCGCCATCGCAACGGCATACAGTTCGACAATCAAATGATTGTTGGCCGAAGAACCGTGCGCCCTGTGCCGCACGATATAGGCCGTCATGACTTGAATGCCGTTTGACAGCGCCTCCAGCAGCCCGCGCTCGTCCCGCTTCCCCCATTTTTCAAACGCGCGGTTCAGGAAGCACCATGCGTAAATCCACGAATTGACGCGAATCGCCAGTTCCATGGCGCTCGTCCACTGGGGGCCGTGCAGAAACAGGTTGTGCGCGTTCCAATTCTCAAACAGCGCCGCGAATTCCGCCAGGTCCGCCTCATCCCCGCTGACATAATAGCTTTTCGCCAGCTGAGCCAGCTGAAAGTGGCGGTTCAGCTCCCAGTTGGTGCGGATATCGCCGATATCTTCACGCTGGCCGATGCGCATCGTCGGGGAATACGGCGTTTCCGGCCAGTCGTTTTCCGTCTGAAAGCCTGCGTTCCACCGCGCGCGGTAATCCCGCTCCTCATAGCAATCAAACATCCGCATGCCCGTGTAGCGCGTGCCCTCATTTTCCCAGTTGAGCGACAGACGCGCGCCGTCCGGCTTTCTCGGCTTATCCGGCGCAAACTGCGTCACGGGCAGATGTTTGTCGTAAAACAGCTTCTTTTCCCGCTTGGTCAGCGCCTTCATCTGCACGCGCCAAGCCAGCTCGGACGCGTTCATCGCCCTCATTCTGCGAAGCATCCATTTGATATCCATCCCTCAACCTCACCGCTTCATTAACGCTTCATTCTCAAGCCGTATACGCCGGGCAGCGCCTGAAACAGCAGCGTCCGCGCCAGCGCTCTGGCGCTCAGTTTTCCCTGCTTCATCAGCCGCATGGCCGCGTTCCATTGCGCCTTCTTCGCCTGCCTGACCGCGTCGCTTTGCCGTTCTTCCTTCGGCAGGCGGTAATACACGCCCGTCAGCTTGGCAAACATTTTCTTTTCCGCGTCCGGCATCAGCGCTTCCAGCCCGCGTGCCTCAAAATAAGCAAAACAGTGCTCAAACGCCCACATCCTGTCCAGATTGCGCGTCGTCACCGCCGTGTGCATGATGCTGTCCGCCCGCTGTCTGTAAAAATACATCGGTTTGGAAACGCAGATCACCGTTTGTACCGTATCAAACAATTCCGCGGCCAGATACGTATCCTCGTTCTGCATGCCGACCGGATAGCGAAGGGTTTGAAAGACGTCGCGCCTGTACAGCTTGTTCCATGCAACCAGATAGGTTATTTCCGGCGCTCTGCACAGCGTTTCCAAAATGCTCCGTCCCGTGCGCACGCCGTCCGCCACGCTGAGCGGCTGACCGATTTTCTGTCCTGCCTCGTCCGTCATCTGAACGCCGCACAGCACGCAGTCCGCCCCGGCTCGAACCGCCGCATCGTGCAGCGTCTCAAGAAAATCCGGCGCAAGAAAGTCGTCCGAATCCACAAAGCTCAGCCACGCCCCGTGCGCGGCCTCGATACCCGCGTTTCGCGCCGCCGAAAGTCCCTGATTGGCCTGATGAATCGCCCGAACGCGCGCGTCCCGCTTTGCGGTCTCGTCGCAGATTTCCGGGCATCGATCTGGCGAACCGTCGTCCACCAGAATCAATTCAAAATCCGTAAACGTCTGGTTTAAAATGCTGTCTATGCAGGCGGGCAGGTATTTTTCCACCCGATAGACCGGCACAATGACGCTGATTGCTGTTTCCATGTTCGCATCCTTATCGTTTCAGTCGATGTTTGGCCGCTCTGGCCGCGCGATACAACGCCGTGTAAGCGTTGGATTCATACCACGCACGCCGCGCCATCCTCCGGTCAAACGCGCGCACCAGCGCCGTCACGTCTTCATCGTTCTGCGCGGCGGAAAAATCCAGCGCGCGCCGCGACTGTTCAAACGCCGCTTCCATCTGCCGCCGCTCTTCCTTCGTCCCAAGGCGCGGCAGGCGCTCCATCCAGAGCAGATAGTGAAACATCCGGTCATACAGCAGCTCGCCGTAAAACGCGTTCCCCATGCCGCGCGCGCGGTAAAACGCCTCCGTCTCGTCAAAAACGGAGATGCAGTCCAGCGCCTTGAGCGTCACGCGCTGCACGCTGCTGCCATCGTACACGCGGTAATCGTAGACCGGCTGATCGAGCACCGCCATGCGTTCGCAGCAGGCCAGCGCGCAGAGGTAAAAGCCCACGTCTTCCGCAATCCGATAGGGCATGTAGCGCAGGCGGTTTCGGCGAATGACGTCCGCTTTCCAAAGTTTGCAGCCGCCCAGCGCGGAAAAGCGCATCGCCCGGCTCCGCGCATCGCCGCACAGCGTTTTCTCTTCCGTGGGCAGATGCACCGTCTCCGTTTTACCGCTTTCCTCGTGCAGATAACAATATCCGGCAGCCGTCAAATCCGCGCCCGTCTTTTGGGCGCAGTCGAGCATCGCCTGCGCCGCGCCTTCGTGCATCACGTCGTCGCAGTCGAAGAACCAGAGGTATTCCCCCTTTGCTTCCTCGATGCCGCGGTTGCGCGCAGCCGACACGCCCCGGTTTTCCTGCGCAATCACCCGAACGCGCATATCCTTCCGCGCATATTCTTTCAAAATCTCCCGCGAACCGTCCGTCGAGCCGTCGTCCACAAAGATAACCTCGATCTCGCGCATCGATTGATTCAAAATTGAATCCGCGCAGGCGCGCAGAAACCGTTCGCCGTTGTAAACCGGCACAATCAAACTGATCATCCGTTTTTCCCCTTATGACCACGCGCACCAGCATCTGAATCGGTCGTACTGCCGGTTTTTCAGCGCATCTTCCAGCGGTTTTCTGTCCTTCCTCCGCGTGGCAAAGCCTTCGGCGCTTTCCTCGATGACCAGCGCGGCGAAAACGCCAAATGCCGCTTTGCGAATCTCCTCATCCAGCCCTTCCAGCCTGTATTGCGAAAGCGCGGCCATATCCAGCAGATATTCGTAGTGCGCCTGATCGTTTGAAAGCCCCAGCGCCTTGCGGTCGCGCATCAGCCGCAGCGTCACCCAGACCGCGTCCACGCTGCGCACGTTGCCCCGGCTGATGTGTCCGGCGCTCTGCGCGGCCAGCCGCCGCTCCACCACCGTGTCCGCTATGCCGATGCAGCCCTGCGCGCCGGGCAGAATGAGCTGATGCAGCACGCTGTCCTCAAACCAGTATCCCTCTGGAAAGCCCGCGCGTTCAAAGAGCGTCCGCCGCATGACCTTTCCCCACGGCATGCCGTAAGCCTCCATCGGCTGCATCCTGCCCGCCTTATGCGGATGGGCGCGCCGATAGCCCTCTTTGAAATTGAAATAGCCGCCCTCCGCGAGATCCGCGTCCGCCTCGGCAACGCAGCCCATCAGCTGCTCGATTGCGCCCGGCGCAAGCCGGTCGTCCGCGTCCACGAACATCAGATAGGGGGCGTCACTGAGCCGGATTCCGTGGTTGCGCGCGTTCGCCACGCCGCCGTCCTGCTGATGCAGCACCAGCACGTTTTCCCGCGCGGCGAACGTGTCCGCAAGCGCTGCTGTGCCGTCCGTCGAGCCGTCATCCACCACAATGAGACGGAACCTGTATTTCGTTTGCTGCTCCAAAACCGAGTTTATACACTCTGTCAGCGTCGCTTCAGCGTTGTACGCCGGCACGATGACGTCCAACTGAATCTTGCTTTTTTCCTGTGTCGGAAGCCGCTCTGCCCAAATCGCGCTCCTGCCCGTATCCGGATGCGCAGCCTCCAGCACGCGCATGCACGCGTCCCTGTCCATCTCCAGCGGCTTGTCGTCGGCCAAAGCGCAGGCGACGGGCTGAATCAGCCTGTTAATCCGTGCCGCCCGCAAGCATTTCTTCATCAAGCGCATCTTCATAATTAGCTTTTCTCTCCGCTTCTTTGTCCGGCATCAGTTCAACCAGCATCAGGATGAACGTGCTCAGGTTGATGAAATAATAATACAGTGTGTTATCCGTCGCGTAGGTAATCATGCAGTAGATGCTGAACGCCAGCGTCAAAATGCCCGCGCGTTTGCCGCCGTGCTTCCACATGTAGCTCAGCCGCACCGGCAGATAGAAGATAAACCAGACGATATACCCAAAAAAGCCGACTTCGACGTACATGCGCACAAATTCGTTATGATAGGCGTCCTGATGCACGCCGCGCCACTCCGGCCCGATCAACCCCGTCAAATCCCACGCCGTGCTGCTGAATCCCAATCCTCGCCCCAGAAACGTCGGCGAAATGGAATACTGCCTCGCCACATAGCGATAAAGCATGTCGCGCCCCTTCGTATCCATGCCCATGCTTTCCAGCGTATCGAAGAGCCCCTCGTGAATCGCGACGATATAGGCAAAGCTGAGAATCAGCGTCGCCACGCAGAAGATGTTGCCGAGTTTCTTCACCGTGTTATCCTGCATCCGCTTGAGGGCATAGCACATCGCCACCGCGATGACAATCGCGCCGATTTCAATGCGCTTGAGACCGACGAGCAGATAAAAGCAGACCGCCGCGCAGGCAAGCCACCAACGCAGCTTTTTCGGCTCCATATACAGCCCCAGCAGAACCGCATACGGGCCGAAGGAGAAGGTCAGATCGTGCACCTCGGTTTCGTGCATCATCGCACCGGTGACCTCGCCGAAGGTTGTCAGCAGCGTCACCAATTCCTGAATGAACGCGCTCACGCCGCCGCGCGCCACCACCTGCGCGACAATCAGCCCGTTGCCCAGACACATGGCAATCAGCTGATACCAGATTCCGCCCCGCCCGAACAGATACAACGTGGAAAACGCCACAAGCGCCGCGATAATCTGGTAAAACGGAAAGAAAAACCCGCGCGTCATGGTGCGCAGCTCCGCAAATTCCGAAATCCAGATCACGGCGGACCAGAGCACCGTGACCATGTACGGGGCCGCCATGATCAGCGCTCCCTTCGCCAGATGCTTGGCCCGCTCCAGATTCGGGCGGAGAAGGAACGAAAACGCCGCCAGGGCGATGATGGCCATGCCGAAGAGATAGCGGTACATGAAACCGAAACCGCCAACCTCAATCGCGCCCATCGTAAAATAAAACATGAAGGTTCCGAGAACCAGATAGATGATCTTTGTCAGCACCGATTTATTGCCTCCGCCGCCTTGCGGGGTTGTGTATACATCCGGGTCAGCCGCTGCGCCACGACGGAAACGTCGTATTTCCGGCGCACCACGGCGTTATCCTCTTCGCGATGCGCCGCGCGGGGCGTGCCCAGAATCGCCTCCGCCCACGCCTTTTCGCCGTCTGCCAGCGCAAGCGGGTGAATCCGCCCGGTCAGCGCAATTTCCGATGTGATGCTGTCGGAAACGAAGGCGTCCAGCCCTGCGGCCTGCGCTTCCAGCAGCACGGTCGGGAATCCCTCGTATTTCGACGGAAAAATCATCGCGTCGGCGGCGATCATCTTGTCCGCCACGTCGGCAATGTTCCCCATGAAGAACACGCAGTCCGTCAGTCCGGCGTCGCGAACCTGTTTCTCCGCGTCCGCGCGCAGCGCGCCGTCGCCAACCAGCAGCAGCGCGCTTTCCGGCTTGCGGCGGTGGATTTCCTCAAACACCCGAATCAAAAACGCGTGGTTTTTCACGTCCATAAACCGTCCGACGTGCAGATATACCGTCTTGCCGCTCAGCCCCATCTCCGCGCGTATGATCTCGCGCTTTGCCTCGTCAAACCGGAACGCGTCGCAGCAGACCGGAAGCGGCAGCACCTCCACCCCTTCCGTCGTGCCGAACAGCCACTCGGCCGCCTCCTTGCCGCAGGCCAGTCGAACGTCTGCGTGGCGGTAAAGCCAGCCCCGGCAGGCTTTGTGCAGCCTGAGTGTCAGGCCGCCGCGCCAGTCCATCGTGTTGTGGCTGTGGACGATAATCGTCTCCGCCCCTGCCCTTCTGGCAAGCCAAACATGCAGTGCGGTAAAAAATGCGTTTTGTGTATGCAGGTGAACTGTTCTATAACTACCGTCCCGAACAACTCGATAAAAAACGCGATGCGATTTCCAAAAGGATTCGCTCCGCTTCGGCATATGATACACCTTTGCGCCCAGCCGGGTCACGCGCGGTTCCAGCAGCCCCTCTTCCGCGCCGGGAATCACAAAATCAAACGTCACCTTCCGGCGGTCCAGATTTTCCAGCACGTTGACCACCATGGTTTCCGCGCCGCCCATGTTGAGGGAACCCAGCCCCTGTAAAACTCTTTCCACGCTTCACACTCCAATCACCCTGCTGTACAGCGCGTACAGCTGGCGGTGAATCTGCTCCAAATCAAATTTCTCTTTGACAATCTCGCGCCCGCGCCGTCCCATCCGCTCGGCCAGCCCGCGGTCATCCAGCAGCCGCCGAATCGTGCGGTACAGCGAAGGCTCGTCGTCCGGTTCGATGAGAAAGCCTCTTCCGCCTTCTTCCACCGCTTCTGGAATGCCGCCGACCCTCGTGCTGACCACCGCCTCGCCATAGGCCATGGCTTCCAGAATCGACATCGGCATGCCCTCGCGCCTCGACGGCAGCAGCAGAATCCGAGCATTCTGTAAAAGCTCCTGCTTCTGTTTTCCCTTCACCCACCCGGCAAAGGTCACCTGCTCCCCCAACTGCGCTTCGTTTACCCATTGGGAGTAATCCTGCACCGGGCCGTCTCCGGCCAGCACGCAGCGGAAGGGTTTACCTTCCTCCTTGATGCTTTTAAGCGCTTTGAGCAGGTTGTCCGTCCCCTTTTCAATGCCGAGCCTGCCCAGAAACAGAAAATCGATCGGCCGCTCCTCAAAGGTCTTGAAACCGTTTCTGTACGCCTTGAGCGAAATGCCGTTGAAAATCGCCACGCAGTTCGTCAGCCCGATTTCCTTCGTGAGCGCCTCTTTCCAGCTCTGCGAAAGCGCTACAACCGCGTCCGCCTCCCGCAGAACGCTTTGGAGCTTCGCGCGCTTCTTTTCCCCCAGCGCCCGGTAATAATCGACAAAGTTTCCGCTGTGGATGTGCAGAATCACCTTTTTCCCATGCCGTTTGGCGATCCGCGCATATTGCATTTTTCGCTGCGCGCTGCCGTTGACGGACATGTGAATGTGTACCAGATCATAGTCCTTCACCACAGATCCGAACCGCGCAATCTGCCGCGCCTCGTAGAGGATTTTCACGAATACATTGCCCTCGTAGCAGGAAGAATAAAACGCCATGCCCGTCTGTCCGGTCAGCCATGTGTCCTCGCGCATGCCCTGAATCACGGAAGCGATTCCACCCTTTGTCCTTCGGCTGTCCGGCCCCACAACGAGCACTTTCATCTTTCCCTTTTCCTCCGTATATTTCATGCTGTTTCGCTTTGGTTGTTGTATTTTCCTTTGAGCAGGACGGAAGCCCCCGGTTTCCGCGCGGCTCATTTCTTCTTGTTCCGCTTTCCGTTTGCTTTTTCAGGCGCTTTCGCCAACTTTTCGGACGTCTTTTCCGTTTTCACGTTTGTCTTCGCCTGCTTTTCCGAATTGTCCGGTTTTCGGGGCGCTTCTGTATCGCTCTGTCGGTTCTCATTCTGGCGGCTCAGGGCGATGGAAAGCAGACGGCGGATGTAGAAGCTCTGTTCTTCGCCCGAACAGGCATATCCCTCGTCGTATTCAATCTCGAATGCCTCGCGTTCGCATCTCTGCGCCAGCACCGTGCGCATCTGCGCCAGCGAAGCCTTCGTCTGCTCCGGATTGTATTCGTCGGCAAACACGAGATACTGCGCCGAATCGTTGTAGGCGACAAAGACCGTCTTGGAGGGCACAAAGATGCTCGTCAGCACGCGGGCAAACGTCTTCATCATCTGGTTGCCCGCGTTGCGGCCAAGGCGCCTGTTTTCTTCCTGTAAATTGGTCAGCTTAAAGGCGACGCAGACATAGCTGTTGGAGAGCATTTTGCTTTCCTTGCCCGCTATAAACTGGTCGCAGCGCGCTCTGTTGGGCAGGTTGACCGTCTTGTTGGTGAACATATAGTATTCGATGATATCCCACAGACGGCCGAGGGCAATCGCGCCCAGACAGCCGAACACGCCGAAGACCACTACAATCATCATCGTGAATTTGTTGATGGAGATTTTTTCCGTCACGCCGACGCTGGAAAGCACGGAGATGTTGGCCGCGCCCAAATATTCGTTGTATTCGTCGGTCGTCTCCTCCATATCGGCGTAAAGGGTGTTGATCTTTTCCACCAGACTGCGGATGGCTTGCGTCACCGCCTGCTGGTCTTCCTCACTGCTTTCCTCCTGCGCGTCGCTGAACGTATCCAGAATATACTGGTTATAGGCCGCGTCGATCTCGTTGGCCGTATAGCCGGTTCTATCCTGCACATAGCGGATAAACAGCTTGTCGTAAGACGTGGTCTGATCCGTTTTGGAATAGAGCCCGCCCTGCGTATCGTCATAGATATCGCTGAGGATGTATTCCGACGTGATGTTTGTGTTGCCGGAATCGCTCATCATCTGCACATAGGAATCGATGACCCCCATGATCTTTTCGACTTCCTGTTCGGAGGCGCTGTTTTCAATGCTCAGATCGTTGTTCCGGTTGCGGTATTTGGCGAGCAGAATATCGCGGTTCTTGGTGATTTTGCCCGCGAGAATCTGCGCCGTGATCTTCGGCACTTCGATGTTTTGCAGGAGTTCATATTCGCGGTAGAGATCCGAAAACGAATAGCCGGTCACACTGGAGCGGAACGTGCTGTCGCCCGAAATCTTGCCGTTCAGCGTTTGCAGGGTCGCCGTCAGCGACTCATCGATGACGTCCATCATTTCAATGTAGTCGTAGCCCTTGTCGTAAATATCGTTCACGCCGTTCGGGCTGCGCGCGGAATTGACGTGCGTTTCGCCGTAATAAGCCGAATACACGTCCAGAATTTCGTTGAGCATCGCGCGCGGATAATCCTTGCCGCTGGCCACGCCGGAATTGAACGTGACCAAATAGCGCGTGGCAATCAGCGACGCATCCTCGCCCTGCGTCACCTTCGCGTCAAAAATCTGCTGCTGCTCATCGGTGATGATGGAAGTGATGGTGATGCTGTTGCGAATGTCGTCCATGTTCGCCGTGGAAGGATCGATGCCCAGATTCTGAATCACCTTGGCGATGATATACGAACCGTAGATTTCGCTGGTGTCGATCTTGCTGCCGTCCGGCGCATGTCCCTCGCTCGCGCCCGTATTGGTATATTCAATCACGGTGGAAGCCGTGTAGCTCTGCATCCTGTTACTGGCCACGTAATAAAACATGAAACCCGCCAGCACGGAACCGATGGCGATCAGGTATTTAAACTGTTTGAGGTATCGGAAAATCTGAAAATCCTTCATTCTTCTTCGCCTTCCTCGTTCCCCTGTGCGCGCAGATCTTTCAGCAGCAGCGCGGCGCAGAGCATCGCCATGAAGCCGCCGCTGTACAGAACGCCTTTTTTAAGCCCCAGCAGCGATTTGATGTCCATCTGCCCCATGCCGATATACAGATAGCCGTTCCGCTTTTCCCGCAAATAAGCGTCGCTGAGCGCTTGCGACTGCACGGCCAGCTCCTCAAGCTCCCGCTTCATGTCGGCAATCATCTGATCCGCCTGTTCATAAAGCGCTTCGGACGCGGTGGATTCCTGAATCTGCACGTTGGCATACCGCTTGTGCTCCATCTGCGTTCTCAGGTCTGTCGCCTTTTTCAGATGCTCGTCGGCCTCGTTGGCGAAATTGTCCACGCCGATTTTGGTTCTGGACATGTACAGCTCGTGTCCCATGTCCGTGCTTGGCACCAGCACCACGCGCGCCATCTGTTCGTCGTAGAGGTTGATCGCCTCCAGCCGCACGTCGTAAGCCGCCATGTTCTTTTCGTATTCCACCTGAAGCAGACGGTTTTCGTAATCCATCCGCATGGTGTAATCCGCCTGATCGTTACTCAGGCCGTTCTGCAAGACGAAGGAGCGATACCGTTCCAGCGTCACGTTCTGAAAATTTTCGAGCTTTTCCCCCATGGAGCCGAACGTTTCGCCCGTGTCCTCCATGCGGAAGCTGGAATCCTCATAGCCGTAGTTCTTGATGTAGGTGCTCATCTGCGTCGCTTTCATGCTCAGATAATCGTCCACATCCATATAATCCATCGAATCCACCACGCTCAGGTCAAGGGTCAGAATCTGATCGTTTTCCGTGTAGTGCGCGATGAAATAGTCATAATAAACATCCGCCAGCAGGCTCAGCACCTCCCTGGGCTTGATGTCGTATTGTACCACGTTCTCGCCGCAGTAGACCCGGTATTCCGTCGCCACCTTCACGCTGTCCACATTGCCGATGCCCCGGTTATCAAACGAGGAGCTGAGCGACAGACACCGGGAAAGTTCCTCCGTCGTCACATCGTATGCGCCGCGCCGGATGACCTCCTGCAAAATCTCGTCCGAAAGGATCTGCGAAGCGTTAAACCGTGTCTGGTTCGGGTTCTGCCCCTTGGACGCCTCTTCATAATTCAGTTTGATGACCTCTGTCGCCTGATTGCTTCCGTGGACGTAAGAGCACAGCGAATAAGCCGCCAGATACACCGCCGCCGCAAACGCCAGCAGGTATTTATACCGCATCTGATGCCGTATCGCCCGCTTGACCGAAGCCGCGTTGATGTTCCTCTGGTGGACGTGCAATCCGTTCCACAAAGCCCACAGGGCGCTGCCAAGCAGCAGCACTTTGAGCACCTGCTTGACGAGGTTCATCGCTATAATCATTTCGCCGTTCCTCCCTGCGCCGTCTCGCGCAGGCTTTTTATTCGTTCACGTTGGTTGTGCCGTCTTTGCGCGCGTTGATATCGATCACCGCGATTTCCGGCCGGTTGTTGATGCGCGGGAAGCTGTGGCTGTTGCCCAGCCCGCGCGTCACAAACAGATGGCCGCCTGTCAGGGTGAACATGCCGTCGCAGTATTTGGGCAGAAACCCATGCCCGATGGCGTACAGCCCGCCGACGACCGGCAGGCGCACCTGCCCGCCGTGGAAATGCCCCGCGACGGAGAGATCGACGTTCACATCCGCCATCTTTTCGTAAAACAGATCCGGACAATGCGCAATCAAAATTTTCAGCGTGTCTTTCTGTTCAAACTCGGCCACAAACGGCGCGGAATATTCATCGTAGTCCAGCACGCTGGTCGATACGCTGCCGACGGAGACCGCCGTATCCTGCACCACGATGTCTTCCGACTGGTTGATGAGGACTTTCGCCCCCACCTCGCGCAGCAGGCCATCCACGCGGAGGCCGTTCACATACATCATGTTGCCCTCGTGATTGCCGATACCGTAATACACCGGCGCAATCTCGACCAGCTGTCTGCACAGCGTCACGGCCACGTCCGTTCGGTCTTCGTTCTTGTTGACCATGTCGCCCGCAATCAGAATCAAATCCGGTTCGAGCTTCTGCACCCGCTTCACCAGCTCGATGTTGTCCGCTCCAAATTCCTTGTTATGCAGGTCGGAGAGCGTGACCAGCCGAATGGTCTTGCCTGTCGGCACTTTGGGCGAATACAGATGGAAAAACGAGGTTTCCAATTTCTGCGAAAACAGCCCGGTTTTGTTTTCGTAGGAAAGGCCGAGCGCCGCCGTCGCCACCAAAATCAGCAGCACGATGCCCAGCGCCACCCACTTGGCCGCCCCGCCCTTTTTCCCTTTTTTCTTCTCTTCGGGCTGCCGTATCTGCTCGGTTACATGTTTCTCGTTTTTCTTCATGAACGCCTTCTCCGCCTGTCTTTTCCTGCAATCGCGTGATTCTATCGTTTTTGGGTTTCGACTGCTTTTGGACGCAGACATACCCGTCTGAAATCTTACCACAATTTCACCTATTCTGCAAGAAAAGACAACCATTCCGGCCGGGAAAACGCATTTTTTCCATTTTCCTCCTCATTTGGCTGGCCCATTCAAAAAAGCCGGAACTGCGCGCGTCAGTCCCGGCCTGGATTCACCCGTTTTCTGTTTTATAGCTTTCCTTATCGCCGTACATCCGTTTATCCGCAAGAACGCAAATCTCCTCTTCGTCTTCGCCCTCGCTGGGATATCGCATATCCGACCGCATTCCCGGCAAACGGTTTTATTGAAATCTGACAAATATCTCCGAGTTGTTTTTTCATTGTATCACATTCTGTTTTTCATGTCCACCATAATTGACATTTTCCCCATTTAGGCGTACACTGGAAGCAGCAATTCCCAGTGACACGATAGGAAAGGATGATTCACCGATGAAGCCTGTTACTTCTTCCCTGCTCCAAAGCTTCGGCGCGGACTATGAGGCCAGCGCCGAGCGCCGCATCGCCACACTCGCCCTCTCCAAGAGCGAGCTGAACAGCGTCGCCTTCTGCTCCAAGGGTGCGGGCGCCATGCGCCAGAAATTCTCCGTCGAGGTGCCGACGCTGGAAGTCACCAACCAGAAAGCCAGCGGCCGCTGCTGGCTCTTCGCCGCGACCAACGTGCTGCGCGAGCGCATCGCGCAGACCCGCAATCTGGAGAATTTCGAGCTTTCCCAGAGCTATCTCGCTTTCTGGGATAAATTCGAGCGCTGCAATTACTTTCTGGAGAGCATTCTGGAAACCGCCGATCTGCCGACGAACGACCGCACCGTGATGCACATTCTTTCCACCGGCGTGCACGACGGCGGCCAGTGGGATATGTTCGCCAACATCGTCCGCAAATACGGCGTCGTGCCCAAGGATGTCTACGACGAGACCTATCAGAGCAGCAACACCCGCAACATGAACGCGCAGCTTAATCGCGCGCTGAAAGTCACCGCCGCCAAACTGCGCAAAATGACTGCCGAAAAGGCCGATGAAGCCGCGATTCAGACCGAAAAGAACAAGGCGCTGGATGCGATTTACGGCTTCCTGTGCAGCTGCTACGGCGAGCCGCCCAAGGCGTTTGATTTTGAGTTTGTCGATAAGGATAAGGTCTATCACATCGAAAAGAACCTCACCCCGCTGACCTTCGCCGAGCGCTATGTCGGCGATCTTCTGGATCAGATCGTCAGCATCATCAACGCCCCGACGGCCGATAAGCCCTATCACAAGACCTACACCATCCGCTTGCTGGGCAACGTCGCCGAGGGCCGCCCCGTCGTCCACCTCAACCTGACGATGGATGAGTTCAAGGCCGCCATCATCGCCCAGCTCAAGGCGGGTAAGGTCGTCTGGTTCGGCAGCGACGTCGGCCACTACGGTGAGCGCACGATGGGCATCTGGGACGACAACAGCTTTGATTTCGCCGCGCTGACAGGTCTGCCGCTGGCGATGGATAAGACCGACGCGCTGGATTACGGTCTCGCCGCGATGAACCACGCGATGGTGCTCACCGGCGTGAATCTGGACGAAGCCGGAAAGCCGACCCGTTGGAAGATTGAAAACAGCTGGGGCGACAAGAACGGCGAAAAGGGCTACTATGTCTGCTCGGACAGCTGGTTCGACCAGTATGTCTTCCAGGCCGCCGTTGAAAAGGAATACCTCGGCGATCTCGTCAAGCTGGCCGCTCAGGAACCGATTGTCCTTGAGCCGTGGGATCCGATGGGCACGCTGGCGGATTAAAGGATTAAATAACAAAGCATTCTTTTCTTGACTTTTTCAATTTTACAGTGCTATAATTTCTTCCACAGCGAGTAGCTTTACAGGCGTAAGACCGGTTGTAAAGCTGCTCGTTTTTTATTTTGTTCAGAAAAAAAGGAGATCTTTCCCTTGGAACAAAAAACAAATGCTTTTCTGGAAAATGAAAAGACGGGCGCACTCATGCGCAAATACGCCGTGCCCTGCGTCATCTCGCTTCTGGTCGCGGCGCTGTATAACATCGTTGACCACTCGGCAAGGCGCTGGCCTCAACCCTGATTTCGCTGCTTCGCGAAATTGTCTTCGGCGTGGGGCTCGCCCTTCTGCTTCCCCGCTTTTTCGGGCTGGACGGCCTGCTTTATTCCTTCCCCATCGCCGACGCGCTGACGTTCATCATCGCCGCCGTCATCATCCGCTGCACATATCGCGAGCTGACCTGACCCTTTCACGCCGCCCGCCTGTTCGGAATATGCTATGGTATCCCGATGAAAGGAGGGCGGCGGAGTTTTTTGATACTCCGTCTGATCCATATGGAACGAAATCAAAACGTTTTGGATACCCCCGTCACGCCATTGCCCAATCCCGGCGAGGGCGGCCCCGTTTATTCCGGCGACGACGACAGCCAGATCCCGGCGATTCCCCTTCCGAATCCGGGCGAAGGCGGCCCGGTTTATTCCGGCGACGAGGACAACGCGCAGATTCCCGTGATTCCCCTTCCGAATCCGGGCGAAGGCGGTCCGGTTTACCCCGGTTCGGACGACAACGCGCAGATTCCCGTGATTCCCCTTCCCAATCCGGGCGAAGGCGGCCCGGTTTACCCCGGCGGCTTCATTCAACCCGTTCAACCGATTCAGCCCCTGCCCACGGTTACATATGCTGCCGTCCGCTTCTTAAACGCGGCCTACGGCTATCCGGCTTTCCGCGTCTACGTGGGCAACCGCCGTGCGGCCAGACTGCTCAACTTCGCGTCGCTCTCGGCCTATGTCCGCCTTGCCGCAGGCTATCAAACCGTGACCGTTACGGGCACGGACGGCTACGTCTACATCCAGAAGACCATTCCATTTGAAGCGGGCGGCCGATTCACCATCGCCGTCATCAACCGCCCCGGCGGTCTGGATTTGCTGCGTATCACGGATAATTGCTGCTTCACTTCGTTGCAGGCGGCGCATTTCCGCGTCGGCAACCTTGCCCGAAACAGCGGCGCGCTCGACGTGCTTCTGCCCGACGGCCGCGCAGTCTATTCCGACGTGCGGTTTAAGGAAATCGCCTCGTTTAAGCGCATCGCGCCGGGCGCATATGAGTTTCTCTTCGCTGAAACCAACCAGCTCCCTGCGCCCGCGTATTCGGATATCGAAACGCTCGATTCCGTGTTCATCGGCGCGACCCCGCTTCCCGGTACCGCCGCGTCGGTCTATCTGCAAGTGACGCGCGGTCGCGCCTATACGGTCTATCTGCTGCAAAATGGACAGAGCTATAACGCCGTCAGCCCGCTGGTCGTGGAGGACGTGATCGGGTAAGCCTTTTTTCCGTCAATAGCAAACGGCGAGCCGCTTTTTAGTAAGCAGCGCGCCGTTTGCTTTTCATTTTTTCTTACTTCACAACCCCGATCGCGTTCATCTGCGCCGGAAGGGACATCGTCGCCACGCCCGTGGTATAGAATGTCGCCGTCTCGCCGACCTCAACCGTCACGTCGTCCGGCAGGGAGAGCAGCACCTGTTCGCCGCCATCCGTCGGCGTCACGAGCACACGGCCGTCCTCCTGCACCTCATCCACCGTGCCCGCCAGCGGATAGATGTTGACCGCCAGCGCGGCAGCCTGCGCGGGAATGGAGCGCGTCAGCTTGCCGTCGTAGAGCACTTCGGCATACTGTCCGACCGCCAGTTCACTTTGCTGAATCGCGCCGTCGTAGAGCGTGTCGTCCAGCAGATTGACCTGCACCGTCCCCTGCTCCGTGCCTTCGAGCATCAGATATTCGTCGGTGATTTCCGTAATCTGCCCGTGCAGCATGTAAACCTGCGTCATGCCGTCCTCCGTCTGCGTTTCGTCCGTCAGCGCCGCCTGCTCCGGTTCAGCCGTCGCCTCCGGCAGGGCCGTTTCGCTCGGCTGCACGGTTGGTTTCCTGTCGCTCGCGCCCTTCACCGCAAAACCGATGCCCAGCACAACCAAAATCGCCGCTACGAGAATCATCCACTTTTTCATATCGTTTTCCTCCTGAAACTTCGTTTTCATCCGAACTTCGTCGTCCGATATCATTTAGACGGATGAAGCGGCGAAAAAGTTCCCGCTTTTTAAAAACTTTTTTCACCGGGTATGGAATAGCCCAAAATCCCAACCGTCTGCGTCGTCAGCGCGAAGGCTCTCCCGTTCCATGCCAGCGTGCCGATGAAATCGCCCAACGCGTCCGCGTGATACAGTCCGCTGATTCTCTGCCAGGCGACCAGCTCCAGCAGGCCGTCCCGGTTCACGTCTGCCGGATAGAGCAGGCTCACGGGATCGACAAACCCTTCCTGCTCGCGTTTGAGCCTCCCGTTCTCATCGTAAAGCTGCGCGAGATAGTCGCTGTCTTTCCCCGCCAGATCGATAAAATACGCCATGCCCGTGTTTTCGCTCTCCGCCCGGACGGCGTATTGATCGAGATACCGCACCCGATAGCGCATCTGCCTTGCATATTGTTCGCTGTCAAATACCGTTTGATACGCGCCGTTTTGGTAAGCAATCACGCTGTACAATCCAATCGCTCCGCTCGAACCCGTTTCCAGCGCAATCAACACATCGGCCCTGTCCCGCGCTGTCATGCTACCCAGCACCAGCTGCGGATCATAGCCCTCGTCGTGCGCCAGCGGCACGCGCACGGTCCGCCCCGTTCTGCCGTCCGTGACGGTCAACTCGATGTTTTGCCAATACGCCGATCCTGCGCTTTGCTCGCCGGATAAAATCAGGGTTTCCGCCGCGCCGTCGCCTGTCAGGTCGCCTCGCGCGGATGCAATCCGTTTCCGCATGGCCTCTCCCCCTTTTCGGAAGAGCTTATGTGTTTGGGCAGAAAAAAAGCCCTCGCGGACGAGGGCTTCGGCCTTTACTTATGCAGGAACCCAAACAGGCCCTTCTTTTCATACGGCTCAGTGCGAATTGCGCCGACTTCATAGCCTGTATCGGCGATCACCTTTTTCAGCTTTTCTTCATCCAGCGGATTCTTGCTGATGATTTCCGTCTGATTTTTCGCACGGGAGGAATTGACCTTCTCCACGTCGGGGAACGCCTTGCGCACCGCGTCGTTGATATGGGCTTCACACATGCCGCACATCATGCCGCTGACTTCAACCGTAATTTTTTCCATCTATGAACGCTCCTTTTGAAATTAGCTTGTACTAACCGATTTGCGCCCCCATCATACACCCCATGGGGGTATTTGTCAAGATGCGCATATCAAAAAAAATCCCCATGTCTGTCCTCATTGGAGCACAGGTATGGGGAAATCATGATGTTTTAGGAAACCGACGGCCTTCTGTTCGCCGCTGCGGTGTCGCCTTCCCGGCGGGTCTTGCCCGCAGGCAGCTTGCGCTTGGGTTCGCCCGGCACGAGCGTCGGCTCCTTGCCCTCGGCAATAACCTCCGGCGTGACGACGACCTTCGCCACATCGCTGCGGGACGGCAGATCGAACATCGTGCCCATCAGCGCGTCCTCGATGATCGCGCGCAAACCGCGTGCGCCGCTCTTGCGGGCAATCGCCTTAGCCGCAATCGCCTTGAGCGCGTCCGGCTCAAACTCCAGATCCACGCCGTCCATCTCCATCAGCTTGCTGTACTGACGGCACAGGGCGTTGCGCGGCTCGGTCAGAATGCGCACCAGCGCGTCTTCGTCGAGGTTATCCAGCGTCACGATAATCGGCAGGCGGCCGACAAACTCCGGAATCAGGCCAAACTTGAGCAGGTCTTCCGGACGAATGTCCTTGAGCACCTCGCCCACGTTGCGGTTTTCCTTGCTCTTAACTTCCGCGCCGAAGCCGATGGAGCCAGCCCCTTCGCGCTTTTCGATGATCTTATCGATCCCGTCAAACGCGCCGCCGCAGATGAAAAGAATATTCGTCGTATCGATCTGGATGAACTCCTGATGCGGGTGCTTGCGTCCGCCCTGCGGCGGCACGCTGGCAACCGTACCCTCGATAATTTTGAGCAGCGCCTGCTGCACGCCTTCGCCGGAAACATCGCGCGTGATCGACGGATTCTCGCTCTTACGGGCAATCTTGTCGATTTCGTCGATATAGATGATGCCGCGCTGGGCCGCCTGAATGTCGTAGTCGGCATTCTGAATCAGGCGCAGCAGAATGTTTTCCACGTCCTCGCCGACGTAACCTGCCTCGGTGAGGCTGGTCGCATCCGCGATAGCAAAGGGAACGTTGAGGATTTTGGCCAGCGACTGCGCCAGGAACGTCTTGCCGCAGCCGGTCGGGCCGACCATGACGATGTTGCTCTTTTGCAGCTCCACGTCGCCGCGCTTTTTGGGCGCGTTGATCCTCTTGTAGTGGTTGTAGACGGCAACGGCGAGCGCGCGCTTGGCCTTATCCTGGCCGACCACGTATTCGTCGAGCACCGCCTTGATTTCGGCAGGCTTGGGCAGATTCTGCGGTTCCTGGCTCGGCGCAGTCCCCAGATCATCGGCGATGATCTCCTGGCACAGCGCGATGCACTCATCGCAGATATACACGCCGTTGCCCGCAATGATGCGGCGAACCTGATCCTGCGTTTTGTCGCAGAAGGAGCAGCGCGCCACGCGCGGCTGCCGGGTTTCGTCCTTATCTCTCGGCATTTCGCACCTCAGAAAACATTGATTTCACTTGGCATAAAAGCAAATTCTCCCCTCCCTTGGCGGGAAGGGAGAACGCTTTCGCTTACTTTTTGCGCGGCTGGTAGATTTCGTCGATGATGCCGTAGGCAAGCGCCTCTTCGGCCGTCATGAAGTAATCGCGTTCCACGTCGCGCTCGATGCGCTCCAGCGGCTGATGGGTCATT
>Ga0129315_1000301_pt1 | contig 47830 bp, 51 predicted proteins | sample Cm827metagenome_FD_94432 | JGI IMG/M metagenome (GOLD analysis project Ga0129315, IMG submission 94432) | Eastern black-and-white colobus group fecal microbial communities from Wisconsin, USA - Cm827 metagenome | ecosystem: Host-associated > Mammals > Digestive system > Large intestine > Fecal... | reverse complement strand
GAAAGCAATAAGACCCCTTGAAGACGACGAGGTAGATAGGGCAGAGGTGGAAGTGCAGTAATGTATGGAGCTGACTGTCACTAATAGGTCGAAGGCTTGACCAAAAAGCTTAAGAGCGGCTGGCCGCGAATAAGCGAGTATAGTCTGGGAAACACGGATGAAAAGTATTTACCGTATGCGGTTTTGAAGGTACAAAAGATAACAACTTTTACAAAAGATAATAAAGATACAAAAGAGATTGAGAACCAGCTTGTCATGACAGCTGGTTCTCTTAGCGTATAGAGGAAAATGATGAAGGCATTATATGGTGAAGCACTGGAACGAAGAGTGATAAAAGAGCAATGTAAAAAAGGCAAAAGGATAGGAGAAGTGATCTTGGGAGAAGAGTGGTTGATTCACAGATATTTTTTTCAGACATCTTACATTGCGTATTCGGATATCAGGCGTGTCTATATGCGTGTTGCGGGAGGAGAGTTTGGAGAATTCCCGGTAGATGAGTATAGCCTTGTTTTGGAAGACTTAGGCGGGAATGAACATGTACTTCATCTTGATCGGCCAGAGTATGGAAAAAAGTGTCTTGAATGGCTGGAAAAAGTACAAAGCAGTATTAAAATCGGAAAAATGAAACAATAGGAATATCATATTTCTATCAAAAATAAAAGATATGCTGATAGGTGGAGTTCAAAAGAAAATAGAAAGAAGGGATTTTCATATATCAGCTAAAAAAGAAATGTTTATTCTGTATGCTATTGGTAATGGGGATTATGCTGATTGTAAACAGAAATGCATTTTATGAAGAAAAAGAGTATGGAAGTGCTTATAGTGCCCAGAGTGAAAAAGAAATCAGTCTGAATGGAACACAGGAGATCTGTCAGGAGTTTGTGGCGAAAGAAAAAGAAATCACAAAAGTAATGCTCGATTTCAAGGCCTGGGAACAGAAAAATGGTTCTGGAACTATTGTAGTAGAAATACAGAATAAAGATGGAATGGTGCTGGCCACTGCACAAAAAGAAGTAAGAAAACTGAAACAGTCCAAGAGATCTGTCACAACCACCTTTGCAATACCTGTGGAATTGGTGAAAGATGAAGTTTACAATCTGGTAATTCGAAGTCAGAATGTGAAAAGTGAAAAAGGCGTATATCTTTATGAAATTGGCAAAAACGGAGATCTTTTTAATGCTCTGACAGTGAATGGAACAGAGGCAGAGGGGCATATAAAGCTGAAATTCGGTATGATGCATATGGCATATAACAGCATGATTCTGATGTTTATGGTACTTGGAGCAGCTGCAATTCTGGTAGGTCTTCCGTTGAATGAATTATGTATAAAGTTACCTGGAAAAGAAAAAAAAGAACTGGATGTGAATAAATTACTGGCCAGAATTCTTTTTCTCATCTCCGTACCAATGGCATTTTTTATTGTACAGCGGTATTCAGGTTATGGAATTAGAGAATTTATACGTTTGTCATTTAAGTTCAAAGGATTAGCAAACTATTTGCTATATGGTCTGATCTGGTGGGGGCTTTATCTGATCTGTAATCGTACGAAATATACAGCAGCTTTATTGACCTTGCTGGCTTCTATTGCAGGATTGGTGAATTATTTTGTATGGCAGTTTCGTGGAATTCCTGTTATGGTGGCAGATATAGCTTCATTAGGAACAGCAATGGACGTAGCAAAGCACTATACTTATGAACTGAATCGGTCAGCTTTGTGGGCATTGGTCTATACAGTTGCTTTCATTAGTGTCACATTAAGTTTGAAAAGTTATAAAGGGCTAAATTGGAAAAAAAGAATTTGTGCTCTTTTGGGTTTTTGTATTCCATATGGAATATTTTACACACAGATGTTACATGGTGATCTGATGAAAAAACATGGAATTACAGTAAGTGTCTGGGAGCCATCCAGAAACTATGCAACGAATGGCTCACTGTTATCTTTCTTTTTAAGTTATACTTACTACGTAGTAGAGGAACCCGACAATTATTCAGTTTCGAAAGTGGAACAGATAACAGCATCCTATACATCAGATTCCGTGTCGGGACAAAATGCAGAAGTGAGACCGAACATCATTGCGATTATGAATGAGGCGTATTCTGATCTGAATGTGGATGGAAAACTGGAAACTACAGAAGACTATATGCCATTTGTACATAATCTTACGGAAGATACAGTAAAAGGAAATCTGTATGTGTCCGTATTTGCAGGAAATACTGCCAATACCGAATTTGAATTTCTTACGGGCTGTTCAATGGCTTTTTTGCCATATCGAGCAATTCCATATAACAGTTATATAAAAGATACATTTCCATCGCTTACACATAATCTGGTGGCAGACGGCTATACAGGAAATGAAGCCATTCATCTTGCAACAAAGAGCGCATGGAGCCGGGATAAGATCTATCCACTGCTTGGGTTTCAGAAATTTATTGGAGCTGCGGACATTGATCAGATAGAATACATTCGGAACTTTGCATCGGATCAAACAGATTTTGATTTGTTGATTTCGGAATATGAGTCAGCCAGAAAACAGACCATGGATCCTTTTTATGTCTTTACGGTGACAATTCAGAATCATGGTGGCTATTCGGCCTCTCAGGGATTGATTGATACACCGATTCAGATCACCAGCGCGGAACAAAAGGATGAAGCAGCAGAGCAGTATATTAATCTGATTCGAACAACAGATTTGGCATTTGAAAATCTGGTATCCTATTTCAAAAACGTAGAAGAACCTACCGTAATCATTATGTTTGGAGATCATCAGCCATCTTTGTCAACATCTTTTTATGAGAAACTGATTGGAAAGAAAGCAGAGGATTTTACATTGGAGGATACCAAAAACAGATATACAGTACCTTATCTTATCTGGGCCAACTATGATATTCAGGAAGAAGAAATCGATATGAGTGCCAATTATCTGTCTGCTTATCTTATGAAAGTAATTGGTGGAAAAATGACCGCTTATCAGAAGTATCTGCTTGATCTTTACGAACAGGTGCCTGTGATTACAGCCAATGCATATCAGGGAAAAGACGGAGTGCTTCATGGGCTGGATGAAATCTCAGAATATAGTGATAAGATCAGGGAGTATCAGATGATTCAGTATAATAATCTGTTTGATTCATCCAATCGAGTAGCTGATTTTTATCAGCTCGCACAGTAACAGGTATATTTTGCACACTTTCTGGAATACTTATAAAAAAGGAGGTAGCAAAATGGAAAATCGTGGATTGGACTATACAGCACTGATCATTTCCATGATCGGAGCATTGAACTGGGGACTGATCGGATTATTTAAATTTAACCTTGTTTCCTGGATTTTTGGCGACATGTCCTGGATAAGCAGAATCATTTATGTCATTGTGGGAATCTGTGGTTTGTATCTTCTTTCCTTTATCGGAAGAACCGGCGGCGATTCCAATCATGCATAAAGACAAAACAGCAGTCAGAACAGAATCTGACTGCTGTTTTTGTCTTACATACCTGTTTGACGGAATAAATAGGATCGTGTACAATGGGGAAAAGGATGGAAAAAAGTATGGCAGAAAAAACAGAACATTTGATTTTAGGCATATTGGCTCATGTGGATGCAGGAAAAACCACTATGGCAGAAAGTATGCTTTATCATAGTGGAACAATAAAAAAACCGGGAAGAGTAGATCATAAAGATGCGTTTCTCGATACTTTTGAGATGGAGCGTTCACGTGGAATTACGATTTTCTCCAAGCAGGCAAGAATAAACTGGAAGGGACGCCAATATACATTGCTGGATACGCCTGGACATGTGGATTTCTCGGCAGAGATGGAGCGGACGCTTCAGGTATTAGATTATGCAATCCTTGTGATCAGCGCACCAGATGGGGTGCAGGGGCATGATATGACATTGTGGAAGCTTCTTCGTCAGTATCAGATTCCTGTATTTATATTTGTAAATAAGATGGATATGCCAGGTATGGATCAGATAAAGATTTTGAAGGAATTGCAGAAATATCTGGACAGCGGATGTATCGATTTTTCCGATGCCGTGAAACGAAAAGAGGAGATAGAGGAAGAACTCGCCATGTGCAGTGAAGAACTGATGCTGGAGTATCTGGAGCGGCAGGAGATCCGACAGGAAGCTGTAAAAAAGGCAATCCGGAAGCGGGAAGTTTTTCCATGTTATTTTGGTTCGGCCCTGAAGCTTCTTGGAGTGGAGAAATTTTTAGACGGGATACATAATATGGCAGAATTGCCGGTGTATCCACAGCAGTTTGGTGCAAGAGTTTTTAAAATATCCAGAGATACTCAGGGAAACCGGCTGACGCATATGAAGATCACCGGGGGAAGACTACGGGTAAAACAGATTCTGGAGAGCAGCAGCCTTGAGGAAAAAGAAAAATTGGATCAGATTCGGCTATATTCTGGAGCTGCCTGTCAGATGACAGACGAAGTACAGGCAGGTGAAGTCTGTGCAGTGATAGGGTTGCAGAAAAGTCTGGCTGGTATGGGATACGGATTTGAGACCGAAGCAGAAGCACCTGTGCTGGAGCCGGTACTGTCCTATCAGATTTTACTTCCGGAAGGCAGCGACGTTCATGGCACATTCTTAAAGTTGTGTCAGCTTGAAGAAGAAGAGCCGCAGCTGCATATGGTGTGGGATGAACGGACGCAGGAGATTTCCGCAAAAGTCATGGGAGAGGTTCAGATCGAGGTGTTGAAAAATCTGATTCGCGAGCGATTTCAGATGGCGGTAGAATTTGGAGCGGGAAGTATTACCTATAAAGAGACGATTGCAGCACCGGTAGAAGGAGTCGGACATTTCGAACCACTTCGTCATTATGCTGAAGTACATTTGTTGTTGGAACCATTGGAAAGGGGAAGTGGTCTGCAGTTCGATACAGACTGCAGTGAGGATCTGCTGGATAAGAACTGGCAGAGGCTGATCATGACACATTTGGAGGAACGGAAGCATCCGGGGGTGCTGACCGGGTCTGAGATTACTGACATGAGGATAACACTGATAGCCGGAAAGGCACATCTGAAGCATACCGAAGGTGGGGACTTCAGGCAGGCAACTTACCGCGCCATCCGTCAGGGACTGAAGATGGCAGACAGCCTGTTGTTGGAGCCAGTGTATCAGTTTCGGCTGGAAATACCGATGGAGAATGTGGGACGGGCCATGACGGATCTCAATAAAATGAACGGAGTTTTCCAATCACCGGAACTGGAGGGAGAAATAGCGGTATTGACCGGAAGTGCTCCTGTGGCCTGCATGAGAGATTATCATAAAGAGGTGACAGCCTATAGCAGAGGAAGAGGACATCTGTTCTGTACATTGAAGGGATATGAAGTATGTCACAACCAGGAAGAGGTGATCAATCAGATAGGCTACGATGCAGAAGCGGATCTGGAGAATCCGACTGGTTCTGTATTCTGCGCCCATGGAGCAGGATTTCTGGTGCCATGGGATCAGGTATATGATTATATGCACCTGGAAGGAGGGCTTTGTCAGAAAAAGGAAAGTGCAGAGGAAGAAGAACTTCCGGTACGTGTCACATCAGCAGTATATGCAGCTTCCAGGGGATGGGGCGATGACAGTGAACTGGAAGAAATATTCAATCGTACCTACAGCGGTGGAAGTGGGGAAAGAATCGGATGGAGAAGGAAAAAGACCGCAGAGAACGGGGCAAGGACTGTCTCAGCTTCCACGGTAACGATACCGCAAAAGGATCCAGAAAAAGAGTATCTGCTGGTAGATGGATATAATATCATTTTTGCGATTCCCCAGTTAAAAGAACTGGCAGATCTGAATATTGACAGTGCCAGAGATAAACTGATGGATCTTCTCTGTAATTATCAGGGATACAGGAAGAATACACTGATTCTGGTATACGATGCCTATAAAGTAGAAGGTGGGCTGGGATCGGTGGAAAAATATCACAATATTTATGTGGTGTATACAAAAGAAGCAGAGACTGCGGATCAGTACATTGAGAAAACCGTACATGAGATTGGAAAAAAATATCATGTTACCGTTGCTACATCCGATGCCCTGGAGCAGAAGATTATCTGGGGAGCCGGCGCAGACCGTATGTCTGCAAAAGGCCTGTGGGAGGAAATGCAGCAGGTACGTGAAGAAATAAAAGAACAATATCTGGAGAAAGCAGGAACGGGCGGACAGAAGCTGTTCCATAATCTGGATGAAGAACTGGCAGAATATCTGGAAGATATCCGCCTTGGACGAAGAGTGATAGAAGGAGATTCAGGTAAATGAAAAAAATGAAGTTTAACTGTGACTACATGGAAGGAGTTCATCCAAAGATCCTGGAGCGTCTGGTAGAGACAAATCTGGAGCAGACTGCGGGGTATGGAAATGATCCGTATTGTGTGTCCGCAAAGAAAAAAATTCTGGAAGCGTGCCAGTGCCCGAACGGAGAAGTTCACTTCCTGGTGGGTGGTACGCAGACCAATGCAACGGTGATTGCAGCGCTGCTGCATATGTATGACGGAGTACTGGCTGCGGAGACAGGACATGTAAATGTACACGAGGCGGGAGCCATTGAATACACTGGCCATAAAGTATTGACATTGCCTCAGAAAGATGGGAAAATTAGTGCAGAATCAGTTGAAAATTATTTAAAATGGTTCTATGCTGATGAGAATCATGAACATATGGTACAGCCTGGAATGGTCTATCTTACACATCCAACGGAGTATGGAACTCTGTATACAGCGGAAGAATTAAAAGCGATTCATGGAATCTGTCAGAAGTATGCAATTCCGCTGTATGTAGATGGGGCAAGACTGGGATATGCACTGGCTGCGAGAGAAACGGATGTGACCCTTCCGGTTCTGGCACAGAATTGTGATATATTTTATATCGGAGGAACGAAGGTAGGAGCCTTTTGTGGCGAAGCAGTGGTCATTCCGAAGAAAGGCCTGATACCAAAGTTTTTTACCACGATCAAACAGCATGGAGCCCTGCTGGCGAAAGGAAGACTGATCGGAATCCAGTTTGATACCCTGTTCACAGACGGACTGTATCAGGAGATTTCAGCACATGCCATCCGCATGGCGGAAAAGCTGAAAAAAGCGATTATGGAAAAGGGATATACCATGTATCTGGATTCTCCGACCAATCAGCAGTTTGTGTTGCTGGACAATAAAAAGAAAAAAGAATTGTTGGAACAGGTAGATTTTGATTTCTTTGAGAATTATGATTCTGAGCATACGGTTATGCGTTTTGTAACCAGCTGGGCAACCAGAGAAGAGGATGTGGATCGACTGATTGAGATACTGTAAACCGGTGTTGGCAACAAGTATGGGAGGAACAAACATGATACAGGACATTCTGGAGTACAATAAGAAATTTGTAGAGAATAAAGAGTACGAGTGTTATCAGGCTGGAAAATATCCGGAAAAGAAGCTGGCAATTTTATCCTGTATGGATACGCGTCTGACAGAACTGCTTCCGGCAGCCCTGGGAATCAAAGATGGAGATGCCAAAATTATCAAGAATGCAGGAGCAGTGATTACACATCCGTTTGGAAGTGTGGTAAGAAGTCTTCTGGTAGCCATCGTAGAACTTGGAGTAGAGGATGTTATGGTTATTGGCCATACAGATTGTGGTGTACAGCATATAGATGCAGAGATGATCCTGGGGCATCTGAAGGAGCGTGGCATTAACATGGAGAGTGTGGAGATGCTGAAGTATGCAGGTGTGGACTTTGAAAAATGGCTTTGTGGATTTAATACCATTCGTGAATCGGTAGAAGATACGGTAAAGACTTTAAAAGAGCATCCACTGATTCCAAAGGATGTGGGAATTACTGGATATATTATGGATACGAAGACAGGTGAACTGTATCCGGTATGTTAAAAAAAGCGTAAGATATGGAGGTCGTGCTGTTACAGTAGTGGCAGCATGACCTTTTTCTCTTATTATCAGATGTCGAATTTTGTCGAATAAATACGATGGAAATTTCTTGCTATCTTTGCAACTGGCTGCCTATAATAAAAACATGACGAGAAAATGATATATTTGGAGGATAGATCTTTGGGAAAATTAAATGTGGCAATTGCAGATGATAATGAAAGAATCGTACAGTTATTGGAGAATATCGTAAAGAGTGATAAAGAACTGGAAGTAGTGGGAAAAGCCGGAAATGGAGAAGAGATTGTCAGCATCATCAAACAGAAAGAGCCAGATGTAGTTCTTCTGGATATTGTCATGCCGAAGATGGATGGACTCAGCGTGATGGAAAAAGTAAATGAGGATGCTGAGATCAAAAAAAGACCTGCATTCATCGTGATTACCGCAATAGGACAGGAAAAAATCACGGAAAATGCATTTGAACTGGGGGCTGATTATTACATATTAAAACCATTTGATAATGATATGGTTATAAACCGGATCAAACATGTAAAACAGACCGGAGAAAAGAATTTTGCAGAGGCCAAACGAGTAAAGGCATATGAAAGTAAAAGGGAATATATGGAACGAAATCTGGAGACGGATGTGACCAATATTATTCATGAAATCGGTGTGCCGGCACATATTAAGGGTTACCAGTATCTGAGAGATTCTATCATGATGTCTGTCAACGATATGGAGATGCTGAATTCTATTACCAAACTGCTGTATCCAACGATTGCAAAAATGCATCAGACGACGCCAAGTCGTGTGGAACGTGCCATTCGTCATGCCATCGAGGTGGCCTGGAGCAGGGGAAAGATGGATACCATTGATGAATTGTTTGGTTATACGGTAAATGGAGGAAAGGGAAAACCAACGAATTCAGAATTTATTGCACTGATTGCAGATAAAGTGCGTCTGGAATATAAGAACCGATAAGTGGGATGGCACTCTGAAAAGATTGCTCTTTTGGCAGAAAAGAGGTATACTGAACTGGAAGAAAACGCCAGGAGGTTCATAATGAAGAAGATTTTATTTGTAGCTTCAGAAGGAGTGCCTTTTATCAAGACCGGGGGACTGGCTGATGTTGTTGGATCCCTTCCCAAGTATCTGGATAAAAATCAGTTTGATGTAAGAGTGATTCTTCCAAAGTATATGTGCATGAAGGAAGAATACCGGAAGCAGTTGACTTATATTACCCATTTTTATATGGATCTTGGCTGGAGAAGCCAGTATGTAGGTGTGCTTGAGACGATCTACGATGGAATACATTTTTATTTTATTGATAATGAATATTACTTTGCAGGATTCAAGCCATATGGGAATATTTATGAGGATGTGGAGAAGTTTGCTTTCTTTTCTAAGGCAGCACTTTCTGTATTGCCTGTGATTGGATTCCAGCCAGATATTATTCACTGCCATGACTGGCAGACAGGTCTGGTACCGGTATTTCTGAAGGGCAAGTTCCATGAGAATGCGTTTTATGCTAATATGAAGTGTATTATGACGATACACAATCTGAAGTTTCAGGGAGTATGGGATATGCAGTCCATTAAGAATATTACCGGGCTTCCAGATTATTATTTTACGCCGGATAAGATGGAGCTTTATGGAGATGCCAATTATCTGAAGGGTGGTCTGGTCTATGCAGATGCACTGACAACGGTCAGTCCGACTTATGCAGAGGAGATTAAGACACCATTCTATGGAGAAAATCTGGACGGACTGATGTGTGCCAGAGCCAATGATCTGAGAGGAATCGTAAATGGACTGGATTATCAGGAGTGGAATCCTGAAACAGACGGACGAATCTATCAGACCTATACGGCAGACAGCTTCTGCAATGGAAAGGCAAAAAACAAAGCAGCACTGCAAAAAGAACTGGGACTGCCGCAGAAAAAGGATGCGTTTATGATCGGCATTGTGTCCAGACTGACTGATCAGAAGGGGATGGATCTGATCGATTATATGATGGATGAAATGTGTCAGCAGGATTATCAGATTGTAGTACTGGGAACAGGCGAAGAACGATATGAAAATATGTTCCGGCATTTTGCATGGAAGTATCCGGAAAAAGTATCTGCTAATATCTACTATTCTGAGGATATTTCCCATAAGATTTATGCAGCCTGTGATGCATTTCTGATGCCGTCCCTGTTTGAGCCGTGTGGACTGAGTCAGCTGATGAGCCTTAGATATGGAACAGTACCAATAGTAAGAGAGACCGGTGGTTTGAAAGACACAGTAAAACCATATAACCAATATGAAGGCACCGGTACCGGATTCAGTTTTGCAAACTACAATGCCCATGAGATGTTTGATACCATCCGGTTTGCACATTCAGTATATGTAGAGCAAAGAGAGGTCTGGGATCAGATCGCAGAAAGAGGCATGAGAGAAGATTTCTCATGGAACGCATCTGCACAGAAATATGCAGAATTGTACAACTGGTTATAGAAAAAGAGGAAAAAGAATGACAGGAAGAAGAAAAAGAACCATCACACTTTTACTGCTGACGGTGATGCTGCTGGCATTTGGCATCACGGCCAGCGCAGGATTTCAGAAGATGCCTGGTGGCAGATACCGTTATTATGTGACGAAGAACAGTTATCTGAAAGGCCAGAAGAATGGAGAAGTTCGGATCCCGGCTCTGAAGAATCTGACATATAAAGGAAAAAAATATACGTATGCCTTTGACGAGAATGGCTATATGCTCACTGGCTGGCAGGTGCTGTATACCAGAGACCAGAACGGAGAAAGCAGCCTTGGCTGCTATTACTTCAACAAAAATGGCCAGATGATGAAAAATACCCAAAAGAATGGCCATTATTTTCTGGGCAATGGTCGAATGGTGAATGATTATGACAAATATGGAAATTACTATGGAATGGATGGTCGCCAGACGACTCCGCCGAAGTCAGCAGCAGGCTGGGTAAAGAGCAAAAAGGGAATGCGTTATCAGATATCCAAGGGAAATTATGCAGCAAAAACCTGGATGTGTATTCGAGATCCGAAGACAAAAAAAGCATATTGGTATTATTTTAAAAGCAATGGATATATGGCAAAGAAGACCTGGGTTGGAACCCATTATGTTGATAAGAATGGAAGATGGATTCCGGGAAAAAAGAAGATAAAATAGAACAGAAAGGAAAGACTACTCCTGTATGAGAAGGGTTCTCATACGGGAGTATTTTTCTTTCACAGCTGACATTGTTTTCCAAGTGAACGCAGAGACAGAAAGCAACATAGAAGCTGGCTCAGAAAAAGTCCCATAAAATACCCGGTGATGCCCCAAAAAGGTACCGCAAAGAAGAGAAATACAAGACGCAGAATAAGACTTTCCAGACTGTAGAAGAAAACATCAGAACTTTTTCCCAGCCCATTGAGAATGGAAAAAAGAACCGGATTCAGGTAGAGAAGAGGACATACAAAAGCAAAGGCCTGTACGTAGCAGCCGGCCAGTTCATTTCGAAACAGAAGAACGGTAACCGGTTTGCCAAGAAGCAGAAAGGAAAGAGAGGATACAAGACCGATGGACAGGCAGGATAATATGCTTTTCTGAATCAGTCGGTGTACGGTCACTGTGAATCCTGAAGCCCATGCAGCAGAAACGGAAGGAAGAAGCATGGCACAAAGGGCAGAAGTAACGGCAGTAGGAAAAAGAATCATGGGAAGTGACATACCGGTCAGGATCCCATAGATACGCAAAGCCTGCGCAGCAGTGTATCCATAGCAGCACAGGCGAACTGGAAGAAGGCTGGCCTCCAGACTCTGGAGCAGGCAGACGACCACCCGGTTGCCGGTAAGGGGAAGAGCAACGGATAATAATTCTGCCGAGTCAGAATACAGAACAGTATGGTGGTATTGCAGAAAGATGCGTATTTTTTGCAGAAACGGAGTATTTCCTGGCCTGGAAAGTGAAAAAAACAAGGCGAAAAAGGAAAACAGAGCCGCCGCACATTCTTCCAGAACCAGAATCAGAGCAGCTATCAGTGGAGTAAGAGGAACAGAGTGTGGGAAAAGCCCATAATACAGCGGCAGGAGTAGAAGAAAACGGACGGCCTGTTCCAGAAGCTGTCGTATAGCAGGAACAACAGTATTGCGAATGCCAAGATAATAACCATCTGCACAGGCATGAAAAGCTCCAAAAGGAATGGCCAGAGCAACCAGACGAAGAAGGTCAGTGGCAGCAGGGCTTTTCAGATACCAGATGGCAATGGGGGAAGCAAGGAAAAAAAGCAGAGCAGAGACAGGAATGGAGAGACCTGCTGAGAGCAGAATGCCTGTCAGGAGAATGGTTTTGCCACTCTCAGAGGAAACCGAGGCGGTGCGTGCAGACACCAGCCTGGAAATGGCGGTCTGGATACCGGAAACAGTAATGCTGCAGGCAAGGATATAGACAGGAAAAACCAGTTGATAAAGTCCCATACCTTCTGCACCAATTGCCCTGGAAAGGAATACCCTATAGAAGAAACCCATAAAACGGCTCAGAATGCCGGAAAGAGTTAAAATAATGGTTCCTTTAAAAAGTGGATGTTTCACAAACATAAATCTACCTGCGAGAAAAGATTTCTACCAGTATATTCCCGACAGATGCTTGACAGAACGGAAAAGAGGTGTTATATTCATGAATGAAAAAACCCGAGTAATTTAGTGGGAATTAAAAGAAGCAAAAGAGGTGGCAGCATGAAACTATCCACAAAAGGAAGATATGGGCTGCGCGCATTGATTGATCTGGCCATGCATTGTGAGACAGAGGCAGTATCCATCAGCTGCATAGCCATGCGTCAGGGAATTTCCGAGAGTTATCTGGAACAGCTTATGGGAAAGCTTCGAAAAGCAGGACTGATCGTAAGTGTGCGGGGAGCTCAGGGAGGATACCGACTGGCAAAGGATGCAGCAGAGATTTCTGTGGGAGATATCCTGCGAGCCCTGGAAGGCAATCTGAACGCGGTAGAGTGCCCTGGATTGCAGGAAGACAAGGGCTGTGAAGGAGCAGAGCTTTGTGTGACAAAGTATGTCTGGCAGAGAGTAAATGACAGCATTACACAGGCTGTGGATGAGATTAAGCTGGATCAGTTAGTAACAGAAAGTAAAAAAGCGCAGAAGCTAAATGGCAATGCTACCATAAAATGTGAGAATTGAGGTAAGAATCATGAAGAAGATAATTTATCTGGACAATGCGGCAACAACAAAGACTGCTCCGGAAGTTGTAGATGCAATGCTTCCATATTTTACAGAATTTTACGGAAATGCATCTACGATATATGATCTTGGTAATCATTCCAAGAATGCCATGAATGAAGCAAGAGATATTATTGCAGATGCACTTGGTGCCAGGGGAGAAGAGATTTACTTTACTGCAGGCGGTTCTGAGTCAGATAACTGGGCGCTGAAGGCTACAGCGGAAGCTTACAAGAACAAGGGAAATCATATCATTACATCAAAGATTGAACATCATGCAATCCTTCATACCTGTGAATGGCTGGAGAAGCAGGGATTTGAAGTGACTTATGTGGATGTGGACGAGAATGGTGTGATCAAACTGGATGAACTGAAAAAAGCCATCCGTCCTACGACAATTCTGATTTCTGTTATGTTTGCCAATAATGAGATCGGAACTATTCAGCCAATTAAAGAAATCGGTGAGATCGCAAAAGAGCATGGCATCTTATTCCATACAGATGCAGTTCAGGCATTTGGACAGGTGCCAATCAATGTAGATGAGTGCCATATTGATATGCTCAGTGCCAGCGGACATAAGCTGAACGGACCAAAAGGAATTGGTTTCTTATATATTCGTAAAGGTGTTAAGATTCGCTCCTTTGTACATGGTGGAGCACAGGAAAGAAAGCGTCGTGCCGGGACCGAAAATATTCCTGGCATCGTAGGTCTTGGTGTAGCTACGAAAAGAGCGATTGCATCCATGCAGGAAAGAACAGCAAAAGAGATTGAATTGCGTGACTATCTGATTGACCGTGTTTTAAAAGAGATTCCATACACCAGACTGAATGGACATCGTACCAATCGTCTGCCAAATAATGCAAACTTCAGTTTTCAGTTTATCGAAGGTGAGTCTATGCTGATTATGCTGGATATGGATGGTATCTGCGGTTCCAGTGGATCTGCCTGCACATCCGGTTCCCTGGATCCATCCCATGTACTGCTTGCCATTGGTCTGCCTCATGAGATCGCACATGGTTCTCTGAGACTGACATTAAGTGAAGAGATTACAAAAGAAGATATTGATTTTGTCATCGAAAAGCTGAAGAGTATTATCGAAAGACTGAGAAGCATGTCTCCACTGTATGAAGATTTTGTCAGAAAATCAAAAGGTGGAGAGAAATAATTATAAATAAGAAAATATAGATACTGGAGGAATAGATAATGTACAGTGAAAAAGTAATGGATCATTTTCAGCATCCAAGAAATGTAGGAGAAATCGAAAATGCAAGTGGTGTCGGCACAGTTGGTAACGCAAAATGTGGAGATATCATGAGAATGTATCTGGATATTGATGATAACGGTGTGATTCAGGACTGTAAGTTCAAGACATTTGGATGCGGTGCAGCAGTAGCAACCAGCAGTATGGCAACTGAACTGGTAAAGGGAAAAACGATCCAGCAGGCTCTGGAAGTGACGAACAAAGCCGTTATGGAAGCTCTGGATGGACTTCCACCAGTAAAAGTGCATTGTTCCCTGCTGGCAGAAGAAGCAATTCATGCAGCACTCTGGGATTACGCAGAGAAGCATCATATCAAGATTGAAGGACTTTCTAAGCCTAAGAACGATATCAGTGAAGGCGAAGAAGAGGACGAATACTAGGAAGCAGTTATGAAAAAAGTAGTAGTAGGAATGTCAGGAGGAGTGGACTCCTCGGTAGCGGCCTATCTTTTGAAGGAACAGGGATATGATGTGGTTGGTGTGACCATGCAGATCTGGCAGGATGAGGACGATACAGTGCAGCAGGAGAATGGTGGATGCTGCGGACTCAGTGCAGTAGAAGATGCCAGAAGAGTTGCTCATGATCTTGGAATTCCATATTATGTCATGAATTTTAAAGCGGAGTTCAAAGATAAAGTAATGGACTATTTCGCCAGGGAATATCTGTGTGGCAGAACACCAAATCCATGTATAGCCTGTAACAGATATGTGAAATGGGAATCACTGCTGAAGAGAAGTATGGATATCGGTGCAGATTATATAGCGACCGGTCATTATGCAAGAATTCGCCAGCTGGAGAATGGAAGATATACCATTTGCAATTCTGTGACGGCAACGAAGGATCAGACCTATGCATTGTACAATCTGACACAGGAACAGCTGAAGCGGACTCTGATGCCGGTAGGTGAGTATTCCAAGGATCAGATCCGCAAAATTGCATCGGATATTGGATTACGTGTAGCACATAAGCCAGACAGTCAGGATATCTGTTTTGTGAAAGATGGAGATTATGCATCATTTCTGGAAGAGTATACAGGAAAAAAAGTTCCGGAAGGAAATTTTGTTACCAAAGATGGAAACATTCTTGGGACACATAAAGGCATTACCCATTATACTATCGGACAAAGACGTGGACTGGAACTCCCAATGGGGCATCGGGTCTTCGTTACTGATCTGAAAACAGAGACCAATGAAGTGGTGATTGGAGAGAACCAGGATCTGATGCATCATATCCTGTATGCAGATCATGTGAACTTTATGTCTGTAGCCGGAATCAAAGGTGATCAGAAGGTTATGGCAAAGATACGCTACAATCATAAAGGAGCGCCGGCTGTGATCCGGATGATAGAGGATGATCTGGTGGAATGTGTATTTGAAGAACCACAGAGAGCTATGACACCAGGTCAGGCCGTTGTATTTTACGACGGAGAGAATGTTCTGGGTGGTGGAACAATAAAAAGTTCCAGATAGAGATTAGAAGTAGAAAAACAGGAAAGAGACGGGGAAATATAGAATGTCTCTTTCCTGTTTTCTATTTGTCAAGTCTGCGAAACTCTGGATTTCGCTTCTGGAAGATACAGTAATACTGAAACCCAATATGTTTAAGCAGATCCTGAAGGCGGCCAAAGTCATAGGCGATATGTTCCGGCCGATGTCCGTCAGAACCAATGGTGATCTTCTCACCACCCAGTTGACGATAACGCTTCAGAACTTCTTCGCATGGATTGGGATGACCAAGTCCATATTTAAATCCGGCAGTATTCACTTCCAGACATTTCCCCTGCTCGATCAGATAACTTAAAATTGGGTCAATTACATCAGCATATTCATCGTAATGATAAGAAGTAAATCCGGAACCTGCATAACGCACAATATAGTCCAGGTGAGCCAGGGTATCGTATTCACCCTGCATAGACTTCAGGTTCTGAAGAGTCTCTTTAAAATAATGGCGTATAACATCTGATGGATTTTTATTTTTCCAATAAGCTGGATAATAAGGGTCTGTATGATCCAGAAGATGCTGAGATGCAATGACAAAATCAAATGGCCAGGAGTGTACGTACTTTGTATACAGACTACCGAGATGAGATTGCATGCCAAGTTCCACACCAAAACAAATATTGATTTTGGAACAATATTGTTTTTTCAAAGTACAGAGCGTTTCGTAGTAATCAGAAACAGCAAGAGAAAAATTTTCCTCACCTTCCGGATAATCTTCATCATAATGTTCGGTGAAGCAGATCGTATCAAGCCCAAGAGTAATGGCGCGTTCAATCATGGCCGGCATAGGGGTGTCCGAGTCACCGGAAAAAGAAGAATGCATATGAAAATCACATCTCATGACAGAGTTACTCCTTTATAAAAATGTTTTTAATATAGAACAAAAATAAAAGTCTGTTTAAAATTTGTCATTTTTTATAATATAAGAAAAAATATGGGATGTCAAATATACATATTTCCAAATCAAACCAAAAACATGAAAAAGACCTTGAATTTTTTGCCTAAATTGAGTAGAATAACAAGTGGGTTGATGTTCCTAAATAGGAACAGAGACGATCTGCTTTGTCAGATAAAATTTTTTAATTAAATTCTCAGGAGGAATTACGATTATGGCAGTAAAAGTAGCGATCAATGGATTCGGCCGTATCGGTCGTCTTGCATTCAGACAGATGTTTGGTGCAGAAGGTTATGAAGTAGTAGCAATCAACGATTTAACAAGCCCTAAAATGCTTGCACATCTGTTAAAGTATGATTCATCTCAGGGTAAATATGCTCTGGCTGATACAGTAACAGCAGGTGAAGATTCTATCACAGTTGATGGAAAAGAAATCAAGATCTACAAAGAAGCAGATGCTGCTAACCTTCCATGGGGAGAAATCGGCGTAGACGTAGTTCTGGAATGTACAGGTTTCTATACATCCAAAGCAAAAGCAGAAGCACACATCAAAGCTGGTGCTCGTAAAGTTGTTATCTCTGCTCCAGCAGGAAATGACCTTCCTACCATCGTTTACAATGTAAACCATGAAACACTGAAGGCAGAAGATACAGTAATTTCTGCAGCTTCTTGTACAACAAACTGCCTGGCTCCTATGGCTAAAGCTCTTAATGACTATATGCCAATTCAGTCCGGTATCATGTGCACAATTCACGCTTACACAGGTGACCAGATGATCCTTGACGGACCACAGAGAAAAGGTGACCTCAGAAGATCTCGTGCAGGTGCAGTTAACATCGTTCCTAACAGCACAGGTGCTGCAAAAGCAATCGGTCTGGTTATCCCAGAACTGAACGGCAAACTGATCGGTGCTGCTCAGCGTGTACCGACCCCTACAGGATCTACAACAATCCTGAACGCAGTAGTAAAAGGAAAAGCTACTGTAGAAGAAATCAATGCAGCTATGAAAGCAGCAGCTACAGAATCTTTCGGTTACAACACAGATGAAATCGTATCCAGCGATATCGTTGGTATGAGATTCGGTTCTCTGTTCGATGCTACACAGACAATGGTAGTAAACCTTGAAGATGGAACATCTCAGGTACAGGTTGTTTCTTGGTATGACAACGAAAACAGCTATGTAAGCCAGATGGTTCGTACAATCAAATACTTCAGCGAATTAGCATAAGTATTATCAAGACCTATCAGAGGTCCGGTCTTATATGGACCGGGCCTCATTTTATTATCATGATCTTTCAGACATACTCAGTCTGAAGATATAACGGAGGTTATGACAATGGGATTAAGTAAAAAAACAGTAGATGATATCAACGCAAAGGGAAAACGTGTTCTGGTAAGATGTGACTTCAATGTTCCATTAAAGAATGGTGAAATCACAGATGAGACACGTATTGTAGCAGCACTGCCAACCATCAACAAACTGATCAAAGATGGAGCGAAAGTAATTCTTTGCTCTCACCTTGGAAAAGTAAAGAATGGCCCGAACGAAGGCGAATCTCTTGCACCAGTTGCAAAGAGACTTTCCGAAAAGCTTGGCAAAGAAGTTGTATTCGTATCTGATTATCATGTAACAGGTGAAGCTGCTACCAAAGCAGTGGAAGAGATGAAAGAAGGAGATGTAGTACTTCTTCAGAATACCCGTTTCCGTGGCGCAGAAGAAACAAAGAATGGTGAAGAATTCAGCAAAGAACTGGCTGATCTGGCAGACATTTATGTTTGCGATGCATTCGGATCTTCTCACAGAGCACATGCTTCTGTAGCTGGCGTTACAAAGTTCATCAAAGCAAAAGGCGGAGAAAATGCAGTTGGATATCTGATGGAGAAAGAAATTGCATTCCTTGGTAATGCAGTAGAGAATCCGGTAAGACCTTTCGTAGCAATCCTGGGCGGTGCAAAAGTAGCTGATAAACTGAATGTTATCTCTAACCTTCTGGAAAAATGTGATACCCTGATTATTGGCGGTGGTATGGCTTACACATTCCTGAAAGCAAAAGGATATGAAATCGGAACATCTCTTTGCGATGAAACAAAACTGGATTACTGCAAAGAAATGATGGAAAAAGCAGAAAAGCTCGGCAAAAAACTTCTTCTTCCAATCGATACCGTATGCACAGGCGAATTCCCGAACCCAATCGATGCTGAGATCGCTACAGTAGAAGTAGATTCTGATAAGATTCCAGCAGATAAGATGGGTATGGATATCGGACCTAAGACACAGGCTCTGTATGCAGATGCTGTAAAGACTGCAAAGACTGTTGTATGGAACGGACCTATGGGTGTATTTGAGAACCCTATTCTTGCAAAAGGTACCATTGCAGTTGCAAAAGCACTGGCTGAGACAGATGCTACAACTATTATCGGTGGTGGTGACTCTGCAGCAGCAGTAAATCAGCTGGGATTTGGTGACAAGATGAGTCACATCTCTACAGGTGGTGGAGCATCCCTGGAATTCCTGGAAGGAAAAGAACTCCCAGGTGTTATGGCAGCTGACGACAAATAAAATGTAACTGTTCAGAGCCAGGTATTTTGGAGGGTGGCTTTGAACAGTTGCGATAAAAATAAAATCAGAATCGAGGATAAGACGATGGCAAGAAAGAAAATTATCGCAGGAAACTGGAAAATGAACATGACTCCAAGTCAGGCAGTAGAATTAGTAAATACACTGAAAGACCTGGTAGTGAACCCAGATGTAGATGTTGTATATTGCGTACCAGCAATTGATATCGTACCAGTAGTAGAAGCTGTAAAAGGCTCTAACGTAGCTGTTGGTGCTGAAAACTTCTATATCGAAGACAAGGGAGCATACACAGGAGAAATTTCTGCACCAATGCTTTTGGATGCAGGTGTAAAATATGTAATTATCGGTCATTCAGAACGTCGTGATTACTTCAAAGAAGATGATGCTCTTTTAAACAAGAAAGTGCTCAAGGCATTTGCATCAGGTCTGACACCAATCCTTTGCTGCGGAGAATCTCTTGAACTTCGTGAAAGAAATGCATACAAAGACTGGATCAATCTTCAGATCAAAGCTGATCTGGAAGGCGTAACAGCAGACCAGGTTAAGACAATGGTAATCGCTTACGAACCAATCTGGGCAATCGGAACAGGTAAGACAGCAACAGCTGATCAGGCTCAGGAAGTTTGTGCAATGATTCGTCACACAATCGCTGAGATGTACGATGAAGCTACTGCAGAAGCAGTTCGTATCCAGTACGGCGGATCCATGAATGCTGGTAACGCAGCTGAACTTCTTTCCAAACCAGACATCGATGGTGGTCTGATTGGTGGAGCAGCTCTGAAACCAGACTTCGGAAAGATCGTAAACTACAACAAATAAAACACATCAAAACACCCCTAAGCGTCTTGAAAAGTAGTTATATCTACTAAGTGAAAAGTGCTTGGGGGTGTTTTATAATGTTATTAATATCACTTTTTGATATCACTTTTTGCTAAACGGTGGCCCGGCAGGAAAAAGATATTATTACTGCTGGCAAGTATCTGTAGCTGGCAGACAGGTAGCAGGTCTGTCAAATGCAGGATTGTAACCGTAGAAGTTTCTGGAATCTAGATCATCCTGAATCATACGCAGTGCTTCTCCGAAGCGCTGATAGTGTACCACTTCTCTTGCTCTCAGAAAGCGGATCGGATCTGCAATTTCCGGCATATTGCCTACTACACGGAGAATATTATCGTAGGTGCTTCGAGCTTTTTGTTCGGCAGCGAGATCTTCATGAAGATCGGTAATCGGATCGCCCTTAGACTGAAACTCACAGGCATTAAATGGAACGCCACCAGCCGCCTGCGGCCATACGGCTACTGTATGGTCAATATAATATGGCCCAAAACCAGATTTTTCAATTTCATCCATAGAAAGATTGCGGGTAAGCTGGTGGACAATGGTGGAAACCATCTCCAGATGGGCCAGTTCCTCTGTACCAATATCTGTCAGCAAACCACATACTCTTCGATCAGCCATGGTAAATCGCTGAGACAGGTATCGCATAGATGCACCGATCTCTCCGTCAGGTCCACCATACTGACTCATGATAAAGGTGGCAATTTTGGCATTAGGCGTAGTTATTTTTACCGGGTATTGCAGTCTTTTTTCATAGTTCCACATGAACAACATCCTCCTTTTCCTGTGATTTCCCATGGCCATGGCTGAAGAATCCAGTTCCAGGCACCATCCTGAGCGACTTCTGCGTGATCGATGGTGAGCGGAGCAAATCTTCTGGAATAGATATCTACAGCGGTATTGCGCTGACGGATAAACTGATTCACATATTGAAGTGCATTACAGTCATATGGGTGTGTATCCAGATAAAGAAGCAGGTCATCTAGGGCAAAACTGATTTCGTTGATACAATTCATCAGCTGTGTCTGTGTCATGGATTCAAACGAACTATACTGATTCATGAATAGCCTCCTCTTCTTCCACAGAATGGTTTATCCAGTTCCGGGAAAATGGTTCCCCGGGATAAGCCTTCGTGGAAGTCATAGAGTTTATGAAAAGACTGCCATGGTACATAGGCCATTGCAATCGGGAAAGAAGCCAGTGGATCACTGCGGAATATCTGTGCGGATTGAGTGTTTCTACAGGTTGACTTCATATATCCTCCAAATGTTATTTCATTAATTATAGTATGAATAAAATCCAAGATGGTGAATACGACGTTATCTGAAAAAAAGATAGAGTATTCTAATTGGGTGTGATATGATGAAAACAGTTGACGTACGAGAGGTAGAAAAAGTGCAGAATACAGGATATAACAATACAACATTAAAGCAGCAGAACCGTGGACTGATACTGAAGCTGATTGTCACCGGAGAATGTGAGTCCAGGATTGAACTGGCAAAGCGAACCGGGTTATCGAAGATGGCAGTCACGAATATTATCAGTGAATTCATGGAGCAGAATCTGGTGGAGGAAAAAGAATGTGTCCGTATTCAGGGAAAAGGGCGGAATCCGATTAAGTTGTGTCTGTCATCTAAGGCGCCTAAGATGATTGGCGTGCATATCTATCGGGGAGAGTGCAGTGTGATTCTCTGTGACTTTCAGCTTCATATCTTACAGCGCAGAAGTTTCCCAGTGACGGAAGAAAATCACGGACGATTGCTGGAATATCTTTTTCAAGAGATTGATGAAATCCTGGACAGGATACCGCGAACGGAAATCTGTGGGATTGGGATCGGAGCGTTGGGACCGGTGGATGTTGGGAAGGGAAGAATTTTGAATCCGCCTAATTTTTATGGAATGAAAAATATTGATATTGTATCTGTACTGAAAGAGCGATATGACATGCCGGTATTTTTCGACAGCCAGTATGATGGAGCTGCTCTGGCAGAGAAATTTTTTGGAAATGGAAGAGATGTAGAGGACTTTGTGTTTGTTGGTCTGGCAAATGGAATCGGATCTGGAATCATCTCTCAGGGAACTATATATCGGGATTACAGCGGATTTACCAGTGAACTGGGACATGTGAGTATTGACTGGAATGGAAGAGGATGCAGCTGTGGACGAAAGGGATGTCTGGAAACTTATGCTTCCAGTCCGGTGATAGCCAGACAGCTATGCCAGATTACCGGCTGGAAGAAAAGCTTTCGGGAGTTCTGCCAGATAGATTTGTCAGAGTATGCAAAAGAAGCAGATCAGGTGCTGGAAGATATGATGGAAAAACTGGCTTGCGGAATTGTGAATTTGACAAATTTGTTTAACCCACAGAAAGTCATTATAGGTCATGAAGGATATTGGATCCCAGATAGATATATCTGGGATCTGGAGAACTATATTAATGAGAAGAAACTTCTGGCGGATTATCATCAGATCCGAGTGGAAAAATCTTATTTTGGTGAAGACGCACATATCATTGGATGTGCCTGTAGTCTGTTGACAGAAATTTTTGCAGGCAGGATTGTATAAAAGGATTGACAAATAGTAAAAGAGTGTTACTATGTAAATAGTAACGCTCTTTTACTATTAAAAAACTTGGGAGGTTTTTCAAATGAAAAGATCAAAAATCAATCAGAGTATCCGTGAAATGGAAACTATGCTGGAAAAGTATCATGTATCTTTACCGCCATTCTGTAACTGGACACCGGAAGAATGGGAACATAAGAATCATGAATATGATGAGATTCGTGATAATCAGCTGGGCTGGGATATTACTGACTGTGGACTGGAGAATTTTGATAAGGTCGGCTTTGCACTGATCACAATTCGAAATGGCAATCAGAAACTGGAGAAATATAAAAAAGTATATGCAGAGAAGCTGATTTATCTGAAAGACGGACAGACATTCCCATCTCATTTTCACTGGATCAAGAGTGAAGATATTATCAACAGAGGTGGTGGAACTCTGCTGTTAAAAGTATATAACGATGATGGAAATGGTGGATATGCAGATACAGATGTACTTGTTAATTCTGATGGACGATCCTACTATGTACCGGCTGGAACAGAAGTAGAGATCAAACCAGGTGAAAGTATTACTCTGTGGCCACATCAGTATCATAGCTTTGCTGTAGTACCGGGAAGTGGAGATATTCTGATTGGAGAAGTGTCCATGTGCAACGATGATACCACAGACAACCGTTTCCATGATGCTGTAGGACGTTTCCCGGCAATTGAAGAAGATGAGCCGCCATATCGTTTGCTGTGTAATGAATATCCGGCTGCAAAAGACGAATAAATAAGGAAAGCGCAGATGCTCCTGTACAAAAAACTTGCATAAATATCGGTCTGATGATATTCTTATACAAGTAGGCCAGAATGTGAAGTCTGATGCTTCAGCGACAGAAGACGAGTTCTGGCATCGCATTCGTAAAAGAGTTGAAACGGGTGCGACAGAAAAAGTATAAGGAGCAATACATGGCGAAAAAAAAGCGTAAGATAAAAGTAAATCTTCGTCAGAGTTCTCAGTATTATGATTACAATCTGCTGGTAAGTGTAATTTTGCTGACTTGTTTTGGTCTTATTATGCTGTACAGCTCCAGTGCATATTCCGCACAGATTAAATTCGGAAGTGATATGTATTATTTCAAGAAGCAGGCAGCGATCAGTGCAGGTTGTCTGATCATTGCGATTGTAGCTTCCAGAGTAGATTATCATGTTTATGCAATGTTTTCCGGATGGATTTATCTGATTGCAAATGTATTGTTGTTTCTTACAAAGTTCCTGGGAACTGAGCTGAACGGTGCAAAGCGATGGATTTACCTTGGTCCATTATCTTTTCAGCCTGCAGAGATGGCAAAAGTGGCAGTTATTTTATTCCTTCCGACCCTGATTGTGAAGATGGGAAAGAACATGAAATCCTGGCCGGCATTCTGGGTAGTGCTGTTATCAGGGGGACTGACATCGTTACTGACCTTTGCTTTCACAGAGAATCTGAGTACAGCAATTATCATTGCAGGGATTACAGTTGGTCTTTTGTTTATTGTATTTCCAGATAGCAGACCATTTGCGATTGGAGTGATACTGATTGCACTGCTTGCAGCAGGCGTAGTATGGTATGTAAAGGGAAATCTGACAAGTGGAAGCAGTTTCCGTCTGAAGCGTATTCTGGTATGGCTGAACCCGGAGGCGAATTCCAGCCTGGGCGGATATCAGGTTATGCAGGGACTGTATGCGATCGGTTCCGGTGGCTTTTTTGGAAAGGGGCTGGGAAACAGCCTTCAAAAGCTGGACTATGTGCCAGAAGCGCAGAATGATATGATTTTTACGATTATCTGTGAAGAATTGGGATTATTTGGAGCAATTATGCTGACGATCTTGTTTGCATTTATGTTGTACCGGCTATTCTTTATTGCACAGAATGCACCGGATCTTTTGGGTTCATTGATAGCATCTGGTATCTTTATTCATATTGCATTGCAGGTAGTATTGAATATTGCAGTTGTTACCAATGCCATTCCTACGACAGGAATTACCCTGCCGTTCATCAGTTATGGAGGAACATCGATCATGTTTCTGATGGCGGAGATGGCACTGGCACTTAGTGTATCAAGGCAGATCCGATTTAAGAATCAGGAAGCCTGATCAGCATAGTCTGTGACGATCAGTGCATCATAAGGAACACGGCTGGTCAGTTCACCAGCGGATTCCAGAATATCCTGGAGCGTGGAAAAATGATCCGGATCGAAAATCAAAGATGGCTTCCAGGTATCTTGTATAAGATAACGATTTACAATCGTGGTGATCGTTTCCAGGTCACTTTCAGAAAACTGAGGAGCAATGACAGAAGCAGTTTCTTCAGGGGTGTGGGTTAAGACATAATCCACACCCTTTTGTAATGCATTCGTGAATTTTTGTACTACATCAGAGTGTGCATCCAGGTAGCTGGATTTGCAGCAGTAAGAGGTGTATGGAACATAGCCGGAATCTATGCCAAGAGAGGCAACCACATATCCGACGCCTTCCTGTTCCAGTGCAGTTGCGGATGGTTCGAATTCAACAGTAAAGTCTCCGAGACCGCCTGTAAATGCGGCTCCGGTAGATCCAAAATCGATACTTTGGTCAATCGTCAGATCATTGACAGGATCGATCCCCTGTTCTTTTAAAATATATTCAAATACCATTTCAGGCATACCACCTTTACGTCCGCCAAGTACGGTTTGCCCTTTCAGATCTTCCCACTGAAAATCTGGCATAGCCTCTCGGGCAATCAGAAAATTACCGGCACGTTGTGTCAGCTGAGCAAAGTTCAGTACAGTATCGGTTACTCCTTCGTTGTAGGCGTAGATGGTAGACTCGCATCCCATCAGCCCAATCTGGGCAGAATCAGAAAGAAGGGCTGCCATGACTTTATCGGCTCCAAAAGCCGTGGTGATGGTTACATCCAGTCCCTCATCGATGAAATATCCCTGTTCATATGCCACATACTGTGGGGTGTAGAAAATAGAATGGGCTACTTCACTTAAGGTAACTGGTTCCAGATCGCTGGTATTGGCTGCCTGAGCACTGATTGGTGTCAGAGAAGACAACAGCAGACTGGCAGAGAGAAAAAATACGGGAAAATGCTTTTTCATAAAGAAAAGAACTCCAAAAATATGATCAGATTACTATATGCAGAAATAGAAAAGTTGTGTAATAAATCAATATCTGTATCAGCGAAAGCAATATAGGAATCGCTTTTTGCAGGCGTCGATTTTATAATAGCAGGCAGTGGACAGAAAAAACTTACAAAAGTTTCTGTTTTCGAGAATGATATTCACCAGGATTGCAACCGAATTGTCTGCGAAATGCACTGGCAAATCGACTCGCATTGCTAAAACCGGTTATATCAGCAATCTGCATCATGGAATACTGACCACTTTGCACCAGTGAAAGACTTTGTGCTACACGATATTCTTCCAGATAAGAAGAAATGGTTTTTCCGGTCATTTTCTTAAAAAGGCGGCAGCATACTTCACGGGAGAGATGGACATCATCAGCAAGTGCCTGAAGAGTAAAAACGGAATCAAAATGTGTATGTAAAAAGTGCAGCATATGTTCCAGGCGTTCCAGTTCTACCTGATTGGATGGAAGAAAAGTGTGAAACTCGGACTGATGTTCTCTCAGAATCATGGAAAAAGCTTCGCAGAGAAGCCCTTTTATTTTTAACTCATAACAGTAGGCTTTCTGGTCAAAGCTATGTTCCACCTGATTCAGGAGATCAAGAATGGCAGCACCATTTTCCGTTTCCGGGGAAAGGAAGATACAGGGCACAGCAGCATTGTTCAGAAAAGGGCGGAAAGAGTTACGTTCAATATCACTTCCCAGTTCGCCATACAGAAAATCAGGACGTACCAGAATTGTGCTGTATATGGCGTGACTATTTTCAGGAGAATGACAGCTGTGTGGAATGTTTTGGTTTAGCAGTAATCCTTCGCCGGGATGGACAAGATAATTTTTCCCATAAACCTGATAGATTGCAGAATTTTTTCTTGGGAGGCTGATTTCCAGATCATTGTGCCAATGAATGGGAACATATTTTCCCTCAAAAGCCCAAAGGTCATCATGGTTGACAGTCATGGGAAAGCCAATGGTTCCATGAGCAGAAAGTTCACGTTGATTATCATCTACCAGAATTGTTTTCATCGCCATAATATCATTCTCCAAGAATTATGATAGTAAATTAGTTACTGACTATATACAGTGGGATAGAGTCTGACTATTTTGATTATACAGGCAGGAAGGCAACAGTGCAAGAAGGAGGTAGCTATGGCACGTACAAAAGAAATGGATCTTACAACCGGAAAACCATTCCAGGTATTATTAAAATTCGCAATACCGGTTATTCTTGGCAACCTGTTTCAGCTGTTTTATACACTGGCTGATTCAGTAATTGTAGGAAAAACCCTAGGAGCACAGTCGCTGGCAGCGGTCGGTTCCACCAGCATTATTATTTATTTTGTATTTTGTTTTATTAATGGATTTACAGGAGGATTTGGAATCTGTCTCGGACAACGGTGTGGGGCAAAAGATGAAGAGGGGATGCGAAAGAGTGTGGCAGTGTCTACTATGCTAAGCATTGTATTTACGATAGTATTGACGTTGATTTGTTGTCTTCTGGCACACGAAATTTTATATCTGATGCAGATACCGAAGGATATTGAACAAGAAGCATATGACTATATGTTTGTGGTACTGCTGGGAACCGGAGCGACAGTATTTTATAATATGATATCTAATATGCTCAGGGCACTGGGAGACAGTAAAACACCTTTGTATTTTTTGGTATTTTCTTCTGTTCTGAATATTTTCCTGGATATTTTATTTATTGTTCCATTTCAAATGGGAGTAGCAGGGGCAGCATGGGCTACGATTTTGTCACAATTTCTTTCTGCTTTATTCAGTCTGCTGGTGGGATTGAAAAAATTCCAGATTCTGCATCTGCGTAGAGAAGATTTTCACGGTCTGAGAAAAACAATGATTTTACATTTGAAGACAGGATTTCCCATGGGATTTCAGATGTCTGTCATGTGTATCGGCCAGTTGGCCATGCAGGCAGTGGTCAATTCTCTTGGAACCGCAGCAGTAGCCGGATATACGGCAGCATCCAAGGCAGATCAGGTATCGGTACTGGTCAATAATGCTATGATGACGGCTATATCTAATTATGTGGCACAGAACTTTGGAGCAGGAAAAAGAGAACGAATTCGTCAGGGCGTCCGGGCATCGCTGTTGCAGACAGAGACAGCTAATATTATGATGTGTATCGGAATACTGCTTCTCAGACATCCCATTGTGCAGATGTTTTTATCGAATCCATCGTCAGAGATCTACCACTATTCCGATCTGTTCCTGACGATAGAGGCTCCATTTTACTTTTTACTGGGATTGCTGGCTGTTTATCGAACTTCCATTCAGAGTATGCAAAATGGCAGGGCACCATTTATGGCCTGCATGATCGAACTGGTGATGCGAATAGCTGCAACTGTGGGATTAGCCAGAATACTAGGATTTACGGCAGTTTGTATTGCCAGTCCCATGGCATGGTTTGGAGCATGTGTGTTGCTGATACCGTGTTATTACCAGATGATGAAGAAGCTGCCATTTGCAGAGTAGAAAGTTTTGTGATATACTCAGATGCGATAAAATACGAAATAACACAGAAAGGAATGAAAGTACCATGTTAAGAAAAGAAGATACGACTTATATTCATAAAAATAAAGGTGTCTGTTCTTCAGCAGTGACCTTTGAAGTAGAAGATAATAAGTTGAAAAATGTGAATTTCATTGGCGGATGCAGTGGTAATACTGCTGGAATCGGACGCCTGGTAGAAGGAATGGATGTGGCAGATGTGATGCATCGTCTGGAAGGAACCAAGTGTGGTGTGCGTCCAACATCCTGTCCAGATCAGCTGGCACAGGCATTAAAGGAATATCTGGAGCAGGCGTAAATCAGATCACAGATTGTAAAATCCATTTAGAAGAAACAGGAATCCCATACAGTGAGAAATCAGGTATGGGATTTTTGTGATATATCTACAAAAGCTGCCTTTCGGATTGTTTCGTACTTCGTACTCTCACATCTCCGTTTCACTCCGGTCGGTGCTAAACATGTGCCACCGGCACATAGCACCCTGCCCTACATTCGCATATCGTGAAGCTTACGCTCCACTTTCATGCTCATATTGGGGCGGGTCATTAAGCCGTAAAACCACTCTTGTGCAAGCACATTGTGGTTTCAGGCTTTTTGACCCTGGCAGCTTTCACATATTCACGCTTTAAAACAGGAAAGTGGTTGATTATCAGAATGGTAATATGGTATACTGAACGATATGAGGAGTGAAAAAATGAGAGATGTTTTGGATATACATACCCACACACTGATAAGTGGGCATGCTTATAATACCATTATGGAGATGGCGCATGCAGCGTTAGAAAAGGGTCTGGAACTGCTGGGAATTACCGATCATGCACCGGAGATGCCGGGTGGACCACACCGTTTTTATTTCGATAATTTAAAGGTGATGCCAAGAGAGATAGACGGGATGCCGCTGCTGTTCGGTACAGAAATAAATATTTGCGATTTTGAGGGGAAACTGGATCTGCCTGAGTCTACATTGCAGAAGCTGGATGTGGTGATCGCAAGTCTTCATATTCCATGTATCAAGCCAGGTAGCAGAGAAGAGAATACACAGGCTATCGTAGCAGCACTGAAGAATCCGTATGTGAATATTATCGGACACCCGGATGATGGCAGATATCCGGTGGATATGGGGCAGATTGTGTATACTGCAAAGGAAGAACATAAGCTGTTGGAGCTGAACAATCATTCGTTGGATCCGTCGGGTACCAGACAGGGAGCCAGAGAGAATGATATACAGATGCTGAAGTATTGCGTGGAGTATCAACAGCCGATTATCATGGGCAGCGATGCACACTGTATCTGGGATATCCGAAATCATGATCTGGTGATAGCTTTGATTGAAGAAATGAAGTTTCCAGAGGAACTGGTAGTGAACCGTTCTGTTGAGGAATTCTTGAAATATGTCAGAAAATAATGCCCGAAAAAGGCATATTGAATGTAAAGGGAGGATGTAGAACATGAGCAAGACCGTCCATACAGAGGCAGTGAAGCATTTATTTGAAGCTGTGTTACAACTGGAAAATGTAGAAGAATGTTATCAGTTTTTTGAGGATGTGTGTACCATCAATGAATTGTTATCTCTGTCCCAGCGCTTTGAGGTTGCAAAGATGCTGACGGAAAATAAGACCTATCTGGAGATCGCTGAACAGACAGGCGCATCCACTGCAACCATAAGCAGGGTCAACCGGTCACTGAATTATGGCAATGACGGATATCAGATGGTATTCAGTCGGATGGAAAAGAATCAATAATGGATTCAATCAGTTGTTTTTTCATATAGACGTCGAAGCTGAGCAGACAGATAAAGGAAAACATTGTGAGAAATTCACGGTCTTTTTCCTCTGCCTCAGCAAAAGACTGACTGGCAGTCTGATATTTTTCCATCAGATCTTTTTTTAAATATTCCACCTGTTCTTTTTCCATACCAAAGACTTCATTATAGAGATCTTCTACATTCAGCCCATCTTCCTTCTGGAAGTAACGATCTGCCAGAGGAGTGAGCAGAGCCTGAATGTCGGAGATGGACAAAAAACTCTTGAAGTAGTAAATAAAAATCAGCATCAAGACATGCTCTTTGGAATATTTCTTTTTATTTGGGGAAGGAAGCAGGTGATTTTTTGCGTAATTATTGATCATGGTCTTAGTCAGAACCTTGTCATCTGGATAACGCTTGGAAGATGCCATCTGAGAGTCCATGAAAGTAGTCACCTGATCCATGTATAATTCAATGTTGGGGATATCCGCAGTCTTGATATAATCAAGACCAGATATATGTTCAAGAATGCTTTTTAGCATATCATCTTTATCGAGTTTCATAATTTAACACCTCCTGACTAGATTATACAGTTTTCAAAACTACGTGGCAAGTATTTTTTTAAACTTGTGAAAACTGCATAAATACAGGATTCGCAGGAACAGAGGCATTGAATTTAGCATACTTTTAGCATAATTGGAACAGAAAACATGAAAAGGGCATTTTGAGCACAGATTTTAACATGTGAAAAAGTAAAAATGGAAGAAGCAATCTCTACCTATAATAAAGATGAAAATTGAATACGTATCGCAAGAAGATCGGTGACGGTCTTCTTTTTTTTTTGCAAAATTGGAGGGGATGGGAGAACCGCCGGGAGAGATGAAAATTTTTCGACTCCTGAAAAAAATATGACATATTAATGATACCAGGAGAATTTTTACTTTTTCAAAAAAGTTTGAAAAAAATGTTGACATCTTTATAAAGATGTGATATATTATAAGTACAACAGAGAAGAGAGGAGTGATAACGATGAGTGATACACCATTCAACCCTGTTGCATATCGAAACCAATATTCAAAGGATCATTACGATCGGATAACGATATGTGTCCCGGCTGGAACGAAGGAACGCATGCAGGAACGAGCTGCCGAATTAGAATTAATAAGTAAGGGCAGACCAAGCGTAACAGCATACCTGTACGGGCTGTATCAACAGGATATAATGAACCGCGTAACCGTTAACCAGATTAATACAATGGAATAACGAATCAGCATTACATCTACAGTTCATGACTGAGCTGGTGTACCGCCCATATGAGAGATGGGCCGTGTGTCAGACGGATTGCATGGCGGATGTGAACGATGCAGAATGAGTTATTAGTTGTAACGTAACTTATTGTAAATAACATAAAATCGAATATCGTAATAGAATTTTTAGGAACTTTTAGAAAATTAATTAAAATCATCTAATCAAATTATCAAGCAAGATCGGCCGTCAGCCGCAAATAATGGCAAGTGACTAGAATGACTCCCAGCGAGGAAGCAGGTCAGATCGATCAGAATAATAAGACAGGATGATATCGGATCACGCTGATACCATATAATGGTAACAGCAGCAGGAAGCTTTACATTTTATCATTTTTTTTCAACAATTTCATATTTTTCAAAAAAATCGAATCTCTGGAAGTCTGTCTAGATCAATCAGAATCTAGGTCGATACCGCAGGAGTAGTCTATCTTCAGACAGGATCGTATCCACCGTAGAATGGATGGCACCGGATCGACAAGGATAGTGTACCCATCGGATTGATACCGAATGAGACGGAATTACAGGCGCAGTCTGTCCATGGATCGACTGAGAGAGACCGAATCAAGGGTAGAAGTCCACCGATTTTCGAAAAAATGAATGAAATTGAAAAAAATGGAAATGTAAGCTAAAGTCTGATATCGCTCTGTCTATTTTTTATATCTTTTAAAATCACGCCGGGTTCTCCGGCATAGAAACCTCAACATTATTAATATGTAATACGATTTCGATTTTTCGACAAAAAGGAGAAATCGAAAAAAATGAAAAAAGAAACAAAAGCACCTCTCTCCTTCGCCGAAGCAGAAGAGCAACATATGTACCCAGACTATTATTACTCCGGAATTAGAAGCAATCCAAATGCCAGAGCCGGCTTGAAGACGATACACGAGGCATTGCTGAATCCTGTCAAGGATGCCCACACTGGCACAGTCATCACCGCACCATGCGGAATGGGAAAAACGACGGTCATGATCGCCAAAGCAACAGAATCCGCCCTTGCGGGATCTCAGCGTTGGGTCATGGCGACGGACAGGGTCAAGAGATTATCAGAGACGTTGGAAGATGCGATAGAGGCTGGGAAGGCGGTAAGTAATCGAGATCCAATCCTTAATATATCTGACGGAGATAAGGTTAAGCTCGGAGAATTATGGAGCGCACCATATAAGCAGGTAGTCGGGGTAACACCGCAACGGATCGTTAACATGGATGATCCCGTCCTTGCTCCGATCTACCAGGACGGGATCAAGACGAAGCAGACAGGAGTACGGTCATATAAGGACATATTTCTTTGCGACGAGGCCATCGTCGATACGGAGATTGATAACTACACCCTATCCCAACTGTACGCTGTAGTCGGACATCTTCGGGAATCAATCAGCCCGGACAACGAGGACGATATCGATGACGGACAGGCGGCCAAGAAGGCCGGAGATCTGGCAGAACTGCTGCTGGACCTGGTCCGGAAGGATATTGACAGGATCAATGCTGGGAACATGACTTATGGAGACAAGGAATCGAAGAATGATCGGACGAGAGTAGATGTATTCATGGGGTATCTCGATATCCTGAATCAATTCGAGTCGAGATTGGGCAGTATAGCAGATTCACTGACGGGAATAGTGCAGATCCTCCGGGATAAGGGCCGGATTAAGTCGGATTCGACACGAAAATCTAAAATTGAAAAGCTGGCGGATAATGTCGAAAAAATCAAGAATATGACGAGATATTCCGAGATCCAGACTTGGTGCAAGGATATCTCTGTATATCTCGGGTCGGAGACATGTAAGAAGTATATTCCAACAGATGTGATCGACGGACTGGCAGCGCGGATTTCTGATTTCGCAGAAACTGCAAAAATTAAGACGGCACCAGATGAGATTCGAAGAAGTGTTGAAAAAAACAAGAAAAATATCAGAGAAAATTCGGAAGGATGTGAGAATATCATTCCAGTTGATAGTTTTTTATCAATTTTTTCTCAAAAAAATGTCGTGACGATGAGAACGATTCGGCGCGGAAGAAGCAAGATCGATAACAGGCCTCAAGTTGAGATAACTGTAGCACAGTATACCCTGGATAGGCTTCCCTGGGGGCGAATGCCAATAGTCATCATGGACGGAACCGGAGACCTTAATCCAGCCTACACGGATGGTAGGTATAAGTTCGAGATTGTTAGCAACTTCCACCGCCCGAGGATACCAATGCACATTATACAGTACGGTGAGGTATCTGGTAGCTATGACCTGACCAAGGACGGGAGAGCCAAGGCTAAGCGACTGTTCGACAATCTGAAGACTGTCTTAGATGAGAATTACGAACGTATCGATCCAAGCCAGACCGTATTGACTTGTCAGAAGGATATAGCTGATATTGCGTGCCGATATGCTCCAGGCAGAATCAGTGATAAGGATGTCGCTACGTATATGTCACCACAGTTGACAGGCTCTAATGACTATAAGGATCGCAAGGTTATCATCAAGATCGGAGCATCGACCATCAGCCAGTACGTCTCACTGCTTCAGATCTACTGTCGCAGACCCGATATATGGCATGATATCGTAGATATGCCGGAGACAGAGCGGCAGCAGTTAATGCGGGCTGTATATAACTATAACGCTAATCCAGATAACTGTCAGTATTACACCCAGATCCGCGACAATCAGGTAAGGACGGCCATGGTGTCAATTGTACAGGAATTTCAGCGGCTCAGATGTCGTAATTATCCCACATCCGACGATCCGGCAGAATTAAGAAAATATGCAATATGTGTAATGTGGATCATCCGTGGTCGAGAACAGGGTATATACCCTACAGACAAGGAGAGCCTGTCGGAAGAGATCGTGAGACGAACCATTGAGCGATTCGGCGGGAAAGGCACGGTACGCTATACATACCATGCACCAGTCTTGGATGCGTATAAGTCCGATAGTATGGTACCAGCAATGGTCAGAGACTGGTATATGACGACGCCGGCAGGCGTGGAATATAGTTATAGCATTATCGCACAGGATATCAATGCTACAGAGGCTGCGGTAAGACAGGCGATAAGTAGAGATAACGAGCTGAGAGCGTGGATGGATGGGGATGAGATTATATCCCAGAGACCGATGACGAGGCGAAAAATTGCGAAAAATGTTGAAAAACAGGAAGAGGCAAAAAAGGAGAATGCTGTCGGGGCGCTTATAAGGGCGTATCAAGCACTGCGGTATGGTGACAGTTACAGCTATCAGGAGTTGGCTGATAAGGTTGGATTGGGCTCTGTCGAAGTAGAGAGGATCATGCGGTATAACAGCGTCATGAAGGCCCTGTCTCAGTATGACGCGACTGCCCCAGACGGCAGGATTATTTGCCAGAATCCGGCGGAAGACATCAAGTCTATCAGCGTATGGCACCGCGAACGGGGAGCGTATGACAGCTATACTGCCGATGACTGTAGACGAGAGCTGGGGATGGATGTAGATAGATTCTGGAACGCTTGGAATTCCGGCACGATCCAGAAGGTGTTGGACAAGGGCGTCAGCATGAATGACGGAAGATGGGTCAAGAGAGATCGGGTTGCTGACGAAGCAGCAGCGGAACGGAAACGTGAGGAAGCAGAGAAGAAGGCGAAAAAGAGGATACAGGAGCAGCAGGAGACTGTGATGAATTGGTATATAGCTCTTCCGTACGGCGCTAAGTATAGTGCAAGCATAATCGCGAAAGAATGTAAAGTCCCGGCTGCGGTGGCAGCAGAAGCACTCAAGAGCCCTGGTATGATGGCACTCCGTGTGCACGATACCGAAGTCAAGCAGGGGGTGTGGTCTCGCGAGATGGATCAGCTGGTGCTGCACTTGGAATAGCAGGTGCGGCGCCGAGGCTGACCCGGCTGTCACAGAAGGCGCGACAGGTGATGGCCGTCCCGAACCTCCTGGTCTAATTTACTTTTTTTCTTGACGATAATTTTTTTTTAAATCTACACACGTGCCAGTCCCGATAAGGAGCGCTGGTGCGAAAACCCTATTAATCAACGCTGCGCGTTAGAAAAAACCAGCAGTTGTGACATGTTGCTTATATATATAGAAGGTTGTCACAACTCACCTAAAATCAGGGCCTATTGTACCAAATTCAAGTAAAATAATCTGATCTAAGCATTAATTATCTGACAATACAATATAAACGGAAAAAGTAGTAAGATAATCACTTTAATCAAATAAAGCATTCGTGGGAAAAAATCTTCCCATTTAGATGTTTAATTTCCCACGAAAACGCTAAAAAAACAGGTAATCGTAGAAGTAACGGTAGCCAATACCTACCGGACGATGGTTAACCGACGGGACGGGGTATACGCCTGCTTCCTTGATTACGGGTTTTCACGAAATAGAAAATTAAAAAAAGTTCCGGAAATCCAAAAAAGTAAATTAGACAAAGGGGTTAGGTACGCCCGCCAGCCGCCGCCGCAACTGTGACACGCCACAAAGTAAATATAAAAAATTCTCCCGAATCGCAGGGTTAAAAGGAAGGAGTTCTCAAAAATGAAAAGAATTACTGAAAATATAAAAATTAAAATACATAAAAATAAGAAACTGGAATCTATCTGGGTAGAGATCTGCGCTGGCGTTGCCTCTGTTGACTGCAGTCCAGTCTATCTGTATGATCGGATTGCCGACACGTGGAGTTGTCCGTCTGTTCCGGAATCCGTATTAACGACTCAGCAGATGTCCAATATTCTGTGTGGGTATATCACCCGTCATGTAGCACCGGCTGACTTGGTTGATGCTAATATCGCAGACATTATCGATGACTAGGGGAGGTGCAGATCATGGCAGAAAGAACGAAGAGAACCGCCCAGCAGCAGGGGCGCGCGAGTCGAGAAAAAGGAAAGAGATTTGAAAGAGAGGTTGCGAATTTTTTTAAATCCTACGGCGTAAAAACTGCCAGAAGAACAGCCCAGTGTATGGGCAAGACAGGTCAGGCCGGGGACGTGGAAGGTGTTCCTGGGGTTCACGTGGAATGCAAAAATGTAGAAAAATTAAACCTGGACGCGGCCTACCAGCAGTCTGTGAGAGACGCAGAAGCAGCAGGAAAAGGAGAATATCCTGTCGTAATTCATAAAAAATCGAGAAAACCGGCGATGGTAACGATGTCCCTGGACGATTGGATTGTGATGTATCTTGCATGGATGCGCGACGGAAAGGAGGATGAAAATGATTAAATTTTCGCTGAAAGATTTTAAGGGATATAAAAATATAGAGGTTTCGTTAAAAATGATGCGCAACCAGTTGGTCGGCATTAGAGATCGCTGTACCGTCGTGGATACCGTCCAGGATTATAGTACCGGATTCCCTCGTACGATTAGAATCGAAACTGTTCTCCAGGATCGCTACCGCAGGCAGGCTGCTGCGACAGAAGCCGGCATTATTGAGCTGGAACAGCGCCGGGACATTATCTATAGAACGATAACCACGGCTTGCGGCGAGATCGATATGCGCATGTATACCAATGTATATCTGTATATCGTATGCGGATATCCGATGGATATGGTAGCGATGCGCAATAACTGCGACCGGTCAACGGTATCGCGCGATATCGCTAAATTTTTCAAAACTTGCAAAAAATATTATGATGCTGTGGCCGGCTGCGTAGAAGAAGAGGCTTCATAAAAAAAATCGCAGAAAATCGAAACCTGCACGGAATGCACGGTTTGCTGCTATATAATATCAGTATGAGAGATAGAACAGGAGGACAGGGGAGTTGATGCATAGTATAGATGACTACGTAGCAGACACGGTGCGCACAACCGATCTGGAGGCGATACGCGAACGGTACCAAGTTGGACAGATGATTGAAGTCGGGATTCCCAAATCAGATACTGGAAAAAAGATGTTTATAAAGGTCAGAATAGTAGTCAAATATTCATATCACTGTCTGTGCAGAATGTCATCTGGGATATTGGAATGCTTTCGATGGATGGATCTGGTTACTGTCTACTCTGTACGTCGGTTAAATTGACAGACGGTACGCAAATTTTCATTTTCCTTTTCTTTTTTATCTAGGGCAGCGATTAAGCTGCCCAGTTGAAGAGAAGGAATAGAACTCACAAAGAATGAAAGAGAAGGATACTAGATTCATGAAGAAATATATTGAAATCAGCAATGATGATATAAAAAGAATTTTGGCGGGAGTGTTTCAGCAGGATATTGAATCAGTACAGTCTGAGTTGGTGCAACTGCCAAAAAAATATGCTCGTGAAAAAGCGAGATTTGAACCGCTTTATAAAATCTATTGCGGTAAACCAATTGAATAAAAGCAAAATATAGCCCGCTGGCGAATCGTGTAGAATGTTTCGTTGACGGGCTTTTTTTGTGCCACTAAGATGTGTATGATCTTTACAATGAAAAAAATCAGAGTAGCAAAGCAAGAAAACATGTGAGAAAATGTGCTTTGATGCGGTCTTCGCGGTTTAGATAGACTGGTCTTGCTTCAAAATCTGTTTTCATGGTTCTAAAGCAGTCTTCAATCTGCCATATTCCTTCGCTAACTTTTAATATATCCGCAACATCATCATCTAACAGGTCTGTACAGACAGCATAAAGTCCGTCATACATCTCTTCTTCGGCGATCTTATCCAGATCAAGATAATAGTGAATCTTTGCTTTCTCACCTTCTTCGGTTGCAGCGATTTTGTTTACAACTCTCAGTTTTTCGATTAGGTGCTTGACAAGTGAATTATAATTAAGAAGAAAGAGATATTGCCCTTGGTGCGTTGATATTTCTTTTTTTGTGAACGAAAAGACTACTCTGCAACTCTACACAAAATGAAGAGTAGTCTAAACCAATGCCCGGATGGAGGGGGTGCATTAGGGGGTGCAATCGTTTCATTGTATCAAAATGTTGGTTACGATGAACCTCGTAACTACGAATTTGCTACAATTCAACGCATTATGATAGTAGGAAAAGGGCAGAACATGCGGTGTTTCAGCCTTTTGAGCGGGAATTTGGCATCAGGTGGGATATTGGGTTTAATCCTATTTTAGAGAGAAAAGAGCTAATTGCATACCCTTTTAACGATATATGGCGAATCGTTAAAAGATACGGGAGCGGAGTTTTGTTTTTTTAGAAAAAATGACATATTTTTCTTTCACAAGACATATATATTATAGAGGGGGTGTTTGCGATGAAGCGAAGGCAAATTACAGCAGATGAAAGATGGAAGGTGTACATAAAAGATAACGGCACTTGTCAGATATGCGGAAAGCCACTGACATACGAGGAGATGACTATTGATCATATCATTCCGCTGGCTCATGGCGGAGTAAATCAGATATCTAATTTTCAATGCGCATGTAGATCATGTAATCAATTCAAGCAAAATTTTTCCCAAACAGAATTTTACGAAATGATAACAGAGATATATTGGTATCAGACCAAAATGAAATGCGGAGCAGACTTTACGGAAAAGTTGAATAGGCTATTGCTGGCAAAGTGATAAGCTGGACCGGGACAGGAGAAAATACGTGATGAAAAATAGAAAATTGAAAGTATATGAAACAGAATACCAGATTAATAATTCGGATGGTTTTTGGTATTGTAGGAAAAAAAGTGTTTCTATACCGCAGATTCGATTGCAAGGAAAATGGTTACAAGAATGTGGTTTTGAACCCGGGAACCGGGTGCATGTTCAATGTGAACGTGGTAAACTGATTATAACCATTGATTGATTCTATGAGTAAGGAGAATATTATGGAACAGAAAGAAGAAGTTGTTGAGGAAAAATTATATAAGGTTATTCGTAAAAAAGATAATCATCAAAATACGAAAATAAATGAGGACGGTTCAAGGGCTGCACTTCAGTTTACGGAAGAAAATGATATGGATGGTCCATTAAAAATTATCGAGGCCACAGATGAGGAAATTATTCTGCGTGGAAAGAAATTAGATTGCGAAGGGAGAACTTGGAAAGAGATTATTTGGGAAGATATTATTATTCCGAATTCAAAGGATGCGATAGATCAATTACTTAAAATAGGATACCGATATTTTGAAATATGGATGGAAGAAACTGCGGTACCAGTGGCAAAAGAAAAGTCTAAGATATTTATTCAAAATGCGGGAGATATTTTTTCTGGTGTCAAGGCAGCCCTGAGAGGCGAAGAACCAAAAGCATTAAGGCTGATAAAAGAGACACAAGAAAAAGAGCAGTTGTTAATAGAATGCGATTCGGTTCCAGAACCCCAAATAGAAGATGACGGCAACAGTGAAAAAATATTAATGTCAGCGCAAGAAATAGAAGAGGTAGTTGCTCAGGCAAAACAAAGTGCAGAAATATTAGTTGTTTGTATTAATTTGTTGCGTAATACTGTAGTATCGGATACAGTTCTGACAGAAGAACAGAGATTAAACTTACAGAGCCAATTAGAGAGTTTAACAACGACAGATATTTTTGAAAAAATAGATTTATTGTTGGAGGATAAAAATAAAGGGATTTTGGACCCTATGTCGCTTCAGATTTTAAAAGCATTTAGACAGGAGAAATTTCTTGTCAATGGAAAAGCAGTTCCTATAAGAAGTTACATAGAATAGTAATCAGGGATTTATAAACAGGACTACATAAGATGAGGCTGCAAGTGGAGCAGCCCCATACAAATAGATTCATTTATTACCGGATAGGAGTAGTAGCATTTGATCCAAAATAGAAAGTACCTCTCCGGTTTCCCGGCGTTTTGCAAAAGTTCCATTATTGAATTGATCTTCTCGGAGAATCATTGAAAAGAGGGCGCAGCAGAGATCGTAGTCAGCTCCTGGTAAACGTTTCATTTCTTCGCCATAATTTACAGGTTCGGTGATGAGATAGTCGCCGTAGTTGTATTTCATATCCCCGATTTTCTCCAATGTCTCACGGCAATTATCTAAAGAGATAGAATTTGAATCCCGGAGACTTTGGAGAAATCTACATTTTTCTGAGTTTGTCATGATTTTCCCTTCTTGTCAGTATGCATTGTATAGTAGACATTATAGCATAGAATAATTGGAAAAAGTAAATTAACCAATCTGTAGCCTCTCTTTTTGGTAGGTATGGTGAATTGCTATGTCACGTTATTCTGGTATAGTCATATAACTGAAAAGAAACCTCAGAAGGAGAATGAAAATGAGAAAAAAGCTAGATATTATATGGGAAAAAAGTACATTGTGGGAATCTGTGGAAAAATGGGTGGTCAAGTATTTGAAAGAGAACCATGCCGAGTATCAGGAATTGCAGATGTGGTCAATGCATTTGGTGGAAGATACCCCGGCACTGTGGAAGCTGATGAATGATTCGAATGGCGTAACTTTGGATTCAGAGGATCATGAAGCTTTACATAAATATTTTGAGATTGAAAACGGCAGGCAGACATTTGAACTTGAATATTATTTTTTCGCCGGACAGATGATGGCCTTTTCTTATGGGAGCATGTTGGCTCAGTTAAAAAAAGAGTTGTTGGGAGAGAATTCAGAAATTTCATCACATTTAATCGAGTTGATTACAGGCATTCGTTCCGATGAACTGGAAAAACAGCTACAGGAAGAAAGTGAGGAATACCAAGAATGCATCAAAGAAGAAACGGAAAGCGAGGCAGAGTTGAAGAAATTGAATTTGTCATCGAAGGAGTGGAAATTGGTTGATCGTTATGTGACGGTAGTTAATAATCGCTGGCTATGCTGCGGAGATTATCTTTATCAAGCTGGCATGAAAGATGTGATGTTGCTTTTGGAAAATAAGTAAAGGCATATAATGTGTGAAGCAGTTTAAATAAGGAATGGTAATAGACAAGAGAAATCTATAGAAAGACTGATACTATCTTGTCTATTTTTATCTCTATAAAAAAATTAACCAAAAAAGGTTGACAAAATTGAAAATTGGGATATAATAAAATTAACCTGATCAGGTTAAGGAGGAAATGCTATGACAACGAGCTTAGGAAGGTTCTTGAGGGAACTTAGGTTGGATCATGGAGAAAAATTAAAAACAATGGCAGAAAGATTGGGAGTTTCATCAGCTTTTTTGTCTGCCGTAGAAAATGGCAAAAAGAAAATGCCGGATGGATGGAATGAAAAACTGGCTGATTTGTATAATCTTTCTGAAGTACAAAAAGAAGAGTTACAAGTAGCTGTTATTGAATCTGGAGAAACTGTAGAGTTAAATATTAAAAATGCATCAATGGGAAATCGTGAGCTTGCTATTTCCTTTGCGAGACATTTTGACACTCTGGATGAAGAAACAAGCCGGAAAATTTTTGATATCCTGAAGCGGAAGGGCAAGGAGGAGTAGTTTGACGGAATATATTGTTGAACCAAAATCCAGACTTCAGCTTAGAGAGCTTGCAAGAATGCTGAGAGAGTATCTGAAACTGGAAAATGAGAAGTATTTTCCAATTACAGAATTACTGGACGTACTGGCAGAAGTCTTTGATAATTTTAGCTATGAGGTTGTCGAAGATAGTGAGTTACCAATTGGCACTCATGCAGATACGGATGTGCGAACAGGACATATCCGTATCAAGGAAAGCGTGTATGATGGAGCTTGTGATGGTGTCGGAAGAGACAGAATGACAATTGCACATGAACTCGGACATTTCTTTACATTATGTTTTTGTGGCTTCAAGCTGGAAAGAAATTTCTCGCGAAGAGAGGTAGAAGCCTTCCGTGATCCTGAGTGGCAGGCGAAATGTTTTGCAGGAGAGTTACTGGTGGCAGAACATCTTATGAAAGGATGTTCTATAGAAGAAATTGTGTCGGAATGTGGTGTGTCCTATGATGCGGCACGTTGCCAGTATAAACACATCAATCGATAGGGGGAATGCCTAATGAATGTAGTAATTCAAAATAAGAAAAAATCCCTATAACTTGTTGGCGCAAGCTATAGAGATTAATTTCCGAATATTGCTATTCGTATCTAGTCAATACATTATAGCAAGTAGCGGAACAAAGTTCAATAGAAAACGGTAAATTCATAAAACAAAGTGGGGATTTTATGCCGTTTTCTCAAGATCCCCGGAAAGGCTATAATGTATTTATGGCAAAAGAAAATATTAATAGAAGCGGATGTAAAGATGTTTTTCATGCGTTTCTGGTAAAGAATGCCAGTTATGATGGCAATTTGGAAATGCCTTGTATTAAGGCGGAAGATGCTATTCCTCAAAATGTAATTACTTTCTCAAAAGCAGTACGAAGCAAAGAGTATGATAACTTTGTACATTTCTATGAGGATGATGTAAATTTTGAAAGAATCTGGAATAATCCTAATCGTTATTTGCCGATTCTAAAAAAGTTTGATGGGGTTATCAGTCCTGATTTCAGTTTATACCGTGATATGCCACTTGTTATGCAACAGTGGAACACATATCGTAGTCGAGCAATTGGCCATTGGTTGCAGACAAACGGTATTACGGTTATTCCTAATATCAGATTTGCAGATGAACGCTCATTTGCATTTTGCTGCGACGGAATCAGCAGGGGAAGTACAATTGCTGTTGGCTCACATGGATGTATAAAAGGGCGTGTAGATAGAATGTATTTTAAACAGGGAATGGAATACATTGTTCGTAAACTAGAACCCCATCGAATTATTGTCTATGGAAAAGCACCTGATGATATATTTGGTACTTATCAAAATGCTGGTATAGTTATTTGCCAGTATGATAGCGATTACGCTATTAGCCGAAAGGCGGTGAGTGCCTAATGGGTGCAGGATATCACGGTGGATTTGGCAGTACAAACGGAGCTAAGAAGCAAGGTGGTACAGGAACGCAGGCACAGCGGCCGAAAACAGTAAAATTGTTATTGGACTATTTACAAGGGCCGATTTGGAAAAGTGATAGTAGAACTGGAAAGCCACTGACAGAAATTAATATCATAGATAATGATGCAGAATTGCCAAGTTTAAATTTTGAATGCTGCCAGTTATATAGTAGCTGTTATCATATTGATTTTCATGGTCATGAGAATAGAATTGACAGAGAAAAGCTACGGAATAATAAAAATCAGATTTTATATTTGCTCGATGCGGTAAAAAAAAGACTCGAATCTATCAATGATGGAAGTTATGTTGTAAAAGATTTAGCATCGGAAAAAATAAGAAATATATGATAAGGAAATAACCTCTTGCGTATGAAACGTGAGAGGTTATTTCTATCCTTACAGTTCTGTTGAAACTGTAGAGGTATTTTTGGTAAACATTTCTATTTGTGTTCCAGAAGGAGCTGACTTGGTATAATTATCAGTTTGTGATGCTTGAGCAGCTTGTTGTTCGGCTTCCAACATTTTCACGCGCTTAGTTTTATTGGTATAGAGTTTTTCAAGACCAAGAGGGTTGTGACTTTTTTTGTTATAAAATAGGAGCAGTGCTTCAGCAAAGCCAAGTGATCCTGCACGGCGATCACGGGCAGTACGGCTGACCTCCTTCACGGATAGTCGACCGAGCCTTTCTTTGAAAAGATCATCTTTGAGTTCTTCATTAAAGCAGTTGATTAGGCGAGAAACGCCATTTAGCATATTTGCAGTAAAAGATAAAGGGGCACCTTCCCATGTCCCGATGATGAGACGGAGTGTCCGATCAAGTGTATGATATCCATATCGGTCATAGATACTTTCCAAGGTAGCCACAGCACAGATGCTACCGGGGTGTGCGCTTGAGGTAATCTGCAGGTCATAGGATTCTACCAGAGTCTGGATAAGGATATGTTTATCACTTCCAGCCTCGATATTCGCCATGAAAATTTCGTAAGGGAGCAGTGGCTTGGTATACTTCATCTGATTAGCAAAAATGTCTGCTTCCTGCTGGTATTCAAGGTCATCGTAAATCATGCACCAGACAGGAGTATCACGTGATCCGGAGACCAATGCGACAATTTCAATTGTATGCTGTCCGTTAAAAACATAGTTCAGACCGTCACGTTTGCTGACTTTAACCGGGTTGATCTGATAAAGATCAAAATTGGCAGCTGCCTTTTGTACATGTTTGATGGACAAGTTTCTTTGGTATTCCTGGTTGGATACCAGATTTTTGATTGCTATTTGTTCAAAGTGAACATTTGGTACATATGGATTTAATTCATTCATGTGTTTTCTCCTTTATGATATCGTCCAGTGTAAGAATGGCAGACTGTAGATTGAGCAGTTGGAGCTGTAGTTTCCGGTTAGCAGATTCTGTGATGCTGGAAAAATCAGTTCGGTCAGTTGTTCGTTGAATTGAGCTGACCCAAGATGGGATGGTCAAAGTTAAACTGGATATTTCCGCATCTGGATCATATTCAGGTACTTGCTTAATTGCCGGAGATATGTCTTTAATGACTGGTTTTGGAACAGGACGCTTATGGTAAAGCAAATGCTCGATGTCAGTCATTTGGATTCGCAGACTGTCAGGAGAAACGAAAAGTGGTTCCAACTTTAGTAATTCAGATGATTGCAGTGTGCCCAGAACAGATATGGTATTTAAAGATACCAGTACTTTGTCCGTTAATATTTGCCGTGCAATGATCTGAGATTTTGATTTAACTTTATCCATATCAGTTGCAAATACACTGTACTTGTAGACGGAAGTAAAAGAGACACCATATTCTTTTCCAATTACTGCCGAGGTATAATTCCGTTGTCCTTCTGGTCGATCAATAGGCGGTCGTTTCTGGCTGTCTGGAGTGGCTTGATTCTGTGCCGGGTATTTTTTCCGAAACACAATTTTTTGAGAAAGATATAAGCATCCAATAAAATATTTACGATATCCTTCTGAAAGGTCTGGACGAGCCAGTTCATTGCGACACACCCAGGCAGTGCGCTCTTCACGGAAAGAAGAATTGAAGGATTTGATGGGGCATTTAATATGGTACTTTTTGCAGATAGAATAGCGTTTATAGCCATCCAGAATGGTTCTACAGGAAACCACAATAGGATTTTTACATCCATTCTTCAAAATATCTTGTTCCAGATCATGATATTCGTCACTTGTAAAGTAAGGTTTCATATTTTGATATTCAGGATCGAATTTTAAATTATCGAAATGGGGTCTTCTGCTCATAAGGATTCGCTACCTCCTATGCGGACGGATTCTTTAATTGAAAAATTGGCAAGCTGTTCTTTTGCAAAAAAGTTTCCGGTAATGCGATAAGCCTGTTGGTTCTTTAAAGAAAAAAAGGAGTTGCTCATGACCTCCATTAATTGTTTGCTGTAGATTTCACAGCATTGCTTGCCTGAGATTAATTGCCATTTTATTCGATGGGATAGATAGTCTTGGGGAGAAGAGCAGCGAATTGCAAATGTTTGCAGCTCAGGATTGACAAGCAACTGAATATAATTGGGATTACCAAGCATATGGAGCGTATTTTTGTGGATTCGAATACGGTTGTGGCGCATGTCAATTACAACCGTAGGTCGGTAAGAGTGTGTCATCGTTTTTGGTGATTCCTGGGGTTGGAGTGGTAGTGTTGGATTGTTCATATGGATTTGCCTCACTTTCTTTTATTTTTGGGGTATTGATAGGGGAGTTAGGTTTTGATGGTTCAGCCTGCAAAGAGAATACAGCATAATCATCAAAAAAATTAATCTGCATTGCTTTTTTATGTTCTTCAACAGAAAGTCCAAACTGATTCTTCCAGCTTTCAGGATAAACTGGAGTACGAGAGCTTTTTACTTTGCCATCATCTTTTATGGTACGCCGGAAAATCTCAGCATTATTTAAATCAAAAACAAAGAAAAGTTCTCCGTTGGATCGGACGAGTTTGCCGAGCATCTTGTAGCGATAGTCAGGATTCCAGTCCATGAGATTGGCAATTTTTGCAAAGAATGGACGGCAGGTAATTTGCTTTGGAGTACGTTTCTTTGTAGCAGAACACCAACGAAAGGAATCTTTCTCATCTTCAGAGCAAGGGCGTACAGTAAGTTTTTTCTTTTCTGGATGTACCAAAATCTGAATGAAATCAAAATCTGGTATCTTGCGAATACAGGCTGTATTTACAGCAACTTTATAGTTGTTAAAAGTAATTGATGGTTCATACAGGTGGGCAAAAAATTCTCCTCTGACTACCTGGTAACCATCAAAGTTGAAATCTGGAATGTCTGTAATCTCCATTTCATTCTTAGATTGTTGTTCGTTCATGTATTTCCTCCTGTGTCATATTTTCCAACATAGAATCAATATTTCGTTTGATTTCATCTTTGCTGGTTGTATTCAGTGGTGGTTCTGGATAATAAGGTGTTCCTTGGGCTTGGACATTTTCATCTTTTCCTTCAAAACCTTTTGAAAGTTCATCTGCCTGAGCCTGACGGTAATAATTATTGCCGAAAGAACGTGTCCAGGACAAAGGATAAGCAAGTACCGTTTTGGTGGTACCGAGAGGCTTGGATGGCATATTAGGAGCGGCATTGTTTTCAGAAAGTGCCTGCTTCGGAAGTTCAGCGTGCGGGATCAGTATTTCTGCATCTGAAATATCAAAGAGCAGAATTGCATCAGAACCATATTGTTTCTTTACTCCGGTTACACGGTATTTCTTTCGGACATCCCATCCAAAAAGTTCATATAAATTTGGGAGGATTGCACGTCCGGCAACTGTCTTACAGGTATCAACACCATTGGTTCGCTTACTCCATTGGATTGCGTTTTTATGTTCTTTTGTAACTGGACGAACTGCTAGAAGCATGGTGGATGGCCTAACTAGAATCTCTACATAAGGCGTATTGAATTTCCGAATACATTCTTGAGTAAACTTAAAATTTGTGGCAGAAAAGGTCAGGCAGAGCTTATTTCCGGTATTGAAAAATTGTGCTCTGGCAACTTCATATCCGCGCAAATCCAGTTCACCTTGGCTTGCTTGAAAAACAGATGTCTCGGTTGATTCTGAGGGCACAGAAACGCTTTCAGAGGCTAAGCGATAGTCTGTCGCTTTAAACCCGGACCATCTGGGATTAATGGAAACAAAACCACAGAGAATTCCTTCTGTAATTACTTGTAATTCTGGTAAAATTCCTTTGTTTCCATATTTTGCATTGGTAATCAGCCGTTGTACTGCAATGAAATCATCTCGCGAGATGATTGCCTCATGATGATTTCTCTGAAGATATTGATTCCGGTCCTGGCGGTTCTTTTTGGATTTATGATCCAGATAACTTGGGGTCCAGGTCTTCCGGGAGAGAACATCACCGCAGTGACGTTCGTTTTGTAGGATTTGCAGGATGGAGCCTGGAGCCCATACGCTGTTTCCTTTTTTTGTCAGACGGCCAAGTTTGGTTAAAGTGTCTGCAATTTCCTGGCAGGTATATCCATACAAGTACATAAAGAAGATGGGAAGAATATATGGAAGTGGCAGAAGACATTCGGCACACGATAGGAAACAGACAGATCTATCAGTTAAGAAAAGAAACCATAGAGAGGATCTTCGGTACAGCGAAAGAACAGCATGGATT